>Ga0222427_100177_pt1 | contig 161090 bp, 143 predicted proteins | sample 2B20Ametagenome_FD_182890 | JGI IMG/M metagenome (GOLD analysis project Ga0222427, IMG submission 182890) | Enriched microbial communities from leaf-cutter ant dump, University of Wisconsin, Madison, United States - 2B20A (version 2) | ecosystem: Environmental > Terrestrial > Nest > Insects... | reverse complement strand
CTGCGGCTGCGGGGGTTCAGGTTGCCGGCGCAGATCTTCCTGGAAGGGGGCAAGGAGGCGGGGTGAGGGTGGTTTTTCGGGCCTCATCGCTGGCAAGCCAGCTCCCACAGGTTGCTGTGTCGGGCCTTAATTCTGCGGCTGGCCCGGAACCCTGTGGGAGCCGGCGTTGCCGGCGATGAGGCCATCAGCCTCGACATCGATCTTGCGGGTCGGTGTTGTTCTTGCGGGCGTCATCGCTGGCAATGCCAGCTCCCACAGGTTTCTGTGTCTGGCCTGGATCCTGCGGCTGGACCGGGACCCTCTGGGAGCCGGCTTGTCGACGATGAGGCTCTGGGACCGTCAACACAGTTCTTTGCAGCTTAAGTAGTCGCTGAATTAACTTGTTACTTGGTGTTGCTGGTTGTTTTTATTGTAGGAATATTCCTCAGATATGTTGGAAATTTCCCAAGGTTAATTGGAGAGGTAGAAGTTCAAATAAGGATCCTTTACTGTCTCCCGCAAGAAAATTACCCGCCAGTTATAAATTCAAGTTTCCAAGTCCGGCAGCGAACTGCGCGGCGGGTCGAGGGTTTCGGCTGAAAATCCTCTGGATATATCGGTAATAAACAGATTCGCGTGATGCCGGATAAAGGCAATTCACGACAGTGTCGCGTGGCTGTTTTCTTTCCTCCGAAAGTTCCAGCCCATTCATGCAGAAGGAAATACATGACCCTGCCATCGCTCATCACAAGTTGCTTCGGCGACCGTGACCCAGTGCCACTGGCCCGCGCAGATGCGGCGCGTTGGCACGACTGGTTGCAACCCATAGGCGAAGCATCGGCGGTGGGCGAAGACCCGGCCTATAACGATGACTTCCAGGCAATGCGCGAGGAGGTCAACAAGCTGTCCGGTGCCGACCCGGCCAGGGTAGTGCAATTGGCCCGGGGCCTGTTCACCAGCCGCTGCAAGGACCTGCGGGTGGCCACCTATTACCTCTGGGCACGCTTGCAGCTGGACGGTGAGCCGGGCCTGGCCGAGGGTCTGGGCCTGTTGGCGGCCCTGCTCGAACGCTTCCCCGACGATCTGTGGCCCGCGCGTGCCAACAGCCGGCGCATGGCCCTGGAGTGGCTGGCGACGGCCAAGGTGCTGGACGGCCTGGCGCAATTTCCGGCGGTGGTGAAGGAGGAGGCCGAGCGTACCGTGGCGGCACTGGCCTGGCTGGACCAGGGCATGCAGGCCTGGCCCGAGGCGCAGCGGCCCGAACTGGCGGCGCTGCATTCGGCACTGGCGGCGCGCTTGAACCAGTCCGGCGGGGTCGCTGCGGTTGTGCCGCAGAACACCGCGCAGCAGGAGCAGGCGACCCCGGACCAGGACCTGCCGATCAAGTCCGGCCGCGACCTGCTGGACAACGGCCGCCGCCTGGCCGGCTGGCTGCGCGAGCAACCCGACGGCTGGCTGGCAGCCCACCGACTGATGCGCAGCCTGCGCTGGGACACCCTCCACGAAACCCCGCCCCACGACACCGACGGCCGCACCCACCTGTACGCGCCACGTGGCCCCCTGCTGACCCAGCTCAAGCGCCTGCATACCCGGCAACACTGGGAGCAACTGCTGGAGCAGGTCGAAGACGCCTTCGCCGAGGCGGTCAATCACTTCTGGCTGGACCTGCACTGGTACCTGCACCAGGCCCTGAGCAACCTGCCGGAACCCCGGCGCTCCTGGGCCGGGATCGTCAAGCGCGACCTGGGCATGTTCCTCGAACGCCTGCCAGGGCTGGAGGCCCTGTGCTGGGAGGACGGCTCGCCGCTGGCCGACGACCAGACCCGCGAATGGATCGCCCGCGAGGTCGGCGGCAACCGCCCGCAGAACTGGCTGCCGGCACCGGGCAACGAGGCCGTGGCGGCTGCGGACGACATCCTTGCGCTGGAAGGCGAGGCCCTGGCCCAGGCCGACAGCGAGGGCGTGGAACAGGCCCTGGCCTGGCTGGCGCAGCGCCCCGACCTGCGTTCGGGACGCCAGCGCTGGCTGTTGCGCCTGCTGATGGCGCGGATTGCCGAGCAATACGGCAAGACCGACCTGGCCCTGCATCTGCTCGGCGAACTGGACGCGATCGGCGAGCGCCAGGCCCTGCGTGATTGGGAGCCCGAGCTGCATTTCGAGATCAAGGCGCGCCTGCTCCGGCTGCTGCGGCTCAAGGCCCAGCGCGGCGATGTCGACCGTGCCGCGCTGGCGCGGCGGATGGATGCCCAACTGGCGGCGCTGGTCGCCATCGACCCGGTACGTGCCGCCGTGCTGTGCGGCTGACTTTTCCTAGAACGGAACCCGACTCTTTTGACCATGGACAATCTGACCCTGCGCTATTTCGATGCCGAGATGCGCTACCTGCGTGAAGCCGGCAAGGAGTTCGCCGAGGCGTTTCCGGACCGTGCGGCACAACTCAACCTGGACAAGAACGGCGCCGAGGATCCCTTCGTCGAGCGCTTGCTGGAGGGCTTCGCCTTTCTCATGGGGCGCCTGCGGGAAAAGCTCGACGACGACCTGCCCGAGCTGACCGAGGGCCTGGTCAGCCTGCTCTGGCCCCATTACCTGCGGACCATTCCCTCCCTGGCGATCGTCGAGCTGATTCCGGACCTGGGCAATGTCGAAAAGGACCGGGTAATCGCCAAGGGCTTCGAGGTGTTGTCGCAGCCCATCGGTCCCCGGCGTACCCAATGCAGCTACACCACCACTCGCGACATGCCCTTGCAGCCCCTGGCGGTGAGTGCCGTCGGCCTGGACTACCAGGCCGATGGCCGTCGGCTGCTGCGCCTGCGCTTCGACTGCCGTGCACTGAAGCAGGACCGCGGGCCGCAGGCGCTGGAGCTTTACCTGAGCGCCGAACCCGCGCTGGCCAGCGCCCTGCACCAGGCCCTGACCCAGGGGCAGCCGGAGCTATATGCCCGCCACTCGAAGGATGTGCAGCGCCAGCGCCTGGACGGGCACTTTTCGCCCAGGGGGTTCTCTGCGCAGGACCGTCTGTGGACCAAGGGCGACAGTGCATTCAGCGGCTATCAATTGCTGCTGGAGTACTTCAACTTCCGCGAGAAGTTCATGTTCGTCACCTTGCACGGCCTGGAGGGGATGACGATCCCTCCGGACACCGCCTGGTTCGAGCTGGAGGTGCTGTTGGCCGAGCCCTGGTCCCATGGGGTGAACCCGGCGGTGGAGCACATTCGCCTGAATGCGGTGCCGGTCATCAACCTGTTCCACGTCGAGGCGGACCCGATCAACCTCAATCCCTTGCAGTCCGAATACCTGCTGCGCCCCATGCGCCTGCAGGACGGTCATACCGAGATCTACTCGGTGGATCAGGTCAGCGTTGCCAACCGCGAGAACAACACCCAGTACGTGCCGTTCAGCAGTTTCAGGCACAAGGGCGGCATGCTGCGCGACGAGGCGCCGGAGTGCTATTTCCATAGCCGGGTCAAGCGTGGCCCCAGTGGCCTGCACGACACCTGGCTGATTCTTGGCGGGGAAGGCTTCGAGAGCCTGGAGCATAACGGCGGACAGAGCGTTTCCCTGAGCCTGACCGGCACCAACGGCCAACTGCCGCGCAAGGCTCTGCAAAGTACCCTGCTGGACAGTTTCCGCACCGACGAGAAACACGGCCTGCGGGTGCGCAACCTGACCGCACCGACGCTGCCTTGCTATCCCCCCAGCCGTGACCGTTTCCACTGGCGCGTGCTCAGCCACCTCGGTTCGAACTTTCTGCCCATGCTCGATAGCGCCGAGGTCCTGCGCGGCACCCTGGCGCTCTACGACTGGAGCGACAACGAGCTCAACCGTCGACGTCTGACGGCCATCGTCGATGTGCGCCATCACCTGATCCAGCGCTTCGAAAAAGGCTTCCTGCTGCGCGGCGTCGATATCGAGGTGACCCTCGACGCCGATGGCTTCTGCGGCGAGGGCGACATTGCCCTGTTCGGCGAACTGCTCAACCGCTTCTTCGCCCTGTATGCCGATATCCACCTGTTCAACCAGCTCACGCTGATCCTGCAACCGACCGGAAAGACCCTGCGATGGAACGAGAATCACAGCCAGCGGATCCCCGGCTGAACGCCGTCGAACTGCTGCAGGCCCTGCAAGGGCGGGTGGCCGAGGCCGATCTGTACCGCTTCTGCCAATTGCTCGAAAAGGCCTCGCCCGGCCTGCCGCCGCTGGGCAGCAGCAGCGATCCGGGCGATGACCCGGTGCGCTTCCGTCCGGACCCGGGCATGGGCTTTCCAGCCGGCGAACTGCGCGCCATCGAGTTCGATGCCCGGGACGCCCAGCGTCCGGCCACGGTGCGGACCCGCCTGCTGGGGCTTTACGGCGTGGACTCGCCGTTGCCCACTGGCTACCTGGACGACATCAGCCGTCGCCGTGAAGGCCATGAGGCCCTGGAAGCCTTCCTGGATCTCTTCAACCACCGGATCTTCACCCAGTTCTACCGGATCTGGCGCAAGTACTCCTACCCGGCCAGCTTCGAGACGGGCGGCCGCGACGCCACCTCGCAATGTCTGCTGGGCCTGATCGGCCTCGGCATTCCCGGCACCGCCGAGCGCATCGCCACTCCGGTATCACGCTTTCTCGCGCTGCTCTCGGTGATGCGCCTGCCGACCCGCAATGCCGAAGGCATCACCGCCCTGGTCAAGCTGCTGGCGACCCGTACCGAAGTGCGGATCCAGGGCCACTGGCCGCGCAACATCCACCTGGCCGCAGCCCCAGGGCTGGGCCCCGGCCGGTCGGCGTACCTGAACCAGAGCACGCCATTAGGGGCAATGGCCCGGGATGCCAGCAGCCAGTTGCTGCTGGTGCTGGCCACCGAGGACCCCAAGGAAGCCCGCGACTGGCTGCCTGGCGGACAACTGCACGGCGACCTGCTGGTGCTGCTGCGGGTGTACCTGGGCTGGCGCTGTACCGCGCGTTTGCAGCTGTCGCTACCACTGGCCAGCCTGGTCCCGGCGGCGCTGGGGGCGAACACGGCGTTGCTGGGCATGACCGCTGTCATGGGGCCATTGGGACGCGACCCGCAGGCACACATCACCGTCAACCTGGGCCGTTACGAAGGCCTGAAGAACAATCCGCAGGAAAGGAAGATCGAACATGTGGCGTACCGTTTCTAGAGCATCGACCCTGGTGCTGGCTGTTTCACTGAGTGGCTGCGGGCTGTTCCAGAGCGTGGCCGAGAGCACCCGTGAAACCACCCAGGCAGTGTTCTACAAGCAAGTGAAGACCCTCCACCTGGACTTCAGTGGCCGCTCGGCGCTGAACACCGACTTCCAGGACATGAACGTCCTGTCGGTACCGGCCCTGGTGCGGGTCTACCAGTTGCGCGATCGCAAGGCACTGGACAAGGCCAGCTACGAGGAATTGCTCGACGGCAGCCAGCACATGCTCGGCGCCGACCTGCTCGACCAGCGGGCCCTGGTGGTCACCCCGGAGCAGGGCGCCCAACTGAGCATGCCGCTGCACCGGGAGGCACAACATGTGGCCGTGGTTGCCCTGTTCCGTTACCCCGAGCCGCAAGCCGGTACCTGGCGCATGGTGTTGCAGCGCGACGATCTGGATCCTGACCGGGCCCGGCTCATCGAGCTGGGCGACAACCACCTGAGCCTGCGGCCGTGGCAGGAGTAAGTCATGAGCGACTATCCGCCCTCGCTGTACGAAGTGCTGCTGGGCAATTTCACTGGCGAACTGGACCTGCATCAGGTCGATGAGCAGGACCAGCATGTGCTGTCGGTACTGGATAACCTGCAGCGCATGTTCAACAGCCGCGCCGGCAGCCTTGCCCACCTGCCGGACCTCGGCTTGCCCGACATGGGGACGGTCATGCACAGCCTGGGTCCCGCTGCCAATGGCGTGGTCGAAGGCATCAAAAGCACGGTGAGCCTCTACGAACCACGCTTGCACGATCTGCGCGTCGACCCGATCGACCAGGACCTGCCAGGTCACCTGCACTACATCCTCCATGCACGGTTGAAGAACGGTCAGCCGGTCACCTTCGGCACCCGCCTGGGCAGCGGTGGGCGTGTGCTGGTCCGCCACCTGAAACAGCAGGATCAGCTCTCGATTCCCTGAATCTTCAACGGAAGGAACGCCGGATGACGGCATTACTCGCAACCCCCGGGCGGATCGGTGCTGATCCGCGTCAGCTCGACGCGTTCAAGCGCCTGTGCCGCGAACTGGCGAAGCTCAATCATCCGGCCTGCCCGGATATGGACTGGCAGCAGGTAGAAGGCCTGTGCCTTGCGGTGTTCAGGAAGAACGGCATCGATCTGCAGACGGCGGTGGCCTTCGTTCTGGCCCATGGGCATCAGCGCGGTGTCGAGGGGCTGGTGCAGGGCTTCGCCTTGCTCGAAGGGCTGGCAGGGCAATGGGAGCAGGTCTGGCCAATGGCTGACGGGACACGCCTGGAAATCCTCGACTGGCTGTACCGCCAGGTGCTGGTGCTGTTGCGCGGAGTGGCCATCCTGCCTGCTGGCTTGTCGGCGGTGCTGCAGCTTCAGGCGCAAGTGCACCGGCTACAGGGGCTGTTGCCCACGCCGGTCGACTCGCCGCAGGCAGGTCTGCGCCTGTTGCAGCAGTACCTTGCCGGGCTTTTGCAGCAGGCCGAACGGGGTCGTTTGTCGCCCCCCGAGCTGCTGCCGACTTCACCGTCGGCCCAAGCGGAGCAGCTCATGCCGGTGGTTGTCCTGCCGCCGGCTGCCGTGCCGTCGACGATCATCGCCGAGGTGCCGCGTGGCAAGGCGCGTATCACCCGCTGGCTGGGCGTCGCCGCACTGCTGGCCGTCCTGGCCGGATGGGCGTGGTGGTCGTACTGGCAGGCGGAGCGGCATGCTGTCCAGCGTCCTCCCGAAGCCGTGAGACTGGACAGTCTGGCCCTGTTCGACGCCGGCAGTGCCGAGTTGAGGGGCGACGCGAGCAAGGCGCTGGTGAACGCCCTGGTGCAGATCAAGGCCCAGCCGGGCTGGCTGATCGTCATTACCGGGCACACCGACAACTCCGGTGACAGCACCCGCAACCGGGAGCTGTCGCGGGACCGGGCCGCAGCGGTACGGGCTTGGATACAGGCCATGAGCGACATTCCCGATGACTGCTTCGCCATTCGTAATGCCGCCGACAGCCAGCCGGTTGCCAGCAATCACAGTGAGTTGGGGAGGGCGGCCAACCGGCGGGTGGATATTCATCTTTTGCCCCAGGCAACGGAGTGCAAGGCGTGATACGGGTCATGCCTATTTGCCATCATTTAGTTACAATCCCGCCGCCGGATTCCCGGCAAGGCCAATGATGGCGACAAGGATCGAGGTGCAGTAGATGGGCGTTCGGATAGTGTTGGGTGCGGTAATGCTGGCGGTATTGACCGGGTGTGCGACGACCCGCTCGGAACTCGATGTGAGTGTTCCCAAGCCTGCGGTCCAGGCGGCGACCAATGGCAAGAAGGTGATTATCAGCACCGTGGATGAACGGGTCTTCCAGCTCGATCCGCGCCAGGCCGATATCCCATCGCTGAAGAACGGCGAGATCAACGACAAGTCGATCACCGAGCGTGCGTTCGGGCGCAAGCGCAACAGTTTTGGCAAGGGCATGGGTGACGTGGTCCTGCCGTCGGGCCGCACCGTTTCCGGTCTGGTTGGCGAGGCCGTAGCTTCGGCCTACCGCCAGGCAGGGTATGAAGTGGTGAGCGGTGCCCCGGCAGCGGACGCTACCCAGGTCAAGGTCCGTATCGTCGAGTTCTGGTCGTGGTTCTCGCCAGGTTTCGCCAGTGTTGCCGTCAACAACAAGTCGCACCTGAAGATCGAAGGCGAGGGTGCCAGCGACCTGGATGTGGTGACACTCAAGAGCGACAACATGCAGATGGTGGTCGAGAGCGACTGGCAAAAGATCACCGAAGCCGGCCTGCAGGAAATCACCCGGGAAACCAAGGGCAAGCTGTAACGCCCGCTCCGGTGCTGCCCCGAGCTTCCCCGGGGCAGCGCTTTCCTATCAATGAGCGATGGCGGGTGCCGCAACCTGCCGCCGCGAACGCATCACCCCGAGCAAGGCAATCCCTCCCGCCAGTGTCAGCGTCGCCGTCACTTCCATGCGGTGCGCCGGCATCACGAACATCACCCCCAGGGCGAACACGATAAAGGCGATCACCGCCAGGGTCAGCCAGGGGAACAGCCACATGCGAAACGCCAGCGGCTTGCCTTCGCGCTGCAGGATGCCGCGCATGCGCAGCTGCGAGCAGGCGATCACCAGGTACACCAGCAGCGCGATCGAGCCCGAGGTGGCCAGGAGGAACTGGAACACGTGGGCCGGGGCGAAGTAGTTGACTACCGTGGCGAGCATGCCGATCAGGGTACTGGCGATCACCGCCGCGCGCGGTACGCCGCGGGACGAGGTGCGCTGCAGCAGCGCCGGAGCGTCGCCGCGCTTGCCGAGGGAGAAGACCATCCGCGACGAGATGTAGATCGACGAGTTCAGGCAACTGGCCACCGCCACCAGCACCACCGCATCCACCAGCAGCTTGGCGTAGGGGATCTGCATGATTTCCAGGGCGCGCTGGTAGGAGCCCTGCACCGGCAGCAGCGGGTCGTTCCACGGCACGATGGAGATGATCACGAAGATCGACAGCAGGTAGAACACGCTGATGCGCCAGATTACCGAGCGGGTGGCGCGGGCGATGTTGCCGGCGGGGTTGTTCGATTCCGAGGCGGCGATGGTCACCGCCTCTGTGCCCATGAAGCTGAACATGGTGGTCAGCAGGGCGCCGATGATCGCCGTCCAGCCATTGGGCAGGAAGCCGCCCCGGGTGTGCAGCAACTGGTTCAGGCCGCTGACCTCGCGGCCCGGCAGGCCGCCGAGAAGGGCGTAGAAACCCAGGCCGATGAAGGCGACGATGGCGATGATCTTGAGCATGGCGAACCAGAACTCGAACTCGCCGTACTTGCCGACGCTGGCCAGGTTGGTGGCGGTCAGGGCCACGGTCAGGCCGAGGGCGAACAGCCAGGCATCCACCTGGGGGAACCAGGCGTTGAGCACCACGCCGGCGGCGATGGCTTCGATGGGGATCACCAGCACCCAGAACCACCAGTACAGCCAGCCGATGCTGAACCCGGCCCAGCGTCCGATGGCGCGGTCGGCGTAGGTGGAGAAGGAGCCTGTGTCGGGGCTGGCGACTGCCATTTCGCCGAGCATGCGCATCACCAGCACCACCAGGGCGCCGGCCATGACATAGGCGAGGATGGCAGCGGGGCCGGCGGCGGCGATGGCATGGCCGGAGCCGACGAACAGGCCGGCGCCGATCACCCCGGCGATGGACAGCATGGTGACATGGCGCGGCTTGAAGCCCTGCGCCAGTTCTGCACGATCACGCTTCGTGGAAGGAGTATTCATCCTGAAGGCCTTTTGTTATTGGACTTGTTATGCAATGGCACTACGGGAGGCGGCAGGACTGCGCACCGCATCCGCCCGTCGAAGCTAGGCCGATATGCGAGGTGTCTGTTGCCTGGGTTTGCCGCGTTCGTTGCTGAAAGCGACATCGGCATGCCGGAGGGCGGCGCGGGGTGGGTAGACTGGCAGGGCCTCATCGCTGCATGGGTATCTACACAACTTCAGATCACCACAAAATGATGCACCGCCGCGTACCTGTGGGAGCGGCTGTTAGCCGCGATTGGGCGCGAAGCGGCCATAAAACCGGTGCCCTCGGAGTGTCAGGCAGATCTGGGACTTAGGTTTTACGACGGCTTCGCCGCCGATCGCGCGGTCCGGCGTCCCGGCTAACAGCCGCCACAAGGTCCGTGTTGTACCTGATAGAGATGTGTAGATACCCATGCTCATCGCTGGCAAGCCAGCTCCCACAAGGTTCGGTTGCGCTGAGGACACTGTGGGGCTTGCCAGCGATGAGCATAGGTATCTACACATTTCTTCGGACTGAGCTGTCGAGGCTGGTGGCCTCATCGCCGGCAATGCCGGCTCCCACAGGTTCCGAGCCAGCCGCATGATCCAGGCCCGAAACAGAAACCTGTGGGAGCTGGCATTGCCAGCGATAGGGCCAGCAGGAACAGCACAGACCAGCAGAGTGAATGGTTAGCTCGCAGCACCAGCACAGAGCGAAAAAGATGTGTAGATACCCATGCAGCGATGAGGTCCTGCCAGATGCCGGCAAATCTTCAGCCAAGCACCGCCATCCGCTGCAACTGATCGGCCGAAGGAAAGCCCAGGGTCCGATAACGCGGCGGATACAGGCTGACCTGCTCCAGCAATCCGCCAGCCTTGCCTTCGATCTCGGCCCATTCCACCAGGCGGGTATGGCTCACCCCATCCGCACCCAGCTCCACCAGCGCCACCCGGTCGGTCCTGGGCAGCAGGCTGTCGACGGTCTGGGTCCAGCTGCACATGGAGAAGGTGCGGCCGCCGCTGTCGGCCAGTTCATAGAGCATGTAGGTGGCGACGAACAGGTCTTCGCTAAGTTCTTCGTGGAGCTTGTCGAGCAGTTCCTTCTGCGCGTGATAAGCACCTTGCAGCAACAGGTGGTCGAGGGTGGCGAGGCGCGCGAGCAGTGCTTGGTCGTCGGACTTGAAGGCAACGATGCGCTGGTCCTGGTAGGTGAGCATCTGGCTGGACACGGCGCGGCCGTTCTCCTGGGCCTTGAAACTCAACTCGACCATCTGCCGCAAGGCCGGCTCGTCGCGGTCGCCGGCCACCAGCAGGACGTCGTTGCTGGGAATCATGAACACCGGCTGGCCCTTGATCGGCGCCCGTTGCAGTACATCCGGCAGCAGGGCGCGGCTGATGTCGTAGCCGTCGCCCCAGCGGCCGATATACAGCCCGGGGATGATCTCCTCGAAGGCGTCCTCGGTGCTTGCCCGCAGGTTGTCCAGGGCGATGCCCAGGGCCTCGTCCATGCTCACGCCCCAGTGCGGTTCCGGCCCCTTGGTCAGGGTCGAGGTGGACTCCGGATGATCGACGGCGAGCAGGGTCACGCAGTCCTTGCCCAGGGTGCGGTGGATCACCTCGTAGCCGGCATCGCCGCCGGCGCTGCGCAGATGGTGCAGACGTACTTCTTCGAGCATGGCCAGGTTGCGGATCACCGGACGCAGCAGCGGGCGGACCTCGGCGAAGCTGCGCGCGGCCTTGTCCCGCGAGCGCAGCAGGGTCGCCACGTAGCCTTCGATCACTGCGGCCTTCTTCGGCCGCTCGGCATTCTGGTAGTCGCGAAAGGCGTTGTGCAGGTTGAAATACGCGCCATCGCCGTGACGCAGGCGGAACTCGTCGGGCAGGTAGTCGAGCGGTTCGCGATAGCCCGCGCCACGGGCAGCGTCGATCATCTTGCGGGCGAAGCCGTGGGCGTCGAGGGGACGGTTGAAGACTTTGTCGAGCAGGGCGCCGAGCATGCGGTAGCTCCTCCGTGAGTGCGGGTCGTCCATGGTGTGCCCCTGACTGACCACGAAACGCACGGCTAATTCAGTGATGCCCCGGGCGGTCTGCCGAATGGTTGCCGGGACGCCGCGGAAATGAGGTGCGCGTCACAGGTCGAAAAACAGCTCCAGCCCGCGCCGTTCGCCATGCTGTACCCGGCTGATTCCGTGGCGCGTAGCGACCCGGTAATAGCCCCGCGCACCGCTGACCGGGCGCTGGGCACTGGGGATGATGGCGATATCGCCCTGGCGCAGCGGCACCACCCGGGGGCGCGACTGCATGCGCGGGCGTTGCTCGGTCAGCAGCAGTTCGCCGCCGCTGAAGTCATCGCCTGGCCTGGAGAACAGTGCGCACAGGTGCAGCGGGAAGGCTTCGGGGTAGTGGCGCAAGGGCTGGTACTGCTGTTCGTCCAGGCGGGTGAAGCGCGAGCGATCCTGGTGCCGGTCTGCGTCCTGGCCTTGCCTGTGGAGCTCGGCGAGCTGTTGCGGGTAGCTGCCGGGCTGGTCGAGCAGTGTGTTCCAGTGGTTGGCCAGTTGCGCCAGCGGCGGGTAGAAGGTTGCCTTGAGGGTCTGGAGCAGGCCGCAGGAGCCGAACTGATCGCTGTCCAGATAGCCGGGAAGCAGCAGGTAGCCGTCCTTTTCCAGATGTTCGAGCAGGTCAGCGAGCGTCATGAAAGATCACTCCCAGGGTGTGGCGCTGGCCCGACAGCACCTGGCTGACACCATGACGCGCCAGCACCTTGCGCCAGCCGCCGCGCGAACCCGCTACGGGGCGCGCGGCCACGGGGAAGATCACTGCATCGCCCTGGCGCAGGGGCACCACCTCGGCACGGTGCTCGTGGCTGGAGTACTCGGTCAGGCAGAATTCGCCACCGCTGAAATCGCGGCCCGGCTGCGACAGCAGGACCGCCATCTGCAAGGGGAAATGCAGGTCGCCGTAGAGATCCTGATGCAGGCAGTTGTAGTCGCCGGGCTGGTAGCGCAGCAGCAGTGGCGTGGGACGGAGCTGACCGGCCTGTTGGCAGCGCTGGAGAAAGCCGGGCAGGCTGGCCGGATAGCGTTCGGCGAGGTTCAGCCGGGCGCTCCAGGTGTTGGCGATCGAGGCCAGCAGTGGATAGAAGTCCTGGCGCAACTGCTCGACCAAGCGGGGTAGCGGATAGCGGAAGTACTGGTACTCGCCGCGCCCGAAGCCGTGGCGGGCCATCAGGATGCGCGAGCGGAACAGGTCCGGTTGCGGGTACAGGTCCACCAGTTGCCGGCACTGTTCGGCGTCGAGCAGGGCCGGTAGCAGGGCATGGCCTGATTGCTCCAGCGCCTGCTGCAAGGCGGGTTCGGGAGCGTCGAGGGCGAGGCGGGTTTGCATGCCGGAAGACCTTTGCGAGAGAGGTATTCAGGTTGGCGGCTGGCGGAGGAGAAGGCACTCCGAAACTTGCGCCGGGATTAACTGAGACAAAGCCAATCAATCAAACCGTAATATCGACTGGCCATATTAGGCGACCTTCTCATAACGATAATGGTCGCCAGCCCATGCTTTTCACCCGTCATCGCCTTGCTCTCTGCGTCGCCCTCGCCAGCGCTTCCTTCGCTCCGTCGCTGTTGGCCAAGGACTATTCGGTCACCAGCGCCACCACCGATACCCTGGAACTGAAGAAGGGCGACACCCTGTCGGTGTCGGCCAGCGGCAGCATCGTGTCGAGCAAGGACGACGGGGTGATCCTGCCCAAGCACACCAGCGGCACCACCCTGACCGTGAACAATGCCGGGATCATCCGCTCCACCACCGCTCGCGGCATCGATACCAAGGACGAGGGCGAGGATGTCAGCGCCTATGTGATCAACAACCAGGCCGGTGCGCTGATCCAGGGCGTCAACGATGGCCTGCGCTTCCAGACCAACCCCACCGCCGGCGGCACCCTGAAGATCACCAACGCCGGGACCATCGAGTCCATCGGCGACGGCCAGGCCATCGATCTGGAAACCCTGAACAACGCCAAGTTCACCACCACCCTCACCAACGAGACGAGCGGGGTGATCCATGCGGTGGGCAACGATGCGATCAAGACCGGCTCCAACGCCGTGGTCACCAACTACGGACGCATCTACACCGACACCGCGCCGCAGGACAAGGACGGCCTTGACCAGAAGTTCGACGGCATCAAGATCGGCACCTCCACCGGCGTCACCGTGTACAACTACGGCAGCATCAGCGCCGACCGCCACGGTATCGACCTGAAGACCGACGCCACCCTCTACAACTACGGCGAGGTCACCGGGCGCAACGGCTCGGGCTTTGGCTCCGACGGTTTCGGTACGGTGTTCAACTACGCCGGCGGCGTCATCACCGGTGCCATTGCCGACGGCAAGATCAATGGCGACGGCGATGGCGTGGACATCGACAACATCGGCCATATCTACAACGAAGGCATCATCCAGGGCCTGGGCGCCAAGGGTGTCGACAGCGGCGGGCGGCCCAACGGCAGCGAAGGCATCGCCATGGGCGGCGGCACTATCGTCAACACTGCCAGCGGTATCATTCGCAGCGTCGACAACGGCATCCTGGTCGACGATGGCGCCGAGGGTCCCGGCGTGGCCGTCACGCAGATCAGCAACGCCGGTGTGATCGAGGGTGAGAACGGCTTTGGCATCAAGCTGATCGGCCCCTACGACGACACCGTGACCAACAGCGGCCTGATCAGCGGCGGCAACGGCCTGGCCCTGAGCATGGGCGCCGGCAATGACAGCCTGATCGTCACCACCGGGGGGCGTTTCAATGGCCTGGTGGACGCTGGAGACGGCATCGACACCCTGACCCTCGACGGTACCGGCAGCTTCGGCAACAGCGCCAACTTCGAGAAGCTGATGGTCAGCGGCGGCCGCTGGACCCTGAGCAGCAGCAACGATTTCAGCCAGGGCGGCACCGTGACCTCGGGCGCGACCCTGGTCAACCAGGGCAGCATTCTTGGCGCCATGACCGTCGACCAGGGTGGCGTCTACGCCGGCGGTGGCTCGGTGGGCGGTCTGACCATCAACGGCAGCCTGCTGACCAACACCGGCCTGGGCGTGGCCACAATCAATGGTGACCTGAGCTTCGGCAGCGGCGCGAGCCTGGTCTACGGCGTCAATGCCGATGGCAGCAGCGCGCCGATCAGTGTCAGCGGCACTGCCCATCTGAATGGTGCCACCCTGAACGTTGCGCCGTCGTCCGGCGAGTATCCGTGGAAAAGCCAGTACACCGTGCTGACCGCCGGTGCTATCGACGGCACCTTCGGCAAGGTCACCAGCGACTACGCCTTCCTCACCCCGACCCTGAGCTACACCGCCACTTCCGTCGGCCTGACCTACACCCGCAACGACGTGGCCTTCGAGCAGTATTCACAAACCGGCAACGGCGCCGCCGCGGCGCGCGCTCTGGGTAGCCTCGGCAGCGACAGCCGCCTGTACAGCGCGCTGCTCAACACCAGCAGCGCCAGTGCCGGTGGCGCCATCGAGCAACTGTCCGCGAGCAACACCGCCAACCTGGCCGCTGCCACCCTGAGCGGCAGCACGCAGGTGGGCAACACCATGCTCGGCGCCATGCAGTGCATGGGCAGCACGGCCGGGTTGCTGGTTGGCATGAATCAGCAAGACACGCCGCTGCTGGCCGCCACCGGCGTGCCCGAGGGGCTGCGCAACCTCAACGATCCGAATGCCCGCGGGCGTCTGTGGGTCCAGGCCCTGGGCAGCTACGGCAAGGTCGACGGCAGCCATGGCGGCAGCGCGCTGGAGCAGCGTACCGGCGGCGCGGTGCTGGGCCTGGACTGGGCGCTGGATAGCGATTGGCGTCTCGGCGTGCTGGGCGGTTATTCCAATACCCGGCTGGATGCCACGGGCCTGGACGGCAAGGTCGACAGCTGGCATGCCGGTGTCTACGCGGTACGCCAGAGTGGTCCGCTGGCCCTGCGCCTGGGGGCGGCCTACAGCGGTCACCAGGGTGACAGCAAGCGCGACCTGGCCTTCAGCGGTTTCAACGAGCGCATCAAGGGCGACTACGACGCCGACAGCCAGCAGGCCTTTGCCGAACTGGGCTACGCCATGGGCAGCGGTCGCCTGAGTGCCGAGCCGTTCGCCAACCTCGGCTACCAGCGATATCACCGCGACGCCTACCGCGAGAAGGGTGGCGACGCCGCGCTGGCGGTGGACGGCGATACCCAGGACAACGTCACCAGTACCTTTGGCGTACGCCTGGCCCATCTTGGCCAACTGGACAACGGCATGAGCCTGACGCCGCGGGCGAGCCTGGGCTGGCGGCATGTCTATGGCGATGTCGATACCCGCACCCGCCAGGCGTTCATTGCCGGTGGCGACGCCTTCAGCGTCGAAGGCAGTGCGCTGGATCGTGACAGCCTGGTGGTCGAGGCGGGGCTGGAACTGGGCGTGAGTGCGACGCAATCGGTGGGCCTGGGCTACAACGGCGAGCTGGGCAGCAACAGCCGTAACCATGCGTTGGTAGGGCAGTGGCAGATGAAGTTCTGACAGCCGACGAGGTGCGCAGCGGGTCAACTGACGGTCTCCTATACTCGGACTGTCACACGATCCGTTGCGCTGGTCGGTTTGAGCATGTGGGAGCGCAGGTGGACCGTAAACCCGGGTGGGGCTCATGCGTTGCCCCGGATTTACCGTCACATCCAACCGTCCGGCATCCGCCCTTGCTTGCAAGCGCTCCGGTGATGCCCGTTCGGGCTCACAGGAGTGCTGCCCCATGTCTTTGCGTCCCTTCTCCAGGCCTTGGCGCTGGCCGCTGCCTTGCTCGCAGTTGCGCAGGTCCAGGCCGATGTCGATGGCGAGCGCCTCGCCGAAGAGTTGAATACCGCTTACCGCACGGTGGTCGAGGGCTGCGGTGCGAATTTCGAACGTCCTGCCCATGAGTGTTCCGGCGTGCTGGTCCGTCGCAGCAGCGACAGCCCAGAGCCGTTCTGGCTGCTCGACCCACTGGAGAAAACCCTGGGTGCGGCGACGGCGGTCTATCTGCGCGGCGATCTCGGCATCGAGCAACTGTCCCGGCCGCATGGCGCGATCTTCCTGTCGGCGGCGCAAGCCGAGCAGGGGGAAAAGCCGGTCGAGCCGCTGTGCATCTATCCCTTCCCGTTGAGCATGAACGAGACCTGGACGCAGTTCGGTTGCCAGTCCCCCGAGATCAAGGCTACCCAGGAACCCGACCCGAGCTCCTGCGCGGCCCATGGCGTGCTGGATGCTCCGGCCTGGGTCGATTTCTTCCGCAGCCACGACACCATCGCCGAACGTCAGTGCTCCCTGAGTACCCGGGACGCCAAGCAATTCAACGCTGCCTTGCTGGCGCACGATTCGATGGGGTTGGTCTGGTCGCGGCAAGCGACGGCGGTCATGGTCCGGAACTGGGACGACCAGCGGGCTGGCCGTATTCCGTTTCGCGGCCTGTTCTACCTCGACTCGCAGGCCGATGCGCTGTTGGCGGCGCAGGCCGATCAGCGCAGGTACTTCCAGCACACCGGGCTGTGGCTGCCGGTGCTGCGGGTGAACCTCAAGGAACCGAATGGGCTGATCTTCGCGTATCGCCCGGATGATCAGCTGAGTAATGGGTTTACCGTGGCGGACCGCCTGAACCACCGCTTTGCCGATGTGGCGATGACCTGTCCCGATGGGCGGCCGGCGTATTACTGCAATGGGGTTCTGGTTCGGGGCACCGGATCGCTCACCACGCGTCATGCGTGGAATCTGCAGGCGCACAACATCGATGACAACGTGGTGTCGTTCTCGTATCTGCGCAGGGATCTGGGTATCCAGAAGTTGTTCAGACCCTACGGTCTGGTCTTCAAGTCCTTGAGCGAGCCTTCTGCGCATCCGGTCACGCTGCGCTGCGCCTATCCCGACGAAGCAGGTACCGGGGGGCCTGGAGACGACTGCGCCGAGGCCATCCGCTGCGATACCTTGGGAATCACCAGCTACCAGAAATGGATGGAGGTCACCCCGCATCCCGGACTGAGTTGTCCTTTTGCCCCTACGGTCGAGCAGTTCCAGTTGAGTATCGTAGTTCGTGATTCCAGACCGGATTTGCGTGATGGCTACAACGAGATACTGCTTGCCGCCTGGCCACAGGACATTCCGACGCAGCTGCCGATGGAAGGCTTCTACTATGACCCCTTGGGCGGCGGTAGTCTGGCCAGGGCGCAGTTCATCCAGCGCGATTACTTCAACGAGACCGGGCGCTTCCTGCCGTTGCTCAGGGTGAGATTCGAGAGCACCGATCAGTTCATGTTCAGCTATGAACTGGCCGAGCAACTCGAGCCCGGTATGCCGGAGGACGGGGTGAAGCAACCTTGAGGCGGGCGGGAGTATTCCGCTGCGGAATACCCCCATGAAAACATTGGATTGTATTTCCCGTCGCAAACCTCATAGCGTGATCTCCTCAACCAAGGAGATCGCGCCATGAGTCAGTTCCGCCTGTTCGTCGATGCCCGCTATGTCAGCCCCTACGCCATGTCGGTGTATGTGGCTTTGCGGGAAAAGGGTCTGGATTTCGAAACCGTGCTGGTCGATCTCGACCAGGGCCAGAACCAGGCGCAGGATTACGCCCGCCTGTCCCTGACCCGGCGCGTGCCGACCCTGGTCCATGACGATCTGGCCCTGACCGAATCCTCGGCCATTACCGAATACCTCGAAGATCTGTTCCCCGAAACGGCGATCTATCCCCGCGACCCGGTGCTGCGTGCTCGTGCCCGCCAGGTGCAGGCCTGGGTGCGCAGCGACCTGATGCCGATCCGTGAGGAGCGCTCTACGGTGGTGGTGTTCTACGGCGTGAAGAACGGACCGCTGTCGGAAGCGGGGCAGGCGGCGGCGGGCAAGCTGATCGCGGCGGTGGAGGCCTGGTTGCCGGAGGGGGCCGAGTACCTGTGCGGCGAATGGTCGATCGCTGATGTCGACCTGGCGGTGATGCTCAATCGCCTGATCCTCAACGGTGATGCCGTGCCGCAGCGCTTGCAGGACTACGCGGCGCGGCAATGGCAGCGGGCGTCGGTGCGGGAGTGGGTGGAGCAGGTGCGTCCGGTGTTGTGATTGCGTCGTTCTTGCGGGCCTCATCGCTGCATGGGTATCTACACATCTCTATCAGGTACAACACGGACCTTGTGGGAGCGGCTGTTAGCCGGGACGCCGGACCGCGCGATCGGCGGCGAAGCCGTCGTAAAACCTAAGTCCCAGATCTGCCTGACACACCGAGTGCATCGGTTTTATGGCCGCTTCGCGCCCAATCGCGGCTAACAGCCCACACAGGGTCCGTGTTGTGCCTGATTAAGATGTGTAGATACCTATGCTCATCGCTGGCAAGCCAGCTCCCACAGGGTTCCGAGCCGGCCACGGGACCTGGGCCTGACACACAACCTGTGGGAGCTGGCTTGCCAGCGATGAGGCCGCAAGAGCCCCACGAAAAGCCCCATCCTTGCTAGATTCCTTGACGCATCCCCATCGCCAAGGAAGTGCCCATGCAACACCCGCCGTCGAACACCCCCGTCCCGCCCGCCAGGCCATGGCGTCGCTGGCTGCCGGGCTTGCAGTTGTTGCGCAGCTATTCTCTCGCCTGGTTGCCCAGGGACCTGCTCGCCGGCCTGGTGCTGACCGCCATGCTGGTGCCGGTGGGCATCGCTTACGCCCAGGCCTCGGGCGTGCCCGGGATCTACGGCCTTTACGCGACCATCGTGCCGCTGCTGGCCTACGCGATCTTCGGGCCCAGCCGGATCCTGGTGCTCGGTCCCGACTCGGCCCTGGTGGCGATCATTCTTGCCGTGGTGTTGCCGCTGTCCGCCGGCGACCCGCTCAAGGCGATCACCCTGGCCAGCGCCATGGCCCTGGTTTCCGGACTGGTCTGCCTGGCGGCCGGGGTGTTGCGCCTGGGCTTTATCACCGAGCTGCTGTCCAAGCCGATCCGCTATGGCTACATGAACGGCATCGCCCTGACCGTGCTGATCAGCCAGACGCCCAGGCTCTTCGGCATCCAGTTCGACAGCGACGGGCCGCTGCAGGATGTCTGGCACCTGTTCAGTTCCCTGTTCGACGGCAAGGCCAACTGGCACGCCTTCGCCATCGGCGGCGGCAGCCTGGCGATCATTCTGCTGCTCAAGCGCTTCGAACGGATACCGGGGATTCTCATTGCGGTGGTGGCTGCGACCCTGGCGGCGTGGCTGTTCAATCTTGAGGCTGAACATGGTGTACAGGTTACCGGCTCGTTGCCCCAGGGCCTGCCGGACTTTGCCTTGCCGCTGATCGATGCGGCGGATGTGCAGGCCGTGCTGATCGGCGGTTTCGCCGTGGCCTTGGTGTCCTTCGCCGACACCAGCGTGCTGTCGCGTACCTACGCGGCCCGGACCAGTTCCCCGGTGGACGCCAACCAGGAAATGATCGGCCTGGGCATGGCCAACCTCGCCACCGGGTTGTTCCAGGGCATTCCGGTCAGCAGCAGCTCGTCGCGTACCCCGGTGGCCGAAGCGGCCGGCGCCCGTACCCAGCTCGCCGGGGTGTTCGGTGCGCTGGGTGTGGCGCTGTTGCTGCTGTTCGGGCCGGATCTGCTCAAGCATCTGCCAGGCAGTGCCCTGGCGGCGGTGGTGATCGCCGCGGCCATTGGCCTGTTCGAGTTCAAGGACCTGCGGCGCATCTACCGCATCCAGCAATGGGAATTCTGGCTGTCGATGACCTGCTTCGTCGGCGTGGTGGTGCTCGGCGCGGTGCCGGGTATCGGCCTTGCGGTGGTGATCGCGGTGATCGAGTTTCTCTGGGATGGCTGGCGCCCGCATTACGCGGTGTTGGGGCGGGTTGCCGGGATTCGCGGCTACCACGATATCAGCCGCTACCCGGATGCCCGCCGGGTGCCGGGACTGGTGCTGTTCCGCTGGGATGCGCCGCTGTTTTTCGCCAATGCCGAGCTGTTCCAGAACTGCGTGTTGCAGGCGGTCGCCCAGGCGCCGGACAAGGTGCGGCGCATCGTCATCGCGGCCGAGCCGGTGACAAGCGTCGACGTCACCTCGGCGGACATGCTGATCGAGCTGGAGCAACTGCTGCGCAACGACGGCATCGAACTGCGTTTCGCCGAGGTGAAAGACCCGGTGAAGGAGAAACTGCAGCGCCTGGAGGTGCTGGCGCATATCGGCACGGCGGTGTTCCAGCCGACCGTGGGCGCGGCGGTGGATGTGTATCTGGAGGAGCATGGGGTGGATTGGACGCCGTGAGGCTGGTCAGGCTCTCTGCTGTTGGGCAGCCCTCATCGCCGCCCAGGTGGCGTCATCCGCCGGAATCAGATGCTCGATGCGCAGCGACGCCACGCTGATGTCCTGTGGCATGCCGAAGGTGGTGAAGGTCGAGAGAAACTTCAGTTCGCCGTGCTGCGTGTTCACCCGAGTAAGGATCAGTGGCGCCGGGTCTTCTGCCGGTATCGTCGCTTTGGGCGCTGGCAGGTCTTGCAGGCGTCTGGCGAGCCCGGGGTTGCCCAAAGCCTCGCGGTTTGCCCGTTGCCAGGTGATGCTGCGGATCTGGGCGGCATTGGCCAGGTGATCGCCGAGACCGCCGGGGCGCAGCAGGGTGTCCAGCAGGTTGAGGCTTTGCGGGTCGGCCGCCTGAGCGCCGGTCATGGCGACCAGCAGGGTGGCGCCGGCATTGGCGGCGATGATGTTCCAGTCGCTGTCCAGGGCAATCGCCGGTGCCGGGTTCTGCGCCTGGAGCAGGTGGCCGATGGCGGTGTGGATCATTTCCAGTGCCGGGGTGCCCAGGGCCGAGGCCTGATAGCGCGGCGCATAACCGGCCGCGAGAAAGACCTCGTTGCACTGCTCCAGCGGCACATCCAGCGCCGACAGCAGGGCATGCAGGGTGCTCGGCCCGGCCTTGGCGCGGCCGGTCTCGATGCAGCTGAGGTGACGCTGGGAAATCCCGCAGGCCAGCGACAGGCCGAGCTGGCTCAGGCCGGCTTGCCGGCGCAACTGGCGCAGGTGCTGCCCGGCGTGGGTGGCTGGGTTCAGGGAATGGAACGGGCGCGGGCTCATGGGGCGACTGTGACGATCCTTGTTCGTGGCGTCCATGACCTGGGAGGTCATTGAGGTGCGGGTCACCCTATCACTACCTTGAGGGCATTGCCCAATCAGGAGGATAGGAAATGGCTGTTCGTATCGGGGCGCTCGCCCTGTTCATCATCTTTGCACTGCACACCGCGTGGGCGATGGCGATCGCCGAGCAATCGTTGCTGGCCTTCGGGGTGGAGTTGATCTCCAGTCCGGATACGGCGCAACTGGTAATCGACCTGTATTTGATGGCCGGGTTGGCGTGCGTATGGATGCTCGGGGATGCGCGGTCGCGGGGGGAGTCGTGGAGGGGAGTGCTGCCGTATCTGCTGCTGACGGCGGTGTTCGTTTCGTTGGGGCCGTTGTTGTATATCGCGGTGAAGGGTTTGTCGCGGAGAGCGGATGGTCGATCAAGGATATGAAGCGTTGTCGCGAAGTTCCGGCAGCCCTCCCGTCACCTTGCGATGACAGGAAGGCCTGCGCCGAACCCCGCCTCAGAACTGCGGCGTGTATTTCACGCTGAACATCACATTACGCGGGTCACCGTAGTAGTTGTTGTAGTCGATGGTGTTGTACGCCGACCGGTAGTAGGTCTTGTCCAGCAGGTTGTTGAGGTTGGCCGCGACGGTGATTTCGTCGCTGACCTTGTACGCCACCCGCGCATCCCAGATCGCATAGCCCGGCAGGTCGAACACGTGGTCGTAGGAAGTGGTGCCGGTGACCGCGGTGGTACCCAGGCCCACCGAGGCACGACTCCAGTCGCCCGGCAGGGTGTAGTCGGCCCATAGCTTGAGCTGGTGCTTGGGCGTCCAGGTGCTGTAGACCTTGTCCTTGTAGTCGCCGTCTTCCAGGTAGCGGGTGGTGTTATAGACGTAGCCGGCCATGACTTGCAGGCCGCTCAGCACTTCACCACTGACCTGCGCTTCCAGGCCCTGGCTGCGCACCTTGCCCGAGGCTGTCGAGCAGTACCAGCCATCGCAATCCATAGGCCCGCTGCGATCGAGCACCGCATGGTTTTCGTGGTCATAGCGGAACAGCGCAACCGAGGTGTTCAGCGCACCGTCGAACAATTCCCCTTTCAGGCCCAGCTCGTAGTTGCTGCCGATGATCGGCTCGACCACCGAGCCCGACGCGGTGCGCGCAGTCTGCGGCCGGAATACATCGGTGTAGCTGGCATACACCGACCATTGCTTGTCCAGGGCGTAGACCAGGCCGGCATAGGGCGACACCTTGCCATTGCTCTGGGTGGTGGACTCGCTGCGCCCGGTGTGGGCGAAGGATTGCGCGGCATAGCTGTAGTCGTACCAGCTGGTGCGGGCACCGAGGATCAATTTCAGCGGATCGGTCAGGTTGATCGACCAGCGCGTGTATAGGCCTTTCTGTTCGATCTCGTACTCGGTCAACTGACCCCGTCCGCGCGTGGCCAGGCTGTAGATGTCCGGCATCGGGCGGTGGTGATCGACGTCGTAGGTATTGGCGCCGAAGGTGGGGGCGCGGGCCCAGCGGTCGTCGGTATTGATGCGCGAGTAGTTGGCACCGAGCAGGAAGGTCTGTTCGAAGCCGAAGCCGCTGAAGCTGCCGTCCAGGTAAAGGTCGAGGCCCTTGCTGTGGGTAGTGAAGTCGGTGCTCCAGTCGATGTAGGTGTCGTCGCCGGAGCCGTTGGTGGGCAGGGCATCCCACAGCGCCTGATAGGTGGCGCCGTTGTGCTCGCTCATGTACACACCGGCGGCCTTGACCCGCCAGTCGTCGTTGAGCCGGTAGCTGGCGTCGAGGAATACGCTGGTCTGGTCATTGTCGGCACGGTTCCAGTCGGCGCCGACGTAGGTCGAGCGCGACCAGTCCGGGTTGCCGCCGTCGGCGTAGCGCGGCAGGCCGAGCATGGCCGGGCGCGAGTGGCCTTTCTGGTTGGTCACGCCGATGCCCACGGTGAGGTCGGGGCTGAAGTCGTAGTCGACGGCACCGTATACGGTCTGGTTCCAGCCGCGCACGTAGTCGATGAACGAGCCGTTGTCGGTCTGGCTGATCACCGTGCGGGCGCGCAGGGTGCCTTCGGTGTTCAGCGGGCCGCCGGCGTCCAGTTGCACGCCGTAGCGGTCCCACGAGCCGGCCTTGCCGGTGAGGCTGACGGTGGCCTTGTCCTGGCCGCGCTTGCGCACCAGGTTCATTGCCCCGCCCGGGCTGTCGCCACCCTGGAGCAAGGCGGCCGGGCCGCGCAGCACTTCGACGCGGTCGTAGAAACCGAGGTCTTCGGTGAGGTAGCTGCCCAGGGAATAGGTATTGCGCGGGATCGGCACGCCGTCGTATTGCAGCGTGTCGATGCTGAAGCCGCGGGAGTAGATGAACAGTCCCGAGCCCGGCGAGCGCGCGGCGGTCAGGCCCGGCGTGCGGTTGACCAGGTCGCTGATGGTTTCGGTGTTCTGGTCATCCATCTGCTTGCGGGTCATGACCGTGAGCGACTGCGGGATGTCCTTCAGGCTCTGCACGCCCTTGCCCAGGGTCACGGCGCCGGAGGTGTAGGAGTTGCTGCCCTCGGTGGTGGTCGCCGACTGCACGCCGATGATGCTGGAGGCTTCCAGTTCCAGCGTGCCGGGGGTGGGCAGGGCCACCAGGAATTGGCCATCGGCCGTCTGGCTGAGGACCAGGCCGCTGCCGGCGAGCAGTTGCCGCAGCGCCTGTTCGACGCTCGCTTGCTGGTGCACGGCCGGCGCCTGGATGGCGTGGGCGGCATCGGTGTTGAACAGGATGCGGCTGCCGGTCTGGCGGGCGAGGGCGCTGATCGACTGGTCCAGTGGCTGGGCCGGCAGATCGATGCGGTAGTGCGCCTGTTCGGCCTGCAACGGCCCGGCAACCATGAAACCAAGAGTCGCCAGAAGCATCGCCTGGCGCAGCGGGTGGACAAAGAACGTCATGGAATCCCTATCGGAGCTAATTGAGAATGCGCTTCATAGGTATTGGCGTTCATGTCTGCGGATTTTTGATGTGCCCCTGAAAATATTTTTCAGCGCCGCACCGTCACCGCCACGCTGCCGTCCTTTTCGCGGCGTACATCGACCGGAGCCAGGCGCGGCAGGGTGTCGATCAACTGCTCGACGTCGCGGGTGGGGAATTCGCCGCTCAAGCGTTGCAGCGCGGCAGGCGCGCCTTCGAGGCGAACCGGCGCGGCGCGGTGCCGGCGCAACTGCGCGACGACCGCGTCCAGCGGGGTGCCGTCGAAGTGGAACAGGTCACGCCGCCAGGCCTCCAGCTCGCCAGGGCTGGTCGACTCGATGGCGCCCAGCACGCGTGGGCTGGCGAGCAATTGCTGGTTGGCCGTGAGTTGTTGGCGGTTGTGGCCGTTGTCGACTTCCACTGCGCCTTCGACCACCGCCACGCGCACGCCGCGCAGGTCGCTGCGCACGTCGAACACGGTGCCGATATCGCGCACGCTGACGCCCTGGCTGCGCACGATGAACGGCTTGGGCTGATGCGCCACGCTGAACAGGCCTTCGCCGTCGAGCAATTCGAACTGGCGGCTGCGCAGGCGGTACTCGATGCGCAGCACGCTGCCGGCATCCAGCTCGATGCGGCTGCCATCGTCCAGCTCAAGCACTTGCCGGCCGCTGCTGGCGACCTCGACCTGGCGGTAACCCAGCGCCGGGTCGGCCAGCCAGGTCCATCCGGCCAGGGCCAGCAGCAGGGCGGTGCCAGCGGCCTTGCGCCGGCGTTTGGCATTGCGTGCGCTGTGTGCCTTGGCTTCGGCCAGCATCGCTTCGCGACTGGGCAGCAGGGCGCGCAGGGACTCGGCGTAAGGTTCCATGGCCGGGGGCAGGGCGGGGGGTTCAGGGCGTTGCATCGATCAGGCCTCCGGCAGCCAGCGTTGCGCGAGGGTACGCATGGCGCGCTTGTAGTGCTGGGCCACCATGTTGGTGGAGATCTCCAGTTCGCTGGCGATTTCCTGCTGCGGCATGCCGTGCAGGCAATGCAGTACGAAGATCTGGTGCTGGCGTGGAGGCAGCGCCTTGATGATCGCCAGCAAGGCATGCAAGCGTTGCTCGAACTCCAGGGCCATGGCGCCATCGAGGTCGTCGCGGTTGTGCTCGACGACGGCGATCTGGCTTTGAATGTAGCGGGTCCGGGTGTTCTCGGCACGGCTACGGTCGATGGCGCGGTTGAGCGTGGCGCGGCGCAGGAAGGCCACGGGAACGCGGATCGCCTTGAGTGGTGGTTTTTCCAGGATCTGCAGGCAGACGTCGTGAACCACGTCGCGGGCGAAATGGCGGTTGGAAAAACGCTGGCGGATATGCTCGACCAGATCGTCATAGTGCAAGGCCAGGGCTCGCAGGAGATCGTTATCGGTCGACGCCATGATGGAACTCAATTGATAGTGAATCTCATTTATAACATGGTGTTTCCGGGACGGGCAAATTGACATGAGTTCGAACCGGACAAGCCGGTCGCAATGGATGGGCTATCGTTCAAGCCTTTCCGACCTCCACGGAGTCCTGTCATGAAACCTATGTTTCTGCTTTCCCTGATGGTTGCCTGCGCTGCAGGTAATTTCGCGTTTGCCCAGGACAACATCAGCAAGGTCCCGGTGCAGTTCGCCAAGGGTGCTTCCAGTGCGCAGCTCAAGGGCCAGTTCAGCGGCTATGACAGCGTGCGTTACAGCCTTGGCGCCAAGGCGGGGCAATCAATGACCGTGCGGATCAAGGGCAGCACCAATGCCAACTTCAACGTCTTCGCCCCGGGAGATCAGCCAGGCGCTTCGGCGGCGCTGGGGAGTGGCAGTGTTGGCAGCGATTGGAGTACCGCGCTGCCGGCCTCCGGGCAGTACACGGTTGAGGTGTACCAGATGCGCGCGAGTGCACGGCGGGGGGCCAAGGTGGCCTACAGCATCGAATTCGAGGTGAAGTAACCTGCCTGCAGCCCTCGATTTGCCTGAGCTCCTCAGATCGATCCCCTGTATTCTGTGCGCCTGTTATTCACCCAACACCCGTCGGAGCGATCTGGCGCGTTATTGCACGTTGAGCAGAACCCGATGAACCGTCAAAAGAAATTGCAGCAACTGTTCAAGGCCAAGGCCAAGAAGGCCAGTGCCAAATTGGCACCGAAAAACAGGAACACCTACGTCTCCAAGGCCGATCGGTTGAAGCTTGCGGCCGAGGCCGGCGAGGCCTCGAACGCCACCTCCGGGGCGACTCCAGAACCGGCAGTCGCGGACAGCTGAACCGCCCCGGTCTTTCCTGTCAGATCTGCGCCTGCCCGCCATCGACGAACAGTTCGGTACCGTTGACGAAACTGGCATCGCTGGAGGCCAGGAACAGCGCGGCCTTGGCAATCTCTTCCGGCTCGCCGACCCGGCCGAGGGGAATCTGCGACGCCAGGTAATCGAGCAAGCCCTGCTGTTGCGCGGCGTCAGGGCCGGCGAGGTCGACCAGGCCGGGGGTACGGGTGGCGCCAGGGCTGATGGTGTTGACCCGCACGTTGCGATCCTTCAGGTCGAGAATCCAGTTGCGGGCGAAGGCCCGCACGGCGGCCTTGGACGCGGCGTACACGCTGAACGCCGGGGTACCCGAGCTGGCGGCGGTGGAGCCGGTGAGGATCACCGAGGCCTGTGGCGCCAGCAGCGGCAGCGCCTGCTGCACGGTGAACAGGGTGCCTTTCACGTTGCGGTCGAAGGTGTCCTGGTAATGCGCCTCGGTGATCTCGCCCAGCGGCAGCATCGAACCGCCACCCGCGTTGGCGAACAGCACATCGATGCGGCCCTGTTCTGCCTTCACCCGGTGATAGAACGCATCCAGTTGTTCCAGCTTCGACGAGTCGACCTGCACGCCGGTGGCATTGCCGATCTGCGCGACGGCGGCTTCCAGTTCGGCCTGGCGGCGACCGGTGATGTAGACGGTGGCGCCTTCGCTGGCGAAGAGCCTGGCGGTGGCCAGGCCGATGCCGCTGGTACCGCCGGTAACGATTGCGATTTTGCCTTCAAGTTTGCCGTTCATGATGTTTCTCCAGTTGGGTTGTTTGCTGCGATGGGAGAAGCGTATCGACGAACCTGAATTATCAAAATAGAATTGTCCGCAACTTATCGTTGCAGAAATGAAATGAGCAAGCTTCCGGATTTTGAAGGGTTGGCGATGTTCGCCAAGGTCGCCGAGGAAGGGTCCTTCGCTGCGGCGGCGCGGGTCATGGGCGTTTCGGTGCCGACGGTTTCACGTGCGGTCGCCCGGCTTGAAGAGCGGCTGGGCGGGCGGCTGTTCAACCGCACGTCGCGGCAACTGTCGCTGACCGAGTTCGGCCACAGCATGGCCGCCAAGGCCAGCGAGATTTATCGGCAGGCGGAGGAGGTCGAGGGCGAGGCCATGGAGTTGTCGGTGCAGCCCCGGGGCCAGGTGCGCCTGGCGGTGCCGATGTCGTTCGGGCTGCGCTGGGTGGCACCGCTGCTGCCGAAGCTGATTCGTCGGTACCCGGAGCTGTCCATCGACCTGCACCTGTCCGATGCCTCGGTGGATCTGATTGCCGAGGGGTTCGATGCGGCGTTGCGGATTGCTGCGTTGCCTGATTCTTCCCTGGTCGCCCGGCGGCTTTGTGGTGTCACTCAACTGCTGGTGGCATCACCTGCTTTTCTGCAGAGGTGCGGGCACCCGCAGCACCCGAGGGATCTGGCCAGCCTGCCTTGCTTCAGCTATGCCTACCGCGCCCGCAGCCAGGTGTGGCGCTTTACCGATGCCTCAGGCAGGGAAGAGGACGTGGTGCCGAATGGGCCGCTGCGGGTGACCAACTCGGAGGCGATGTTGCCGGTGTTGCTCGATGGGCTGGGGATTTCCGAGCTGCCTGAGTTCATTGCCAGCGAGTACCTGGCTGATGGGCGTCTGGAGAGGGTGCTTCCGGAGTGGAGCATGACCCGTGGGGGCTTGTACTTCGTGACGCCTTCGGCGCGGACGCGGCCGGCGAAGATCAGGGCGTTGTCGGACTTTTTCCATGAGCATCTGGCGGATCCTGCGTGGCGGTGGGAGGGGGATGTGGTTAACGCCAGTCAGTTAGTCGATTGATGGATACCTCGTGGGAGCGAGCTTGCCGAATCGTCGCGATGGGTCGCAAAGCGGTCCCGATTTGGTTTTAGCAGACTGGTAGATCAATCTATCCCCGTCCGCTCCGTAGTTGCCTCGGCGCCTTTCAATGAACACCATCGGGTTTCGACAAGGAGAAGTCCCTATGCCCACATCAGCAGTACTCCATCTCATGTCAGGCAAGATTGCATCTGGCAAATCAACGCTGGCTAGAAGTTTGGCCGCCGAACACTCGGCGCTTTTGCTTAGCGAGGATCATTGGCTATCACGGCTTTATCCTGAGCAGATCAAGTCGGTCACCGATTACGTGCGCCTTGCACGCCAGATTCGCGAGGTGGTCGGTCCGCTCGTCATTGATGTGCTGAGTGCTGGCGTGACGGTCGTCATGGATTTTCCTGCCAACACTCCCCAGGATCGACAATGGCTGCGTGGTCTGGCCGACGCAGCCAAGGTTTCCCACTGCGTCCACTACGTTGAAGTGGACGATGACACCTGTCGAGGCAGGTTGCATCGTCGCAACCATCGCGCCGAACATGAGTTTGCGGCGACCGATGCGGAGTTCGATCTGATCACCAGCTATTTTCGGGCTCCGGATGAGGATGAAGGACTTCGGATTGAGGTTCACCGTCTTTGAGGGGCAGTAACACTTCGGGATTGAATGATCTCGAGCGTTGGCTTCTGGTCGGTTTCGGTTCTCCGGAAAAGGCAACTATTGGCCAAAAGCTGGCCATCATTTGCTTCGATTGCTACCCGGTCTCTAGACCCAGTGCTGCTTATGACGTGAGCCTGTATGAATAACCAACTCGCCATTTTGATTAGCGATTACCAAGCAAGCGTTGACGCTGCTGTTGAGATGATGCAGCGATCTGGTATCCCGCGGCCCTTGACCAATATGGACTGGGTGGGGACTGACATTCCTCAGCACGGGGAGCTGGAAGGCGGAGTCCGTTACTTCAAGCACGGTTATGGCTGCGCGGTTAGCCTCCCCACGGGCACAGTAGATTTTGACTTTGGGACTTATGGTGAAATCGGCGGTTTTGACGCATGGCGGCTTGCTGGTTTTGCAGGTGACAAGTTGACGGAATATGGCTTTGCTGACGAGGACGCGCTCACAGAGTGCTTCAAAGCAGAAGTTGCTGCCGGTTCTCTGGTGTACTCCGGGTACATTCTCTACTACGTAGCGGACGGCAGCTGACTTTTCCGTTCGGTAGTGGGGTTTGCGGTACTATCCAGCTCCCGCTTCCCTGACAGCAGAAAACAAAAATGCGCCTGCTCTATCCCTGTGGAGCAGCGGGGATAGATACATTTCTCAAGGATCATTGATAAAAATAAATCTGCCCCGCTTTTGATAGTCCCGCTTTTTATGCTTCGGGGGAGCACGCGAGAGGCTAAGACGGAACGTGTCGGAAAAGTATTATGACAAGCAGCAAAAAGCCGGAAAATTGCACGATCTGCGCATGCCTACTCGACAATCCGGACGATCCGCTATCAGGCGATACCGGCGGGGATTGCTGGAGATGCATAGGCGCTATCGAGGCGGAAATGGGATGCGCAGAGTCGCTCGACTACGTACGCCAAGAATACGAGGCAGGACTGCGGCCTGGCTGGATCGATCCGTTCAAGCCATGAAGTCGCATTAACCTCGCCACTGCATTTGATCTGATAATAATTACCATTTACGATGCGCCCTCCCACCGGAGGGCACCCCGTGATCAACGACGAACTGACCCAGGTCTACACCGAGCACAACAGCTGGTTCAAGCAATGGCTGTACCGTCGCCTCGGCTGCTCGGCGCAGGCGGCGGACCTGGCCCAGGACACCTTTCTGCGTATCCTCCAGGCCCAGCGCAAAGCCGGTGAAACCTTGAGCCTGCAACGCCCCCGCGCTTACCTGGTCACCGTCGGCCGCCGCTTGGTCTACGACCATTTCCGCCGTCAGTCCCTGGAACGTGCCTACCTGGAAATGCTCGCGCAATTGCCCGAACTGTTCGCCGTGTCGGAAGAAGAGCTGCTGTGCATGCGCGAAACCCTGCAGCAGTTGGACGCCTTGCTCGATGGTCTGAAACCGATCGTGCGCTCGGTGTTCCTGATGGTCCAACTGGAGGGCGCGACCTACGTGCAGGTCGCCGCGCGCCTGGGCATCGGCGAGCGCACGGTGAAGCGCCATATGGCCCGGGCGCTGGAAGCCTGCATCCTGTTCGAAGACGATTTCCTGTGAGCGCACAACCTTCCCGCATTACCCCGGAAGTGGCGCGCCAGGCCGCCCATTGGCACATGCTGATGCTCGACGAGCAAGTCAGCCCGGCGCAGCGGGCAGCCTGTGCGCGCTGGCGTGCTGCTGCGGCGGAGCATGAGCAGGCATGGTTGAAAGCCGAGCGGGTGCAGGCGCGCCTGGGCTTGCTGCCGCAGCGGTTGGCCATGGGCACGCTGAACCGCGAGCGGCGCAAGGTACTCAAGCAACTGCTGGCGCTGGCGATCCTCGCGCCCGCCGGTTATGTCGGCTATCGCCAGGTGGTGCCGCTGGAGCGTTACGCCACCGCGGTCGGTGAGCGCCGGCGCTTGACCCTGGCGGATGGCACGACGCTGGACCTGAACACCGATACCGTCGTCGACGTGGAGTTCGACCAGAGCCAGCGGCTGCTGATCCTGCAACGTGGCGAGATCCTCGTGGACAGCGGCGCCGACCGGCAAAGCACGCAGCACCGGCCGCTGCGTGTTGCCAGCGCGGAGGGCCTGATGGAAGCGCTGGGGACCCGCTTCCTGGTACGCCAGCGCGATGGCCGGACGCAGTTGAGCGTGTTCCAGGGCGCGGTATTGGTCACGCCTGTCCATGGCCCGAAACAGACCATCGCCGCCGGCCAGCAACTGCTCTTCGCGGCACGCGGGCAGGCAACGCCGAGCCCGGCACGGGAGCAGGACAGCCAGTGGACACGCGGCCAGCTGATCGTCGAAGAGATGCCGCTGGCCGAGTTTCTCGGCGAGCTGGCGCGCTATCGCAAAGGCTGGCTGAGGTGCCAGCCCGAGGCGGCCAACCTGCTGATCAGCGGCGCCTTCCAGCTGGACAACAGCGAACGCATCCTCGCCGCCTTGCCCGCCACGCTGCCGGTCCAGGTCGAGTACCGCACCCGCTATTGGGTCACCGTTAGCGCGCGTTGAGGAAAGTTGGCCCGTTTTCCAGACTCGTCAGTCCTTGTGTATGGAACTGCCAAAAACATAGGGACCTTCTGTTCATGATCCGCTCTTCTTCACCGCGTTATCGACACCTGCTTGCCCTCAGTGCGCTGACCCTCGCCCTGCAGGGCGCGAGCCTGTCCGCCGTGGCCGCATCCGTCCAGGCGCCGCAGACCTACAGCATTGCCTCCGGCAGCCTGGCCCAGGTGCTGGCGCGCTTCGCCAGCGAGGGCGGGGTGACCCTGCAATACACTCCGGCGCTGGTCCGCGACCTGTCCAGCCCGGGCCTCCAGGGCAACTACGGGATCGAGGAGGGCTTCCTGAAATTGCTGGCGGGCACCGGGCTGCAGGCCGTGCGTCGTGGGGACGACGTCTACGGTCTGGAGCCATTGCCTGCCACCGGCGCGATGAACCTGGAGCCCCTGAACATCACCGGGCGGCACCTCGATGCCAGCACCGAGGATTCGGGCAGCTACACCTCCAATGCGGTGACCATCGGCAAGTCGACCCATCGCCTCAAGGACATCCCGCAGTCGGTCAGCGTGGTCACCCGCAAGGCCATGGACGACCAGCGCCTGGACACCCTCGACGAGGTGCTGGAGAAGACCACCGGGGTCACCACCTTCCAGAGTCCGTCGGGCGGCAAGTACATCTATTCCCGCGGTTTCGAGGTGGAAACCATCCAGTACGACGGCGTGCCGCTGGACCGCCGCTACTACGCGATCGGCAGCAGCTTCACCTCCGACACTCTGCTGTACGACCGCGTCGAGATCCTCCGTGGCGCCAACGGTCTGCTGCAGGGCAGCGGCAACCCGGGGGCGGCGATCAACCTGGTGCGCAAGCGGCCCAAGGCCGAGGCGGCGCTGTCCGTCACCGCCAGCGCCGGCTCCTGGGATACCTATCGGCAGAGCATAGATGCCAGCTCGCCGCTGAACGCCGACGGCTCGCTGCGCGGGCGCCTGGTCGCCGCCCATGAAGACCAGAACTACTTCTACGACACCGCCGAAAGCCGCAAGAACGTGCTCTACGGCATCCTCGAATACGACCTCGGCGACAGCACCACGGTGGCCGCCGGTGCCAGTGTCGAAGACCTGCACGCCGTACCCTTCTTCAGCGGCCTGCCGCGCAACAAGGACGGTAGCGCGATCAACGCCGGGCGCTCGACCTTCACCGGTGCCGACTGGAACAAATGGGACAACAAGCAGACCACCTACTTTGCCGATATCACCCATGACTTCAACGACGACTGGCGCCTGAAGGCCTCCGGCAGCTACCTGCGGGAAACCAACTACATCCTCTACAGTTTCGGCCGTGGCGCGGTCGATCCGGCCACCGGCGACGGCATGCGCTCGCGCGCCTATCTCTACGACTTCGAGAACGTCAACAAGGGCCTCGACATCAACCTCACCGGCAAATGGCGCGCCTTCGACCTGGAACACGAAGTGGTGGTCGGCGCCAATGCCAGCGATCTGCAGACCGACGACCTGCAGGGCGGCTTGCTCAACCTCGGTGCGATCAATCTCTACGATCCGGTGTCGCCGCAGCGCCCGACCATGGAGCAGTTGCTCGGTACCACCTACGCCGGCACGACCCACGGCAAGATCAGCCAGAACGGCGTATACGGCGTGGTCCGCTACAAGCTGGCCGAGCCGCTGACCCTGGTGCTGGGCGGACGTTCCAGCAGCTACAAGTACGACTACGAGTTGAACCGCTTCAACACCACCTCGCCGGACCCGGCCCGTTCCCGCGAAAGCGGTGAGTTCACGCCTTACGGTGGGTTGATCTACGCGCTGAACGAGCAGTGGAGCACCTACGTCAGCTACGCCGATATCTTCAAGCCGCAGACCGAACTGACCGTGGACAGCACCACGCTCAAGCCGATGACCGGTTCCAACTACGAGATCGGCCTGAAGGGCGAACTGCTCGATGGCCGGGTCAACACCAGCTTCGCGCTGTTCCGCATCGACCAGGAAAACCGCGCCCAGTACACCAACAATCCGGCGTGCAACAACGATTGCTATGTGGCCGGTGGCAAGGTGCGCGCCGAAGGCTTCGATGCCGAGATCAGCGGCGAGGTACTGGCGGGGCTGCAATTGTTTGCCGGCTATACCTACACCACCACCAAGTACCGCAACGACCCGAACGACGATGTGTCCAGCGCTGGGGAAACCTTCAACAGCTACACCCCGCGGCACATGCTGCGCTTCTGGGCTGATTACAACCTGCCTGACACCCTCGATCAGTGGACTGTCGGTGGTGGTGCCAACATCCAGAGCGCCAACTACCACACCAACTTCGGCGGCACCGATGGCGTCGGAGATATCGAGCAGGGCGGCTATGCGATCTGGAATGCGCGGGTGGCGTACAGGATCAACAAGAACTTCAGTGTTTCGCTGAATGGCAACAACCTGTTCGACAAGAAGTACTACTCGACGATCGGCTGGCTGTATGCGGCGAACCACTATGGGGATCCGCGTAATTACACGGTGACGTTGCGGGCGGATTTCTGAAGATCTGCATGGTCTCTGTGGGAGCTGGCATTGCCAGCGATGAGGGCCGCAAGAACAGCGCAGACCAGCAGGATTGATTCGAGGCTGCTGGCCTCATCGTCGGCAACGCCGACTCCCACGGGGTTCTTGGCCAGTTGGAGTATCCGTGCTCGGCGCGGTCCAGGTAGGAGCTGCTTTAGCTGCGATGGATCGCGCTAGCGGTCCCGAAACCATCCCGCACGAGCTCCTGATCTGGCGCGTTTATCCAGACCCACCGCGCTGACAGGTTTTGGGACCGCTGTGCGGTCCTTCGCAGCTAAAGCAGCTCCTACCTGGACCGTGCTGCATGGGTAGTTTGGATAAAGCGGAAGATGTGTAGATATCCATGCGGCGATAGCAGAGCCCAGGGATTGACACCGCGAAGAAACCCGGCAGAATCGCCGACCCTTTTTTCGTGACAGGAAGTCCCCCATGCGCCGGATCGTGATCCTGGGCAATGCCGGCAGCGGCAAATCCACCCTGGCCCGGGAGCTGGGCCGGCGTCTCGGCCTGCCGGTGGTGCATCTGGACAGACTGTTCTGGCAGCCCGGCTGGGTCGAGCCGGATCCCGAGCAGTTTCGCCAGCGTGTGGGCGAAGCGGTCGCGGGCGAAAGCTGGGTCTGCGAAGGCAACTACGCACGGCGCACCTTCGATCTGCGCCTGCCCCGCGCCGACCTGGTCATCTGGCTCGACACCCCGCGCTGGACCTGCCTGTGGCGGGTGATCCGGCGCAGCGCATTCCAGCGCTCGCGCCCGGACCTGGCGCCGGGCTGCCACGAGCAGTTCGACCGGGCCTTTCTCGATTTCCTCAAGTTCGTCTGGCAATTCGACAGTGGCTATCGAGAGGGCATCGATGCGGTGCGCCAGCGGGTGGCGCCGCAGGTGCCGGTGATTCATTTGCGCGGTGCGGCGCAGGTTCGTCGGTTTCTGGAGCACTGAGCACGAGACGGATCAGGCACTGGCTGCCTCAAGGCGTCCCGTTACGCCCATGCAGCAGGTAGCCCGATCGCTCGCTCAGACGCTCGTAGTAATCGCTCACCGCCGGCAGCTCTGGACGCTCGAACGGCGTGCCGAACCAGCGATTCACCGATAGCCCCACGGGAATATCGGCCAGGGAGAATTGCTCGCCGGCAACGAAGGCGCCGGTCTTGGCAAGTTGGCGATCGAGGATGCCCATGTACCGCGCCCACTCCGCCTGGCCGGCGGCGAGCGCTTCAGGCGATTGATGCAACGGCGAATGCCGCACCAGCGACATGAAGGTGTAGCTCCACGAACGGTTCAGGTCCGAGGCTTGCCAGTCGATCCATTGATCGACCCTGGCGCGTGCCTGGGCCTCGACAGGATAGAGCGCCGCCTCGCCGTAGCGGGTGGCCAGGTAGCGGATGATGCTGTTGGATTCCCACAGGGTGAAGTCGCCGTCCTGGATGACCGGGACCATGGCGTTGGGATTGAGGGCGAGGTATTCGGGCGTGTCGGTGGCGCGGAAGCCCGAGCCCCAGTCTTCACGCTCGAAGGGGAGGCCGATTTCGGCGCAGGTCCAGAGGACCTTGCGCACGTTGATCGAGGTGGCTTTGCCGAGTATTCGCAGCATCTGTTCGTCCTTGTTCAGAGAGCGGCCATCGTCCATGGTGGCTTTGTGCTGGTCAAGGGCTTGGGGCTTGTAGCGCGGGCAGTGTTTTGGCCACATCTGACAGTACCGTTGGTAGCGCCGGCCTCATCGCTGGCAAGCCAGCTCCCACAGGTTTTGCGGTGCACGCGGTCATTGTGGGAGTCGGCTTGCCGACGATGGGGCCAGCAAGGGCAAAAGATCAGAACGTCCCCTTCAAACTGACCATGAAGTTGCGCGGCTCCCCATAGAAGTTGCCCCACGAAACCGCCCCGACGCTCTGGTAGTACTTCTTGTCGAACAGGTTGTTGCCGTTCAGCGCCACGGTCCAGTGGTCGTCGATGCGGTAGGCGATGCGGCCGTTCCAGATGGCATAGCCGGCCTGCACCGAAGTCACCGCCGGCCGGGTGCTGCGTACCGAGACGTCGCTTTGCGCCGTTACACCCGCGCCGACACTCCAGCGTTCCAGGTCACCGGCCAGTTGGTAGTCACTCCACGCGCGGAACAGATGGCGAGGGAAGTAGCTGGTGGAGAAGGTCGGTTCCTGCGGGTTGTCGTTGACGCTGTCCAGGTAGCGGGTCTCGGTGTAGGTGTAGCCCGCCAGCAGTTGCAGGCGGTCGATGACCTCGCCGTTGATTTCCGCTTCGAAGCCCTGGGCCCGTACCTTGCCGGCGTCGCTGTAGCAGTAGCCGTCCGAGGAGCCGATGCAGGTAGTGCTGTAGTCGGTTTCCGCACGATGTTCCTCGACTGTGCGGAACAGGTTGAACGCGGTGTTGACCCGACCATCCAGCAACTCGCCCTTGATGCCGATCTCGTAGTTGGCGCCGGTCTTGGGCTGCAGCGGGCTGCCGGATTCGTCGGTGTAGGTGCTCTGCGGCTGGAAGATGTCGGCGTAGCTGGTGTAGACCGACCAGTTTTCATTCAGGTCGTAGACCAGTGCGGCGAAGGGCGTGACCTGGCCGTTTTCCTGGCTGCGGTCGTGTTGCCAGTAGTCCCAGGCCTCGGTGTAGGAGTCGCGGCTGTTGCGGTACCAGCTGACCCGCGAGCCGAGGACGAAGGTCAGCGGCTCGGCCAGTTTCAGGCGCAGGGTGGCGTAGGTGCCGAATTGCCGGGTGTCCGACTCGTTCGGTACCGAGCCGCCGCGGTAGGAGTTGGACGGGTAGTAGGAGTCCGCAGGTTCGGGCAGGTGCGGATTGGGGTTGAACGGGTCCTGCGTGGCGCCGAGCAGGCCGGTCATGTTGATCAGCGCCCAGCGGTCGTGGGTGGTGGCGCGGCTGGCGTTGGCGCCGATGATCAGCTCGTGGCGCAGGCCGAAGGCCTCGAACTTGCCGTCGAGGTAGGCATCGAAGCCGTAGTCGCTCTGGTCATAGTCGAACACCCCGGAATACACCGAGGACGGTGCCGTGGTCGCGCCCGGGGTGACGCCGCCCGGGGTTTCCGAGAGGGCGTACTTGATGTCCTGGTCGTTGTGGGTCCAGACCCCGGCGAACTTGAAGGTCCAGTCTTCGTTCAAGGTGTGCGCCAGGTCGGCGAACACGGTGGTGCGCTCGCTCTCCCAGTTGTTCCACGAGGCGCCCAGGCAGGTGGAGCGGCTGAGCTTGAGGTCGTTGCCATTGCTGTAGCGCGGCAGGCCGTGCCAGCACGGGGTGGCGTCCAGCCGTTCGTAGGCGACACCGAGGCCGACGGTGGTGTCCGGGGTGATGTCGTAGTCCAGGGCGCCATAGATGATCTGGTCGTTGCGCTTGGCCACGTCGTAGAAGTACTGGCGGTCCTGCAGCGCTACCACGGCGCGCCCGCGCAGGGTGCCCGACTCGTTGAGCGGACCGCCGCTGTCCACCTGGCCGCGATAGTTGTCCCACGACCCGGCCGACAGGTTGATGCTGGTGGTGGGGCTGGCCTGGCCGCGCTTGCGCACGAAATTGACCCCGCCGGCGGAACTGCCCGAGCCCTTCAGCATGCCGGCGGCACCCTTGAGCACCTCGACCCGGTCATACAGGGCCATGTCGCCGGAGAAGCTGTTGGCCTGCACGTACTCACCACCCACGTCCAGCGGCACGCCGTCGTACTGGTACTGGCCCTGCATCATGAAGCCGCGCGAGTAGAAGTACTTGCCGCCCATGGGCGACTCGTAGGCGACGATGCCCGGGGTCTTTTCCATGGCCTGGTCGACGGTGTTGATGTTCTGGTCGTCCATGTATTTGCGGGTCAGCACAGTCACGGCCTGCGGGGTCTCGCGCAGGCTGTGCACGCCCTTGCCGATGGTCACGGCCTGGGCGGCGTAGGCGTTGGTCCCTTCGCTGGTCGGATCGAGGCGCTGGCTGCTGATGGTGGTGGCGTCCAGTTCCATGGTTCCGGCTTCGTTGTGCAGCGGCCGCAGCGCGTAGCTGCCGTTGCTCTGCGGCACGGCTTGCAGGCCGCTGCCCTTGAGCAGCAGGGCGAAGCCCTGGGCGACGCTGTAAGTGCCGTCGAGGCCGCCGGACTGGCGGCCCTGGACCAGCGCCGCATCGAACGACAGGGCATTGCCCGAGGCCGAGGCGAAGGCGCTGAGGGCCGCGGTCAGGCTGCCGGCCGGGATGTGGTAGTACTGCGTGGCGCCGGTTTCGGCGGCGCAGACCACTGTTGGCAAGGTAACGGCGCCGAGGGCGCAAAAGCTCAGGCGAATGGCCACGGCTACTGGTGTCAGCAGGCGTGCGTGCGGGTACTTCATGGTGTTCCTCCCCCAAATGAAACCGTGCAAAACGGCGTCTACTGAGGATTGGCCGAGCGGGGTGGGCAAACAGTGCAAAGCAAATCGAAATATTTTTCGTTGTCGTTTCACGCCTGTGCCGGCAACACGCTGACCCAGTAATCGGTACGCCGCACGATACGCAGGCCGAAGCCGCTTTCCAGGGCGGCGAGTGCGCGGTCGGTGTTGTCCAGGGGGAAGGCGCCGGAGATCTTCAGGCCGGCGATGGACGGATCGCAGCGCAGCCAGCCGTGACGGTAGCGCGCCAGTTCATCGAGCAGGTCGCCGAGTGGGCGCTGGATGGCGATCAGGCTGCCGCTGCGCCAGGAAGCCACGCTCGGGTCGCTGGTCCAGGGCTCGCCCAGGCGGGTGCGGTCGAAGCGCAGTTGCTGCCCAGCCTCCAGGCGCAGCACCTGGGCGCTGGCGGCGGGGCGGACTTCAACGGCCTTTTCCAGCACGGCCACTTCGCAGAATTGCGCCTCGGTCTGCACCGTGAAGCGGGTGCCCAGGGCGCGCACCTGACCCTGCGGCACCTCCACCAGGAAGGGCCGGGCCAGGCCATCGACCGCCGTCTCCACCAGCACCCGGCCGCTGAGCAGGCGCAGCAACCGTTGCTCGGCGTCGAAGCGCACGTCCAGGGCACTCTGGCTGTCCAGCAGCAACTGGCTGCCATCGGCCAGGGTCACCCGACGTTGTTCGCCGACCGCAGTGTGATGGCTGGCCATCAGTGCCGAGCGCCACTGGCTGTTCCAGCCGCTCCAGCCCAACGTGCCGACGCCGGCCAGCACCAGCAGCTGGCGCAGCACCCGGCGCCGGGATTCCCGCGAGTGGTGCAGCGCCGACGCGGCCACGTTGCCGGGCACGCCTTCGACCATCAGCCGCACCGACTCGACCTGCTGCCAGGCCTGGCGATGCAGGGGATCGGCGTTATGCCAGCGCTCCCAGTCGCGACGCTCGGACTCGGTGTCAATCCCTGACGACAGCCGCGCATACCACTGCGCGGCGCTGCGCAGGGCTTCGCGTTCGGCGGGGGCGAGGGCGGGGCGGGCGGCGCTCATAGCAGGCCCATGCGGATCAGCACGCAATGTTCCATGGCCTTGGCCATATGGTTGTTCACCGTGCGCAGCGAGATGCCCTGGCGCTCGGCGATCTTCGGATAACTCAGGCCTTCGAACTGCGACAGGATGAAGGTCTGGCGCACCTTGTCGCCGAGGCTGTCGAGCATGCGGTCGATCTCCATCAGCGTCTCCAGCACGATGGCCTGGGTTTCCTGCGATGGCCAGTTGTCCTCGGGCATCGCGGCAAGGGCTTCGAGGTAGCTGTGTTCCAGGGCGCGACGGCGGAACAGGTCGATCACCAGGCCCTTGGCCACGGTGCTCAGGTACTGCCGTGGCTGACGGATATCCGTGGCCTGACGCGCCTTGATCACCCGGACGAAGGTGTCCTGCACCAGGTCGGCAGCATCGCTGTGATTGTCCAGGCGCTTGCGCAACCAACCGCGCAGCCAGCCGCTGTGGCTGCTGTAGAGATCATGGACGGCGGAGCGCAAGGCGAAATCGTCGGCGGACATGGGAAGGAGTCGCTAATGAGAATTTGTTGCAATTTCACCTTTTTGTGCCGGGTTTGGCAATGGGGAGCTTGCGTTGCCCGTCACCGGGACGGTGCCGCCAGGTCGGGCCAAATCGCTGGCAAGCCAGCTCCCACAGGGCTGCGTCGGGCATGAATTCTCCGGCGCACCCGAACCCTGTGGTCGGCTTGCCGACGATGGGGCCGGCAGCGACAACGCTATGTCCGGCCTTTCTGCTACACCTCCACCGTCACCGGCGAAGCCGACAGCGCCACGGCCAGCAAGGCCTTTGCAATCCTCATCTGCAGCAGAACGGTACTGAGCATCGCCTCGTTGCGGGGAGAGGGGACATCAGGCAATGAGCCTGCACCGTGTATGGCTTTGTTGAGGTGTTCCGCTGCCCTGACGATGGCGTCGTGGTGATAGAGACCGGGGCCGACGCAGAGGGTGGGAGGTGGATCGGGGACAATCTTCTTCATGGCATTTCTCCTATTTTGATCGGAGTCGCCAGACGTCGCTGCTAAACGAAGGGTGGCGACCGTGCGTGGGTTAGCAGACCGAGGCATAGGAGAAACCCGGCGCACCCGAAGGTGCCCACACGCACAGCCGCCATAAAAGGGGCGTGGTTGAGTCACTTATGCATTCGGACTGCTAATCCGTGCCGTCGATTTTGCGACGACCGACGCAGCCTAGGCACCGTTTCCAGGAGACGCAACCAGTTACTGGGGCCGGGAAGTATGCTTGGGAAATTGCCTACAAGAAAGTCGGAAGCAGGGGCGGTTTTGGCCTCAAATGCAACATTGTTTGGCGAGCTTTGCTGGGCAATGAGCCGCGTAAGGCTTGGGGGATGTTGAGTCAGGCCAGGTACCCGCCGAGCCCGTCGGGGTTTCGTCTGGTCGGGCCAAATCGCTGCATGAGTATCTACACATCCCGGGCAAAGGTCGACGCAGCTCCTACCCGGACCATGTCGCACAGGCGGTTTGTGTAAACCGGAAGATGTGTAGATACCCATGCAAATCGCTGGCAAGCCAGCTCCCACGGGGCCGCGTCGGGCATGAATTCTGCAGCGCACCCGGAACCCTGTGGGAGTCGGCTTGCCGACGATGGGGCCGGCAGCGACAACGCTATGTCCGGCCTTTCTGCTACACCTCCACCGTCACCGGCGAAGCCGACAGCGCCACGGCCAGCAAGGCCTTGGCAATCCTCATCTGCAGCAGAACGGTACTGAGCATCGCCTCGTTGCGGGGAGAGGGGACATCAGGCAATGCGCCTGCACCGTGTATGGCTTTGTTGAGGTGTTCCGCTGCCCTGACGATGGCGTCGTGGTGATAGAGACCGGGGCCGACGCAGAGGGTGGGAGGTGGATCGGGGACAATCTTCTTCATGGCAACTCCTAGTGTGCTGATCGGATCGCCACGATTTCGCTGCTATACGAAGGGGTGGCGACTGTACGTGAGTTAGCAGACCGGGACACATAGGAAAACCCGGTGCACCCGAAGGTGCCCACACGCACAGCCGCCATGACAGGTTGCTGAGAGCGTCTTATGTGGTTTCCGGACTGCTAATCCGTGCCGTCGATTTTGCGACGACCGACGCAGCCTAGGCACCGTTTCCAGGAGACGCAACCAGTTACTGGGGCCGGGGAGTATGCTTGGGAAATTGCCTACAAGAAAGTCGGAGATCGGTGAAGTTTTCCGGTAAATGCAACAGGTTATGGCTGGCGGTTTCATCACTTTCGAATTGCGCTAGCCGCAGAGTGCTTGCCGGGAGATCTTCAGCGCTCATCAGATCGAGCGCCGCCCGCGCGGCGCATCGCCGGCAACGCCGGCTCCCACATTTTGTTGCAACGTACCTATGCCTCTCAGGCCATGGTTGACCGCCTTGTCTGTACGACGTGATACCGCGCTGGACCCAACGGTTTCCCCGCGATGGATCGCCATGAGACAAAGGCTGACAACTCAAATCCCACAGGCCATGGCACGTTGCAACAAATGTGGGAGCCGGCGTTGCCGGCGATGCGCCGCGCGGGCGGCGCTCGATCTGGAGAGCGCTGAAAATCTCCCGGCATGCACCTGGCAGCCATGACCCGATCTCCCGGCAGGCACCTTGCAGCTACCGTAATAAAAATTACCTGTCGCTGCCAAACCAGCTCCCACGGGGTTCGCGCCGAAGCAGCAGCGCTCTTCAGATCGCCCCCTGCCCAACCCGCGCCGACAACGCCTCCGCACTCTCCTTGCGCTCCGAATACCGGTCCACCAGCAGCGCCTGATGATCACGCAGCAGCAGGGTGAACCTGACCAGTTCCTCCATCACATCGACCACCCGGTCGTAATACGCCGAGGGCTTCATGCGCCCGGCGTCGTCGAACTCCATATAGGCCTTGGGCACCGAGGACTGGTTGGGGATGGTGAACATGCGCATCCAGCGCCCGAGTACACGCAACTGGTTGACCACGTTGAACGACTGCGAACCTCCGCACACCTGCATCACCGCCAGGGTCTTGCCCTGGGTCGGGCGCACGGCGCCGAGGGCCAGGGGAATCCAGTCGATCTGCGCCTTGAACACCGACGACAGGGCGCCGTGACGCTCCGGCGAACACCACACCTGACCCTCGGACCAGAGCACCAGGTCGCGTAGTTCCTGCACCTTGGGATGCTCGACCGGGACGTCGTCCGGCAACGGCAGGCCGGACGGATCGAACACCCGGGTCTCGGCGCCGAAGTGTTCGAGCAAGCGCGCCGCTTCCTCGACCAGCAGGCGGCTGAAGGAGCGCTCGCGGGTCGATCCGTACAGCAGCAGGATGCGTGGCTTGTGCGTGCTGGCGCCTAGGGCGGCAGGGGTTGCGTCGAACAGCGAAAGATCGAGGTTGGGCAGTTGGCTGGACATGTCTTGCTCCGGGTTCACAGCATGCCGATCCGCCCCAGCTCATGCTGGAGGCGGTCGCGGTCGAGGGTGGCGAAGGGCAGGGCGAAGAAGGCTTTGCAGCGCGCTTCGATGCGTAGCAGGGTGGCGTCGAAGGCTGCATCGATCACGGCGTCGTCGGCCGTGATCGCGGATGGATCCTCCAGCCCCCAGTGCGCTTTCAGGGGGGCTCCGAAGTACACCGGACAGGCTTCGCCGGCGGCGTTGTCGCAGACGGTGATGACGATATCCGGCGAGTTGTCCTCGAAGGCGTCGTTGCCCTTGCTGCTCAGGCCCGTCGTGGCGATGCCAGCACGTTGCAGGGTGGCCAGGCTGCGCGGCAGCACCTGACCCCTGGGGAAGCTGCCGGAGCTGACGGCTTCGAACCCCTCCGGTGCCAGGTGGTTGAACAGGGCTTCGGAAAGAATGCTGCGGCAACTGTTGGCCGTGCACATGAACAGGACGCGCATGGTGGGTTCCCTGATAGTCAGTTGCACGCGCGCACGGGGCGGTCGTGCATGGCGCGCAGGCGGGTGGTGTTGTCGTGCAGCCAGTCGTCATTGGCGTGCAGGGTCAGTTGCAGGATCTCGTGGACCCAGGCGGGCAGTTGCGGATTGAGCCGGTAATACACCCACTGGCCCTGGCGCCGGTCCAGTAGCAGGCCGCTGCTGCGCAGTTGCGCCAGATGGCGACTGATCTTTGGCTGGCTGTCGTCCAGGGCGCACATCAGTTCGCAGACGCACAACTCGCCCAGGCTGGCGATCAGCAGCGTGGCCCGGGCGCGGGTTTCGTCGGCCAGGGATTTGAAGAGTTCGGGTGGGGTCAGCATTGGCCGGGCTCTTACATATGGAAATCCGAATATACGTATTTCCATATGTTTCATGCAAGCCCATGACGACTGCTTGAGCGCTTGTCGGGATACCGGATCGGGGCTGACAGGGGCCTGTCTTGTACCTTGCAGCGTCCTCAAGATCGAGCGCCGCCCGCGCGGCGCATCGCGAAGCGCATGCCGGTGTTTTTCTAGCGCCCTCAAGATCGAGCGCCGTCCACACGGCGCATCGCTGGCAACGCCAGCTCCCACATTTGTTGCAACGTGCCATGGCCTGTTGGATTTGAGTTGTCAGCCTTTGTCTCATGGCGATCTATCACGGGGAGGCTGTTGGGCTCGACTCGGTACTGAGTCGTACAAACAAGGCGGTCAACCATGGCCTGACAGGCATAGGTACGTTGCAACAGATGTGGGAGCGGCTGTTAGCCGCGATGCGCCGCGCGGGCGGCGCTCGATCTCAAGGGCGCCAGAACAATCAAGGCAAGCACCTGGCAGCCTCCCTGCAATCTACCGCCAGGCGACCTCACATCGCTGCCCCTGTCGGCCAAATCGCAGGCAAGCCACACCGTTTGCTTTTACTCCCCGCTGACCAACTGTCGCGCCAGCTGGTTATGCCGCTCCAGCACCCGCGGCAGGTCGACCGTGGTGATGCGCCCGTCCTGTACCACCACCCGGCCGTTGATCACGCTGGTGTCGACCTGGGTCGGGGTGCAGAACACCAGGGCCGCCAATGGGTCATGCAGGCCGCCGGCATAGGCCACATGGCCGAGGTCGAAGGCGACGAAGTCGGCAATCATGCCCGGCGCCAGGGCGCCGATATCGTTGCGATTGAGCACCTTGGCACCGCCCAGGGTGGCGATCTCCAGGGCCTCGCGGGCAGTCATCGCATCCGGGCCGAAACCGACCCGCTGCAACAACAGGGCCTGGCGCACTTCACCGATCATGCTGGCGCCATCGTTGGAGGCCGAACCATCGACGCCCAGGCCCACCGGCACGCCGTGGTCACGCATCTTGCGGATCGGCGCGATACCCGAGGCCAGGCGCATGTTCGAGCAGGGGCAGTGGGCGACGCCGGTGCCGGTGCGGGCGAACAACTCGATGCCATGCTGGTCGAGCTGCACGCAGTGGGCGTGCCACACATCGTGGCCGACCCAGCCCAGGTCCTCGGCGTACTCGGCCGGGGTCATGCCGAACTTCTCGCGGCTGTAGGCGATGTCGTTGACGTTTTCCGCCAGGTGGGTGTGCAGCGACACCCCGTACTGGCGGGCCAGTACCGCGGCTTCGCGCATCAGGTCGCGGCTGACCGAGAACGGCGAGCAGGGCGCCACCACCACGCGCAGCATCGAGCCGTGGCTGGCGTCGTGGTAGTCCTCGATCAGGCGCTGGGATTCCTTGAGGATGTCGCTTTCCTTTTCCACCACCGAATCCGGCGGCAGGCCGCCCTGGCTGCGGCCGACGCTCATGCTGCCGCGGGCGGCGTGGAAGCGCATGCCGATTTCCCCGGCGGCGTGGATGCTGTCGTCGAGCTTGCAGCCGTTGGGGTAGATGTACAGGTGGTCGCTGGAGGTGGTGCAGCCCGAGAGGATCAGCTCGGCCATGGCGGTCTGGGTCGAGACCGAGATCATCTCAGGGGTCAGCCGGGCCCAGATCGGGTAGAGGTTGGTCAGCCAGTTGAACAGCTCGCCGTCCTGGGCTGCCGGGACCACCCGGGTCAGGCTCTGGTACATGTGGTGGTGGGTGTTGACAAGTCCCGGAATGACCACCTTGCCGGTCATGTCGAGGATCACGTCGGCGGTTTGTGGCAGCTCGTCGCTTGGGCCGACCTGCTTGATCAGATTGTCTTCAATGTACAGACCGCCGCGCTTGATCTCGCGGCGCTCGCCGTCCATGGTCACCAGCAGTTCGGCGTTCTTGACCAGTAATGTCTTGGGCATGGGGATTCCTCTCCTGAGTGGAGTGCAGTTATCAGTGGGATGCCTTGTCGGCGGAATCGATCAGTGCAAAAGCGTGGGCGGTATCGGGGCGCGCGGCCTCGATTTGCCCTTGGGCTGGCTGAAGTCGCTGTGGTGCTGGTGGAGCGAGGCGGGGTGTTCGATCAGGTCGAACGGTGTCAGGTGTTGCATGGTTGTGGACCGTCGCTATACGCAGCGGGCGATTGCCGATGTCGTAGGCGCGGGGAAAATGTAAACACGATTTTTTATTTGTGTATACAGGAATGATGGTCGTTATGGTTGTGACTACATAGCGCAACCGGGATGATGCGCGAAAAACTAACCTTCAAGTCAAGAAAAGGATCCTCACATGAAAGTCAGCGCACGCAACGTATTCAAGGGCCAGGTCAGCCAGGTCCAGCAAGGCGCGGTCAACGCGGAAGTGGAACTGACCCTGGCCGGCGGCGAGCGCCTGGTCGCCGTGGTGACCATGGAAAGCGTCCGCAACCTCGGCATCGCCGTGGGCAAGGAGGCCGTGGCCCTGGTCAAGGCGCCGTGGGTGATGCTGATGACCGAATCCAGCGACATCCGTCTCTCGGCGCGCAACTGCCTGGACGGCAAGGTGGTCAGCGTCACCGACGGCGCAGTGAATGCCGAGGTGTTGCTGGAACTGGCTGGCGGTAGCCGGGTGTATGCGATCGTCACCCGCGAGGCGGTGGCCGAGCTGGGCCTGGCAGCGGGTGTGAGTGCCACGGCGGTGATCAAGGCGTCGCATATCATTCTGGGCGTGCCGGCCTGATTGATTGCGCGGATGTCAGCACAGCGCTGCCATCCGCGCCTCCAGGGCATCGAGAAACACCGTGACCCGGGCGGGGATATAGCGCCGGGTCGGCATTACCGCCCATACAGACAAGTCTTCCATTCCCGCATCTTCCAGTTCGATGGCTATCAGCGAGCCGTCGCGCAGGTGTTCTGCCACATCCCAGTACGCCAGCATGGCGACGCCCAGGCCGGCTACGGCGGCGCTGCGCACGGCATCGACGCTGCTGGTGGCGACCCGCCCCTGCAGGCGCCGGCGCTGGATGACGCCATCGATCACGAAGGGCCAGCGGGCCACCGCCTGAAGCTGGATGCACTGGTGCCGCTCCAGCTCGGCCAGGCAGCGTGGCTGGCCGTGGCGTTGCAGATAGGCCGGGGCTGCGCATAGCACCCTTGGATTCGGCGCGATGCGCCGGGCGATCAGTTCCGAGTCGGCGAGGGGTGCGACGCGCAAGGCCAGGTCGAAGCCGCCGGCGACGATATCCACCACCCGATCGGAGACATCCAGTTCCACCTGCAGGCCGGGATGCTCGGCCAGCAGTTCCGGCAGCAGACCCAGGACGATGGACTGGCCGAACACGCTCGGCGCGGTCAGGCGCAATACGCCGCTGACCGCCGTGGAGGACGGCGGCAGTTCGCGCACAGCGCTGTCCTCGGCATCGATCATGCTGTTGGCGTAAGGCAGCAAGGCCTCACCCTCGGCGGTCAGTCCGACCGAGCGGGTGGTGCGGTGGAGCAGGCGCACACCCAGTTCGTCTTCCAGCGCGGCGATGCGCCGCGACACCTGCATGGGTTGCACGTCGAGCTGCCGCGCCGCCGCTGACAGGCTGCCGGCGGAGGCTACCGAAAGAAAGATGCGCAGGTCCGCTACCAGCATGACTTTATCCTTTTTGGTTAAGCCGGCTGCACCCGCTAGCAGCTTGGTCGGCTTGCGTCTGGCCCATAGGATCTGCACCAGCGCACATTCGTGCTTGACTACAGAGGCAGCCATGACCGATTCGAATTCGCCAATCTTAACGCCATTCGCTATTAAACACCTGCCGCTGCGCAACCGCCTGGCGGTGGCGCCGATGACCCGGGTGAGTGCCAGCGACAGCGGCCTGGCTACCCCGCGCATGGCCGAGTACTACGCACGCTTCGCCCGGGGCGGGTTCGGCCTGGTGATCAGCGAAGGCATTTACACCGACGCACAGTTCTCTCAGGGATATCCCTTCCAGCCGGGGATCATCGACCAGGCACAGGCCCAGGCATGGCGAAGGGTGACGGAAGCGGTCCACGCCGAGGGCGGAGCGCTGTTCGCCCAGTTGATGCACGCCGGAGCGTTGAGCCAGGGCAACCGCTTTGTCGATCACACCCTGGCGCCGTCAGCGATCAGGCCCAAGGGCGAGCAGATGCGCTTCTACTACGGCGAGGATCAGTACCCGGTTCCCCGGGGGATCACCGAGGAGCAGATCGCCGATGTCATCGCCGGGTTTGCCCAGGCCGCGCGGCGTTCGGTACAGGAAGCGGGTTTCGACGGGATCGAGATCCATGGCGCCAATGGCTACCTGCTCGATCAGTTCCTCACCGACTACAGCAATCGCCGCGACGATCGCTGGGGTGGTGATGTGCGGGCGCGGCTCGGGTTGATTCTCGAGGTGGTCAAGGCGGTGCGTGGCGCCGTGGGCGGGCTGCCGCTCGGCGTGCGCATCTCTCAGGGCAAGGTCAATGACTTCACACACAAGTGGGCGGGGGAAGAGGCCGATGCGGAGGTGATCTTCGGCGCACTGGCGGATGCCAGTGTCGACTTCATCCATGTCACGGAATTCGAGGCGTGGCAGCCGGCGTTCGACGATGGCGGCCAGAGCCTTGTGGCCCTGGCCCGGCGCTATGCACCGGGCACCGTGCTGATCGCCAATGGCGGGGTGCACGATATCGACCACGCCGAAGCGACGCTGCACGACGGCGCCGACATCATCGCACTGGGCAAGGCGGCACTGGCAAACCCGGACTTCCCTCGGCGGTTGCAGCAGGGCGAGGCGCTCGACCCGTTCGACGCGGCCATTCTGGGACCTATTGCCGATATCAAGGATTCGGAGGTTGCAGCGATCAGCCAGGTCAGGGGCTGATCGTGGCATGGGTATCTGCAGATCTTAGGTGAGGTGCAACACGGACCCTGTAGGAGCGGCTTCAGCCGGGACGCCGGACCGCGCGATCGGCGGCGAAGCCGTCGTAAAACCTAAGTCCCAGGTCTTTCTGACACACCGAGTGCACCGGTTCTATGGCCGCTTTGCGGCCAATCGCGGCTAACAGCCGCTCCCACAGGGTCCTAGTTGCGCCCATTGAGATGTGTAGATACCCATGCTGATCGTGGCCAAGCGAGACGTTCACGTTGGTGCTATGAATGTGAAGTGTTCTCATTTATATTCGCCGGCGCGCCGCTCGCCTCAGGTCCGTCATGTCCGCCGATCTCCCCAAGCCCTCGCTGCTCAGCACGCTGGTTCGTCACTACGATGAACTGGTGGATCATATCCGACGCCGCTTCGGTGATCGCGGTTTCGCCCGCGAGGTGGTCCACGATGTCTGCGTGCAGTTGCTGGAGAAACGCGAGAAAGACGACGTGCACACGCCGCTGGCGTTGCTGCGCAAGATCTCCCATGACCAGGCCGTGAGCCGCTACCGCAGCGAGCGACGGCGCCAGGTGTGGCAGGTCGGCATGCCGGAGCAACTGGATGCGGTCTGCCCCGCCCCCGCACCGCCCCAGCAGTACGAAGCGGCCCGCGAGTTCGAGTTGCTCGCCGAGGCCATCAGCCGCTTGCCCGAGCGCTGCCAGATGGTCTTCGTCATGCACAAGGTCCATGAGCTGCCCCAGGCCGAAGTTGCCGAGCGCATGGGCATTTCCCTGAAAACCGTGGAAAAGCACCTGCGCCTGGGCATGGCTGCCTGTCGTGCCCACTTGCAACAGCAGCAGGCCAGCCAATGAGCAATTCCGTTCCGCCCATCTCGCCGGAAGACCAGGCCCTGGCGCGTCATCGCGAAGAGCTGCGCAAGCGCTTCCCCATGCCCGAACCCAAACCACGCAAACCGCGCAAGCCGTTGGTTGTCGCTGGCCTGGTACTGCTGCTCGGCGCCAGCCTGGCCTGGCTCGACCCGGCCTACCACAGCGAGCAGTACGTCAGCGCCGTGGGCGAGCGACGGGTGCTCGACCTGGCCGACGGCAGCAAGGTGCAGATGGACAGCGGCACCCGCCTGGACGTGAGCTGGCACCTGCGTTCGCGCCGGGTCGAATTGCACGCCGGGCAGGCCCTGTTCGAGGTCAGCAAGGCACTGGTCCGGCCGTTCCGGGTCGCGGCCGGCAGTGCCCGTATCGAGGTGCTCGGCACCCGCTTCAACGTGCTGCGCAGCGAGGACAACGTCGATATCGCGTTGCTGCGCGGCAGTGTCGCCGTGCAGTCGGCGCTTGATCCGGCCCAACAACTGCGCCTGTCGCCGGGTCAGCAGGTGAGGGTGCGCCAGGGGCAGTTGCAGCCGTTGGCCCAGGCCAATGTCGACGGTGTCCTGGCCTGGCAAGAGCAGCGCCTGGTCTTCGCGCGCACGCCGCTGGCGGAAGCCCTGGCGCAGATCCAGCGTTACCACACCGGGGCGATCCGCCAGGAGGACCAGAGCCTGGCGCAACTGCCGATCAGCGGTACCTTCAATACCGCCAAGGTCGACGACCTGCTCGACCTGCTGCCGCGCATCCTGCCGCTGACCTTACGCCGCGAGGCTGATGGCAGCGTGCACATCAGCCGGCGCGAGGGAAAAAATATTTCGCCGGGAGGGTAGGGTTTTTTCACGCGGCCGACGGCAGTCATTGCAAGTCACCTATGCCAAGGATCTTCCGCCATGACGCACCACGCCCGCCGGCGCCTGCCGCTTTCCCTTCTCGCCGCCAGCCTGCTGGCCGCGATGCCTGTCCTCGCCGCCGAGCGGCTCGACCTCGACCTGCCCGCCGGCAGCCTGGAGCAGGCGCTCAACAGCCTGGCCCGGCAGAGCGGGGTGCAGATCATCTTCGCCAGCGATGTGGTCGGCCAGCGCAGCACCCCGGCCTTGCGCGGCCACTACAGTGCGGAAGAGGCCATGCACCGGCTGCTCGATGCCCGCGGTTTGCAGGTACGCCAGCAGGACGAGCAGACCTTCCTGGTGCTCGCCCCGGAGCATGAGCAGAGCGCTGCGCCAGCACCCGCCGAGCCCCTGGCGGTGGACGCCACGGTGATCAGCGGCGACGTGCTCGGCAGCGCCAGCGACGCGGAGGTGCGCAGCTATGCCGGCAGCCGCAGCGTGGTGGCCAGCGAGCAACTGCACACGGCCAGCGTGCGCGGGGTGGACGACGCACTGCAACGTGTTCCGGGCATGAAGATCTTCGACGAAACCGGCACCGGCGCCTTGCCGCAGATCGCCGTGCGCGGTCTGTACGAAAGCCGTAGCGGGCGGCTCCAGGCCCTGTCCGACGGCATTCCCCTGGCCCTGGCACCCTATGGCCAGACCGGCCTGTCGCTGTTCCCGGTGACCATGGCCACGGTCGACCGCATCGATGTGGTCCGTGGTGGTGCTGCCGTGCAGTACGGCCCGAACAACGTCGGCGGAGTGGTCAACTTCATCAGCAAGCCGATTCCCCATGAGTGGCAGACCACCTTGCAGGAACGCGCTACGTTCAACGCCGGCGGCCGCCAGTTGTGGGACACCTACCTCGGAACCGGGGGCTTCCTTACCGACAACTTCGGCCTGCAACTGGACCTCAACACCGTCGGCGGCGAGGCCGGTCGCGAGCACTCCGACACCGATATCCAGAACTACCGCCTGCGCGGCCAGTGGAACATCGACGACGACCGCGACCTGAGCTTCGGCATCCAGCGCTACAAGGCCGACATGGACCTGGCCGGCGCCCTCAGCGTGGCCGACTACAAGCACGACCCACGGCAATCGACCCGTCCCATCGACCGCTTCGAGGGCGACACCGATCGGGTCTGGGGCACCTATACCCAGCAGTTCGGCGCCATCGGCCCGTTCGACTCGGTGGCCTTCAGCTGGACCAACTTCGCCCACAACAGCTACCGCAACTTCGTGGTCGGCATGCCGTTCACTCCGGATGGCCAGGCCGTGACCAGGCAGGACGGCCCGCGTGATTTCCGCGTGTGGGGCAGCGAGCCGCGCCTGAGCCTGGGCATCGATGGCGAGCAGGTCAGCCAGACCTGGCTGCTGGGGGCGCGCTACGTCAAGGAAGACATCGACTACAAGGTGGATCGCCAGAGTGTCGCCACTGGAGTGACCACCCCATTCCGCGACTGGCAGTTCGATGACGAAGCCAAGGCCTTCTACCTGAGCAACGCCATCAGCCTGCTCGACCACCGCCTGACCATCACTCCCGGCGTGCGCTACGAGCACGCGCGCATGGACTACGACGACGGCATCACCGGCGCCAGCAACCAGAACCGCTCGATGGAATGGCTGCCAGGTCTGACCCTGGGCTTCCAGGCCAGCGATGACTGGTTCGTCTACGCCAACGCGCAGAAATCCCTGCGTCCGCCGCAGGTCACGCAGATCGTCAAGGAAGGCCAGGTCGGCGCCGAGCTGGCCTGGAACTACGAGACCGGCGTGCGCTACACGCCCTGGGATGGTCTGCGTGTCGACCTCGGCGTCTACCGCATCGACTTCGATGACCAGATCGTCTACGACGCCACCAGCGACCGCTTCGTCAATATCGGCAGCACCCGCCACCAGGGCATCGAAAGCGAAGTGTTCTGGACCCCGGCGGCGCTGCCGGACCTCGACCTGCATGCCAGCTACGCCTATCTGGATGCCAAGCAACGCAACGGTGTCTACAAGGACAACGAAGTGCCCTATGCCTCGCGCAGCCAGTTCAGCGTCGACGGCCGCTATCGCTTTGCCGAGAACTGGACCTACAGCCTCGATGGCCTCTATGTCGGCAGCGCCTACACCGACGCCGCCAACACCGGCCCGGAAAACGCCAGCGCCTCGGTGGGCAAGCTGCCGGCCTACTGGCTGTGGAACACCGCCATCGAACGCCGTTTCAAACTGCGTGACGGCGTGCTGACCACCTCGGCCGGCATCAGCAACCTGTTCAACCGCGAGTACTACTTCCGCGGCATCGACACCAGCCCGTGGGGCCGCCAGCCGGCACCGCAGCGGTCGTTGACGCTTGGGGTGAACTACCAGTTCTGAGGCGGCAACTGGCGCGGTTCAGGTGGGAGCTGCTTTAGCTGCGAAGGACCGCGTCAGCGGTCCCAAAACCATCCCGCACGAGTCCCTGACCCAGTCTTGTTGCGGATTCACAGTGCCTGATCTGGCGCGTTTCTCCAGAGGGACCGCGCTGACAGGCTTTGGGACCGCTGCGCGGTCCTTCGCAGCTAAAGCAGCTCCCACAGAGACCGCGCCGAGCACAGATACTGTGGCTGCCCCAGAACCCTGTGGGAGTCGGCGTTGCCGACGATGAGGCCATCAGCCTCGACATCGATCTTGCTGGACTGTGTTGTTCTGGCGGGCCTCATCGCTGGCAACGCCAGCTCCCACAGGGTCCGCGTCGAGCACGGATACTGTGGCTGGCCCAGAACCTTGTGGGAGTTGGCTTGCCGACGATGAGGCCCGTCGTCACAACATCAATCTGCTTGTCTGCCACCGTGGAATCTCTCACAGGGTGGACTGTCGCTCTTGGCCCTACGGGCCGTGTGGCCTTGTCGACTCATTCAGCTGGGGGACGAGATGTGCAGATACCCATGCGCATCGAGCCCGGGCAGCTCCACCTCATAGATCCCCCGCGCGGCCCGTGCCGGTAGCGGCGGTTTTCGACGATCAGCAGGTCTTCGTTGGGGGATAGGTCCGGGTGCCAGCGGCGTACTTCCAGGGTTTTCTGGCCGGAGGCGATTCTGTTACCGCTGGGGGTGACGATCGATAGGGCTTTCATGGCGGTGTTATGTTCCGAGTGCAGGTATGGCCAAAACCAACTTCATGCAGGTTGATCAACCAGGATTGGCACTTCGTGCATTGGCAGCTCATCTTGATTCTTCTGTAAATGGGGACGCGGGGGCAGACGTTCATTTGCACTTAAAAAACATGCCGAGGCAAGGCCAGGCTGCAACTGCTACCGGCCGGACAAAGCAGGCTTTGTTGGGGGAAGGCAGCCTTTCCAGCATCGTTTTTTCGCTGTTTGGGTGTTTACACATATCGAGCGAAGGTCGATGCGGTCTAGGTGGGAGCTGCTTTAGCTGCGAAGGACCGCGTCAGCGGTCCCAAAACCATCCCGCACGAGTCCCTGATCCAACCCTGTTGCGGATTCACACTGCCTGATCTGGCGCGTTTCTCCAGGGGAACGAGCTGACAGGCTTTGGGACCGCTGCGCGGTCCTTCGCAGCTAAAGCAGCTCCCACAGGGACCGCGCCGAGCACAGATACTGTGGCTGGCCCAGAACCCTGTGGGAGTCGGCTTGCCGACGATGGGGCCAGTCGGCACAACATCAACCTGCTTGTCTGCCGCCATGGAATCTCCCACCTGTACCGCGCAGCACAGGTGGATTCAGCTCGATGCACCACTGGGAACAGGGCTGCCATGGCTCTCCTGCTTGAGGTCCATGCGCTGGATTTTGCCCACCACCACCAGGTAGCAGAACATCGCCAGCAGCGCATTGGCCGCGACGAACACCAAGGCGATTTCAAACGATCCGGTGGCCTGCAGGATCAGCCCGATGATGATCGGCGTGGTGATCCCGGCAGTATTGCCGAAGGCATTGAAAACCCCGCCGCACAGGCCGGCAATCGGCTTGGGCGCAGTGTCGGCGACCACGGCCCAGCCGATGGCGCCGAAGCCCTTGCCGAAGTAGGCCAGCGCCATGATCGCCACGATCATCCATTCCGCGTCCACGTAGTTGCACGCCACCATGCTGGTGGACATCAGCATGCCCAGCACCAGCGGCGCCTTGCGCGCGAAGGTGAGCGACCTGCCGTTGCGGATCAGCGCATCGGAAATGATCCCGCCCAACACCCCGCCGAGGAAGCCGCACACCGCCGGGATCGAGGCGATGAAGCCGGCCTTGAGGATCGACATGCCACGGTCCTGGACCAGGTACACCGGGAACCATGTGAGGAAGAAGTAGGACAGGGTGTTGATGCAGTACTGGCCGATGAACACGCCCATCATCATGCGGTTGCCCAGCAGTTGCTTGAAGCTCGCCCAGCTCGGTTTGGGCGCGTCGTTCTTCACCCCGGCCTGGTCCATGTCGATCAGGCCACCGCCCTCGGCAATGTGCTGCAACTCGGCCTGGTTGATACGCGGATGCTGCTTGGGGGCGTACACGGTTTTCAGCCAGACGCCGGTCATGATGATGCCCAGGCCGCCCATCACCACGAACACGTAGTGCCAGCCGAAGGTGTAGACGATCCAGCCCATGAACGGGGCGAACAGCACCGTGGCGAAGTACTGCGCGGAGGTGAAGATGCCGGCGGCGGTACCGCGTTCGGCGGAGGGGAACCAGGCGGCGGCCATGCGGCTGTTGCCCGGGAAGGACGGGGACTCCGCCAGCCCGACCATGAAGCGCAGGACGAACATCACGATCACCGCGACCGAAACGCTGTACCAGCCGACCGTGGCTTGCAGGATGGTGAAGGTGGACCAGAGGAAGATGCTCCAGGCATACACCCGCTTGGTGCCGAAGCGGTCGAGCAGCCAGCCGCCGGGAATCTGCCCGAGCACGTAGGCCCAGGCGAAGGCGGAGAACAGCAGGCCCATTTGCACGGGGGTGATGCCCAGTTCCTTTTGCATCGAGGAGCCGACAATCGACAGGATGGCCCGGTCGGCGTAGTTGATCGTGGTGACCAGGAACAGCAGGAGCAGAATCACATAGCGAATGCGGGTGGGTTGCGCAGTCATGGCGGTGCCTCTTGTTATTGTGTGGCCGGCGGCGTCCAGGCGCCGCCGGCAGGGCGGATCGAATGGCTTACTTGGCCGGCACCCGGGCGATCATCTGCGCCGCGCGCAAGAACTCGAAGTCGCAGCCTTTGTCGGCCTGGGTCATCTGCTCGTAGAACAGCTTGCGATAGCCGCGCTCGGCATCCACCGGGGTGGGCAGCTTCAGGTCACGCCGGCGCGCTTGCAGCTCTTCATCGTCGACCAGCAACTCGATGCTGCGCTGCTGCACGCTGAGGCGGATGCGATCGCCGCTGCGCACCAGGGCCAATGGCCCACCGAGCGCGGCTTCGGGAGTGACGTGGAGGACGATGGTGCCGGCGGCGGTGCCGCTCATGCGCCCGTCGGAGATCCGCACCATGTCCTTGACCCCGGCCCTGGCGAGCTTTTTCGGGATCGGCAGGTAGCCGGCCTCGGGCATCCCGGGGGCGCCGATCGGACCGATGTTCTTCAGCACCAGCACGTCGTCGGCGTTGACGTCCAGGTCCGGGTCATCGATGCGTTTGGCCATGTCCTCGGAGTTTTCGAAGACCACGGCGCGGCCTTCGTGCTCCATCAATTCAGGGTTGGCCGCCGATTGCTTGATGATCGCGCCGTCCGGGGCCAGGTTGCCCTTGAGGAAGGCGATGCCGCCGGCCGGGTAGATCGGGTTGGCGAAGCTGCGCACCACGTCCTGCTTGTATTGGGGGAAGTCGTCCAGCTCTTCGCCGAGGGTGCGGCCACTGACGGTCATGGCGTCCAGGTGCAGCAATGACTTGAGTTCGCGCAGTACCGATTGCAGCCCGCCGGCGCGGTGCAGGTCTTCCATGTAGTGCTGGCCCGAGGGCTTGAGGTCGACCAGCACCGGGGTTTCCCGGCTCATGCGGTCGAAGGCTTCGAGGTCGATCTCGTAGCCCATGCGCCCGGCAATCGCGGTCAGGTGGATGATGCCGTTGGTCGAACCGCCGATGGCCAACAGCACGCGCAGGGCGTTTTCGAAGGCCTGCTCGGTGAGGATCTTGTCCGGGGTCAGGCCGGTGCGAGCCATGATCACGGCGCGGCGTCCGCTTTCTTCGGCCACGCGGATACGGTCGCTGGTTACCGCCGGCGGCGTGGCGCCGCCCGGCAGCACGATGCCCAGCGCCTCGCCGATGCAGGCCATGGTGCTGGCCGTGCCCATCACCGAGCAGGTGCCGATGCTGGCCACCAGCTTGTTGTTCACTTCGCTGATCTCCTGCTCGTCGATTTCCTCGGCGCGGTAGCGGCCCCAGAAACGACGACAGTCGGTGCAGGCGCCGACCCGCTCGCCACGGTGCCCGCCGGTGAGCATCGAGCCGGTGACCAGCTGGATCATCGGCACATTGGCCGAGGCCGCGCCCATCAGTTGGGCGGGGACGGTCTTGTCGCAGCCGCCGATCAGCACCACCGCGTCCATCGGCTGGGCGCGGATCATTTCCTCGGTGTCGATGGCCATCAGGTTGCGCAGGTACATGCTGGTGGGCTGAGAAAAACTCTCGGCAATGGAAATGGTCGGGAAGTCGATGGCCAGCCCGCCCTCCATCATGACCCCGCGCTTGACCGCCTCGATCAGTTGCGGCGCGTTGCCGTGGCACGGGTTGTAGCCGCTGCCGGTGTTGGCGATGCCGATGATGGTGCGGTCCAGGGCATCGTCGCTGTAGCCCGCACCCTTGATGAAGGCCTTGCGCAGGAACAGGGCAAAGCCGGTATCGCCGTAATTGGTCAGGCCCTTGCGGATGCCGGTCGGCTTGATGACGGGGGATTTATCAGGCATGAGGTCACCTAGGGGTGAATTATTGGATTTATCGTCGACAGGATTATTGATAATCCGTTGGGGCGGATAAAACCACGATCGACGGCACTGCGCAAGTGCCCTTCATCATTCGCCTTGCCTTGTGCCTCCTGCTGCGAAGGGCACGGATTTGTGGCAGTCTCGACGCCTGACCAACCCGCAGTGCCAAGGCATCAACCCATGCAACTCGCCGAAACCGTAACCTCCACCGGCCTCGAACAGGCCGTGCGCATCCTTGAAGAAGAAATCGTCCTGGGCTTCCTCCACCCTCGCGAACGCCTGGTGGAAGACGATCTGCTGGAGCGTTTTGGCCTCAAGCGCCATGTGGTGCGCCAGGTGCTGGTGGAGCTGGAGCGCATGGGGCTGGTGGAGCGCAAGCGCAATGTCGGCGCGCTGGTCAAGGCGTATACCGCCAAGGAAGTCGAGGATCTGTATGCGGTGCGCGAGTTGCTGGAGTGCCAGTGCGTGCGCCTGATCAGGTTTCCGGTCGCGCAAGGCGCGCTCGACGCCTTGATCGCCACTCAGCGGTTGCATGACGACATGGTGCAGTCCGGCAATCTGCGCGGCGCCTTCCGGGCCAACATGCGCTTTCATGAATTGCTCTTCGGCCTGTCCGACAACCCGGTACTGGTCGCGGCGATCCAGGATCACGCCCAGCGCGCCCACTCGGTCCGCTCATCGTCACTGGTGGTGGCCGAGCAACTGGAACGGGCCCGTCGCGAGCACTGGGCAATCATCGATGCCTTGCAGCAGGAGGATGTTGAACGCCTGGCCCAACTGTGCAGCGATCACCTCAAGCCTTCTCGCGACACCTATGTGGCGGCGTATCACCGCAGGACCGGTCAGTAGCCAGGGCCTCATCGCTGCCGGGGGATCTGCATCTCTTTTGATTTGGCCCCCGGCAATCTTGCTAAAAAAGTCCAGCCTCCGCCCGCAGCGCGTCGACAACAGACGCACGCTGCCGAACGCTCTCGCGGAACTGCCGAATCGCCGGGAACGCATCCAGCCCCACTCGCAGCCGCTCCGACCACCCGAGCACCGTGAACAGATAGGCATCGGCAACACTGAACCGATCGCCAAACGCATGGCCGCTGTCGGCCAGAACCCCCTCCATGAAACTCAGGCGCTTGGCCAGTCGGTCGCGCAACAGCGCCTTCACCGACTCCGGAATCTCGTCACTGAACAAGGGCCCCATCCCGGCATGCAACTCGCTGCCGATAAAGTTCAGCTGGGCTTGCAACTGCGTGCGTTCCAGCGTGCCATTGCGCGGCGCCAGGCCTGCTTCGGGCCGCAGGTCGGCCAGGTACTGTAGAATCGCCGCGCCCTCGGTCAGCACGGTGCCATCGACCAGCTCCAGTGCGGCCACGTAACCCTTCGGATTGATCTGGTAGAAGTCACGGCCATCGGCGGTGCGCTTGGTCTGGTTGTTCACCCGGACCAGGGTGAACGGCAGCTCCAGTTCCCGCAGCACGATATGCGGCGCCAGTGAACAGGCGTGGGGGGCAAAGTAGAGTTTCATCGGGGGCTCTTCTGTGGAATGAGCCCGCAGTATTCCCCAGTCCGGCGCGGCGCATAAGAACGCACTTTTTTGTGGCCGGGGCACAAAAAGGTTACCTGGAGTCCGTCATGAAGAAGAACGTCTCAGGCTGCTCGATCGAAGAAGCCATGCGCCTGATCGGCGGCCGCTGGCGCTTGTTGCTGGTGTCCTATCTGCTCGACGGCAGCAAGCGCTTCAATCAACTGCGCCGGGATATGCCGCAGATCTCGCAGCGGGTGTTGACCCTGGAACTGCGGGCGCTGGAAGAGGCGGGGTTGATCGAGCGGACCGTGTATCCCGAGGTGCCGCCGCGAGTGGAGTATTGCTTGAGTGTTGAAGGTGAAAGGCTGCGGCCGGTGGTGGAGGTGGTGAAAACCTTCGGCTTGTGGTTGAAGTCCAGGCCCGAGGTTGAGCTCTCGGTCGCGGAGTGAGCGATAACTCATTGGCCATGGCTCAGGTTATGCTCGGCCAAAATATTCAAGAGTACCCATCATGGATCTGACTATCCGTCCCGAACGGGCCGAAGACATCAAGCAGATTGCGGCGGTCACCATTGCCGCGTTCGAGCACGCGGAACACACCAGTCATACCGAGCATTTCATCGTCGATGCATTGCGCAACACCGGGCAGTTAACGGTGTCGCTGGTTGCCGAGGAAAACACTCTGGTCGTTGGACACGTTGCTATCTCTCCGGTCACCGTCTCTTCCGGTGCAACGGGGTGGTATGGGCTTGGGCCTTTGTCCGTGTTGCCTGACTGGCAGGGCAGGGGGATTGGTTCAGCGCTGATGCAGGCGGCTTTGAGTGACCTGCAACAGCAGGGTGCTGCTGGCTGCGTAGTGCTGGGTGATCCTGGTTACTACGGCCGTTTCGGCTTCAAGGTTCAGGCCGGGTTGGTGTTGCCTGGGGTTCCTCAGGAATATTTCCAGGCGTTGCCATTTGCTGGCGAGGTTCCGGAGGGGGCGGTGCAGTACCATTCGTCTTTCGATGCCGCCGAGTGATAAGGCCCGAGTGAGTGGTCGGCAATAGATCACTCAAGCTCACCCACTTGAGGCTGCTGGTTATCAGAACCCGGCAGCGAATAGCCCGACACCACGGTACAAACCAGCACTGTACCGACGAACGCAGCAATCCCCTCAAGTAATGACGGCAGCAGGTTGAGAGGGGTATTCCGTTGAAACCACAACAACCACCCAAGGTACCAGGCCGCCGCTGTTACGCCGCCGATCAGCCCGGCGGTCAGGCACCCTCTGAGGTTGCAGGACAGCTTCAGCAGTATGGCGATCCACGCGGTGAGCAGGCTGGGCAGCAGGAACAGGACCTCGGCCAGTATCGGGTAGGCAATCATCAGCAGGAAGCCTTCGCCCGGATACATCCCTTGCAGGATCCTGGGCCTGTGGATCAGGGCGAGAAGCGTGATGAAGTTGATCACCAGACCGAAGACAAAGCCGCCCAGTAGCGGGGCTGTAGCGAACCTGCGAAATACCTTTGCTTTACTGCTCACAATTTCCGTCCATGAAAGGCCAATCCACAGTTCATTCAGCACGGCTTCCCAGCGACCCCCGGGACACCGTGCGCGGATTCTAAGCCAGTCCGGTGTTTGCAGTGAAAGACGGGGTGGCGAATCTGCCGACCGCCTCACCGTTTTTTGATGCCCATGAAGCCGATGCGCTCGAGGTGATTGGACCGCGCTGCACTGCCTGTTCAACTTTCCGCACTCTCCGGACATTCCCCGCACCCACCGGACAGCCTCCCTCCGCGCAACCGCCCACCATGTCTCCACACCCCAGCCACTGGAGACATAACAATGAAGGGCCATTACCTCACCCTCACCGCCGACACCGGCGCTTCCTTCCAGGCCTATCTCGCCACCTCCGTCGACGGCCGTGGTCCGGGCGTGGTGTTGTGCCAGGAGATCTTCGGCGTGAACGCGGCCATGCGCGCCGTGGCCGATCAACTGGCGGAGGAGGGCTATACCGTGCTGGTGCCGGACCTGTACTGGCGCCAGGAGCCGGGCGTCGACCTGGCCTATACCGAGGCGGATTTCCAGCGCGCCTTCGCCCTGTACCAGGCCTTCGACGAAGAACTGGGCATCCGCGATATCGCCACCAGCCTGCGCCATCTCAAGACGCTGGACGTGTGCACCGACGATGGCCTCGGCGTGGTCGGCTACTGCCTCGGTGGCAAGCTGGCCTATCTGGCGGCCTGCCGCCTGCCCGAGGTGGCCTGCGCCGTCGGCTACTACGGTGTTGGCATCGAGAACGCGCTGCATGAACTGGAAGGCCTGACCGGCCGCCTGGTCCTGCATTTTGCCGAGCTGGACCAGTTCTGCCAGGCCGACGCCCGCGAGGCGATCATCACCGCGCTGAACCAGAAACCCGCCACCGAGGCCTATGTCTATCCCGGCGTCGACCACGCCTTCGCCCGCCCGGCCGGCGATCATTTCCACAAGCCCTCCGCCTTGCTCGCCCATGAGCGCAGCATCGCCGCGCTGCGCCGCACCATCGGCCCGGACTACAACCTGTCGGCGCTGTGGGAAGAACATATCCGCCACGAGTTTGATACCCGCGATGTGCCGGCAACCATGGCGACCATGGTCCCCGAGCCCTACGTCAACCACATCCCGACCATGACCGGCGGGGTCGGCTATCGCGAGCTGGCGCGTTTCTATCGTTACCACTTCGTCCACGGCAATCCAAAGGACATGGCCCTGACGCCGATCTCGCGCACCGTCGGTGCGTCGCAGATCGTCGATGAATTCATCATGAGCTTCACCCACGACCAGGCCATCGACTGGCTGCTGCCCGGCGTGGCACCCACCGGGCGCTTCGTCGAGATTCCCATGCTCGGGGTGGTGAAGTTCCGCGGGCCGAAGCTGTACCACGAGCACATCTATTGGGACCAGGCCAGCGTGCTGGTGCAGGTCGGCCTGCTCGATCCCACCGGCCTGCCGGTGGCCGGGGCGGTGACCGCGCACAAGTTGCTGGACGAGAGCCTGCCGTCCAACACCCTGATGCCCAGCTGGGACAGCAGCGCCAACCTGCCGATCGAGGGCTGAGCCATGACGATGAATCTGGCAGGCAAGGTGGCGGTGATCAGCGGCGGCGCGACCCTGATCGGGGCGGCGGTGGCCGAGGCATTGGTGGCGGCCGGGGCGAAGGTGGCGTTGCTGGATATCGACCCGAAGGGCGAGGCAGTGGCGGCGCGTTTCGGCGAGGCGGGGTTGTTCGTGGCCCTGGACCTGACCGACGACGCGGCCATCAGCGACGCCGTCGGCACGGTGACGCAGCGCTGGGGCCGGGTCGACATGCTGGTCAACCTGGCCTGCAGCTACCTCGACCAGGGTCTGGCCTCCGACCGCAGCGAGTGGCTGCGCGCCCTGGATATCAACCTGGTGTCGGCGGTGCAGTTGCTGCGCGCGCTGCACGAAGAGCTCAAGGCCACCGCCGGTACGGTGGTCAATTTCACTTCGATTTCCGCCGGCTGCGCGCAGACCGGGCGCTGGCTGTATCCGGTGTCCAAGGCGGCGATCAAGCAACTGACCCGCTGCATGGCCATGGACCTGGCCGCCGATGGCATCCGGGTCAATTCGGTGTCGCCGGGCTGGACCTGGTCGCGGGTGATCGCCGAGGTCAGCGGCGGCGACCGCGACAAGGCCGACCGGGTCGCCGCCGACTATCACCTGCTCGGGCGCCTGGGCGATCCGGCGGAGGTGGCCCAGGTGGTGGCCTTCCTCTGCTCGCCGGCGGCCAGTTTCGTCACCGGCGCCGATTACGCGGTGGACGGCGGCTACTCGGTGATGGGCCCGGAACGCAACGTACCCGCCATTCCGCGGCTGGCCGAATGAACGGTTTTTTCCAGCGCGTGCGGGGCGCCTTCCTTTCCGCAAAAAAACAATCGAACAACAGGAGACACGCCATGCGTCGCATCGCCATCGTCGGAGCCGGCCAAGCCGGCCTGCAACTGGGCCTCGGGCTGCTTGCCCGGGGCTACCAGGTGAGCATCACCACCAACCGTACCGCTGAACAGATCCGCGCCGGCAAGGTGATGTCCAGCCAGTGCATGTTCAACACCGCCCTGCAGACCGAGCGGGACCTGGGCCTGAATTTCTGGGAAGAACAGTGCCCGGCCGTGGAAGGCATCGGCCTCAGCGTGCCGAAACCGGAGCAGCCGGGCAGCAAGCTGATCGACTGGAGCGCGCGCCTGGAGCGCTACGCCCAGGCCGTCGACCAGCGTCTGAAGATGCCGGCGTGGATGGACGAGTTCGTCCGCCGTGGCGGCGAGCTGAATATTGCCGATGTCGGCATCAAGGAACTGGAAGAACTGGCCGCCAGCCACGACCTGGTGCTGCTGGCCGCCGGCAAGGGCGAGATCGTCAACCAGTTCCCCAAGGACGCCGAGCGCACCCGCTTCAGCCAGCCGCAGCGCGCCCTGGCCCTGACCTACGTGAAGGGCATGACGCCGATGTCGCCCTATTCGCGGGTGGCCTTCAACCTGATTCCCGGGGTCGGCGAGTACTTCGTGTTCCCCGCGCTGACCCTCAGCGGGCCGTGCGAGATCATGGTCTTCGAAGGCGTGCCCGGTGGTCCGATGGACTGCTGGCAGGACGTGCAGACCCCCGAGCAGCACCTGCAACGCAGCCTGGAAATCATCCGCCGCTTCGTGCCGTGGGAGGCCGAGCGCTGCCATAACGTCGAGCTGACCGATGCTGGCGGCGTGCTGGCCGGGCGCTTCACGCCGATGGTGCGCAAGCCGGTGCTGGAACTGCCATCGGGCCTGCCGGTGTTCGGCATGGCCGATGCCCTGGTGGTCAACGATCCGATCACCGGCCAGGGTTCGAACAACGCCGCCAAGTGCAGCAAGGTCTACCTCGACGCGATCCTCGCCCACGGCGACCAGGCCTTCACCACCCAGTGGATGGAGCAGACCTTCGAGCGCTACTGGGACTACGCCCAGCATGTGGTCGGCTGGACCAACAGCATGCTGCTGCCGCCGCCCGAGCACCTGCTCAACCTGCTCGGTGCCGCCGGCCAGTCCCAGGCACTGGCCTCGGTCATCGCCAACAACTTCGACGACCCGCGCCGCTTCGCGCCGTGGTGGTTCGATGCCCAGGCCTGCCAGGCCTTCGTCGACAAGCTGTGCGCGCAAGCGGCCTGAGGAGCGATGAGCATGAACGCAATGCATTTGCCCGGCGACCTGATCGCCGCCGACAGCAGCGAGCCCCGCGCCCTGCGCAACCTGCTCGGGCAGTTCGCCACCGGGGTCACGGTGATCACCACCCGTGGCGCCGACGGGCGCAAGGTGGGGATGACCGCCAACTCGTTTTCCTCGGTATCGCTGGAGCCGCCGCTGGTGCTGTGGAGCCTGGCGCGCACGGCGCCGAGTGTGAACGACTTCCTCGCCGCCAGCCACTTCGCCATCAACGTGCTGGGCAGCGACCAGCACGGCCTGTCCGGGCACTTCGCGCGGCCGGCGGCGGACAAGTTCGCCGGCATCGAGCATGTCGAGGCCACAGCCGGGGTACCGCTGCTGGACGGCGCGATCGCCACCCTGGTGTGCCGCAACCTGACCCAGTACGAGGGCGGCGATCACCTGATCTTCCTCGGCGAAATCGAGCACTACCGACACAGCGGCGGAGAACCGCTGGTCTTCCACGCCGGGCAGTACCGGGTCGCTGTCGCGCACCCCGAACTCGGCCGTTGAGTCTCCTGCCACCTAAAACAACATTAGGAGCCTTGCATGAACAACATCCGTAATCTGGTCTGCGTTCTCGCGCTGGGCAGCGGTGCCGCCCAGGCCTACGACCTGCCGGTGGTCAACCTCGGCCTGACCAGCTTTCTCGACGGCGGCCTGCCGGCGGGTCCGGGCTGGTACCTGCAACAGTATTTTCAGAACTACAGCTCGAACCGGCTGGTGGACAAGAACGGCGACAAGCTCGGCCTGCCCAAGACCGAGCTGGACTACCAGGTAGCAGTGACCCAGGTCAGCTACCTTTCGGACCTGCGCCTGGGCAACGCTAGCCTGGGCCTGAACACCGTGTTGCCCATCGTTACCAAAATGCAGGTGGATGACGGCCTGAACAACGCCGCCCTGAAGGACCAGGGCGGGGTAGGCGACTGGCTGATCGGGCCGTTCATCCAGTTCGACCCGATCATGGGCAAGGATGGTCCGCGCTTCGTCCATCGCATCGAATTGCAGGTCAACCTGCCCACCGGCGAGTACAGCGACAAGAAGGACATCAACCCGGGCAACAACGCGGTGTCGTTCAACCCATACTGGGCGGCGACCTACTGGTTCACGCCGAACTGGACCGCGTCGCTGCGCGCGCACTACCTGTACAACTTCAAGAACCACGACCCCAACTACGGCTTCGGCGACGCCAGCGATATCCAGGCCGGCCAGGCCCTGCACGCCAACTTCGCCACCGAGTACGCGGTCACCCCGCAACTGCGCCTCGGCGTCAACGGCTACTGGCTCAAGCAGATCAGCGACACCAAGGTGGACGGCCATGAAGTGTCCGGGCGCCGGGAGAAGGTCTGGGCCATCGGGCCGGGGGCGATGTACAGCTTCTCCAAGGACGACCACCTGGTGTTCAACGCCTATTTCGAGCAGGACGTGGAAAACCGTCCGGACGGCTCGCGGCTGCAGGTGCGTTACATCCACCACTTCTGATCGAGGCGAGTGCGCGCCTGGTTCAGTGTTTGGCCTGCCCTTGGTGCATGGGGGCATCTACTTTTCTTGATCAAGCACGGGCTTGTGGGAGCGGGTTCACCCGCGATTGCGTCAGTGGATTCACCACCGTAATCGCGGGTGAACCCGCTCCCACAGGGGCGTGCCATTCGGTCGGGATGGGTAGATTCCTGTGCTTCGCTGGCAGGCCTTTTTTTTGAGGTTTGCCATGGCTTTCGATGGGTTGATCTGCCGTACCGATCTACAGGGGCGGCTGCAGTTTTTTACCGAGGAATTTCGTACGGCCCACGGGCTGGTCGGCACGCAGCCGGTCCATCTGGATGAGCTGTTGCACCCGCTGGTGCCCAGGCGTTTGAGCGAACACCTGTGGCAGACCCTGGCCAGCGGCCGGCCGTGGCTGGGACCGGTGTGTCATCGCCGGGGCGACGGCGGTGAACTGTGGCTGGAGTTGTATATCAAGCCGGTGCATGGCGCGGCGGGTGTCAGTGGGTATGGCGCGGTGTTCATCGCCCTGGACGAGACGCGGATCGCGGCGGTGCGGCGTGGCTACCGGCGTATCGCTCGACAGGGAGCGCCGGCTGGCGCGTGGCGGAGATTGCGGGCAGTGCTTTCCGGCGCCTTGCCCCAGGTGTTCCTGCGTTGGCGTCTGTCTGCCTTGCTCAACGAACATGCCAAGGTGTGCAGCGACCCCTGGCTGTCCGGTTTCCTCGATGAGGACCCGAGCCTGGCCCGGGTGGCCTGGGGTTTGCGCAGCGAAGAGCGGCGCTTGCAGGCGGCACTGGTACGCATCAGCAGCGCCGGTGCGGGGCTCGACGGGCAGGCCCGGGACATGGCCGGAATGATCCGCCAGGAGGCGCTCCAGCTAGACCACCAGCGTGACGCCAACCAGCAGGTGGCCACGGCGCTGCATGAACTGGCGGCGACCATCCAGGAGGTCACGCGCAATGTGCAGAACGCCAGCCAGTCCACCGGCGAGGCCAGCCTGCTGGCGGGTGATGGTCGGCGCTATGCCGGCGAGGCCCATGACGCCCTCGGCACGCTGGAGCGGGCGATCCACTCCAGCACCCGGGCAGCGCAGGATGTGGCGCAGGAGGTCGAGGCCATCGAGGGCTTCACCAGCCTGATCGATGCGATTGCCAGCCAGACCAACTTGCTGGCGTTGAATGCCGCCATCGAAGCGGCACGGGCCGGGGAAGCGGGGCGGGGTTTCAGCGTGGTGGCTGACGAGGTGCGCCAACTGGCGGCACGCACCCAGGACGCCACGGCGCGCATCCGGCCTTTGCTGGAGCGCTTGCAGCAGGCCAACGGGCGCAACCGCGAGGTGGCCCGGCAGTGCGAGGAACTGGCCAGGGCCAGTGCCGGGCAGGTGCACAACGTGACCGCAGCGCTGGCCTCGGTGGCCGAGCGGCTGGACGGGGTCGACAGCCTGGGCCGGCAGATTGCCGTGGCCATGCATGAGCAGGAGCAGGTGGTGCAGTTATTGGATGAGCAGTTGCAGGGCAATGTCGATGCCCTTGGTCGCAGTGCCGGGCAGGCGCGGGTGGCGCAGGGGGTTGGGGATGAGTTGAAGCGCCAGGCGGAGGGGTTGTTGAATCTGGCGCGGTATTTTGATCGCTGAGAAGGTTGTTGGCTGTGCCGGCCTCATCGCTGGCCAGCCAGCTCCCACAGTGTCTGTGTCGGACACAGATCCTGTGGCTTGCCGAGGCCCCTGTGGGAGTCGGCTTGCCGACGATGAGGTCAGACTGGGCAACTTCTTTGTCTCGACCGGCCTCATCGCTGGCAAGCCAGCTCCCACAGTGTCTGTGTCGGACACAGATCCTGTGGCTTGCCGAGGTCCCTGTGGGAGTCGGCGTTGCCGACGATGAGGCCCACCGGGCAACCTCTTTGTCTCGACCTGCCTCATCGCTGGCAAGCCAGCTCCCACAGTGTCTGTGCTGGACACAGATCCTGTGGCTTGCCGAGATCCCTGTGGGAGTCGGCGTTGCCGACGATGAGGCCCACCGGGCAACCTCTTTGTCTCGACCGGCCTCATCGCTGGCAAGCCAGCTCCCACAGTGTCTGTGTCGGACACAGATCCTGTGGCTTGCCGAGGCCCCTGTGGGAGTCGGCTTGCCGACGATGAGGTCGGACCGGGCAACCTCTTTGTCTTGACCGGCCTCATCGCTGGCAATGCCAGCTCCCACAGGGTCTGTGCTGGACACAGATCCTGTGGCTTGCCGAGATCCCTGTGGGAGTCGGCGTTGCCGACGATGAGGCCTAGGCGCCTTGCACCTGCAACGCCCGTGGCCGCCCGCTGCGCTGCTCATCCCCGGCACTGGCCGCCTGCTGCAGCTGGAAGTCGAAAGTCATATCAGCCCTACCTTCGCGGATCACCACCTCACCCACCAGCCCGTCCCGGGTGGCATGGGCGAAGTCGTCCCACAGGTATTGATCCCCCGACAAATTGATCTGGGTGGTCAGGTGCCGATACCCCGGCGCCGAGATGAAGAAGTGGATATGCGCCGGCCGTTGCCCGTGGCGGCCGAGCTGGTCGAGGCATTCCTGGGTCGGGCCCTGGGGATTGCAGCCATAGCCACTGGGCACGATGCTGCGCGCGCGATAACGGCCCTCGGTGTCGGTGACGATGCGCCGGCGCAGGTTGTACTCGGACTGGCTCTGGTCGAAGTACGAGTAGTTGCCCTTGGTGTTGGCCTGCCACAGGTCGACGATGGCGCCGGCGATCGGCGCGCCGTCCAGGTCCAGCACCCGGCCTTCGAGGAACAGCGGGGTGGCCTGGCCATCCTCGCTGCCGTCGTCCAGCCGCGCCTCGCCCTCGGACAACGGTGCGCCGGCCACGTACAGTGGCCCTTCGATGGTCCGCGGGGTGCCGCCGACCTGGCCGGCCTCGGCGTCGCGGGCGTCGTGGAGCAGGTCGAGGAAGTGCTCCAGGCCCAGCCCGGCCACCAGCAGCCCGGCTTCGTTCTGCCCGCCAAGACGGTTGAGGTAGTCGACGGCGGTCCAGAACTCGTCGTCGCTGATCTGCAACTCCTCGATCAGCCGCGCGGCGTCCTGCAAGACCCGCAGGACGATGCGCTTCATGCGCGGGTTGCCGTCGTCGTTGCGGTAGCCGGCAGCCTGTTCGAAGAACTGCTGTACCTCGGCCTGTTGGGAAATGGCTACGGTCATGGTGTTTGCCTCTCTTGTTGTGATTGTTCGGGGTTCAACGTCGTATGGGTCTGCACATCTCTGGTGTGGTGCAGCGCGGACCCTGTGGGAGCGGCTTTAGCCGCGAACGGCGGCGTAGCCGTCGTAAAACCTGAGTCCCATGTTTGTCTGACACACCGAGGGCACAGCTTTTATGGCCGCTTCGCGCCCATTCGCGGCTAACAGCCGCTCCCACAGGTACGCGGCGTCCTGTCGTTTCGTGGGTTAGATATCCATGGTCAACGTCGGGTAGCGCTTTGCAGGAATTTCTCGGCGTAGATCTGCACCCCGTCCGGGGTCTGTTCGGCGACCCAGCCTTTCACCGCCTCGACCATCGGCGGCGGGCCGCACAGGTACATGTCGAACGGCGTGGCAGCCAGGCGTTCGCGGTCGAAGTGCTCGTGGATATAGCCGCGGCGGCCGTTCCAGTCGGCGCCGGGCTGGCTGATCACCGGGGTGAACTCGAAGCCGGGCAGGCGTTGGCCGAGGGCTTCCAGGCGGGCCATCTCGCACAGGTCGGCCTCCTGGTTGACGCCGTAGAACAACTGGATCGGATAGGCGCAGTCGCCACGCTCGGCAATCTCGTCGAGCATGCCGAGGAAAGCCGACAGCCCGGTGCCACCAGCCACCATCACCAGCGGCCGTTCCACTTGCCGCAGGTAGAAACTGCCCAGCGGCGCCTCCAGCTGCATTTCCATGCCCGGCTTGCACTGCTCGCGGAGGAAATTGCTCATCACCCCGTCCGGCAGCAGGCGGATCAGGAACTGCAACTGGTTGCCGGGGTTGGGCCGGTTGGCGAAGGAGTAGGCGCGCCATTGGTCGGTGCCGGGCACCTGTAGCCGGGCGTACTGGCCGGGCAGGAAGTGCAGGGTGTCCGGCTGCTCGCCGGCATCCAGGTGCAGGATTGCTGTGCTGGCCGAAACCAGCTCGACCCCGGTCACCTGGCTGCGCAGCAGCAACGGCTCGCCGGCATGGCAGTGGCTGGAGTCGTGGTCGAAATAGAAGGTCGCGTCGGACTGCACCCGGGTCTGGCAGGCGAGCACCTTGCGCTCGGCCAGGTCGCGGGCGCTGAGGGCTTCGTCGTCGACGTATTCCTGTTCATAGCGGCCGGCCTCGCAGCGGCCCTGGCAGGTGCCGCAGACGCCTTCGCGGCAGTCCAGCGGCAGGCTGATGCCCTGGCGCAGCGCGGCATCGAGCAGCAGCTCGGCGGGTTTGACGGTGATGAAGAAGGTCTTGCCGTCGGCAAAGCTGAGGGCAACGTTGTGGGTCATGGCGGCGGCCCTCAGAGGTGGTAGAAGTCGAGCACGGAGTCGATGGTGTCGTTGAGCAGCAGCACATGCTTGCGGCGGATGCGGAAGTCCTCGCCGACCTGGCGCAGGCGGTAGGTGGCATGGCCGAAGAAGTTGCCGTGGGCACCCTGGCGGGCGTACAGGGTGTGCCAGGCCACCTTGGCTTCGTACTCGCCGTCACCCAGCTCGCGGACCCGCAGGTTAGTGACCTGGTGCAGGGTGCGGGGCAGTGGCGTGGACGCGGCCGACTTGCCGGTGCGCAGGCGGAACACCCGGTCTTCCAGGCCGGAGCGGTCGGCGTAGTAGATGTACGACAGGCCCTGGTCCGGGTCTTCGACATAGCGGTGCTCGCTGATCCACTGCGGCAGGTGGTACTCGCTGTCGGCGTCGAACAGCTCCAGGTAGGCGTCCCAGTCCTGGGCGTCGCACAGTTCGGCCTTGCGGATCAGGAATTGTTCGATGGCGTAGTGCAGGGCGCTGTTCATGCCTGGACCTCCTTGGGTTGCAAGGCGCGGCGGGCCAGGCCTTCGAGCAGCAGGCGCTGCCAGGTGCCGTGCTGGTTGACGTAGAGCCCTTCGTGGGTGAATTCGCTACCGGTCAGGACCGGACGAATGCCCAGTGCCTCGCTGTTGGCGGTGATGCCGTCGACCCAGCGGTGCTGGCCGCGGGAAATATCGCTCCAGCGCTCAAGGCGCGCCTGGAAGCCGCGCTGCTGCTCGCGGAACTCCACCAGGTCGTCCGGCGTGCCCATGCCCGAGACGTTGAAGAAATCCTCGAACTGGCGGATGCGGTTGCGCCGGTCGGCGGCCGACTCGCCCTTGACCCCGATGCACTGGCTGATCACCTCGGTCTTGTTCCATGCGACCGGGCGGACGATGCGCAACTGCGAGCTGATCTGGTCCATGAAGAACAGGCTGGGGTAGATGTTCAGGTTGCGCAGGCGGTGCATCATCCACTCGGCGCGGACCTGGCCGTATTCCTCCACCAGGCGCGGCATGACGCTGGCATAGCCGGGGCGCACGGTGGGGTTGGGCATGTCGCTGAACAGCAGGCTGTGGCCGTTGTTGAAGCTGAACCAGCCGTCGTCGGTCTCGGCATCGCCGGCGCCGAGCTTGCTGTAGTCGAGGGTGCTGCCAGCGCCGCCTTTTTCCGCGTTGACCTGCTGGCGGTGCTGCACCGTGGACACGTAGTTGTAGTGCACGGTGGACACGTGGTAACCGTCCAGGCCGTTCTCGTTTTGCAGCTTCCAGTTGCCGTCGTAGGTGTAGGCCGACTTGCCCGGCAGCACTTCGAGTTCACCGGTGGGCGACTGGGCGACCATCATGTCGAAGAAGATCCGTGCATCGCCGAGGAAGTCTTCCAGCGAGTCGCTGGCCTGGCTGTCGAGGCTGATGAAGACGAAGCCCTTGTAGCTCTGGATCCGCGCCTTGCGCAGGCCGCGGGTGGCCTTGTCGAAGCCTTCCGGGTACTCGCCGGGGGCCTTGACCTTGACCAGGCGGCCGTCGCTTTTGTAGCACCAGGCATGGAACGGGCAGGTGAAGGTCGACTGGTTGCCCGAACCCTGGCGGGTCAGGGTGGCGCCACGGTGCTGGCAGGCGTTGATCAGCGCATGCAACTCGCCGTTGCCGTCGCGGGTGATGATCATCGGCTGGCGGCCGGCGCGCATGGTCATGAAGTCGTTGGGCTGGGCGATTTCGCTTTCGTGGCAGGCGTAGATCCACTGCTTCTCGAAGATCAGCTCCATCTCCAGGTCGAACAGTTCCGGCTCGGTGAAGATATCGCGGGCGATCCGGTAGACCCCCTCGACGGGGCGGAAATCCAGGCAACCCTGGATGTAGTCTTGCCATTGGCTCAGGCTGCGGGCACTCATCAGGCGGTCCTCGTTGTTGGGATTCTGTGCCGGATTGAAGCGCTGGCGGCGGGGGCGCTCTAGCCACTTAGTGGGCGTTGATCAGCCATTTCTTGCGCCGTTGCAGCCGGCGGATGGGACGAGGACAAATAGCTGCACAAAATGGATAGTGGCGAGGCCATGTCGCCCCGGACAATCGAGGCACGCCACCGCATAGAAGGGAGAGGTCCCATGCACGCTGCCACCCTGGACAACCGCTGCGCCGAACTGGGCCAGGCCCAGCAATGGATGAGCGAGATCTGCGGCCCGCACCAGTTGCGCTCGCGCCACCCCGAGCAGCTCTGCTTCAGCCACCTGGGCACGCGCCTGCCGGCCCTGGGTACGGTGCTCGGGCGCATTGCCTACGGCACGGCGGTGAGTATCGATATCCGCTCTCTCGACGCCTACAGCATCAGCCTGCCGTTGCGCGGCCGCCAGCGCCTGCGCAGTGGCCGGGCCCAGGTGCGTTCCGACGTGGCCTGCGGCCTGGTGGTGTCACCCCAGGAGGCGCACTCGCTGGAGCTGGGCGGCGACTGCGAAAAGCTCCAGGTGGTGATCCGTCGCCAGGCCCTGGAGGAGGTGGCCGAGGCGCTGTTGCAGCGGCCGCTGGGCGAGCCGATCCGCTTTCGCGCGGAGATGGACACCGGGTGTGCGGTGGTGGCGGCCTGGTGGTCGAGCATCCGCCAGGTGCTCGACCACTGGCCGCAGATGAGTGCGCTGTATGGCCAGCCACGCCTGGCCCGGGACATGGAGAGCTTGCTGATCCGCGGCCTGCTGCTGGCCCAGCCGAGCAACTACACGGCGGAGCTGGAGCGGGGCGGGCAGGAGCGTTTTCCCGAGTACCTGGTGCGGGCCCGGCAGTTTCTCCACGAGCATGCCCGCGAGGTGTTGCGGCTGGAGGATGTCGAGCAGGTGGCGGGGGTCTCGCGGGAGAAACTCTATGATGCGTTTCGTCGTCATCATGGGTTGACGCCGATGGCCTATCTCAAGCATCACCGGCTCAGCGCAGCACGCAGTGCCCTGTTGAATTGCGGCGCCTCGGCCAGCGTCTCCAGCGTGGCGCTGGAGTGGGGGTTCGGGCATCTGGGGCGGTTTGCCAGTGACTATCGCAAGGTGTTTGGCGAGTCGCCGTCGGCTACTTTGGCGCGGGTGCGGTGAGGTATCGACAGACTGCTGTGCAGACACCGTGGGAGCGAGCTTGTCGGAGCGCCGAACCGTCGCGAAGGGCCGCGTTGCGGCCCCAAAACCATCCAGCACACATCCTTGGGGACCGCTGTGCGGTCCTTCGCGAGCAAGCTCGCTCCCACGAGTCCATTGTCAAGCAGCCGCCGTCTCAAGAAGCCCGAAACCGCCGCGTCGCCGACGGCAATTCCCCATACCGCCGCTTGTACTCCTGGGCAAACCGCCCCAAATGGGCAAAGCCCCATTTGAACGCCACATCGGTCACCGACGCCTGCTCGTTACGGGTCAGTTCCTCGTGCACCTGCTCCAGGCGCAGTTCGCGCAGGTAGGCCATCGGGCTGGTGTTGCGGAAGCTGCGGAAACCGGCGAACAGGGTACGCACGCTGACCCCGGCCTGCTCGGCCAGCGATTCGACGCTGAGTGGCTCGTGCAGGTGTTCGCGGATATAGGCCTCGGTGCGCTTGATGAAGTACGGCGAGATGTTCTTTTCCGCCGGGCGGTCGAGGTTGTCCAGGGCGCTATGGGGCTGCCCATACAGCAGTGAATTGAGCAGCGCCGATTCGAACTGCTTGAGCACCAGCGGCTGGTGCAACGGGTGCTCGGCGCTGCCGAGGGCATTGACCAGGGTGTTGAGCAACTGCAGGAAGTAGGCGGCGCCGGCCCGGGAGAAGTCCAGGCGCGGGTCGAACTGCGGCAGGCGCTGGCTGGCCTGGGGGATGTGCTGGCGGCAGTGGTAGGCCATGTCGGCCTGCTCGATGCGCAAGGTCAGTTGCGGCGCGCCGGCCTGCCAGCGCATGCGCGCGGGCAGGGTGGGCGATAGCAGCGACGCCACATGGGGCGACGAGTCGAATTCGACACCCTCGCAGCGGATGTTCGCGCCGCCGTGGATGGGAATCTGGATCAGGTAGAAATCCTCCAGCCGCCCGGGGTCGATATCCACCTCGGTGGCGTATTCCAGGCGGCCCAGCGACAGGCCGCCGCGCGCCACATGGTGCATGCTCGCCGCCACCGTTTCGCCGCTGCGCACGGCGGTCAGGTCATGAGGCTTGAAGATCCGCCCGACACTGCTGCGCACGCTGTCGAGGTCGTAATGCAGGAACAACAGGTTCTGCTCGGCGAAAAGTTCCAGTTCGCTGAAGCACGCACCGCTCACAAGGCTTGGTTCGTTGGAGATCATTGTCACCTCTCGTTACACAGGCGATCAGGGCTGCACCGTTCTGGCCCGGGGTGACTGCAGTTGGCGGATGGCCGCTGCAGTATCCGGATAACGCCAGGGCGGCAGTGTGATCCTTGGTGCCGATCACCGTCGGCTTGCCTGTAACAGAGCAAGGAACAGACCAATCTGTATGTTGATCGTCTGGCACTTGCCGAAAAGAAGAAGGGCCGCAAAGCGGCCCTGGTGACGAGAGAGGAGCAGAAAGCTTCAGAAATCGACCGAAGCGCTCACCGAAAGCGTGCGTGGCGCGCCCAGTACCAGGTAGTTCGACCCCGGATAGCCGCCGGTGGAAGCCCAGTAGTCGCGACCGGCCACGTTATCCAGGCGCGCCCGCAGGGTCACATCCTTGTCGTCGACCTTGAAGCCATAGCGCGCACCGAGGTCCAGGCGGGTCCAGGACGGGATGTCGAGGTTGTTGTCGTTGTTGACGTACTGACGGCTGGTGTAGACCACGCGGCTGGTCAGGGTCAGGCCATCGATGCCTGGCACATCCCACTCGCCGCCGATATTGGCCTGGGTCCTGGGTACGCCGATCGGTTCGTTGCCATCGTTTTCGCCGTTCTGGGTCTTGGTCAGTTCGGCATCCAGCAGCGTTACCCCGCCCAGCAGGCGGACACCCTGCATCGGCTCGCCGAACAGTGACAACTCGACGCCCCGGTTACGTTGCTCGCCGCCGTCCTTGAACACCTGGTCCTCGACGATGCCCACCGGCTTGCGCGTCTCGAACACCGCAAGGCTGCCGCCGAGGCCGCCACCGTCGTACTTCAGGCCGATCTCGGTCTGCTTGGCGACGTAGGGGGCCAGCGATGCGCCGGCGTTGAGTACGGGGGCCGTCGAGCCGTCAGGCAGGGTGGTGGTGGCGCCGGCGGTATCGCCCTTGGTCAGGCCTTCGATGTAGTTGGCATACACCGAGAACTGCTCGTTGAGCTGATACACCACACCGGCGACCGGGGTGGTTTCGTAGCGGTTGTACTTCGAGGTCTTGTCGCCGGTGTTGTAGTCGTAGCCGGTCACGTCCATGCCCTGGCGGCGGGCGCCCAGGGTGACCAGCAACTGGTCGTCGAAGAAGCCCAGGGTGTCGGCGATGGCGAGACTTTGCGTGTGGGTCCGGGCGGTGATGTGCGGGTCGGACATGGAGCCGCTGAAGCTGACGTTGTCCGGCTTGGCAACATCGACAGGATCGTAGAGATCGCCGGCGAATCCGCTGAAGTTACCGGCCCAGGCGTTGCGGTCCTTGGTGTCGTACATCGACCCGGAAACCACCCACTGATGGGAAACCGGACCGGTCTGCAGGTCGAAGCGCATGCCCACTTCGCCGGTGGTCACGGTTTCTTCGCGGTAGTTGTCGAAGCGGCTCGAACTGGTCACGCCCGCGCCGTTGGAGGAGGGGTTGGCCAGCACGTTCTTTTCCTCGCCCTTGCGCATGCCGATGGCTGCCCAGGTGGTCACGGCGTCCGACAGGTCGTATTCCGCGCGGAAGGTGCCAAAGGTCTGCTTCTCTTTCGAGTAGGTCCAGGATTGGCCGTAGTTCTTGTCCGCATCCGGCGCGCTGGGCACCGCGCCGGTCGGGGTGACGCTCGGCAGCGGGTTGTCGATGAAGTGGTACTGGTGGCCGATATCGGCAGACAGGCGCAGGCGATCGCCCTGGTAATCGAGGCCGAGGGCGAACATGTCCAGGTTGCGATCCTGGTCGTCCACCGAGGTTTCGCCGCCGCGCTTGGCCGCGTTGACCCGCACGCCGAAGCGGTCTTCCTCGCCAAAACGGCGTGCCACATCCGCCGCGACGGTACCGAAGCCGTTGTTTTCCGCACCCACGGTCAGTCGGGTGAGTGGCTCGTTCGGCGCACGCTTGGGCAGGATGTTGATCGCCCCGCCGATCCCGGTGCCGCCTGGTGCTGCGCCATTGAGGAAGGCGCTGGCGCCGCGGAATACTTCCACCCGCTCGATGAACTCGGAGGCCACGTACTGACGGGGCAGCAGTCCGTACAGGCCGTTGTAGGCGATGTCATCGGAGAACAGCGGGAAGCCGCGCATCATGTACAGCTCCTGGAAGTTGCCGAAGCCACGGGCGATGCGCACCGACGGGTCGTTCTGCAGGATGTCCGCGACGCTGTGGGCCTGCTGGTCCTGGATCAGCTGGTTGGTGTAGGAGGTGGAGGTGAACGGCGTCTCCATGTAGTCCTTGTTGCCCAGGATCCCGACCCGCCCGCCACGGGCCACCTGGCCGCCCTCGTACTCCGGCGTCAGGCCGTCCCGCGAGGCGTCGGCGCTGGCCGAGATCGAGGTCTGCTGCAATTCCAGCACGGTACCCTGGTCGCTGGCGGACCCAGTCGGTTGCGCCTCCTGCGCCGGCACAGGCGAGGGCGTTTGCGCCACGGCAAGCGGAGAAGCGAAGCTCGCGATCAGGCCGATGGGTAGCCAGACGGACTTCAAGGTGTTGTTGCGGGGAAAGTTGGGCATGTGCGGGCCTGCTGGATGGTGATAGGAGCGTCTTGGGCCAAAGGAGCTTGGCCGGAGAAGCATGGCCAAACAGTAGCATGATAGCGAACAAGAATGATTCGCTATATGTTTTATGGTCTTCCCCGACGAAGGGCTGTCGGCGAGGGCGCAGGCTGGAAGTGCGACCAGGCAGCGTCGAAGCTCGGTTCCTTTGCTCGTTGCAAAGCTTTGTCACAACCCTATAATTGCGATCAATTCTTATCCGCACTTTCCACTCAGGAACATCCAGGTGTCCTACACGCCGCCGCCCGCATCCTCTCCCGGTGAAGACATGCACGCCCTGTATCGCGACCACAGCCAATGGTTGCAGGGCTGGATCCGTCGGCGCCTGGGGGATGCCGAGCATGCCGCCGATATCACCCAGGACACCTTCCTGCGCCTGATCAGCAGCGCGTTGCGCCAGCCCCTGGCGGAGCCCCGCAGCTTCCTGGCCACGGTGGCGCGGCGGGTGATGATCGACCAGTTGCGTCGGCGCAACCTGGAGCAGGCGTACCTGGAATTCCTCGCCAGCCAGCCGTTGCTCGAGGAGTGTTCGCCCGAGCAACGCCTGCTGATGCTGGAAACCTTGATGCAACTGAACACCATGCTCGATGGACTGGGTCGCAACGTGCGCGACACCTTCCTCTACGTGCAACTGGATGGTCTGACCTATCCGGAGGTGGCACAGCGTCTCGGCGTGTCGGTCAGTTCGGTAACCAAGTACATGGCCAAGGCGACGGAGCGCTGCCTGTTGTTCGCCTTCGATGCGCAGCTATGAACCCTTCGGCGCAACGCCAGGCCCTGCGCGAGGCGGCGCAGTGGCATGCGCGTTTTCACGGCGCCCCTGACTGCGCTGAAACCCGCAGGCAGTGGCAAGCCTGGCTCGACCAATCCCCGGTGCACGGCTGGGCCTGGTCGCGTCTGCAGCAGTTACAGGCCGGTCTGCTTGGCGTACCCGGTCCGCTGGCGCGCCACGCCCTCGCAGCAGGGCAGATCGAGCCTGGACGGCGTAGCGTGCTCAAGGGGCTGGTGCTCGGTCTAGGCGTGGCGGGGGTGGCCTGGACCGGCTACCGCGAGTCGCCGCTGTGGCTGGCCGATATGCGCACGGCCACGGGGGAGCGGCGCAGCCTGACCCTCGACGATGGCACGCTGCTGACCCTCAATACCGCGTCTGCCGTCGATATCCGCTACAGCGTCGAGCAGCGCCTGATCGTCCTGGTCGAGGGTGAGATCGCCGTCGTCAGCGGCCACGACCCGCGCCCGCTGCGGGTACGCACGGTGCATGGCGACATGCGCGCCCTGGGCACCCAGTTCACCGTGCGCCTGCATGCCGAACGCACCGAGCTGAGCGTGATCGAGCATGCCGTTGCGGTGCGCAATGCGGCTAGCGATCGTGAGGTGCGGGTCGACGCCGGAATGGCCCTGGCCTTCGACAATGACACGCTGGCCGCGCCGCATCCGGCCGACCTGTCCCGCACGGCATGGCGCGAGGGGCAACTGGTGCTCGACGGTTGGCCGTTGCGCCGCGCCCTGGAGGAACTCCAGCGCTACCGTCCGGGCGTGTTGAGTTGCAGCGACGACGTGGCCGGGCTGCGCCTGGCAGGGGTGTATCCGCTGGACGACACCGACCGCGCCCTGGCGGCGATTGCCCAAGCGCTGAAGCTCAAGGTCAATAGCTGGACGCGCTTCTGGGTCAGGCTCACCCCGGCCGGCTGAAGCACCGCGTGAAAAAAAGTCAGTGGCGCATTGTCGGATTGGCCGTTCTCGTTCGAGCTCTCCTGAAAACCGCCCAAACAGGCATTTGAAGGAGCTGTCATGCCTAGAACGACAATCTGCCCACTCCCACGCCGAAAACACCTCACGCCGCTGCTGCTCGGCAGCGCCATCGTCCTGCATGGCGCGCTGCTGGCGCCGCTGTGGGCGCCGTACGCCCAGGCCCATGCCGAGCAGGCCGGTCGCGTCTACGACATCGCCCCCGGCACCCTGGTGATGACCTTGAACCGTTTTGCCCGCGAGTCCGGGGTGCTGCTGTCGTTCGACGCGGCGCTGACCGAGGGCCGGTACAGCCGCGGCTTGCAAGGCCGCTTCAGCGTCGAACAGGGCTTTGCCCAACTGTTGGCCGACAGTGGACTGGAGGCCATGCAGGCAGGCGACAACTGGGTGATCGCGCCCCGCACCGAGGCCGGTTCGACGCTGCAACTGGGCGCTACCAGCATTACCGGTGAGAGCCTGGGCATGACCACCGAAGGAACCGGCTCCTACACCACGGGCCTCACCAGCACGGCAACACGCCTGGGGCTGTCGCTGCGTGAAACACCGCAGTCCGTCAGCGTCGTCAGCCGGCAACAGATGGACGATCAGAACATGCAGTCCCTGGAGGACGTTGCCAAGGCAGCCACAGGGATCAGCACGGTCAAGGGGTTCGGTACGGAGCGACCGCTTTACTACTCGCGAGGATTCCTGGTCGACGACCTGCAGTTCGATGGCTTGCCGAGCAGCGTCACGGAAAGCTTTTCGATGGACGTCATGTCCGTGAACAACATGGCCATGTATGACCGGGTGGAGATTGTTCGAGGCGCGAACGGCCTGATGCAGGGCGCCGGTAATCCGTCTGCGGCGATCAACATGGTGCGCAAGCGACCGACCCGTGATTACCAGCTCAAGGCGGAAATAGGCGCCGGGTCGTGGGACAACTACCGCACCCAGCTCGACGTCGGCGGCCCGCTGAACGCAGAGGGCACCCTGCGTGGCCGAACGGTGCTGATGTACAACAACCGCAATAGCTACCAGGACTACGCTGACAAGGATAACCAGCTGTTCTACGCCATCGGCGAAGCCGATCTCAGTGACGCCACCACGGTGACGCTGGGGGCGTCGTTCCAGAAGGACAATAACGGCGGATACGACTGGGGCGGTTTGCCGACCCACCTGGATGGCAGCCCTTACAACTTCTCGCGTTCCACATCGTTCGCTGGAAAGTGGGCCTACCTGGACAAGATCAACCGCAACCTGTTCGCCGATATCAAGCACAGCTTCAACGAGGACTGGAACCTCACCGTCGCCACCAACCTGATCTGGTCCAATGCCGACTTTCTTGCCCAGGTCGGCTATCACACCTACGCCACTGATTCGACCCTGCAGTACTGGCCCAACAGCGCCCGTTACGATGACGAGCAGATCAATCTCGATGCCGCGCTCAACGGCGCATTCACCCTGTTCGGGCAGAAACATGAACTGGTGATCGGCACGAACATGCGGCGCGACCGGCTGCAGTACGTCACCGGTTCGGCCAGCGTGAACCCTACGGTCGACATTCTCGACTTCGACACCTCGACATTCCCGAAACCGCAGATAGTCGGCGCCCTGACGCCCAGCCGGCATGTGCGCAAGGACAAGGGAATCTACGCCGCCACTCGCCTCAACCCGCGGGATGACCTGCACGTCATTCTCGGCAGCCGCTTGAGCTGGGTCGACTACGACACTCAAGGCCCGTGGGAGACCGACCGCTTCAAGGAAAACCGCAAGGTGATTCCCTACGGCGGCGTCGTCTATGACGTCAATGACAACACCTCGGTCTACGCCAGCTACACCGAGATCTACAAGATGCAAAGCAACTACAGCGTCGACAACAAGCTGCTGGAGCCGACGACGGGCAGCAACTACGAAGTCGGTGTGAAAAACGAGCTGTTCGACGGCAGGTTGAATACGGCCCTGGCGCTCTTCCAGGTGGACCAGAGCGGACTGCCCCAGGTGGTTCCCGAGGCTGGACGCGTATGCGGGCCAGCGCGCAACGCGCGCTGCTATGTCGAGGGTGCCAAGGTGCGAAACCGCGGGTTCGATGCCGAGGTTTCCGGCGAGCTGACGCCTGGTTGGAATGCTTCGATGGGGTACACCTACAGTCATCCGAAATACGTGGCAGGGACGAAAAAGGGGGACACCTACGGCACGGAGAATTCGCCGCAGCGACTGTTCAAGGCCGCCACCACCTACCAGTTGCCAGGCGAGCTGGAGCAATGGCGAGTGGGTACCAGCTTCTACCATCAGAGCAAGCTGTACCTGAACAATCTCTCGCAGAGCGCCTACAACCTGGTAGACCTGAACGCCAACTACCGAATCGATCGGAACCTGAGCGTGCAGTTGAACCTCAACAACGTTTTTGACGAGAAGTACTACACGGCGATTTTCAGTGAGGACACCGGAAACTATTACGGCGAACCACGCAATTTCGCTGTCACCCTGCGTTATCAGAACTAGTCAGCGACGGCTTTGGGGTGGCCTCGACGGACGTCTGTCCATCGCCTCAGACGCTGGCAGCCGCCCCCTTGCGCAGGGCTTGCGGCGCTTTGCCAAAGGCCCTGAGGAACGCCTGGCGCAGGCGTTCACGGTCGCCGAAGCCGGTTTCGTGGGCGATCACTTCCAGCGGGTGGTGACTGGTTTCCAGCAGCACCCGCGCGGCTTCCACCCTGAGCTTCTCGACGCCTTTGGCCGGGGTTTCGCCGGTCTGCTCGCGAAACACCCGGCTGAATTGCCGCGGGCTGAGCCGCGCCACCTCGGCCAGTGCTTCTACCGACAGGTTGCTGCGCAGGTTCTCGCGGGCGTAGGCCAGGGCCAGTTGTATCCGGTCGGAGCGGGGCTCCAGCGCCAGCAGCGCCGAGCATTGCGGGTGCTCGCCGCTGCGCCGTTCGGACATCACCAGCTTGTGCGCGACCTGGCGTGCCAGGTCGCGGCCCAGGTCGTTTTCGACCATCGCCAGTGCCATGTCGGTGCCGGCGCTCATGCCGGCCCCGGTCCAGACCTGGCCATCGACAACGAACAGGCGGTTATCCTCCAGCGCGATATCCGGGTAGCGCTTGTTGAACGCTGGCGCGTGCAGCCAATGGGTGGTGGCGCGACGGCCGGCCAGCAGGCCCGCTTCGGCCAGCACGAAGATGCCGGTGCACAGCGCCGCCACGCGGCGGGAGTCCGCGGCCGCCTTGGCCAGGCAGTGCAGCAGGCCTGGCGGGGGCGTTTCCACCTCAAGGAAACCGCTAATGATCAGTGTGTCGTAAGCACCGGACTGCATGGGCTGGGTCTCGACGGCAAACCCCTCGGATGACATCACCAGCCCGCCGCTCTGCGACACCAGGGAAAAGCGATAGGCCGCCTCGCCGCGCAGCAGGTTGGCGCATTCGAACACCGAGCCCAGCGACAGGCACATCGACTGGAAATGAGGATGGACGATCAGCGCAACGTGGTGCATGGCAAAGGCTCCGGTGGATAGGCGCGTGATTGTTCGCTCAACCGGCGTGGTTGGCAAATCCGCTGTACAGGGCAGGTGCCGCCTGGCCGAAATCATGGCGTATTTGACATTGTTGCCGCTTATCCCGGGGCCTAGCATTCACGCCAGGCAAGACGCAGGGACCAGGCCGCATGTGCCTGCCTTGTTGCAACCCCTTTGACGACACATCCTCCGGAGAACAGCCCCATGAACCTGCTGATGGTTTTGACTTCGCACGACTCACTGGGCAATACCGGTGAAAAGACCGGCTTCTGGCTGGAAGAGTTCGCTGCTCCCTACTACGTGCTGATCGACGCTGGCGCCAAGGTTACCGTGGCCTCGCCGGCCGGCGGCCAGCCGCCCCTCGACCCGAAGAGCGAACTGCCCGACTTCCAGACCGACATGACCCGGCGCTTCAACGCCGACAGCGCCGCGCAACAGGTGCTGGCCAACAGTGTGCGCCTGGATACGCTCACCGTGGATCAGTTCGATGGCGTCTTCTACCCCGGTGGCCATGGTCCGTTGTGGGACCTGGCCGAGTCGCCGGTGTCGATTGCCCTGATCGAAGCCTTCGAGCGTGCCGGCAAACCGATTGCCTTCGTCTGCCACGCCCCTGGCGTGCTGCGCCATGTGCGTGCCGCCGATGGTTCGCCGCTGGTTCAGGGCCGGCGGGTGACCGGCTTCAGCAACAGCGAGGAAGCCGCGGTGCAACTGACCGATGTGGTGCCGTTCCTGATCGAAGACGAGTTCAAGGCCCTCGGTGCGCAGTACGAGAAAACTGCGGACTGGAACCCCCTCACCGTGGTCGACGGACACCTGATCACCGGGCAGAACCCGGCCAGCTCCGAAGGCGTTGCCCAAGCCCTGTTGCAGCAGTTGGGCTAGGTCTTCTCCATCAGCACTCATTCGAAGGAATTGCATATGCCGCAACAACCGACCATCAACCGCCGCCTGGTCCTCGCTTCGCGCCCCCACGGCGCGCCGACCGAGGCCAATTTCCGCCTTGAAGAGACCCCGGTGCCGCAGCCCGGCCCTGGCCAGGTGCTGCTGCGCACGGTGTACCAGTCGCTCGATCCCTACATGCGTGGCCGCATGAGTGACGCGCCGTCCTACGCGCCGCCTGTGGCACTGGGCGGGGTGATGGTGGCTGGCACTGTCAGCCGCGTCGTGACCTCCCATCACCCCGACTACGCCGTGGGCGACTGGGTGCTTTCGCAAAACGGCTGGCAGGACTACGCCGTGGCGGACGCCAGCGGCCTGATGAACCTGGGCGCCGCGCCGCAGCACCCGTCCTACGCCCTGGGCGTGCTGGGCATGCCCGGCTTCACCGCCTACATGGGCCTGCTCGACATCGGCCAGCCGCAAGCCGGGGAAACCCTGGTGGTGGCCGCGGCCACCGGGCCGGTGGGGGCGACCGTCGGGCAGATCGGCAAGATCAAGGGCTGCCGCGTGGTAGGTGTGGCCGGTGGTGCCGAGAAGTGCCGCCATGCGCTCGAGGTGCTGGGCTTCGATGCCTGCCTCGATCACCATGCGCCCGACTTCGCCGAGCAGTTGGCCCAGGCCTGCCCGCAGGGGATCGACGTGTACTACGAAAACGTCGGCGGCAAGGTGTTCGACGCAGTGTTCCCGCTGCTCAACGCCAAGGCGCGGGTGCCGGTGTGCGGGATCATCGCCCATTACAACGACACCGCCTTGCCGGCCGGTCCCGACCGCCTGCCGCAACTGATGGGCACCCTGCTGCGCAAGCGCATCCGCATGCAGGGCTTCATCATCTTCGACGACTACGGCCAGCACTTTCCTGCGTTCCTTCAGCAGATGTCGCAATGGCTCGCCGAGGGCCGAATTCATTACCGCGAGGAGCTGGTCGATGGCCTGGAGCATGCGCCGCAGGCGTTTATCGGCCTGCTGCGGGGGGAGAACTTCGGCAAGCTGGTGATCCGTGTCGGTAGCGATGAATTGGAGGGTGTGTAAATGACTGAGTCGATCGTGGTGGTAGCGGTACTCAAGGCCCATGAGGGCCAGGCCGAAGCCCTGGAAAAAGTGCTGCGCGCCTGCGTGGAACCGTCGAACGCGGAGGCCGGTTGCCTGGCCTATGCCCTGCACCGTAGCCAGGATGAGCCGGGTCGCTTTGTATTTGTCGAACGCTGGGCCGACATGGCGGCCATCGAGTTGCATCGGCAGATGCCGCATTACCTGGCGATGGCGCAGCAGGCCGAAGGCCTGGTGAGCGAGCGCCAGGTGCATCTGCTGGACGATATCAGCCACCTGTGACCCGGCAGGCCTGGACTGTCGATCGTGGATCAGCCCTGGTGGGACGGTCCTTTCAACTCGACCTGGTTGCCATCGGGGTCGAAGCAGTAGATCGACAGTCCTTCGCCCTCGGCACCATATCGGCTGGCTGCCTTTTCCGCCTTGACCCCGGCCGCGTGCAGAAAGGCAAGAATGCGTTCTTCATCGAACGGCGCAATGCGCAGGCAGAAGTGGTCGAGGTTGCGGTGCCCGGGATCGGCCAGGCCACCCCCCTGAAGCCCCAGCGGACCTCGCGCATCCACCAGGTCGATCATCGCTGTGCCCGCGCCCAGGTGGATCATGCCGAGGTCGTCGCGGCGTTTCCTGATTGGGCACCCCAGGGTCCGGGTATAGAAGTCCAGGCTGGCCTGCATGTCTTCGACACGCAGGACGATGTGATCCAGGTGCACGATTTCAAACGGGTTCATGGCTGTCTCCTGCTGGAGATCAACAGATCTCGGTGTCGGCTGGTTTGAACTGCGCTTGTCTGCCAGCTTACGGCGGATTCTTGCATGTATCGCTGAACAATCAGGGACGATAGGACAAATTTGCGAAGCCTCAAGCGGGAAGTTTGACTGAATCGGTTCGAAGTGCATGAGTTCGTCGGGTCGAGCCTGCGCGGACCCAAGCACTGGAACTCGCTCGGCGCGACTCAAATACGGGTCGATGTGTGCTGCAACACCACATTGACCCCCTCCAGCGTGGTAAAGGAAATGTCCTTGGCGGTGAGCAGAAAGTCGCTCATATACGCCACCTCAAGCATGTCACTGCGTACCGCCGCATACAGCGTGGCCTGCAACCCTTGCTCGCCCAGGCGCCTGGCAAGTACATAGCCGCGCGAGGTGTATTCATGCACCGCCCAGTTCGGCAGGCTGCACACCCCTCGGCCGCTGGCCACCAGTTGCATCATCATCACGGTCATTTCCGCGGTGCGGACCTGGGCCGGTTCGATATCGGCCGGGTCGAGGAAGCGGGTGAAGATGTCCAGGCGGTCGCGCTCGATCGGGTAGGTGATCAGGGTCTGGCTGGCGAGGTCGGCAGGTTCCAGCCAGGGCTTTTCGCGCAGGGCATGGTGCTTGTCGATGGCCAGCAGGGCCTCGTATTCGAACAGCGGTACGTAGGTGATCCCCGGCAGTTGCACCGGGTCGGAGGTCACCACCAGGTCGAGGTCGCCGCGCTCCAGGGCCGGCAGCGGGGCGAACGCCAGGCCCGAGGCCAGGTCCAGTTCGACCTCCGGCCAGTTTCCGCGAAATTCGTCGAGGGAGGGCATCAGCCACTGGTAGCAACTGTGGCACTCGATGGCGATATGCAGCCGGTCGGCGCTGCCGCCCGCCAGTTTGTTCAGGTTGCGTTCCGTCGTGCGGATCAGCGGCAGTACCTGGTCGGCCAGTTGCAGCAGCTTGAGCCCGGCAGTGGTGAAACGCACCGGCTTGGACTTGCGCACGAACACCGGCATGCCAAGGCGATGCTCCAGTTCGCGGAACTGATGGGACAGCGCCGACTGGGTCAGGTGCAGGCGTTGCGCGGCGTCCGGCAGGCTGTCCGTTTCCCGCAGGGCGTGGAGGGTGCGCAGGTGTCTCAAATCGATCATGGGAAGAGGGCAAGCACTCAAACTGCGGCAGGCGCGGCGAGGTTGCAATATTGTCCTTTGAAATACAGCAAGGGTTGCGTGGTCGCAGGTTCCTGGGGGTTCAGCGCTTTCACTTCGCCAATCACGATCAGGTGATCGCCGGCAGCGTGCTCGGCGTGGATCTCGCAATCCAGCCAATGCAGGCTGCCGGCAATGACCGGATTGCCCAGGGGCGAAGTGTGCCAATGGACCCCCTGCCACTTGTCCGTGCCGCGCCGGGCGAACTGGTTGGAAATACCGACCTGTCCGCCCGAAAGGATGTTGACCGCGAACCGACCCGCCTGGCGGATGGCCGGGTAGCTGGCCGAACTGCACATCACGCTGAACGACACCAGCGGCGGGTTCACCGACACGCTGTAGAACGACTGGCAGGTGAAACCGACCGGCTGGCCATCGATCAGCGAGGTGATCACCGTGATACCGGACGCGTAGTGCCCGAGCGCTTCGCGAAAGCGCGATGGCTCGATGGCCGTGCTGGAAAGTGGCATGTGAGGTCCTGAGGTCTTCAATTGGCCGCGAGTTCTCGGCGGACGATTTCCGCGCCGGCACTCAAGGCTTTCAGCTTGCCGCTGGCAACCCGGCGGGGCAGGGGGGCCATGCCGCAGTTGGTGCAGGGGTAGAGCTTGTCGGCATCGACGAACTGCAGAGCCTTGCGCAGGGTGTTGGCCACTTCCTCGGGCGTCTCGATAGCGTGGTTCGCCACGTCGATGGCGCCGACCATCACTTTCTTGCCGCGGATCAATTCGATCAGGTCCATGGGCACGTGGGAGTTGTGGCACTCCAGCGAGATGATATCGATGCTGGATTGCTGCAACTTGGGGAAGGCCTCTTCGTATTGCCGCCATTCCGACCCCAGGGTCTTCTTCCAGTCGGTGTTGGCCTTGATCCCATAGCCGTAGCAGATATGCACGGCGGTTTCGCACTTGAGGCCTTCGATGGCTCGTTCCAGGGTGGCAACGCCCCAGTCATTCAATTCATCGAAGAACACATTGAAGGCGGGTTCATCGAACTGAATGATATCGACGCCGGCCGCCTCCAGTTCCCTGGCTTCCTCGTTGAGGATCTTGGCGAATTCCCGTGCCAGTTTTTCGCGGCTTTTGTAGTGGCTGTCGTACAGCGTATCGATCATGGTCATCGGGCCGGGCAGGGCCCATTTGATCGGCTGGTCGGTTTGCTGGCGCAGGAATTTGGCATCCTCGACGAACACCGGTTTTTGCCGGGCCACGGCGCCCACTACCGTCGGCACGCTGGCATCGTAGCGATCACGGATCCTGACGGTTTCCCGCTTTTCGAAATCGACACCGCTCAGATGTTCGATGAAGGTGGTCACGAAGTGTTGGCGGGTCTGTTCGCCATCACTGACGATATCGATGCCGGCCTGTTGCTGTTCTTGCAAGGACAAGCGCAGCGCATCCTGCTTGCCGTCGATAAGCTCCTGGTCTTGCAGTTTCCAGGGGGACCAGAGGGTTTCCGGCTGGGCGAGCCAGGACGGCTTCGGCAAACTTCCGGCAGTCGAAGTGGGTAACAGCTTTTTCACGAAGGCATACCTTGTATTTTCTGGTTGATCAGGCGGCGTAGCGGGCAGACCACTGCTCAAGAAACGCGTGGTGCGGCTTGATGAAGTGTTCCTCGACGAACTTTCCTTGCTCGATCGCCAGCCGACTGCGTTCCTCGCGGTCATAGACGATGCGGGTCAGCGAGTAGTCCTGATGCTGCAGGCTGGGCTGGTAGGACTTGCCCGCCCCGGAATTGGCGTTGTAGATCTCGGGCCGGTAGATCTTCTGGAAGGTATCCATGGTGCTGATGGTGCTGATCAGCTCCAGGTTGCTGTAGTCACTCAGCAAATCGCCGGAGAAATAGAACGCCAACGGCGCCACGCTGTTTGGCGGCATGAAGTAGCGAACTTTCAGGCCCATCTTCGCGAAATACTCGTCGGTCAGGGAGTATTCATCCTGCTGGTATTCGAAGCCCAATACCGGGTGCTGGTTTTCCGTCCGGTGATAGGTCTTGCTGCTGGAGACGCTCAGGCAGATGACCGGTGGTTTGTCGAAGTGCTGTTTATACGTGTTGGAGTTGACGAAGCACTTGAACAACTTGCCATGCAGTTCGCCAAAGTGTTCAGGCGTGCTGAAAGTCGATTGATCCTTGTTGTGTCCCAACAGCAATACGCTGAAATCGTAGTCACGCACGTAGGACGAGAAGTTGTTTCCGACCATGCCGGCGATGCGCTCGCCGGTTTGTTTATCGATGATGCTGGTCTTCAGTATTTCGATCAGGGGCAGGGCGTTGTCGCTGCTCCCGGCATCGATGTCCATTTCGACGGAAATGATTGCCAGTTCGACGCTGTAGCGATCGCCTTTGGGGTTGTCCCAATAGGCCAGGGCATTGAAGCGGTTATCGATCATGCTCAGGGTGTTGCGCAGGTTTTCCTGGCGGCGCGTGCCCCTCGCCAGATTGGCGAAGTTGGTGGTGAGGCGGGTGTTTTCCGCCGGGTGATAGTGTTCGTCGAAGCGAATGCTCTTGATGGAAAACTTGAGGTCGTCATGAGTCATGGTTGGGATTCCGCTCGAATTTCAATAAGCCCTGTAATGGGGCGTATTTTAGGTTTGGCGGTTGCAGCGGCGGAACTGAATTGAATTCACAGGGGCTTTAGTTGTGTTCATGACGTCGATGGCAATCAATCACGCTCCTTGCTCACCAGTTCCCGGGCGTACTGCAACAGCCATTCCCGGGTCGCGGCATCGACGCCGGTCTTCTGTACCTGATGATCGATATCGTTGGAGACCCAGGACAGCGAGGTATGGCTGTTACCGTTGCTGTCCCGGAAGCCATGCATGATGCCGCGGATGCCGTTTATATCGACGTTCTTCTGTTCCCTGATAACGATCTTGCGCATCCCGTAGAAGGTCGTGTCCCAGGTCAATACGTCACCGTCCGGGCAGTTGAAGATGCGAACGAAGCCGGCGTACTGGCTGGTTTTGCGGTTGTACATCCCGTTGGCCACGGTCCCGAGCAGTTGGCAGGCGCTGGTCGCGTCGAGGTCCACGGGTTTGACCATGAGTGACGAGTAATCATTCAGGATCCGGCTCTTATCGAGCGTGCGCTCCATCTGCGCATTCTCGACTTCGTAGACATGCTCCTTGGGATAGGCGACCAGCGTTTCTGCCGCTTTGGCGTTGTAGCGAGGCCGCTCGATCTTCGTGCGGTCGCCATTGGCCGCGTCGAGCTTGCGGATGTACTCGCGCACGGCGCGGCCAAGGTTCTGGGTGCTGCCCTCGGGAAGGTCGTGAATCGAGATTTCGACATAGCCCGTCCTGACTGGCCTGGCCGGTTCGGCCGCGTGCAGGTTCAGGGCGATTGCGGGCAGGGTAATCAGCAGCAACTTCTTCATAAATCCCTCATGATCGGTCGATTGTGGCGTCCACCACGTTTGTATGACGTGTCAGGCTGGGGAATTTTCAGGAGCGCAGAGCATGGGTTTCTACACATCTCAATCAGGCGCAACACGGCCATTGTGCGGCTGTTAGCCGCGATTACGATGGTGGGATCACCGACGCCATCGCGGCGGTCCGGCGTTCCGGTAAACCCGCTCCCACAGGGTCCGCGCCGCTCTTAAGCCTGTTCTCTGCGCGACAGCGCAGCCTGAAAGGCTGGGCGGACTCCCACAGTTCCCGCTAGACGCAGGCCCGCCGCGATGGCGTTGATGAATTCACAGAGGAGAGCGGCAATGGAAAGGAAAATTCGTCTGACGACGACCGACGACTGGCAGCGCTTGAAGCAAGTGCGGCTAGCAGCGTTGCTGGATGCGCCGAAAGCTTTTGGGGTCAGCCACGAAACCGCCAGTCGCTACACGGATGAACAATGGCAGGAGCGGGCGTCATCGAGGGGGACGGCGTTCTGGCTAGCCTTCGTCGAGGGCCGGGCGGTGGGGATGGTCGGTGCGGCACTCGGCGAGGCAGGGCGCTTCAACCTGATCGGCTTGTGGCTGGAACCGGATGCCCGGGGATACGGACTGGCGGCGTGCCTCGTTTCGGCGGTCAAGACGCGGGCGGTGGAGCAGGGCCATGAACAGGTCTTTCTCGATGTCGCGCCGGAGAATCTGCACGCGGTGAGGCTGTACCAGCAGCAGGGCTTCGTCTTCCTGGATGAGTGGGAGGCGCTGGAGAGTCATCCGCAGGTCAAGGTGCGGGGGATGATGTGGGTAGCCCCCTCGCTCCAGGCCGGCCCGTTCAATCAGGCAAATGATTGAGTGGCAGCGGACTCTGCGCCTTGACCGTCTGAATGGCGAAGTTGCTGCGGATATCACTGACCCCGGGCAACTTGAGCAGGGTGCCGGTGAGAAAGCGCTCGTAGCCGCGCAGGTCCGGCACCACCACATGCAGCAGGAAATCCGATTCGCCTGATACCAGAAAAGCCGAGATGACTTCCGGCAGTGCCAGCACCGCTTCACGGAAACGCTCGGCTTCCGTTTCGTGATGGCGCTCGACCTTGATGCCGACGAACACCGTCAGCCCAAGCCCGACCTCATCGGGGTTGAGGCTCGCCCGATAGCCATTGATCACCCCCGCTTCCTCCAGATGACGCACGCGCCGCAGGCAAGGTGAGGCCGACAGGCCGATCTCGTCTGCCAGTTGCACGTTGGTCAGGCGGCCGTCGCGCTGCAGAGCGGCGAGGATGCGGCGATCGTAGGCGTCCAGTTTTGGTTTTGGCATGTTCGACCTTATGGGTTCTGGTTATTGGCAGAATGTGCCAACTATAGGCTTCTTATGGGTCGAATAGGCAAGCACCTGCCCTGGCCTCCGGCCTTAGACTTCTGTTCTGCACTCACTCGACTGGAGTACCGAACGATGGACAACCTCGGCTTGTACTTGCTGGCGCTGGCGATGGTCTATCTGCTGCCAGGCCCCGACATGATCCTGCTGCTGCAAACGGGCGCGCGTCAGGGCCGGGGCGCCGCATTGGCGACGGCCCTGGGGCTGGCCATTGCCCGTAGCTGCCATGTGGCGCTGGCGGGGATGGGCCTGGCGACCTTGTTCAAGGTGGCGCCGTGGACCTTCGATGTGGTGCGGATAGCGGGCGCGGCTTATCTGCTTTGGATGGGCTTGCAGTTGTTCCGGCAGAGCGCGTTGGTTGCGTCGGCTGGCACGGTCGAAGCGTCTCGCGGGGCGTCCTGGAGATCGGCGATCCAGCGCGGTGTGCTGACCAACCTGCTCAACCCCAAGGCCTTGCTGTTCTGCTCGGTGCTGTTGCCGCAGTTCATCACCCCTGGGGCAGCGCCGGTGATGATGCAGTTCGTGATGCTTGGGGTGGTTCTGGTGGCCGTAGGGTTGTTGTTCGACAGCAGCTACGCACTGGCGGGAACCTGGGTTGGCCGATGGCTGGAGCGCAGCCCGACTGCGCAGCGTGTGCAGCAGTGGTTGTTTGGCGGGGTGTTGGTCGGGTTTGCGCTGCGGCTTGCGTTTATGCAGCAGGCGTGAAGGGTGTATGTGGCGGTCAGCTCCGTGTTCAGTGATATCAGCTTTCTCCCTTCATCCTATGGTTATGCCTTACAGGTCTTATACCGGCTTCATGTCTTTCCTCTAAGCTGCTCGCCCTTGGCTATCCAGGTAGGCGCTGGCTTGCCTGCGAAGGCATGGGTATCTACACAACTTGAGCGAAGGCCAGCGCGGTCAAGGTAGGAGCTGCTTTAGCTGCGATGGACCGCGCAGCGGTCCCGAAACCATCCCGCACGAACCCCAGACACAAGCACTGTGTCGGATTCACAGTGGCTGATCTGACGCGTTTCTCCAGGCTCACCGAGCTGACAGGCTTTGGGACCGCTGCGCGGTCCATCGCAGCTAAAGCAGCTCCTACCTGGACCGCGCCGCACTTGCGGTCATGAATGACCATCAGAAAGTTGAAGAAGGACGACAATGAATCTGATCGAAGAAGCCGCCTTGCTGCCGAACGCATGGCAATCACGCATTCTTGGCACCACCGGCGGGGCGAATCTCAAAGTGATCCGGATGGACGAGAAGGGTATTCCCTATGAAGCCCACAGTGAGTTCGATGAGGCCCTTCTGCTTATCGACGGGCAGATGAGCCTTGAGATCGAAGGCGAGGTGATCTCCATGCGACCAGGGGATTTTCATGTTGTCCCGGCCGGAAAACGGCACCGGGTACTCAAAGGCAGTTACGGAACGCTGTTCCTGGTTGTTGCGCAATGACGCTTTTCGATGTCTACCTGCAACGCTGGAACGCGCAACCCGACGGCGACCCTTTCGCAACCCATGCCGGCTACCTGTTGCCAGTGCGCCTCGACGGGCATCCGGGCGGTCGCCCGGCGATGATCAAGATCGCACGGCATATCGACGAGAAGATTGGTGCCCAGGTAATGCGCTGGTGGGGTGGCGACGGGGCTGCCTGCGTCTATGCCTACGACGATGCAGCGGGCGCAATGCTGATGGAGCGCGCCACAGGCTTGGGCGACCTGCTGAACATGGCCATGGAGGGTGAGGATGACCTTGCCACCCGCATCATCTGCCGCACTATCGGCCAACTGCATGCAGCGCGGGGCTTGCCGCCGCCTGAAAAGCTGCTGCCGCTTGAACGCTTTTTCGAGTCACTGCCACCAATGGCCCAACGCGAGGGCGGCCTGATGGCCGAGTGTGCCGTGGTGGCAGGTGAGTTACTGGGCTCACAGCGCGAGCAGGTGGTGCTGCACGGTGACGCGCACCACAGCAACATCCTCGATTTCGGCGAGCGCGGGTGGTTGGCAATCGACCCCAAGCGCGTGACCGGCGAGCGCTGCTACGACTACGTCAACGTACTGTGCAACCCTGATCTGCCGACCTGCGCCGACCCGTTGCGCTTTGCCCGGCAGGTCGAGATCGTCGTCAGTGTCGCCGGGCTGGAGCGGCAGCGCCTGCTCCAGTGGGTGATGGCCCATGCCGCGTTGTCGGCTGCCTGGTTCCTGGAGGATGGAGAGCGGGACAAGGCAGACGGTGAACTGGCTGTGGCACGGCTTGCTCAACAGGCGCTGTTCTAGGCCTGCCACCCTAAGGGCTGGGGCTCAATAGGCTTGAAGTGTGCCAAACAACGTCCGTAGAAAATCGTCGCCAGAAGCGCATTGGGAAAGCAGGTAATGCCCTGACCAGTTGTCCCGACCTGCTGCGAGCGTCAGATTCGAACGTTTGAAATCCGGGTAGATGCTTTCATCCAGACCGACCACAGGCGTGCCATCACGCCTGAAGCCCAATTCTTCAACCAGTCTGTTTTTCAATGCCTCCCAGTCGGCATCAGGTGAGTTGCGGAATTCGATTACCAGATGGTCACTGGCGGATACGTCCAAATGAGCCCTCATGGGCTCTCAGCATCCAGTTTCCACAAATCACTCACCGTGGATCGGGGAATGCCAAGTCTTTCGCCCGTGGCTTTCTGCGATAGCCCCTGTCGCTTGCATGCCAGAACCGCCTCCAGTTTGCGCTGCCGTTCCCGGGTGCGGGTGCTTTGCCCATCGCCAGCGAAATGCTCTGCCAGCAAGGCATTGCCGCCCGCCGCAGTGAAGGCTTCAAGCTCTTGCCGGGTGAGTTCAAGCACCTCGTCGACCGAAGCGTCATCGCGCAGGGAAATGCACAGCGCAAGCAGCGTCACGGGATTGAAGTGCAGCGCTTTGGCCAGTTCATTGAACTTGTTCAGCGTTGGAGAAGACCTGGCGCTTTCCATCAGCCATAGATGCTTGCGGTCGCTGGCGTCGCCCAGATCCTCCTGGGACAGGCTTCTGACTGCCCTGGCCGAGCGCAGTACGGCTGCCAGTTCCTTGTTCAATGGCATAGGTTATTTCCTCATCCAATGGTTATGCCTCACAGGCGTTATACCCGCTTCACGCCGGCTCGTTCTGGCTCGAATAGAGGTAGGCATGATCCAGGTAGGAGCTGGCTTGCCTGCGATGGATCGCGCCAGCGGTCCCGAAACCATCCCGCACGAGCCTCTGGTAAAGCCGTATCGTGGACTCACAGTGTCCGGTCTGCTGCGTTTCTTCAGGGGCATTGGATAGACAGGATTTGGGACCGCTGCGGGGTTTGGACCACGAAAAGAGGAAGGCGAAAAGGGGAAAAATTTGAGTGGCACTTACTTAACCGCTAACCATCTGATTCAAAAGAAAAACCAAGAAGGACTGGCCTGAATCTACGGTGATAGTTGCGAACACACACCAGTAAAGCCAAGGACGCAGCCCCGAATGGATCGTAGCCAGCGATTATGGGAGTGAGCTCACCGACCTCGTCACTGGCAAGCCAGCTCCCCACAGGGCGTGGAATCAGATGACTCAGCCAGACGCTTGCTCCGCTATTCCCCGCATCATCGACTCTGCCAGTGCGTGGGACGCTTCGAGCGTGTGTTGGGTCGCCCAGAGTATTCCGGCCAGATGCTCATTCTTGACCACGTCACAAGCCTGGAGATTGGTTTCATAGGCTGAGCGCAATAACACGACGAGATGGGCCAGCGCTTTGTCGACATCGGCACCGGCGCATACGGCGAACAACGGGGGATGATGGCCTCCACAGGCGGCAAAGCGGGTGTGGAGGGTGACGGCACGGGGTGGATCGGGAACGATCTTTTTCATGGGCACTTCCTTTCGGATTGATCGGAACTGCCAAGCGTTGCTGTCAAACAAACGGGTGGCAGCTGTACGCGGGTTGACAGACCGGACCGAAAGGACCCCGGCGCGCACGAATGCGCCCCACGCACAGCCGCCATGACACATCACCCAGGCGATGGACGCCTGCTGCGAGGGAAATGGGCGTTGCGGGTACTTTCGGTTGCGGTCTGTCAAAACCGGCCGCCAAACCACAGCGACCGGCGAAGACTAGGAGCCGATTTCCAAGTGCGCAACGGCTGAACAGGCGGAAAAGTATGCTTGGGAAATTGCCTACATAAAAGTCGGATATCAGTGAAGGGCTGTAGGCCAATACAGCATTACCCGTACGCTTTTTACGCCACGGCTAACCCCGAATGCACTCCGCAAAAACCGCCTCCCCCAAATAAGCCACATTCAACCTGGTCCAAGGCACCACCCCTTTCTGATCCGCCTGAAAAATCGCCCCCGGCGCCAGCATCACCCCCTTCGCCTGCACCTCCCTTGTCAACACCGCCGTATCCTCGATCCCCGGAAACCGCGCCCACAGATACAGACTCTGCTCCGGCCGACAGAACACCTCCGCCCCCAACCCATCCAGCACCTCCAGCCCCCGCGCCGTGGCCTCGCCAACCCGATCCTGCAACCGCATCAGATGCCGCAAAAAGTGCCCCTCACCGAGAATCACCTCCACCGTGCGCTCACACAGCTCCGAGCAACTGGTGTGCAGCATCATCTTCAGGTCCGCCAACTCATCGATCATCTCTTTGCTCCCGGCGATATACCCGACCCGCAACGCCGCCGAGACCGATTTGGAGAAGCTGCCGATGTACAGCGAACGCCGCAGTTGATCCAGCGCCGCGACCTTGAGCGCCGAGCTGGGCTTGAAGTCGGCGAGGGCGTCGTCTTCCACCAGGATCAGGTCGTGCCGTTCGGCCAGTTGCAGCAGGCGGTGCGCCTTGGCCGGGGAGATGTCCGAGCCAGTGGGGTTGTGGCACACCGACTGGATGAAGAACAGCCGCGGCCGTTCACGGCGCAGCAGGGCTTCGAGGGCGTCGATGTCCGGGCCGTCGGCCAGGCGCGGGACGCTGAGCAGGCGCGCGCCCTGCAGTTGCAGCTTGCCGAACAGCGGGTAGTAGCCGGGGTTTTCCACCAGCACGGCGTCGCCGGGAGCGACGAAGCGGCGGATGATCAGGTCGAGGGCGTGGTTGGCGCCGTGGGTGGTGACGATCTGCCGCGGGTTGGCGCTGATGGCGTAGCTGGCCAGCTTGCGCACCAGGCTTTGCCGCAGGCCGGGGTTGCCGAGGCGGTTGCCGTAGCGGAACAGGTTGCCGGCACCGCTGCGCATGACCTGGCGGGTGAACTTGTCGAGGCGCATGTCCTGTAGCCACGACACCGGGGCGAAGCCTTCACCCAGCGGGGCGATGCCCGGCTCGCGGACGAACTGCTGGCGCATCATCCAGATGGTGTCCATGGCCCGGGTGTAGGGCGGCGCTTCTTCCACCTCGCTGGCCGGCAACAGCACGCAGACGAAGAAGCCCTGGCCGTGGCGTGCTTCCACCAGGCCCTTGGCGGCGAGGGTTTCGTAGGCGGTGATGACGGTGTTCTTCGAGTGACCGTGCAGGCGCATGTATTCGCGCAGCGAGGGCAGCCGATCGCCGGCCTTGAGCACGCCGGCGCGAATCTGCTGTTCCACCGAGTCGGCGACCTGCTGGGCGAAGGTGACACGGGCCATGGGGCGATCTCCTGAGCTGTCCTGGGTACAGTCTGGGTACTGTTGGGCAAAACTGTACCTTTATTGGAGGGCACAGTGGCTGCACATTTAGCACTACGCCGGCGACGCGCTCAAGCCGCCGCCCAACAACAACGACTCCAACGGAGCCCCCATGAGCCTCGACTCCCGCCTGCCCGATTTCCGCAACCTGTCCCCCGAAGCCCGTCTCGATCAACTCGGCCGCCTGTTGAATCTGAGTGGCGACGATGTGCGCCTGCTCGCCGACAACGGCGCGCTGCCGATGGAGATCGCCAACGGCATGATCGAAAACGTCATCGGCAAGTTCGAACTGCCCTATGCCGTGGCCAGCAACTTCCAGGTCAATGGCCGCGATGTGCTGGTGCCGCTGGTGGTGGAAGAGCCGTCGATCGTCGCCGCCGCTTCGTACATGGCCAAGCTGGCCCGGGCCAACGGCGGTTTCATCACCTCCAGCAGTGCCCCGCTGATGCGTGCCCAGGTACAGATCGTCGGCGTGCAGGATCCGCTCAATGCCCGCCTGAGCCTGCTGCGGCGCAAGGATGAAATCATCGAACTGGCCAACCGCAAGGACCAGTTGCTCAACAAGCTCGGCGGCGGTTGCCGCGATGTGGAAGTGCACACCTTCGCCGACACCCCGCGCGGGCCGATGCTGGTGGCGCACCTGATCGTCGACGTGCGCGACGCCATGGGCGCCAACACGGTCAACACCATGGCCGAGGCGGTGGCGCCGCTGATGGAGGAGATCACCGGCGGCAAGGTGCGCCTGCGCATCCTCTCCAACCTGGCCGACCTGCGCCTGGCCCGGGCCCAGGTGCGGATCACCCCGGAGCAATTGAAGTCCGCCGATTTCAGCGGCGAGGCGGTGATCGAGGGCATTCTCGATGCCTATTCCTTCGCCGCCATCGACCCGTACCGCGCCGCCACCCACAACAAGGGGATCATGAACGGCATCGACCCGCTGATCGTCGCCACCGGCAACGACTGGCGCGCGGTGGAGGCGGGCGCCCATGCCTATGCCTGCCGCAGCGGTCACTACGGCTCGCTGACCACCTGGGAGAAGGACGGCAACGGCCATCTGGTCGGCACCCTGGAAATGCCCATGCCGGTGGGCCTGGTGGGCGGGGCGACCAAGACCCATCCGCTGGCGCAGCTGTCGTTGCGCATCCTCGGCGTCAAGACCGCCCAGGACCTGGCGGAAATCGCCGTGGCCGTGGGCCTGGCGCAGAACCTCGGGGCGATGCGAGCCCTGGCTACCGAAGGCATCCAGCGCGGGCATATGGCGCTGCATGCGCGCAATATCGCCCTGGTCGCCGGTGCCCGTGGCGACGAGGTGGATTGGGTCGCCCGGCAACTCGTGGAAAACCACGACGTGCGTGCCGACCGCGCCGTCGAACTACTCAAAGCCAAGCGCGGCGAATAAGCATGGACGCGGTGAAGATCTTCGAAGTGGGCCCGCGTGACGGCCTGCAGAACGAGGCCCGGCACCTGTCGCCGGAGACCCGGCTGGCGCTGATCCGCCAGTTGGCCGCCACCGGTTTGCGGCATATCGAGGGCGGCGCTTTCGTGTCGCCGCGCTGGGTACCGCAGATGGCTGGCAGCGATGCGATGTTCCGTCAGTTGCCTGGCGACGACGGGGTCAACTACTCGGCCCTGGTGCCCAACCTGCAAGGCTTCGGCGTGGCGCTGGCCAGTGGCTGCCGGGAGGTAGCAGTGTTCGCTGCCGCGTCCGAGGCGTTCTCGCGCAATAACATCAACTGTTCCATCGACGAGAGCTTCGAACGCTTCGCCCCGGTGCTGCGCGCCGCCAGGGAAACGGGTGTGCGGGTGCGCGGCTATGTATCCTGCGTGCTTGGCTGTCCGCTCAGTGGAGCGGTGGCACCGCAGGTCGTGGCCGCGGTTGCCGAGCGCCTGTATGCGCTGGGCTGCTACGAGATCAGCCTGGGCGACACCATTGGCGCCGGGCGCCCGGACGAAACCGCACGCTTGATCGAGCACTGCGCGCAAGTTGTGCCGCTCGCGGCTCTGGCCGGGCACTTCCACGACACCTGGGGCATGGCCATCGCCAATATCCATGCCGCCCTGGCGTCGGGCGTGCGGACCTTCGACAGCTCGGTGGCCGGCCTCGGTGGCTGCCCGTATTCGCCAGGGGCCAGCGGCAATGTCGCCACCGAGGACGTGCTGTACCTGCTGCATGGCATGGGCTTCGAAACCGGTGTCGACCTGGAGGCTGTGGCGCGGGTCGGTGCCTGGATCAGCGCCGAACTGGGCAGCGCCAGCCGCTCCCGCGCCGGCCTCGCCCTGGCGGCAAGGAGTGCCGCCTGACACCGAACGCCGCTGCCGCTCCCGAACAAAAACAACAAGCCCGCAAGGGCAGGAGAATTCCGATGAAACTGCAATGCCTGCATCGCCTCCCTCCGGAGGTGCACCATGGCTGACGACAACCTCTACGAAGTCTGGGGCGATACCGTCGACAGCCGCCATCTGCTTGCCGCCATCGCCGTGGGCGCGGTGTGCAGCCTGGGCGCTTTCTTTCTCGCCGAGCACCTGCTGACCGGTTGGGTCGAGTCGACCCAGATGGCCCGCGCCTACGCCATGCTCCTGGGCATCCTCGGCTCGCTGCTGGGCGGCGGGGTCAGCGCCTGCCTGTTCAAGCCCAAGCGCCATGTGGTGGAACACGTCACCGACCCGGCCTGGCGCCTGCAGGTGATCGAAGAACTGCGCGCCGAATACGGCGGCATCGGCCAGCTCGCCGACCTGCCGCCGGAAGTGCGCAACGAACTGCGCGAACTGGGCCTGGAGCAACTGTTCGATAACGCCGAACCTGCCACTCGCGAGATGCCGCGCCACGCCGCGCCGGCCTTGAAGGGAGGTGCCGCCTGATGGACGCCTTGTTCGACCAGATCCTGATTGCCGCCCTGATGGGCGTGATCGGCGCCGTGGTGTTCTCCGCCATCGGCCTGATTTCCGGCAGCGACGAAACCACTACCCTGGCGCCACTGACCCTGCTGGTGGTGCTGCTCGGCGTGCCTGCCGCCGGGGTGTTCACCTTCTTCCTCGCCGGTGCGGTGGCCAAGCACATGACCCACGCGGTGCCCACCGCGCTGTTGGGAATTCCCGGCGACACCATGGCCACGCCGCTGATGCGCGAGGCCAACTTCCTGCGCAACCTCGGCGTGCCGCATATCGCTCTGCGCAAGATGATCTCCGGGGCGGTGATCGCCGCCCTGGTCGCAGTGCCGCTGGCGGTGCTGTTCGCCGTGCTGCTGGCGCCGTTCGGTGACGCGATCAAGCAGGGCGCGCCCTGGGTGTTCCTTGCCGCGGCGGTGACCATCGCCTATTTCAGCGCCGGCCGCTGGGCCTCGGTGCTGGCGCTGCTGCCGTTCGTGCTGGTGATCATCGCCCTGCAGACCCTCACCGGGCAGCATGGGGTCAAGCTCAGCGTCAGCTACTTCCTCGGCATCGCCATCGGCCCGTTGATCGCCGCGCTGTTCGCCATGCTGGCGCCGGCCGAGCGGGCGCGGATGAAGCGCAGCGAACCACGTACTTTCTCGCTGTCGCCGGACGTGAAGGGCTGGGGCGGCTGGTTCCCCAATCCGCTGAAGGTGCTGGACCGCCGCCAGGCCGGTTGGACCTTGGCCACCGCCACGGTGTCGAGTGCCACCTTCGTCTTCAGCCCAGTGGCAATGACGGTGATCCTTGGTGAAGTGGTCGGCGCGCGGATCAAGCATGCCTACCATCGCCTGACCTCGGTGATCAGCGTGCGCAACGGCGTGACCGAGTCGACCTATATCGCCGAGGCGCTGATCCCTCTGATCGCCTTCGGTCTGCCGCTCAGCCCGGTGGCTGCCGGCCCGGCCGCGCCGCTGTTCAACGCACCGCCGCGCTTCACCGTGGATGCCGCTACCGGCCAGGTCAACAACCTGCACAACCTGCTCAGTGCCGGCGAGTTCCTCGCCTTCGGCATGCTGGCGGTGCTGATCGCCATCCTCATTGCCTATCCGTTCTCGATGAACTTCGCCCACCGCGCGGCTTCGTTCGTTTCGCGGCGGATCAGCCACGAGGCAGTGATCGCCACCTTCGTCGGCCTGATCCTGGTGATCGGCCTGTGGGAGGGCGGCCTGCTCGGCTTGCTGGTGATCCTTACCATCGGCCTGCTCGGCGGCTTCCTCTACCGCTTCATCGGTTTCAACATCGGTGTGCAGTTCATGGGCTACTACACCGCCGTGCTCAGCGTGCCGGCCATCGTCGCGCTATTCGCCTGACCTGATTTCCCCTTACTGACCCACGCGACCTGGCGGTCGCGTGGCTTCACTCGCCCGCAAGAAAGGAACAACAACAATGAATATCCTTTGCACCCCACGCCGCGTGCCGACGGCCTGCGCCTGCCTGCTGCTCGCCGGTTCCGTCCAGGCCGAAGGCTTTTTCGACGACGCCAAGGCCGGGCTCAACCTGCGCAACTTCTATATCAACCGCAACTTCGTCGACCCGGCGTATCCGCAGGGCAAGGCCGAGGAGTGGACCCAGAGCTTTATCCTCGATGCGAAATCCGGGTTTACCCAGGGCACGGTCGGTTTTGGCGTGGATGTATTGGGGTTGTACTCGGTGAAGCTGGATGGCGGCCGCGGCACGGCCAACACCCAGTTGCTGCCGGTGCATGACGACGGGCGTCCGGCGGATGATTTCGGCCGCCTCGGCGTGGCGCTCAAGGCGAAGATCTCCGCCACCGAGCTGAAGGTCGGCGAATGGTCGCCGATGCTGCCGGTGCTGCGCTCGGACGACGGCCGCTCGCTGCCGCAGACCTTCCAGGGCGCCCAGGTCACTTCCCGAGAGATCACTGACCTGACCCTCTACGGCGCGCGTTTTCGCGGCAACAGCCCGCGCAACGACGCGAGCATGGACGACCTGTTCATGGCCGGGCGACCGGGGGCGACTTCGGACCGCCTGGATATCCTCGGTGGCGAATACCAGTTCAACGACAAGGCGACCCTGGTCGGCGTGTGGCACTCGGACCTGCGCGACATCTACCAGCAGCAGTACTACAACCTCACTCACCGCCAGGCCGTGGGCAGCTGGACCCTGGGGGCCAACCTTGGCTACTTCGTCGGCAGGGACAGTGGTCGTTCCCTGGCCGGGGACATGGACAACCGCACCGGCTCGCTGATGCTCTCGGCGCGCACTGGTGGCCACACCTTCTACCTTGGTTTGCAGAAGGTCAGCGGCGATACCGGCTGGATGCGGGTCAATGGTACGGCGGGCACCAGCCTGGCCAACGACAGCTTCAACTCCAGCTACGACAACGCCCATGAGCGCTCGTGGCAGTTGCGTTATGACCATGATTTTGCGGTGGACGGTCTGCCGGGGTTGCAACTGATGACCCGCTATATCAGCGGTGACCAGGTGCACATCGGCACGGTGCGCGATGGCAAGGAGTGGGGGCGCGAGACCGAGTTGGCGTACACCATCCAGAGCGGCAGCCTGCGGGACCTGACGGTGAAATGGAGAAGCTCGACCCTGCGCCGGGATTTCAGCAGCAACGAGTTCGATGAGCATCGGGTGATCGTGAGTTATCCGTTGTCGTTGTTGTGAGGGTGTTCTTGCTGGCCTCATCGCTGGCAACGCCAGCTCCCACAGTGACCGTGTCGGACACAAATTTGATGGTTACCCTGAACCCTGTGGGAGCCGGCGTTGCCGGCGATGAGGCCAGCAGCCACGCCAGGGTGTTAGGCCCGGGTCAGCCGAATGATCTGCCGCGCACACCAGGCCCCGGTGAGGATCACGCCGAACAGACGCAGGGTCTGCATCGCCAGGACCATGCCGACATCGGCATGGGTCTCCACGGCGATGATCGCCATGGCATCCAGCCCGCCGGGGCTGGTGGCCAGGTACATCGACAGGAAGTCGCTGCCCGCCGCCTTCGCCAGCACCCAGGCGCCGGCGGCGCACAGCAGGATCAAGGCCACCGCGCCGGCGATCATGGTCGGCAGGCGCTTCCACACATAGCGCACGGTCTGCCGGTCGAAGCGCAGGCCGATATAGCAGCCGATGGCGCCGTAGGCGAACGCCAGTATGCCGTTGGGCAGGGTGATGGTCAGCAGGCCCGCCAGTTGCAGCGCGGCACCGAGCAGCAGCGGCATCAGCAGTGCACCCGCCGGCATCCGCGCGCCGACGACCAGGCCGAGCACCACCACCCCAAGGCTCAGCAGCAGGTTGCCCAGGTGCGTAGCGTCGAGGATCTGCGGGGCGCTGGCCGCGGCACCGGCCACTTCGCTGGCGCCGAGCAGGTGGCTGACCAGCGAACCGATCATCACCACGCACACCACCCGCACGTATTGCATGGTCGCGACTACCCGCGAGTCGGCGCCGTTGTCCTCGGCCATCGATACCATCGCCGAGGCCGCGCCCGGCGCCGTGCCCCAGGCCGCAGTGCTGCCGGGAATGCCGCCGAAGCGCACGGTGCCGAGGCCGACCAGGGCACTGAGGAGTACGGTGAGAAAGGTGGCGAACAGCATCAGTTCCCAGGAGTCGGCGAGGGAGGCCAGCACCGACCAGGTCACCGAGTGGGCGACCAGCAGGCCGACGCAGCCCTGGCCGAAGCGGAACAGTTGGCGGTGCAGGTTGAGGCGGGCGCCACTGACGGCAAAGACGATGGCCGTGAGCATCGGCCCGAGAAACAGCCCGGCCGGTACCGACAGGGCATGGAGCAGTTGACCGGACAGGCCGGCACAGACAATCAGGGCAAGCCATTGAGTGAGGGGGAAGCGGGCGGGAGACGAACTGATGGACATCGAAATCCTCCGTGGCAGAGGGGCCGCGAACAGGCATCGCGGCGGTGCGGAGAAAATTATCGACGGGAGAACTCATCAAGTCTATTTTCTACTTTCGATGAATCCATAACTGAAATTCATGAATCATGGACCTGCGCGATCTCACCTATTTCGAAACCATCGCTGATCTCGGCCACCTCGGTCGTGCTGCGGAAAAGCTCAATCGCAGCCAGCCGGCGCTGAGCAAAAGCATCCAGCGCCTGGAAGAGTCCCTCGGCACCAAGCTGTTCCAGCGCGATGGCCGGCGCATCAAGCTCACCGATGTCGGCGAGCTGCTGCTGGCCCGTGGTCGCGAGCTGCAACGCAGCATTGCCGAGACCGAGCGCGAGGTGCGTGACTTCGCCAGTGGCATGGTCGGCAGCATCCGCCTCGGCTGCGCCGCGAGCATGGCCGAACACCTGCTGCCGCAGCTCACCGCCGCGCTGCTGGAGCGCGCGCCGGACCTCACCCTGACCCTGTCCATCGCCCAGGACGACGTGCTCAAGGCCTCGCTGCGCAACGGGCAACTGGACGCCATCATCCGCCCGTTGATCGTCAACGACCCGGACTTCCAGACCTGGCCCATCCTCGAAGACGAGGCAGTGGTGGTGGCCAGCGCCGATCACCCGGTGTTCGACGGGCCGATCACCCTGGAGGCCCTGTGCCAATACCGCTGGGTGCTCGCCGGGCCGACGGTGACCGCACGGCGCTGGATCGACAACGCCTTCACCTCGCGCGAGCTGCCGGCGCCGGTGGTGCAGGTGGAAACCAACTCGATCTCGCTGTTGCCACGGTTGATCGCCCAGACCCGGCTGCTCAGCTTTGCCGCCCGCGAGACGCTGGAACATGGCCACGGCATGAGTTGGCTGCGCGAGGTGCCGCTGGCGGAAACCACCATGCGCCGGACCGTTGCAGTGTCGGTGCGGGCGGGAGGTTATCTGCCGCCGGCGGTGGCGGCGATGGTGGAGTTGCTGCGCGAGAACGGGCCGCGCTTCATGCCGAAATCCTGAACCCGTACAGCAGCATCCCCAGGGTGATCAACGACCCTACCGTCGAGATCAGGATCACCCGCGAAATCACTCCTGCCTCGCGGTTGTAGTACTCCGCGAGCATGAACGGCCCGGTGCCGGTGGGCAGTGCGCTGAGCAGCACCGCCGAGGTGGCCCACATCGGTTGCAGGGCAAACACCTTGAAGGCCAGTACCCAGGTGACCAGCGGCTGGCCGACCAGCTTCATCGCCACCAGCGGCCAGGGGTTGCTGGTGCGTTCGCCGCTGGTTTTCTGCGCCAGGAACAGCCCCAGCGAGACCAGCGCGCACGGGGTGGTCGCCGCCGCCAGCATGTCGAGAAAGTGCACCACCGGCACCGCGATACCCAGCCCGGTGGTGGCCCAGACCGCTCCGGCCAATGGCGCGATCACCAACGGGTTTTTCGCCAGCGCACGCAACACCACGGCCACGGCGCGGCCCAGGTGCTTCTCCTGTTGCAGGCCGACTTCGATGCAGATCACCGCGATGGCGAACAGCACGCAGACCACGATCAGCGTGGAAATCAGCGCCGGCTGCAGCCCCGGCTGACCGAATACCAGCGCACACAGGGGGATGCCGATATAGCCGGTATTGGCGTAGCCCGCACTCAGGCCGTCGATGCTCGATGACACCAGGCTGTGGCCGTTGAGCATGCGCCAGGCCACGGTGGCGGCGAACATCGCCAGGGTGCCGAGGCCGAAGGCGAGGATGAAGCCGGGTTGCCAGATCTCGCTCCAGGTGGCGGTCGCCGTCACCTTGAACAGCAGGGCCGGCAGGCACAGCCAGACCACCATGCGGTTGATTTCCGAAGCGGCCGTAGGGCCGAGCTTGCCGCTCTTGCGGCACAGGTAACCGACCAGGATCAGGGCGAAGATCGGCAGGACAACGAACAGGACGGTATGCATGGATTTCCAACGAGGCGGGGAAGTGAGGCCAGGCAAAGCTTAAGGAGCAGCATCGATGCGGTCCAATGACTTATGATCCATGCATTGATGTCTGGAGGCTATTGATGATCGACTATCGACAGGTCCGCTATTTCCTCGCCCTTGCCGAGCACCTGCACTTCGGCAAGGCCGCCGCCAGCCTGAACCTGGCCCAGCCATCGCTGAGCCGGCAGATCGCCAGCCTCGAAGAGGAGCTGGGTTGCCAACTGGTGCTGCGCAACTCCCGTTCGGTGACGCTGACGGCGGCGGGGCAGGAACTGCAACGCGCCGCCAGTGCGGTGGTGGCCGGCTTCGAATCGGCGATCCGCTCGACCCAGGCCGTGGCCCGTGGCGAGCGCGGCGAACTGAAGATCGCCTTCACCTCGATGGTCGCCTGGACCGGCCTGCCGCGGCTGATTCGCGACTTCTCCGACGCCTTTCCCACGGTGAACCTGTCGCTCAACGAACTGCTGCCCAATGACCTGGGCCCTTCGGTGGAGCGCGGTGAAAACGACCTGTGCCTGTCGTTCCGGCCAGTGGGGCAGGGGGCGTTGCAATACCGGCCACTGCATGCCGAGACCCTGTGCATCGCCTTGCCGGCCGATCATCCGCTGGCCGTCGCCGATCAGGTCGACCTGGCCGAACTGGCCAGCTGCGGTTTCATCCTCAGTCCACGCAGCACCGCCCCGGTACTGTTCGACCAGATCATGGCGCTGTGCCAAGGCGCCGGTTTCGAACCGGTGGTGAGGATGCACACCCATCTGCAAGGCACCATCCTCAACCTGGTGGCGGAAGGGCTGGGCGTTTCCGTGGTGCCCACGGCCATGGCCAGGCCGGGGTTTGCCGGGGTGCGTTTCTACCCGCTGGCGGCGTCGCCGGAGATCGAGCTGGGGGTGTCGTGGAGCGAGGGCAATGGGAATCCTTGTCTGCGTGCGTTCTTGCAGCGGCTGGCGCTGGTGCAATCGCAGGACCAAGCCGACCTCGACGCAGCGGTTGATTGATGAAAAATACTGCACCACTGCGCAGGGCTCTGAACCGGGTTGTCCGTTTGTCGATATATTCTGCCCTTGTTGCGTTAGCCGGATACGCCGCTGCCGCCCTAAGATCCACAGACACATGTTGGCGTCAGGATCTTCGTTATGGCTCGTTCTCGGCTTTTACCCGACAACTTCACACTTACCCTGGTTGCGGTGGTGCTTACCGCGACCTTCCTTCCGGCGCAGGGCCAGATCGCAGTTGCATTTGACTGGATCACCGACCTTGCGATCGGCCTGCTGTTCTTCCTTCATGGTGCGAAGCTGTCGCGACAAGCGATTGTCGCGGGCGCGGGGCACTGGCGGCTTCATTCCCTGGTGTTCCTGTGCACCTTCGTGCTGTTCCCGCTGCTCGGTCTGGCACTGAAGCCTGTGCTGCTGCCGCTGGTAGGCAATGAGCTGTACAAGGGCTTCCTGTACCTGTGTGCCTTGCCGGCGACGGTTCAATCGGCCATCGCCTTCACCTCGCTGGCCAGAGGCAACATTCCGGCAGCGATCTGCAGCGCTGCCGCCTCAAGCCTGATCGGCATCTTCATCACGCCAGTGCTCGTGGCTTTGCTGATGGGCGTGCATGGCGATGGCGGTTCGACCCTTGATGCGATCGGCAAGATCAGTGTGCAGTTGCTCCTGCCGTTCGTGGCAGGTCAGCTTGCGCGGCGCTGGATTGGCGAGTGGGTTGGGCGGAACAAGGCATGGCTCAAGTTCGTTGACCAGGGCTCCATCCTGCTGGTGGTGTTCTCGGCCTTCAGTGCTGCCGTGGTGGGTGGCTTGTGGCAGCAAGTGCCGCCCCTGGTCCTGGTCGGCATCGTTCTGGGATGCTGTTTGCTGCTGGCGCTGGCGCTGGGCATCACCGCCTTGCTTGGCAAGTGGCTGGGCTTCAGTCTCGAAGATCGCATCACCATCCTGTTCTGCGGCTCGAAGAAGAGCCTGGCGACCGGTGTGCCCATGGCGCAGGTGCTGTTTGCCGGCAGCAGCATCGGTGTGCTGATTCTTCCGCTGATGCTGTTCCACCAGATCCAGCTGATGGTCTGTGCCTCGCTGGCACAACGTTATGCGCGTCGGGCGGATGATCAGGTCCAGGACGTGGTAGCCCTCGATTCGCAATCCAAGGGGTGATGCTCAGCGTATAAAGGCACAGTTCGTGATGGCCCTTGCTTCGGTATCAGCGCAAACAGCGCTGGCGTCGAGGCAGGGGCCTTTTTGTGCGAGAAAGAAGATGGGAAAAAATACGACAGAAACAAAAAAGCCCTGAAAAATCAGGGCTTTAATGAAGAAGTGTGGCGGAAGCGTAGAGATTCGAACTCTAGGATAGTTGCCCATCGACGGTTTTCAAGACCGTTGCCTTAAACCACTCGGCCACGCTTCCACTTTGTCATGCGGGCGCCATCATACCGAAATGAAACAAGCTGTCAAACTCTCTGCGTGGCTGCTTTCCAAGGGTCTGATATGATCTTTGCAACTCAACGTTTCAAAACCCACAGGAGTGTCGCCATGCGCGAACAGGATTATGTCGTAGGCCACGGCCTTCAGGCCGAACAGCAGGAAGTCAGCCGGGTCCTGCGCAACACTTACGGTTTGCTGGCCCTGACCTTGGTCTTCAGTGCCGTCATGGCCTTCGTTGCACAGCAGATGCGCGTCGGCTATCCCAACATCTTCGTCGTACTGATCGGTTTCTACGGTCTGTTCTTCCTCACCGCCAAGCTGCGTGATTCCGCCTGGGGCCTGGTTTCGACCTTCGCCCTGACCGGCTTCATGGGCTTCCTGCTTGGCCCGATCCTCAACCGCTACCTGGGCATGTCCGGTGGCGCCGAAGTGGTCAGCTCGGCCTTCGCCATGACCGCCCTGGTGTTCGGTGGCCTGTCGGCCTACGTGCTGATCACCCGCAAGGACATGAGCTTCCTCAGCGGCTTCATCACCGCTGGCTTCTTCGTCCTGCTGGGCGCAGTGGTTGCGAGCTTCTTCTTCCAGATCAGCGGCCTGCAACTGGCGATCAGCGCCGGCTTCGTACTGTTCTCGTCGGTCTGCATCCTGTTCCAGACCAGCCAGATCATCCACGGCGGCGAGCGCAACTACATCATGGCGACCATCAGCCTGTATGTATCGATCTACAACCTGTTCGTCAGCCTGCTGCAACTGTTCGGCATCATGAGCTCGGACGACTGATCTACCCGCTGCAACGAGAAAGCCCGCTTCGGCGGGCTTTTTCATGCCTGCAAGTTGCGTCTACATTTGAGTAGTCATCTCTTGCAGGAAGGCTCCTCATGTCCGGATCCCGTATCGCCGTCGCTACTTTCACGTCGCTTGCCCTCATCCTTTCTCCCTGCCTTTCCTTCGCCGACCCGGGCAGCGGAAAAGGCCCGGATCAGGGCCAGCATGGCAAGGGGCACGATAAGCCCGGTGGCGGCAAGCATGACGCCAGTCATGGCGACTGGCGCAAGGGCCCCTCGGTCAACCGCAGCCATGTCATTGGCATCATCGATGGCCATCGCGACTACTGGAGTCGGGGAAGCGCGCTACCGCCAGGCGTGCAAAAGAACCTTGCCCGTGGCAAACCGCTGCCACCCGGGATAGCGAAGAAGCTGGACGGGCGTTTGCTGGGGCAGTTGCCTCGGTATGACGGCTATGAATGGATGCAGGTGGGTGTCGACCTGATTCTGGTTGCGGTAGCGACAGGCATCGTTTATGAGGTGCTCAACGGTGCACTGGACTGACTGGGGATCTTTGCAAAACCTGGCGAGACCAGACATAGCCATGAACACAATCAACATCTGCTGGTCAGATGCCACCAGGTAATGATTTTCAGGAAACGGGATAGAGCACAGATGGGCAAACAACTACAGAAACTCCGAAGCCGATTTACCCCCAGGCGGCGACTGTGGACCGGCGTTTCCCTGCTCGCGGTGGTGTTCTTCAGCGCCATGGATGCTTTGGAGGCCAACCTGAGCGTCCTGATCGCACCCGCAGCCACCTTTCTCATGAGCACCGTGCTGCCCGCTGCCAGTTAGTCAATCACTTCGCCATCGCCGTGCCCCGTCAGTGTGCATCACGCTCCAATACCGGGCGCGGTCGGCGGGTCAAACCACCTCCGGTTGCTCCAAACCCCCTCTGAACCCGGCACAAACGCCACTCTCCAGCACTTGGCACGCCTCTGGCATTACTTCCTGTGTGCGGGAGTAGCGCGAGCTAGATTGCACCACAATTCGAAAATAGGTCGGCTAGGGTTCCGGTCCGCTTAGGCGGGCGACTGGACCGAGAGCCGACGACCTCCAGTTCGAGGTTACACGGCGGGATAAAAGCCCGGGAGACAGACCACTCACTGCAATGAGTGTCGTGCTGCTCCCGGTCCGCCCACCGTCAACTGGAGTCCCTCCATGCCAAAGTCCCTGCTTTGCGCTCTTTTCGCTGCCGGCCTGGCCCTGTCCGCCAGCCCTGCCGCCAATGCCGCAGCCAAGACCGATTTCGATATCTGCTGGACCATTTACGCCGGCTGGATGCCATGGGAGTACGCCGCCGCCGAGGGCATCGTCGATAAATGGGCGAACAAGTACGGTATCCATATCAAGCTCACCCAGGTCAACGACTACGTCGAGTCGATCAACCAGTACACCGCCGGCCAGTTCGACGGCTGCTCGATGACCAACATGGACGCCCTGACCATCCCCGCCGCCGGCGGCGTCGACAGCACTGCGCTGATCGTCGGTGACTTCTCCAACGGCAACGATGGTGTGGTGCTCAAGGGCACAGGCAAGACGGTGAACGACCTCAAGGGCATGGACGTCAACCTGGTCGAGCTGTCGGTCTCCCATTACCTGCTGGCCCGCGCCCTGGATTCCGCCGGACTGCGCGAGAAGGACCTGAAGGTGATCAACACCTCGGATGCCGATATCGCTGCCGCCTTCGATACCGCCCAGGTGCAGGCGGTGACCACCTGGAACCCGATGCTCGAAGAAGTGCGCAACAAGCCGGGCGTGACCCAGGTCTTCGATTCCAGCCGCATCCCCGGCGAGATCCTCGACCTGATGGTGGTCAACACCCAGACCCTCAAGGACAACCCGGCCCTGGGCAAGGCGCTGACCGGCGCCTGGTACGAGGTAATGGACCTGATCGCCGGCGACTCGCCCGAGCGCACCAAGGCCGTAGAGCACATGGCCAAGGCCTCCGGCACCGACGTCGACGGCTTCGAGCGCCAGCTCTCCACCACCTACCTGTTCGATACGCCCAAGGCCGCACTGACCTTCGTCAGCAGTGCCGAACTGCCGAAGACCATGGACAAGGTCGCCAGCTTCTCCTTCGACCACGGCCTGCTCGGCGAGGGCGCCCAGGACAGCAAGGCGGTGGGCATGAGCTTCGCCAACGACGTCATCGTCGGTAACCGCAACAACCTCAAGCTGCGCTTCGACCCGACCTACGTGCGCATGGCCGTCGACGGTTCGCTGTGAGCGAGGAGCAGACCATGCGTTTGATCAACCGCCATCCTGATCGCCCGTCGCGGCTGCTGCTGATGCTGCTGCCGTTCGCCCTGGTGCTGTGTGCCTACTTCGTTGGTTCGGCGCAGCGCCTGGCCGACAACCCGAACGACAAGCTGCTGCCAAGCGCCAGCCAGATGGGTGCGGCGGTGCAGCGCATGGCCCTGGTCGAGGACAAGCGCAGCGGTAATTACCTGTTGTGGCAGGACACTGCTTCCAGCCTGCAACGCCTCGGCGTCGGCCTGGCGATCAGCGCGGCGGTCGGCCTGTGCCTGGGCATCGCCGCAGGTACGGTGCCGCTCTTTGGCGCGCCGCTGTCGCCGTTGCTGGTGGTGCTGTCGATGATTCCGCCGCTGGCGATCCTGCCGATCCTGTTCATCGTCTTCGGCCTCGGTGAGTTGTCCAAGGTGATGCTGATCGTCATCGGCATCACCCCGGTCCTCGCCCGCGACCTGGAGCAGCGCGTTCGGGAGATTCCCGCCGAACTGCTGATCAAGGCGCAGACCCTTGGCGCCAGCACCTGGACCCTGATCCTGCGGGTGGTACTCCCACAACTGCTGCCGCGCCTGCTGATTTCCCTGCGCCTGGTGCTGGGTTCGGCCTGGCTGTTCCTGATCGCGGCGGAGGCCATCGCTTCCGAGGATGGCCTGGGCTACCGGATCTTCCTGGTCCGCCGCTACCTGGCGATGGACGTGATCCTGCCCTACGTGGTGTGGATCACCTTGCTCGCCTGGCTCACCGACTGGCTGCTCAAGACCCTGACCCGCCGTGCGTTCCCCTGGTACGAGGGGGCACGGGCATGAGCTTTATCCAGGTCAATAACGTCTGGCAGGAATACGACGGCCATGTGGTGCTGGAAGGCCTCAACCTGAGTATCGCCGAGGGCGAGTTCTGCACCATGGTCGGTGCTTCGGGCTGCGGTAAATCGACCTTCCTGCGCCTGCTGCTGGGCCAGGAACGGCCGAGTCGCGGGCAGATCCTGCTCAATGGCCAGCCCCTGGTCGCCGAGCCTGATCCCACCCGGGGCGTGGTGTTCCAGCGCTATTCGGTATTCCCCCACCTGAGCGTGCTGGACAACGTAGCCCTCGGCCTGGAACTGCCGCGCGCACCGTTGCTCGGACGCCTGTTTGGCAGTGCCAAGCGTGAAGCTCGCGAGCAGGCCGCAGCCTTGCTGCACAAGGTCGGCCTCGGCCACGCCCTCGACAAATACCCCAGCCAGCTCTCCGGCGGCATGCAGCAACGCCTGGCCATCGCCCAGGCGCTGATCATGAAGCCCAAGGTGCTGCTGCTCGACGAACCCTTCGGCGCCCTCGACCCGGGGATCCGCAAGGACATGCATGCCTTGCTCCTCGAACTCTGGCACGAGACCGGGCTGACCGTGTTCATGGTCACCCACGACCTGAGCGAAGGCTTCAGCCTCGGCACCCGCCTGCTGGTCTTCGACAAGGTGCGCCACGACCCCCATGCGCCCACCGCGTTCGGTTCCCGCGTCACCTACGACCTGCCGCTCAACGGCAAGCGCCTCGGCGCCCGGGGCGACGCGCTGGCCGAACTCCTTCACTCGCAAGCAAGAGGTTAACCATGAGCGATTCCAACGTCTTCGCCGAAGACCTGCTGCCCGGTGGCGGCCACCTGTCCTTCGTCCTCAAGCGCGGCCAGCAGGTGCGCTTCACCGACCTGGAAGGCGGCGCCAACGTCAGCCTGATGCTGTTCAACGCCCATGAAAAAAGCGAACGCCTGAACCTGCCCGACTCGCTCAAGTGCCAGCACACCGCCAAGCTCACTTCCGGCCACTGCCTGTACTCGGACATGGGCCGGGTGCTGGCGGCGATCACCGAGGACAGCTGCGGCTGGAGCGACAGCATCGGCGGCGTGCTCAATGCCGAGGAAGTCCAGGAGAAATACGGCACCGGTCGCTACCAGGAACTGCGCAACCGCTTCCACCGCAATGGCACCGACAATCTGCTGGTGGAAATGGGCAAATGGGGCCTGGAGCTGTCCGACCTGACCATGCCCCTCAACCTGTTCAGCCGCGTCGATGTGGGCGCCGACGGCAGCCTGCACTTCATCGAGGGCAACTCGCAGCCCGGCGACGCCATCACCCTGTACGCGCCGATGGACACCCTGTTCATCGTCACCGCCCTGCAGCACCCGATGGACCCGTCCAGCCAGTACGCACCCAAGCCGCTGCAACTGACCTTCGCCCGTGCCGATGCCAGCGTCGCCGAGCACTGCCGCACCTCGCGCCCGGAAAACGAGCGCGGCTTCATCAACACCCAACGCCTGTTCGCCTGAGGCCCTTGTCATGACTTCGAACCTGCAAGCAGACACCGCGATCTACCGCGCCACCATCCCCGCTGGCGAGCCCTGGCTCACCGAGGTCAAGGCCGGGCAGACCCTGCGCATCCTCGACCTGGAAGGCAACCAGGCCATCGACACACTGTTCTACAGTGTCGCCAACCCCCGCGAGCGCTATGACGTGCAACGCACCCTGCGGCGTCAGGGCAATGTCTACCTCGGCGTCGGCAGCGTGCTGTATTCCAACCTCGGCCGGCCGATGCTGACCATCGTCGAAGACAACTGCGGTCGCCACGACACCCTCGGCGGCGCCTGCGCCCAGGAAAGCAACACCGTGCGCTACGCCCTGGACAAGCGCCACATGCACAGCTGCCGCGACAACTACCTGCGCGCCTGCTGCCACGACGGGCGCCTGGGCAAGCGCGATATCAGCCCCAACATCAACTTCTTCATGAACGTCCCGGTCACCCCGGAAGGCGGCCTGACCTTCGAGGACGGCATTTCCGCCGCCGGCAAGTACGTGCAGCTCAAGGCCGAGATGGACGTGATGGTGCTGATCTCCAACTGCCCGCAACTGAACAACCCCTGCAACGGCTACAACCCGACCCCGGCGGAACTGCTGATATGGAACTGAAAACCCTGCTGCGCAAGCTGCGCCTGTGCTTCTTCAGTGCCTGCCAGGCCCGTTTCGGCCAGTTGAAAGCCGACAAGCACGCCTGATTGCCGTCCGGGGACGACCCCGAGACCTCCAAACAACTGCGGGACGGCCCGCAACCCCTTCGGGGACGTTGTCATGTTCGAAAAACTGCTGATCGCCAACCGTGGCGCCATTGCCTGTCGTGTCCTGCGTACCTTGCGCACGCTCAAGGTGCAGGGCGTCGCCGTCTATTCCGAAGCCGATCTCGCCAGCCGCCATATCCTCGAAGCCGACCAGGCCATCAGCCTGGGGCAGGGCGCTGCGGCCGGCACTTACCTGGCCGTGGACAAGATCCTCGCCGCCGCGAAAGAGAGCGGCGCGCAAGCCATTCACCCCGGCTACGGCTTCCTCTCGGAAAACGCCGCCTTCGCCGAAGCCTGCGAAGCCGCCGGGCTGGTCTTCGTCGGCCCGACGCCGGAGCAACTGCGCCTGTTCGGCCTCAAGCACACCGCCCGCGACCTGGCACGCCAGCAGGGCCTGCCGTTGCTGGAGGGTACGGACCTGCTGGACAGCCTCGACGACGCCTTGCAGGCCGCGCAATCGGTGGGCTACCCGGTGATGCTGAAGAGCACCGCTGGCGGTGGCGGCATCGGTATGCGCGTGTGCCGCTCGGCGGCGGAGCTGGAAGAAGCCTTCGAGGCGGTCAAGCGCCTTGGGCAGAACAACTTCAGCGATGCCGGCGTGTTTATCGAGAAGTACATCGAACGCGCCCGTCACCTTGAAGTGCAGGTGTTCGGCGACGGCGCTGGCGAGGTCCTTGCCCTGGGCGTGCGCGATTGCTCGGTGCAGCGGCGCAACCAGAAAGTGCTGGAGGAAACCCCGGCGCCGAACCTGCCCGAGGGCATGGCCGAGGCGCTGTGCGAGGCGGCGATCAGGCTGGCTCGTGCCGTCAATTACCGCAGCGCTGGCACCGTCGAGTTCGTCTTCGACAGCGATGCTCAGCGTTTCTATTTCCTTGAAGTGAACACCCGTCTCCAGGTCGAGCACGGCGTCACCGAGCAGGTCTGGGGCGTGGACCTGGTGCGCTGGATGATCGAGCTGGCTGCCGGTGACCTGCCGCCGTTGAGCCAACTGGCCGCCGACCTGCGCCCCGAGGGGCACGCAGTGCAGGCGCGCCTGTATGCGGAAGATCCGGGCAAGGACTTCCAGCCCAGCCCTGGCCTGCTCACCGCCGTGGCCTTTCCCGAGGCGGATGGCCAGGCGCTGCGTATCGATACCTGGGTCAGTGCTGGTTGCGAGATCCCGCCGTATTTCGACCCGATGATCGCCAAGGTCATCGTCTGGGCCGCCGATCGTGAGCAGGCCCGCAAGCAGTTGCACCGCGCCCTGGGCGACAGCCATATCCACGGCGTCGAGACCAACCGCGACTACCTGCGGCAGATCCTCGAGGACACGCCTTTCGTCAGCGGCCAGCCCTGGACCCGCTGCCTGGAAGGCCTGACCTACCGCGCCAATACCTTCGAAGTGCTCAGCGGCGGTACTCAGACCAGTGTGCAGGATTATCCCGGCCGCCTCGGCTACTGGGCCGTCGGCGTGCCGCCGTCCGGCCCCATGGACAGTCGTGCGCTGCGCCTGGGCAACCAGTTGCTCGGCAATCCGGAAGGCACTGCGGGACTCGAAGTGACCATGAACGGGCCGACCCTGCGCTTCAACTGCGACGCGGTGCTGGCAGTGACCGGCGCAGTATTGCCGGTGACCCTCGACGGCCAGGCGGTTGCGATGAACACCAGCCTGCTGGTCAAGGCCGGCAGCACCCTGGCCCTGGGCACTATCGCCGGTGCGGGCGCCCGGGCCTACCTGTGCATCCGTGGCGGCATCCAGGTGCCGGAGTACCTGGGCAGCCAGAGCACCTTCATGCTCGGCCAGTTCGGCGGCCATGGCGGCCGCGCGCTGCGGGCAGGGGATGTGCTGCACCTGGCAGCGCTGAGCGACGCTTCGGCCGGTGTAACGCTGCCAGAGCAAGCGGCCCTGGCCTCGGTCCGGCATATCCGGGTGATCTACGGTCCTCATGGTGCGCCGGAATACTTCACCGCCAGTTACATCCGCACCTTCTTCGCCACCGACTGGGAAGTGCACTTCAACTCCAGTCGCACCGGCGTGCGCCTGATCGGCCCGAAACCCGAGTGGGTTCGCGCCGATGGCGGCGAGGCGGGCCTGCACCCGTCGAATATCCACGACAACCCCTATGCCATCGGCGCCGTGGACTTCACTGGCGACATGCCGGTGATCCTCGGCCCCGATGGCCCGAGCCTGGGCGGCTTCGTCTGCCCGGTGACGGTGATCGAGGTCGACCTCTGGCAGCTTGGCCAGCTCAAGGCCGGGGACAAGGTGCGCTTCATCCCGACCTCCTTGGAACACGCCCGGCAACTGGCCTGCGCCGGGCTGCTGGCGGAGCCTGCCCAGGAAACGGCGGAACAGCAGTTGCTGTCGCCCATCGTCCTGGATATCGGCCAGGACGATACCCGCCTGGTCGCCCGGGTCGCCGGTGACACCCACCTGCTGCTGGAAATCGGCGCGGCCGAACTGGACCTGGTCCTGCGCTTCCGTGGCCACGCCCTGATGCAGGCGCTGGAGGCCCGGGCGCTGGAGGGCGTGATCGACCTGACCCCGGGCATTCGTTCGTTGCAGGTGCACTACCAGCCGGAGCGCCTGCCCCTCGGCCATCTGCTGGAGATCGTCGCTGCCGAGTGGCAGACCGTATGTGCCGCCGAAGACCTGCAAGTACCGTCACGGATCGTCCATCTGCCGCTGTCCTGGGACGACCCGGCCTGCCAGCTGGCCATCGAGAAATACATGACCACGGTGCGCAAGGACGCGCCCTGGTGCCCGAGCAACCTGGAGTTCATCCGTCGCATCAACGACCTGCCGAACCTCGACGCGGTGCAGCGCACGGTGTTCGACGCCAGCTACCTGGTCATGGGCCTGGGCGACGTCTATCTCGGTGCGCCGGTGGCCACGCCGCTGGATCCGCGGCATCGCCTGGTCACCACCAAGTACAACCCGGCGCGCACCTGGACCGCGGAAAACTCCGTGGGCATCGGCGGCGCCTATATGTGCGTGTACGGCATGGAAGGGCCGGGCGGCTATCAGTTCGTCGGGCGCACCTTGCAGATGTGGAACCGCTACCGCGAAGTCGCGGCATTCGATGGCAAACCGTGGCTGCTGCGCTTCTTCGACCAGATCCGTTTCTACCCGGTCAGCGCCGAAGAGCTGGAGCGCATTCGTCGCGACTTCCCCCTGGGGCGCTTCGACCTGAGCATCGAGCCGAGCCAGTTGCGTCTGGCCGACTACCAGCAGTTCCTCGCCGAGGAAGCCAGCAGCATCCAGGTCTTCCGCGACCAGCAGCAGGCGGCCTTCGCTGCCGAACGGCAGCGCTGGATCGACAGCGGTCAGGCGCATTTCGAGTCCACCGAGGCGGTGGCCGAGGTGGGCGAGGAGGCGCCTTTGCCGCCGGGGCAGATCGGCGTGGAGAGCGCCGTCGCCGGCAATCTCTGGCAGGTCCAGGTTGCGGTCGGCCAGCAGGTCGCGGCAGGCGATGCGCTGGTGGTGCTGGAGTCGATGAAGATGGAAATCCCGCTGCTGGCGCCTTGTGCCGGGGTGGTGCGGGAAGTGCGGGTCGAGCCGGGCTCGGCGGTGCGCGCGGGGCAACGGGTAGTGGTTCTGGAAGGAGAGCAAGCATGAAGGTCAATCTGCAACTGGACGCACTGCGCCAGGCTTACGCCACGGGCGAGCAGTCGCCGCGCCAACTGATCCTGGCCCTGCGCGAGCGCGCGGCGCAGCTCGATCCGCGCTACAACATCTTTATCCACCTGCTCAGCGTCGACGAGCTGGAGCCCTATCTGGCTGCGCTGGATGACGCGGCGCTGGAGAGCCTGCCGCTGTACGGCGTGCCGTTCGCCATCAAGGACAATATCGATCTTGCCGGTGTGCCGACCACGGCAGCCTGTCCGGCCTTCGCCTATACCCCGGAGCGCTCGGCCACGGTGGTCGAGCAGTTGATCAAGCTGGGCGCGGTGCCGCTGGGCAAGACCAATCTCGACCAGTTCGCCACCGGCCTCAACGGCACGCGCTCGCCCTATGGCGCCTCGATCAACAGCGTGCTGGAGAACTATCCCTCGGGCGGCTCCAGTGCCGGATCGCCGCTGACCGTGGCCCTGGGCCTGGCCAGTTTCGCCCTGGGCACCGACACGGCGGGCTCGGGTCGGGTTCCGGCAGCACTGAACAACCTGGTCGGCCTCAAGGCGAGCAAGGGGTTGATCTCCACCGCCGGCGTGGTTCCGGCCTGCCGCACCCTGGACTGCGTGACCACCTTCACCGCCACCGCGCCGGAGGCCAGCCAGTTGTTGCAACTGCTGGCGGTGCAGGACCCGCGCGATGAATACAGCCGGGCCAATGCCGGCTGGAACCTGGGCAGCGCCTTTGGCCGGGTCGGCAAGTTCCGCTTCGGCGTGCCAAGGGCTGAGGACCTTGAGTTCTTTGGCTGCGAAGAGGGCCCGGTACTGTTCGCGGCAGCGGTCGAGCGCTTGCAGGCGCTGGGTGGCGAGGCGGTGACGCTGGACCTTTCGCCATTCCTGGAAGCGGCGCGCTTGCTGTACGAAGGCCCCTGGGTGGCCGAGCGCTACAGTGTGGTCGGCGAGCTGGCGCGCAAGCAGCCCGAGGCGGTGCTGCCGGTGATCCATGCGGTACTGGCCAAGGCGCCGCAGGTCACTGGCGTCGACACCTTCCGCGCCCAATACCGGCTACAGCAGCTCAAGGCCGAATGCGACCGCCTGCTGGTCGGCCTGGATTGCGTCGTCACCCCGACCATCGGCCGCCCGGTGACCCTGGCCGAGCTGGCCGAGGAACCGGTGCTGCGCAACGCCGAACTGGGTTACTACACCAACTTCATGAACCTGCTGGACTATGCGGCGGTCGCGGTGCCCAGCGGCTTCATGGGCAGCGGTCTGCCCTGGGGCGTGACCCTGTTTGGCCGAGTCTTCACCGATCAGTACCTGCTAAGCCTCGCCAGCGCCTATCAAGGGCTCGACACTCCGCCTCGACCAGCGCGCAACGATCAGGTCAAGGTGGTGGTCTGTGGTGCCCACCTGGACGGGCTGGCACTCAACTGGCAGTTGAAGCAGCGTGGCGCGACCCTGGTCGAGGCCACCGTCAGCTCGCCTCATTACCGTCTCTACGCCCTGGCTGGCGGACCGGTGCAGCGTCCGGGGATGGTGCGGGTGGCCAGCGGGGGCGTGGCCATTGCCGTGGAAGTCTGGCAACTGCCCAGCGCTGCCCTTGGCGCCTTCCTCAGCGAAATCCCGGCGCCGCTGGGGTTGGGCAAGGTCGAGCTGAGTGACGGGCGTTGGGAGACCGGCTTCGTCTGTGACGGCTATGGGCTGGAGGGGGCGCGGGATATCAGCGAGTGGGGAGGGTGGCGTGCCTGGCTGAAGGCGTAATTGAACGCTTGCCACGAAATCGCATCAAGGCTGTCAGGTGCCTGCCTTGATCCTGGCAGTGTTCTTGAGATCGAGCGCCGCCCGCGCGGCGCATCGCGGCTAACAGCCGCTCCCACATCTGTTGCAACGTACCTATGCCTGTCAGGCCATGGTTGACCGCCTTGTTTGCACGACTCGGTATCGAGTCGAGCCCAACAGCCTCCCCTCGATAGATCGTCATGAGACAAAGGCTGGCAACTCAAATCCTACAGGCCATGGCACGTTGCAACTAATGTGGGAGCGGCTGTTAGCCGCGATGCGCCGCGCGGGCGGCGCTCGATCTTGAGAGCGCTAGAAAAACGTCGGCATGCACCTCTCAGCCATGACCTGGTATTTCGCCTTGGGAGCGCTACGCGGTCTTTCGCGGGCAAGCCACGCTCCTACGAGTGGTTGCGTAACGAAGGGCGTTGATTCGCCTTTCGTTCATTCGGTGCTGAATCTTTTCCTCAATCGTTCTATCAGTTCACCCGCGGAGCAATGTTTGCCTTCCTCATACTCACGTGAACCAATAGCCAGCAACTTGATCAGTGCCAGACCCTCCGCCAGGGATTCATCCTGAGGGCGGGAAGCTGCATGCCTTTTGAGAAATTTGTTCGTTTCAACTCTCATTGGTTGCGTCCTGTGGAGGTGTCGATGTGTGACGGCTACAGCCTGGAGGCGAGACTAACGCAAATTCGGCTTGCAGCTGCACCACCGGTCAGAACCCTATTTCGTAACTCACAATGACCCGATTCTCATCCACCCCATCCTGCAAGCTCGACCGCGCCGTGGCGTTGCGCCAGCGTAGTCCGAGGTTCTTCAGCGGCCCGCTCTGCACCACATAGGCGAGATCGGTGGTGCGCTCCCATTCCCGGCCATCTTCCCCGGCAGCCCGCAGCAGCGCGGCCTTGCGCGTGGATACGTGGCTGACATCGACGTCGTCGCCCTTGACGTAGCGCAGGGTGAAGGTCAGCCCGGGCAGGCCCATCGCGGCGAAGTCGTAGTCGTAGCGCGCATGCCAGGCGCGCTCGTCCTGCAGCGAGAAGGTGTAGGCCTGCTGTTCGCTGAACAGGTAGGTGTCGGTGCCGCCGAGGTAGGCATAGGCGGTATCCCCGGCGACCTTCTGGTAGCCGCCGCTGAAGCGATGGCCACCGAGCTGGTAGCCGAAGTTGCTGCTGATCACCCGGTTGTCCACCTCGCCGACCAGCGCCGCGCCGGTTTCCCGGGCGGTGAAGTGGCGAATCTCGGTAAAGGCCTTGCCCGGTCCGAGTGGCAGCGAGTATTTGAGCCCGAGGTAGGTGCGCCGATAGAAGTCCTCCAGTTCGCTGGCGTGCGCACTCAAGGTCAGATCCGCCATCGGCTGGTAGTCGACACCGCCGTAGCTGTAGCTGTCGCTGTGGATCGCGGTGGACCAGGCACCCACCTGGGCCATGGTGGTCAGGTCCTCCGAATCGGCTGAATCCCGTTGCTTGACCTTGTCGACCCGACCGACATGGACGGTAAAGTCGCCGATATCCCGGGAGGTCAGTTGCCCGCCCTCGAAGTACTGCGGCAGCAGTCGACTGTTGTTCGACGCCAGCAACGGCAGGACCGGATTCAGCCCGCCGTAGCGCAATTCGCTCCTGGCGAAACGCACTTTGGCCGTCAGCAGCATTTTCGAATAATCGTCGAAGGCCCGGCCCTCGGCATCGCGCGGCAGCAGACCGGTACCGGAGCGGTCCGGGCTGGAGTCCAGCTTGAGACCGAGCATGCCGATTGCATCCAGGCCGAAACCCAGCGGCCCAGGGGTAAAGCCGGATTTCCAGTCGAGGATCAGGCCCTGGGCCCATTCCTCGCGCTTCGACTGGCTGGGAAAACCGTCACGAAAGTCACGGCTGAAGTAGAAGTTGCGCAGTTCCAGCCTGCCCTTGCCATCGGCGATGAAATCCGCCGATGCGGGGCCAGCGAGCAGGGTAAAGCCCAGGCCCGCGCCCACGGCGCAAGCCCACCAGGAGGTGCTTGTTGTCATTGTTATTACCTTCGGGATCGGGTCGGGCTGATGGCCAGCCCGACGACGGGGGAGAACTCAGGCTTTCGCCGGGTTCTTCACGAACAGCGCGATCAGCACCACGCTGGCGAGGATCAGCGGCACGATGGACAGCATGCCCATGTAGCTGACGCCGGTCAGGTCGTTGACGAAGCCGACCATGGCCGGCGAGACGATGCCGCTCAGTTGCCCGAGGGAGTTGATCGCCGCCGTGCCGGTAGCGATGCCCAGCCCGGAGAAGGTCGACTGGGGAATGGTCCAGAACACCGGGATGGCAATGAAGGTGCCCGCCGTGGCCAGGACCAACGCCAGCATCAGCGCCACCGGGTTGCCCGAGAAGCCGCAGGCCAGCAGGTAGCCGATGGCCGAGGCGATCATGCACCAGAGCAGGTAGCTCTTGCGGTCGCCGGTCTTGTCCGAGCGCCGGGTCACCACCAGCATGCCGATGCAGGCAACGATATAGGGCGAGGAACTGAGCAGGCCGACCATCAGCAGGTCATGCACCCCGGACAACTGGATCAGGTTGGGCATCCAGAAATTCAGGCCGTAGCTGGCGCTCTTGATCACGAAGTAGATCAGCGCGAACACCCCCACTTCCCAGGTCAGCAGCACCCGCCAGATCGAACCATGGCTGTTGCCGTCGGCCTTGCGGTCGTTTTTCAGGTTGTCCTTGAGCTGGTGCTTTTCTTCCGCGCTCAGCCATTTCGCCGAATCGATATCGTTGTCCAGCTTCCACAGCACCGCCAGGCCGAGCAGCACGCAGGGCAGCCCGGAGAGCAGGAACAGCCAGTGCCAGCCGGCCAGGCCGAGCAGCCCGTCCATCTTGCCGAGGATCAGCCCGGCGGCAGGCGAACCCACCGCACCGGCCAGGGGCACGGCGAGGAACCACAGGCCGTTGATTCGCGCCAGGTAGCGCTTGGGGAACCAGCAGGCCAGGTAGAACAGGATCGCCGGACCGAACCCGGCCTCCATCACCCCGATCAGGAAGCGCAGGAAGTACAGGGTGTACTGGGTGTAGGCGAACACCAGTGCGGCGGTGGCCAGGCCCCAGGACACCATGATCCGGCAGATCCACGCCGGCGCGCCGTACTTCTTCAGACCCCAGCTGCTGGGCACTTCGAACAGCACGTAGCCGATGAAGAACATGCTTGCGGCCAGCCCGTAGGCGGCGTCGCTCAGGCCCAGTTCGGCCTGCATCTGGGTCTTGGCGAAGCTGATGTTGATACGGTCGAAATAGGAAAACAGGAAGCAGATGATCGCCAGCGGCATGATCCGCCAGGCCACCCGGCGGTACAGCAGCAGTTCGTTGAGGCGTGCAGAGGCGGGTGCAATGTCCAGCGCCGTCGAGGACGTGGTCATGGTGTTCTCCATTCTTGTAATTGTGCGGAGAGTCGCCGCCATCGAGGGCGGCAGGTCGTGTTCGAATCAGGCGATGCGGATCAGGCTGCGCTTGTGGAGCTGGGCCCGCTCCACGTAGTCACGGGCATTGTTGTGGAATGCCTGGATGGCCTCCTCGGTCAGCTCGCGCACCACCTTGGCCGGCACGCCGAGGATCAGCGAGTTGTCCGGGTAGACCTTGCCCTCCGGTACCAGCGAGCCGGCGCCGACCAGGCAGTTGCGGCCGATCACCGCGCCATTGAGGATCACCGCCTGGATGCCGACCAGGCTGCCGTCGCCGATCCGGCAACCGTGCAGCATGGCCTGGTGGCCGATGGTCACGTCGTTGCCGACCCGCAGCGGGTGTCCGGGATCGGTATGCAGCACGGCGCCTTCCTGGACATTGCTGCCGGCACCGATCTCGATCAGTTCGTTGTCGCCACGCAGCACCGCCTGGGGCCAGACGCTGGCGCCCTGGCCCAGGGCCACCTTGCCGATCACCGTCGCGTCTTCGGCAACATAGACGCTGTCGTGCAGTTCCGGCCGTTGGCCGTCGTATTCATAGATCGCCATGGAGCAGTCCTCTTCTTATTGTTCGCTGCGCAGCACGCCGGCATCGCTCAGGCGGGCGATTTCCGTGTCGCTGTAGCCGAGGTTGCGCATCACTGCCAGGGTGTCCTCGCCGATCCGCGGGATGGAGCGCCGTGGCCCGAGGCGTTCGCCGTCTAGGGAGAAGGGCAGCAGGGGCATCGCCGTATGGCTGCCGTCTTCCAGTTCGAGCTGGGCCAGGCCGCCGCTATGGATCAGGTGTTCGTCGTCGAACAGCTCCTCCGGGCGGCGGATCGGCGCGAAGGGAATGCCGTTGGCTTCCAGTTGCGGCGCCAGTTGCTGGGCGTCGAGGGTTGCGAAGATCTCCGCCAGATGGGCCAGCAGGCGCGGGCGCTGCAGCACGCGGTCGTTGTTGCTGGCCAGGCTCGGGTCGTTCATCAGGTCTTGCTGGCCGAGCAGGGTGCACAGGGTGCGCCACTGGCCGTCGCCGGTGGCCGCGACGAACATCTGCTCGCCACCGGCGAAGGTAAACACGTCGTAGATGGCCCAGGCGCTGATACGGTTGGGCATCGGCGCTGCTGCTTCGCCGGTGACCACGTACTGCTGCATATGCTGGGCGGCCAGCAGCACGCAGTTCTCGTACAGCGCGCTCTGCACCTCGCGGCCCACGCCGCTGCGTTGGCGTTCGTACAGCGCGGCGAGCACGGCGATGGCGCCGAACATGCCGCCCATGATGTCGTTGACCGAACTGCCGGCGCGCAACGGCCGGCCCACCGGGCCGGTCATATAGGCCAGGCCGGCCATCATCTGCACCACTTCGTCGAGGGCCAGGCGCTGGTCGTAGGGGCCGGCGAGAAAACCCTTGTGGGTGGCGTAGATCAGCCGTGGGTTGCGCTGTTTCAGCGCGCTGTAGCCGAAGCCAAGGGCGTCCATGCGCCCGGGCTTGAAGTTCTCGATGAACACGTCGGCGCTGTCCAACAGCTTGAGTACCGCGTCACGGCCCTCCGCGGTTTCCACATCCACCGCCAGGCTCTGCTTGTTGCGGTTGAAGGTGCGGAAGAAACCGGCGCCAGCGCCGAGCAGGCGGCGGGTGCCATCGCCCTTGATCGGTTCTACCTTGATCACCTCGGCACCGAGGTCGGCGAGGATCATGCCGCAGGTCGGGCCCATGACCATATGGGACATTTCCACGACGCGCACGCCGTCGAGTGGCAACTGTTGCATGGGGCTTTCCTCAGGCGGCGGGGGCGACGAAGTTCTTGGGCAGGCCGGCACGGGCGATATGGCCGTACAGCGGCTCGCCGGGCAGGGCACTGGCGAGCAGCTCGCGGCAGGCAATCAGGCGTTGCAGGTCGATGCCGGTGGCGTAACCCATGCTTTGCAGCATGAACACCAGGTCTTCGCTGACGGTATTGCCCGAGGCTCCGGGAGCGAAGGGGCAGCCGCCGAGGCCGGCGAGGGAGGCGTCCAGCTCGGTGATGCCGTGCTGCACCGCCACCAGACTATTGGCCAGGGCCAGGCCGCGGGTGTCGTGGAAATGTGCGGCCTGCAACTTCGACCCGGCGATCTCGCGCACTGCATCGATGGTCGCGCCGACCTGGCCGGGGGTGGCATAGCCGGTGGTATCGCCGAGGGAGATCTGTTCGCAGCCGGTTTCCAGCACGCGGCGTACCAGGGCGCACAGGTCGGCCAGGCTGACCTCGCCCTGGCGGGTGCAGCCGAAGGCGGTGGACATCCCGGCGACCATGATCACCTCGTCGCGGCCACTGCTGCTGCGCAGGTCGCACATGCGGGCGAATTCCTCGACCATTTCTTCCGGCGAGCGGCGCACGTTGGCCTCGCTATGGGCGGCGCTGACCGAAATCGGCGCGACGATGCGCTGGGCGCCGCTGGCCAGGGCATTCTCGGCGCCGCGCAGGTTCGGTGCGAGCACAGTGACGTTGAGGTCGGGATAGGTCAGGGCGTGGGCCACCACCTCGGCGGCGTCGGCCATCTGCGGCAGCAGGCGGGCGGGAACGAAGGACGCGACCTCCATATGCCGCACGCCGGCGGCGTAGGCCTGGTCGATCCAGCGTTTCTTGGCGTCGGTGGGCATGATGCTCTGCAGGCTTTGCAGACCGTCGCGCATGCCGACTTCGTTGATGATTATTCTTGTCATGGCTTCTCTCGCGGGTTGTGCTGCTGCCTAAGGTAGGCAGGGCCGGGGCCGGGGAAAAGACGTCTTTGCAGGGGGTATCCATCGTGGATGGCGATGGATCAATCGATTTGTGCTGTGGCCAAGGGCCTCATCGCTGCATGGGTATCTACACATCTTTTGAGCACGAGCGCCTGTCAAGAAATCGCATCAAGGCTGCCAGGCGCATGCCGGAAGGTTTTCAGTGCCATCAAGATCGAGCGCCGCCCGCGCGGCGCATCGCGGCTAACAGCCGCTCCCACATCTGTTGCAACGTGCCATGGCCTGTTGGATTTGAGCTGCCAGCCTTTGCCTCAAGGCGATCTATCGCGGGGAGGCTGTTGGGCTCGACTCGGTACCGCGTCTTACGAACAAGGCGGTCAACCATGGCCTCACAGGCATAGGTACGTTGCAACAAATGTGGGAGCGGCTGTTAGCCGCGATGCGCCGCGCGGGCGGCGCTCGATCTTGAGGACGCTAGAAAAACCTCGACATGCGCCTGTCAGCCTTGACCCGGTATCCCGTTGAGCGCCTTGCGGTCATCACGACTCAAAAGATGTGTAGATACCCATGCAGCGATGAGGCCCTCGCTATCAGCCAGGCATTTCCGCCAGCAAGTGATTGAGCAGCCTGCGCGCCGACGGCGACAGCGCCTCCTGGTCACGCACGCAGATGACGAACTCGCCCCGCGCCCAGGTATCGGTCAGCGGAATCACCCGCAGCCCGAACATCGGCGCATAGCGGCTCACCGCCTCGCGCGGCAGGATGGTCTGCGCCAGCCCGGCCTGGACCAGGCGGTAGGCGGCGTCGAACGAGGGCACATGGGCGCGGAAACGCAGCTCTCGCCCCAGCTCGCGGGCGGTGTTGTGCATGAAGCTGTTGAGGGTGGCGAACGCCGAGTGGCCGATATGCTCGTAGTCCAGGGTCTCGCCCAGGGTGACGCTGTTGCGCTCCGCCAGGGGATGTCGTTCATTGACCACCAGCGCCAGGTGATCATGCCGATAGGGAATGAACTCCAGTTCGCCGTTGGACACGGTCTTGCGACAGATACCCAGATCGGCCTGGCCCTCCAGCACACCGCGCACCACATCGAAGCTGAAGCGCTCCTCGACATCCACGCGGATATGTTCGTTAGCCATCATGAACGAGGCCAGCGACTCGGGCAGGAACTCCATGATCGAGGAAATATTGGCCTGCACCTTCACATGTCCCCGGGCGCCTTCGGCGTACTCGCCGATTTCCCCTTGCAGCTTCTCCATGCTCAGCATCAGTTGCCGGGCATGGCGCAGCAAGGCCTGGCCTGCCGGGGTCGGCGTGACCCCGCGCTTGCTGCGGTTGAGCATCGGCACGCCCAGCGCCGCCTCGATATCGGCCATGCGCTTGCTCACCGCCGACGGCGCAATGAACTCGCGCTCGCTGGCGCGGGCAATGGAGCCTTCCTCGCAGACCGCGATGAACAGGCGCAGGGAGGTCGGATCGATATGCCACATGGGGTCGGGGCCTTGTGTCTGTGAGGGCGGGGGCAGGATAGGCAGGCATCAGATTGCGAGGCAAGCTTTCGGTTTTAAATCCATTTTTTTGTGTATTAAGTTTTAAAATTAAACTTAAGCAACAAAATAATGGATTTAAATTTGGGCTGATTCCAAGGTCAAGACTACAATGCCCTTCGTTGTCCCCTGAAAATCGCAGGAGCTTTCCATGCTGGATCTGAGTTTCAGCACGCCGGATGAAGTCGTCAGGCGACTCTGCGGGCGCTTGCGTTCCGAGCGCCTGGCACAGCAGATGACCCAGGCCGAGTTGGCCGGCCGGGCCGGTGTCGGGGTGAATACCGTGTCCAATCTTGAGGCCGGGCGCAACGTCGGGTTCGACAGTCTGGTTCGCGTGGCGATGGTCCTGGGGCGGGGCAGGGAGCTTGAAGCGTTGTTTCAGCCCAGGCTGGAAAGCCTCGAGGACATAGGCCGCTACGAGAAAGGTGCCACCCGCCAGCGCATCAGGCGCCAGCGCGACAGCAGAGTATCCGGCGATGTCTGAGCGGGTCGAGGTGTACTACGAAGGCTGGGGCGAGCGTTGGCTGTGGGGCACCCTGGTTTCCACCACCGCCCTCGGCGGACGCCCGCAGGTCTTCTTCGAGTACAGCGAGGAGGCAAAGCGCAAGGGACTGGAGTTGTCTTCCTGGTTGCTGCCGCTGGACGGACCGCGCCTGCGCAAGGGTTTTCCCTCCCACCAGATGGGCCTGCCGGGCCCCGTGTACGACGCATTGCCCGACGGCTGGGGCCTGCTGTTGATGGATCGCCTGTTCCGCAGTCGCGGGCTGAATACGGCGCGCATCGGGCCGCTCCAGCGTCTGGCCTTCATTGGCGACAACGCGATGGGGGCCATGTCGTTCAAGCCGGTTTCGGCAGAGGGCCAACTGCCGAAGGCGCATTTCTCTCTGGATCTGCTCGCCGCCGAAGTGCGCGAGGTACTCAATGGTGAGGGCGGCGAGTTCCTGGAGCGGCTGTTGCTGGTGGGAGGCTCGCCCCAGGGCGCGAGGCCCAAGGCGCTGGTCTACCGTGACCCTCAAGGTGATAGCTTCACTACCGTCGCGACCGCCGGTTTCGAGCCTTGGCTGGTCAAGTTCCCGGCAGGCGGAGAGCCCCCCGAGGTTTGTGCGATCGAAAGCGTTTATGCCGCCTGCCTGCGGCTGTGCGCCATCGAAACCCCGGACACGCAGCACTTCAGTCTGCCCAACGGCCTCGCGGCATTTGCCAGCAAGCGCTTCGATCGACAGGGTGACCAGCGTATTCCCATGCAAAGTCTGGCAGCGTTCACCGGTGGGGATTATCAAACCCCAGGGGTCCTCGATTATGTGAGCTTTCTCCGCGCGACGCAGATGTGCACGAATGATGTACGGGAAAAAGTCGTGGCGTTCGAGCGAGCTGTGTTCAATGTCGCGTTCAACAACCGGGACGATCATCCGAAGAATTTCTCCTATGTCATGTCGCCCAGCGGCAATTGGAGGCTGGCGCCTGCCTATGACGTAACGTTCTGCGAGGGGCCGGGTGGCTATCACCAGATGGATGTCATGGGCGAGGCGCTGGCTATCGATCGGACGGCGCTGTTGCGTCTCGCCGACGAGGCCGAGCTGGCAAGGCCGCAGGCGGCGCTGATCATCGATGGCATCTGCGCCGTGGCCAGTCGCTTCGCCGCCATCGCTGAAGACCTGCATCCTCGATTGATCACCGTACAGACCCTGAAACTCATTCAGGGTCGTATCGACGAAAACATTCAGCGCCTGGTCTGATCCTTCCGGCGAGGCGCTACATCCGATCCACATCCACGATCGCCTGAACAAACGCCTGCGGTGCCTCCTGCGGCAGGTTGTGCCCCACGCCGCCTTCGATCAGGCGGTACTCATACTTGCCGGTGTAGCGCTTGGCATAGGCCTCGGCCGGCGGATGCGGGGCGCCGTTGGCGTCGCCTTCCAGGGCGATGCTCGGCACCGTGATCGCCGGGAACGCCGCGAGTTTGCGCTCGATGGCGTCATAGCGCGCCTCGCCTTTTTCCAGGCCGAGCCGCCAGCGGTAGTTGTACACCGACACCGCGACATGGTCCGGGTTGGCCAGGGCCGCGGCACTGCGGTCATAGGTGGCGTCATCGAACTGCCACTGTGGCGAGGCGGTTTTCCAGATCAGTTTGGCGAAGTCATGGGTGTTCTGCGCATAGCCCTCGCGGCCGCGCTCGGTGGCGAAGTAGAACTGGTACCACCATTGCAATTCGGCGGCCGGCGGCAGCGGTTTCTTGCCGAGTTCCTGGCTGCCGATCAGGTAGCCGCTGACCGCCACCAATGCCTTGACCCGCTCCGGCCAGAGCGCCGCGACGATATCCGCAGTGCGCGCGCCCCAGTCGTAGCCGCCCAGCACCGCCCGTTGTACATGCAGGGCATCCATGAAATCGATCAGGTCCTTGGCCAGCGCGGCCGGCTGGCCGTTGCGCAGGGTTTTCGTCGAGAGGAAGCGCGTTTCGCCATAGCCCCGGGCATAGGGGACCAGCACCCGGTAACCCTGCGCGGCCAGGGCCGGGGCCACGTCGGCGTAGCTGTGGATGTCGTAGGGCCAGCCGTGCAGCAGGATCACCACCTGGCCGTCGGCAGGGCCGAGCTCGGCATAGGCTACGTCGAGCAACCCGGCCTTGACGTGCTTGAGCTGGCCGAGCGAGGTGTGGCTGCCGGCAACGATCGGGGCGATCTGCGGCGGGTTCGCCGGCTCGGCCTGGGCTGCGGCGAGCAGGCCCAGTTGCAGGAGGCTGGCGGCGAAGAGTGAGGTGAGTGCGTTCATGGTCATGCTCCTTCAGTGATCGGCCTTGGCTTCGGCCAGCAGTTGTTCGATGACTTTTTCCTGGGTGGCGTAGGCGCCCTCGCCGAAGTGGCTGTAGCGCACCTGGCCCTTGGCATCGATCAGGTAATGGGCGGGCCAGTACTGGTTGGCGAACTGGCGCCAGATCGCGTAGTCGTTGTCGATCGCCACCGGGTAGGTGATGCCGAGTTTCTCCACCTGCTTGCGGACATTGGCCGGTACCCGTTCGAAGGGGTATTCCGGGGTGTGCACGCCGATGACTACCAGACCGTCCTTGCCGTAGCGCTCGGCCCACTGCTTGACGTAGGGCAGGGTGTGCTGGCAGTTGATGCAGTCGAAGGTCCAGAAATCCACCAGCACCACCTTGCCGCGCAGGGCTTCGGCGCTCAGCTCGGGAGAGTTGAGCCATTCCACGGCACCGGCCAGGGACGGCATCCGGCCCTTGGGCGCAAGGTCCGGTTCGCTGGCGGCCTGGGCCCGGGCCACCAGGCGATCGAGCAGGCCGGAGACCGACTGCAGGACCTGCTGCTCGACGCGGTTGGACAGTTCCGAAGAGGTCTGCGCCAGCAGGTTGCGACTGCCACCCGTAGCGATCCCGACGGCAGCCAGCAACACCACTACCCCAGTACCGCGGCGCAGCCATTCGACGGTTGGCAGGGACAGGCGCAGCCGTTGGCCGAGGCCCTTGCCGGCGAGGATCAGGATGCCGAGGGATACCGCGCTGCCGAGGCCATAGGCGAGCAGCAACAGGCCGGTCTGGGCATTCGCTCCATTGAGCAGCGCGCTGCTCAGCAGCAGGCCGAGGATCGGCCCGGCGCAGGGGGCCCACAGCAGGCCGGTGGCAACCCCGATCAGCAGCGCCGCCAGCGGGCCCGAGGCCGAAGCGCGCGGCGCCAGGCGATTGCCCAGTGCCAGCAGTGGCCGGGCCAGCCAGCCGGCGAGACGCGGTGCGAGCAGCGACACGGCGAACAGCATCATCACCGCCAGCGCCAGGTAGCGCCCGCCGGTGTTGGCGCTGGCCACCCATTCGCTGCCGACCAGCGCCAGGCTCGACACGGCGGCGAAGGTCAGGGCCAGCCCGGCCAGGGTCAGCAGGATCGAGGCGCGGCTTTGTCCGCTACGGGCGAAGACGAAGGGCACGATGGGCAGGATGCACGGGCTGAGGATGGTCAGCAGGCCACCCAGGAAGGCAATGATCAACATGACGTTCTCCGGTTTGCGAAGGGGAGGGCGCCGATCGGTGGATCAGCGCTTGCCGGGCATTTCATCCCTCGCAGGTATCGCCGATGTGTCGAGCGCGGCCTTTCATGTCTCTTCGGGTTTCTCTGCACGTTCCTGATACAAAACCCTACAAAGGCTGCTGCCAGCCTCGATGCCGCTCGCTAGACTCCACCCCACCTTCCGCCGAGCAAGGCCCTTGCAATGAATTCCAATGCCGATCACGCGCTGACCCCCGGTGCGCCTGGCCGAGGGCGAGGCACTAGCCGCTGGCCACGCAGCCTGGCCTCGCGCCTGTCGCTGATCTTCCTCGCCAGCCTGATCCTGGCCCACGGTCTGTCCTTCGGCCTGCAGACCTTCGAGCGCTACAGCAGCGCGCGGACCCTGATGCTGAGCAACTTCGAGCAGGACATCGACACCTCGGTGGCCATCCTCGAACGCCTGCCGGCGGCGGAGCGTCCGGCCTGGCTGCAGCGTTTGCAGCGGCCCAACTACAGCTACCGGCTGGACGCAGGCGAGCCCGGCACAGCGATGAGCGACGAGCCTGCGTCGGTGCGCTCGCTCAAGACCACCCTGGGACCGCATTACGCCCTGGATTTTCGTGCCATTGCCGATAGCCGCCCGCACTACCAGGCGCACCTGCGCTTTGCCGACGGCCAGCCGCTGACCATCGATGTGCGGCCATCGATCATGCCCTTGTCGCCCTGGCTGCCGGTGCTGCTGCTGGGGCAACTGGCGCTGTTGCTGCTCTGCACCTGGCTGGCGGTGCGCACCGCCGTGCGCCCGCTGACCCACCTGGCCAATGCGGTGGAAAACCTCGACCCGAACCGCCAGGACCAGCGCCTGGAAGAGCAGGGGCCGAGCGAAGTGGTGCAGGCGGCCATGGCCTTCAATGCCATGCAGGCGCGGATTGCCGCCTATGTGAAGGAACGCGTGCAGTTGCTCGCCGCCATCTCCCATGACCTGCAAACACCGATCACCCGCATGAAACTGCGGGTGGAGTTCATGGACGACTCGGCGGACAAGGACAAGCTGGCCGGCGACCTCGACGAGATGCGTCACCTGGTCAAGGAAGGCGTGGCCTATGCCCGCAGTACCGAGCCCTCGACCGAGCCGAACAGCCGGATCCGCCTGAGGGCGTTCCTCGAAAGCCTGGTGTTCGACTACCGCGACACCGGACGCGCGGTGGAACTGGCGGAGACTGGCGACCTGCTGCTGACCAGCCGCCCACAGGCGCTACGTCGCCTGCTGAGCAACCTGATCGACAACGCCCTGAAGTTTGCCGGCGAGGCGCAGGTGCGAGCGTCGCAAGACGCCGCCGGTGGCCTGTGCATCCAGGTGCTGGACACGGGGCCGGGCATTCCTGAGGCGTTGCTGGAGGAGGTGGTCAAGCCGTTCTACCGCCTGGAAAGCTCGCGCAATCGCGACACCGGCGGTACCGGCCTGGGCCTGGCGATAGCGGCGCAATTGGCGACGAGCCTGGGCGGGGAGCTGCGTTTGAGTAACCGCGACGGAGGCGGATTGTGCGCGCAGTTGAGTTTGCACTCGGTCCCGGAATAGCGGCTGGCTCGTCGGTCCAACGTTGCGTCCTTGTAGGAATTAGGCCATTTTGTACGTTGATTTTTCGATCAGCTTTTAGCCATTGGCCATTATGAGGTCAGCCATCAGAGTCCAGTCATATGCAATCCACGTCCCGTGACGTCGCTTCGGCCCCGGTGCTGCAAGAACTGCGTGCCCACACTGCCGAACTGCACATCGCACTGGAAAAACGCCTGCCTTTCTTCTCCGCCAACCTGGACCTCCCTGCATTCCTGCACTTGATGCAGGCCTATCACGGTTTTTATGCCCCGCTGGAGGACGCCCTGCGTACCAGCCCGGGCTTGCCTGCCGGTTTCGACCTGCAACCCCGTTTCAAGTCCGCCACCCTGCACGGCGACCTGCGCGCCATGGGCCTGTCCGCCGAGGCGATCGCGCAACTGCCGCGTTGCCCGCAACTGCCCGCTGTCGATTCCGCGAGTGCCTGCCTGGGCGTGCTCTACGTGCTGGAGGGCGCGACCCTCGGGGGCCAGGTGCTGCGCCGCGAGATCCATGGCCGCCTGGGCCTGGACGCCGACAATGGCGCGGCCTTTCTCGACGTCTATGGCGCCGAGACCGGGCGGCGCTGGCGCACTTTTCTCGATTACCTGTGCAGCCGCCCGCTGGACGCCGCCGAGCGCGCCGCCGTGGTAGACGCGGCGCGCAGCACTTTCACTTGTTTCGAACGCTGGCTGCACCGCCAGGAGGTACTGCTATGACCCCGCAAGAGCAGGAGGCCTTCGAAGAACTGCTGGCCAATTGTGCCAACGAACCCATTCGCTTCCCCGGTGCCATCCAGCCCCACGGATTGCTGGTCACCCTCGGCGATCCGGGGCTGGAAATCATCCAGATCAGCGCCAACGTCAAGGAACTGCTGGGCCGTGAGCCCGAGGCGGTGATCGGCCTGCCGCTGGACAAGCTGCTGGGGCGCAAGCACGTTGCCCCCTTGCGCGAGTTGCTGCAACAACCGGTACTGGCCAACGAATCGCCCTTGCGGGTCAAGCTCAACGGCAAGACCTTCGACGGCCTGCTGCATCGTCACGATGGTGTGCTGATCCTCGAACTGGAACTGCATGCCGGGCATTTCGCCCCCGGCAGCGTCGCCGGCAACCTGACCAACCTCGGGCGCATGCTCCAGCGCCTGCAAGGCGCGCCTTCGTTGCAGGCGCTGTACGACATCAGCGTGCGCGAGATCCAGGCCATGACCGGCTATGACCGGGTGCTGATCTACCGCTTCCAGGAGGAGGGCCACGGCCAGGTGATTGCCGAAGCCTCCGACCCGGCCATGGAGGTGTTCAACGGCCTGTTCTTCCCGGCCTCGGACATTCCCCAGCAGGCCCGCGAGCTGTACCGCAGCAACTGGCTGCGGATCATCCCCGATGCCGACTACCAGGCGGTGCCGCTGGTGCCGCGTCTGCGCCCGGACACCCAGGCGCCGCTCGACCTGAGCTTCGCCACCCTGCGCAGTGTGTCGCCGATCCACTGCCAGTACATGAAGAACATGGGCGTGCTCTCGTCCATGAGCATTTCCCTGCTCAAGGACGGCGAGCTGTGGGGCCTGATCAGTTGCGGCAATCGCCAGCCGCTGCATGTGCCGCACCAGTTGCGCATGGCCTGCCAGGCGATTGGCCAGGTGCTGTCGTTGCAGATCAGCGCCATGGAAGCGCTGGAAGTCAGCCGCCAGCGTGAGGAGAAGATCGAGGCGCTGGGCCTGCTCAACCAGGCCATGGTCGATTCGCCGCAGAACGTCTTCGATGGCCTTGCGCATCAACCCCAGATGCTGATGGCGCTGACCGGTGCCAGCGGCATCGCGATCATCGAGGACAAGCAACTGCACCGTTACGGCCTGTGCCCGGAGCCGGAGCAGATCCGCGCCCTGCATCAATGGCTGCAGCAGCGTGGCGAGCCGGTGTTTGCCAGCCATAACCTGTCGGCGATCTACCCAGCCGCTGCGGACTATCAGCATGTCGCCAGCGGCGTGCTCGCCATGAGCCTGCCCAAGCCGGTGGACAACGGCGTGCTGTGGTTCCGCCCGGAGGTGAAGGAAAGCATCAACTGGAGTGGCGACCCGAAAAAGCCGCTGGCCCTGGAAAGCTCCGAGACCGGCCTGCGCCTGCGGCCACGCACTTCCTTTGAAATCTGGAAAGTGGAGATGGCCGGCATCTCGCGCAAATGGAGCCATGGCGACCTGTTCGCCGCCAACGACCTGCGTCGCTCGGCCCTGGAAAACGACCTGGCCCGCCAGGTCCGCCGCGAGCAGGAGGCGGTGCGCACCCGCGATGACCTGGTGGCGGTGGTGTCCCACGACCTGCGCAACCCGATGACGGTGATCTCCATGCTCTGCGGCATGATGCAGAAGAGCTTCAGCTCCGATGGCCCGCACACCTCGCGGCGCATCTCCACCGCCATCGAGACCATGCAGCAGGCCGCAGGGCGTATGAGCACCCTGCTCGACGACCTGCTCGACACCTCGAAAATCGACGCCGGACGCTACACCATCGCGCCGAAGACCCTGAGCGTCAGCCAGATCTTCGAAGAGACCCAGGCACTGCTGGCGCCGCTGGCTATGAACAAGAACATCAGCATTGCCTTCGAAAGCGAGCCGGAGCTGACCATCCACGCCGACCCGGAGCGCCTGTTCCAGGTGCTGTCGAACCTGGTCGGCAACGCCATCAAGTTCACCCCGCGCCTAGGCACGGTGGGGGTGCATGCGGTGCTGGGCAGCAACGAGATCGTATTCACCGTGAAGGACAACGGCGAGGGCATCCCGGCCGAGCAATTGCCCCATGTGTTCGAGCGCTACTGGACGATGAAGGAGGGCAACCCCAACGGCACCGGGCTGGGGTTGTATATCACCCAGGGCATCGTCGAGGCCCATGGCGGACGGATCGAGGCCAGCAGCGAGGTGGGCAAGGGGACCGAGTTCAGGTTCACCATGCCACTGGGGAACTGAGTCTGGTTGGCTGGTGACGTCCAGGTCCTCATCGCTGGCAAGCCAGCTCCCACAGGTCCGGTGCATGTGGTCCACCTTGTGGGAGCTGGCTTGCCAGCGATGAGGACGTTCAATTCCCTGCAAACCTCACCCGGTTTTCCCGGACCGCAACAACAACGCCGCCCCCGCGCACACCAGCAAGGCCACGAACGCCAGGTAGAACGCATCACCATAGGCCATCAGGAACGACTCATGGCGGATGTGTTCGCCCAGCCTGGCCAGGCTCTGCGCCTGCTGCGGCAGCCATTCGTCGAGCGGGCCGTCCAGACGCTCCTGCAGCACCGGCGAGAACACCGTGACCTGCTCGCCAATCCGCTCCGAGTGAAACCGCTCGCGCTGCGACACCACCTGGGTCAGCACCGCCGTGCCTACCGCACCACCGAGGTTGCGCAGCATGGAAAACAGCGCCGAGGCCGAGCCGGCCTGGCTTTTCGACAGCCCCGAGACCGCCAGCACCGACAACGCCACCATGATGAACGGCTGGCCGATGCCGCGAATCACCGTGGAAGGGATGATCACGTTGGCCGCCGCATCGGCATCCAGCCGCGCCCCCAGCCAGCAGCCCGCCGCCATGATGGCGAAGCCGCTGGCGACCATCAGCTTGGGTGTCAGCCAGCTCATCAGCCGTGGCATGAATGGCGCCAGTACCAGTTGCACCATGCCGTAGGCGATCAGGCTGACGCCGATTTCCCGGGCGTTGTAGCCGTGCATCTGCGACAGGTAGTTGGGCACCAGGAACACCAGGCCGAAGGTGGCTCCGCCAAACACGAACATTGCCGCGCTGGCGACGCCGAAGTTGTAGCCGCCGAGCAGGCGCAGGTTGATGAAGGCGCGCTTGCCGAACAATTGGGTATGCACGAACAGCCCCAGGGCCAGGACGCCGACCACCAGGGTCCAGGTGATGAAATCCGAGCCGAACCAGTCCTTGCGTCCACCTTCCTCGAGCACGATCTGGATTGCGCCGAGGCCGACGATCATCGCCGCGATACCAAGCCAGTCGCCCTGGCGCAAGCGCTGCAGTTGCAGCGGCTTGGCCGGGATCGCCCAGGCAATCGCCGCCAGCAGCAGAAGGCCGGGAAACAGTTGCAGGTAGAAGATCCAGCGCCAGCTGTAGGCGTCGGTCAGCCAGCCGCCCAGCGATGGCCCGGCAGCCTGGGCGACGCTGTTGGACAGGCTGAACAGGGCCATGCCCATGGCCACCTTCGACGCTGGCAGCTCGGTGATGATCAGTTGGAATGACAATGGAATCAGCACCGCCCCGGCCGCGCCCTGGATAACCCGGATCAGGATCATGCTGGCCAGGTTGGGTGCCAGCGAACAGGCCACCGAGGCGACCAGAAAAATCGCCGAGCCCACCAGCATGACCCGGCGCAGGGAGAACACCTCCACCAGCCAGGCGGTCAGCGGGATCATCACGATCTCGGCGACCAGATAGGCGGTTGAGATCCACGAGCCTTCTTCGAAGGTGGCCCCCAGCGAGCCCTCGATTTCCGGCAGGGCGGCGCTGGTGACGTGCACGTTCATCCCGGCCATGAAGCAGCCGAACAGCCCGCCGAGCACCGCAACCCAGGACTTCAGAGAGGTCTTTTCCGCTTCAGCGTTCATGGGTGTCCACCTCGGCGATCACCGACATGCCCGGCAGGATCGGCAGTTGCTGGCGCGCATCGTCATCAAGCAGCACCTTGACCGGGAAACGCTGGACGATCTTGGTGAAGTTTCCGGTGGCATTGTCCGGTGGCAGCAGGGCGAACAGCGCCCCGGAGCCGGGCGAAACGCTGTCGACCCGGCCATGCAGTGGCTGGTCGGGGAAGCTGTCGACACGGATTTCCACCGGCTGTCCCGGGCGCATGCGCTGCAGTTGGGTTTCCTTGAAGTTGGCGATGACATAGGACTGCTCCACCGGCACCAGTGCCAGCAACGGCAGGCCGGGGGTTACGTACTGGCGTTGGCGTACCCGGCGCTGGCCGACCACGCCGGCGATGGGGGCGCGGATCAGGGTGTCATCGAGGTCGTGGCTGGCCAGTTCCAGGCCGGCGTCCGCTTCGGCGCAGCGGGCCTTGGCCTGCTCCAGCAGGGCCAGCGCCTGGGTCCGCTCGGCCAGCAGTACCTGGTGCCGGGTGTGCTGGCGGCGGACTGCGGCTTCGGCGCGGGCCACCGCCGACCGGGCCTGGGCCAGCCCGGCGCTGGCGCTTTCCAGGCGCTGGTTGCTCGCCGCCTGCTGGGCCACCAGCTCGCGATAACGCTGCTGGTCCAGACGGGCACGCTTCAACTCGGCCTGGGCGCTGGTGGTGTCGGCGTTGGCCTGGTCGATCAGCGCCTGCTGTTCCTCCAGACGCGCGTCGAGGGTGGCCAGCGCCGCCTGCCGTGCGCTCACTGCCGCCCGGCTCTCGCGCTGGCGTGCCTGGGCCTGCTGCAGGCGGGCCTGGTAGTCGCGGTCATGGATGCGCACCAGCGGGTCGCCGGCGGCCACGCTCTGGTTGTCCGCCACCAGCACCTCGGCGATGTAGCCGGGGACCTTCGGGCTGATGGTGATCCAGTCGGCGCGGATATAGGCGTCGTCGGTGCTTTCCAGGTAGCGTCCGGTCTTCATCCAGTACAGGCCGTAACCACAGGTGGCCAGCAGCAGGGCGGTACCGCCGAGCCAATACAGGCGCTGGCGCTTGCTGCGTGCCGGTTTGGCGGTGACGAGAGGCGTGGTTTTTTCATCGACGGCGCTGTTCATTGGCGGGTTCCTTGGACGGTGGCGGCAAGCTTGGTGGCGGGCTCCTGCCAGCCGCCACCGAGGGCCTGGAAGAGATCGATCTGGCGTTCCATGACCTGGCGGTCGGCCTCGGCCTTGTCCGCTTCGAGACGGACCAGGGCGCGCTCGCTGTCGAGCACCTCAAGGGCGTCGAGGGCCCCCGCGCGGTAATTCAGCCGGGCCAGTTGCCAGGCCTGACGGGCGCTGTCGAGGGCTGCTTCGAGGGCGGCGCGACGCTGGTAGTCGCCGCTGTAGCGCAGCAGGCTTTGGCGCACCTCCTTGAGGGCAACCAGGGCCTGTTGCTGAAAATGCGCCAGTTGCTGGCGTTCGCGGGCCTGGGCTGCGTCGAGGCCGGCACGGCTAGCGAGCAGGTTGGGAAAGCGCCAACTGATCAGCGGCCCGATGCCGTAGGTGATCGCCTGGTGCTGGCCCAGCTCGTTCAGGTGCTGGCCGGAGGAGGCAATCACGGCACCGAAGGACACGCTCGGGTAGAAATCCGCCTGGCGTACCCCGACCTCGTGGCTGGCCGCTTGCAACCCGCGCTCGGCCTGGCGGATATCCGGGCGGCGTTGCAGCAGCACCCAGCCATCGCCTACCGGTAGCGGCTGTTGCAGTTGCGGCACGTTGCGGCAGGTGCCGACGTTGGCGGGCAGGCTTGCCGGATCGCTGCCCGTCAGCACCGCCAGTTCCTCCAGTGCCGCCTGCTGTTCGGCATGCAGCGGCGCCAGTGCGGCACGGGTTTCTTCCAGCAGGCTGCGCAGGCGCGTCACTTCCAGTGGCGTGGTCAGGCCGGCGTCGCGTTGCCGCTCGGTCAGCGCCAGGCTTTGCTGCACGGTATCCAGCGAGTGCTGCTGGATCGTTGCCCGCGCCGCGTAGGCGCAGGCGTTGGCATAGGCCCGTGTGGTGCTGGCGGCGACGTTTACCCGCAACTGGTCATGGGCCGCCTGCGCCGCCTCGGCGTTGGCCTGGGCGGCGAGGATCGACTGGCGGACCTGGCCCCACAGGTCGATCTGGTAGTCGAGGGCGAAAGAGGGGCCATGGCTCCATTGCGACGGCGCGCGGTTGCCGCTGGCCTTGGCTTCGGTCTGGTCATCGCTGCTGCGACCGTAGCGGCTCTGCCAGGCCAGCGTGGTGTCCGGCCATTGACGTGCCTTGCTCTGGCCCAGCACGGCGAGCAGTTCATCGACATGGGCGAGGGCGGCCGCGAGGTCGAGGTTGTGTTGCAGGGCACGGCTGACCAGTTGATCGAGCTGCGGATCGTGATACAGGCGCCACCAATGGTCGGGCGCGGGGCGGGTGCTGGTTGCGCTGGCGAGGGGCTGCCAGTCGGCCACGGTCGGCGTGGCGACCGCTGGCGTCGGGTGTTCGCTGACGGCCGAGCAGCCGGCCAGCAACGCCACGGCGCAGGCCAGGGTACGGGGAGAGCAGGGTATGGGCATGGTACGGAGTCATTCTGTTGGGACTCCGGCAGGTTAGGGGTTGCCCGCGGCGTCCCGCGCTCGCCATGCCGACAAGCAGCCTCGCGAAACGGACAACCTCAGCCCTGGTAGTGGCTCGGCAACTGGCCGATGACCCGCTTGAAGGTCTGCGCGAAGGCGCTCGGGCTCTGGTAGCCATGTTCCAGCGCCACCTCCAGCACCGAGGCGCCGCTGCCCAGGCGCTGCATGGCCAGGACCATGCGTACCCGGGTGCGCCAGTCGCCGAAGTTCATCCCCAGTTCGCGCAGGAACAGGCGGGCCAGGGTACGGCTGCTGATGTTCAGTTGCCGCGCCCAGTCCTCCAGTCCTGCCTCGTCCGCAGGCCGGGCGATGACCTGGTTGCACAGGCGTTGCAGGCGCGGGTCGTGGGGCATGGCCAGGTGCAGGGCGACGGTCTGTGCGGCGTCCATTTCCATCAACAGCAGTTCGTGCAGGCAGCGTCGCCGGCGCTCGTCACCGATGTGGACCGACAGGCTGCTGGCGGTGATCAGCAGTTCGCGCATCAGCGCCGTGACCTGGATCAGTTGGCACTGCTCGCCGCCCCAGGGCCAGGTCGAAGCGGGCATGAACAGGGTGCGCATGCGTACCTGGCCGAACATGCGGATCTGGTGTCCGGTGCCCGGCGGCACCCACAGCGCATGGCCGGCCGGCACCACCCAGTGGCGCTCGGCCGCGCCCACCAGCATCACCCCGCTGATGCCATGGATCAGTTGGGCCTGGGTGTGGCAGTGGGGCAGGATCTCTTCGCCGTCCTGATGATCGAAGGCCAGTGCTTCAAGGGCCAGGGCGCAGGTCATGGGGGTTCCTTGCCGGGGAATTGGGGAAGGGGGCATTTTAGTCAAAGTGTTGGGTTGGATGTTTCTGAATATTGCATGGTTCTTCAGAAAGTCAGCATGAATCAGTTGGTTTTTGTGGTTTTTTGCAAATTTCTGCTGCGCTTCTTTGTTGTCGGTCCTCATGACCCGATCTCAGGCCCCAAGCCCATTCTTGCGATATCCCCGTGCCATCGGTTATTTTGATAACCATTCTCATTCGTGACTCCGCCCCGGCCCTCCATGACCCAATCCCTTCCCGGCGCCTACCGCGCCAAGGTGGCAAGCCTTTACGTCGAGAACCACAGCTGGGTCCAGCAATGGATCAACCGGCGCCTGGGCAATGCCAGCGATGCTGCCGAGCTGGCCCAGGACGTGTTCGTGCGCTTGCTCTCGCAACCCCGGGAATTCGACAGCGACAGCCATGCCCGCGCCTGGTTGAGCCGGGTGTCGCTGCACCTGTGCGTGGACTTCTGGCGGCGCAAGCAATTGGAGCGGGCCTGGCTCGACGCCCTGGCCCAGATGCCGGAGGCGCATTGGCCGTCCCAGGAGCAGCAGGCGATCATCCTCGAGACCCTCGGCCAGTTGCAGGATCTGCTGGAGCGCCTGCCGGCCAGGGTCGCCGAAGCCTTCAGCCTGTCGCAGCTGCATGGCATGGGCTACCGCGAGATCGGCGAGTTGCTCGGGGTGTCCGAGCGCACCGTGACCAAGTACATCGCCCAGGCCATGTTTCATTGCGCGCTGCTCGAAGCCGAGCTGGACGGGGTGCTGCTGTGAGCCAAGGCAGCGGTTTCGATCACGCCACCCTGGAAGCGGCCGCCGACTGGTATTCGCGCCTGCAAGCCGCGCCGGGTGATGCCGAGTTGCTCGCCCAATGGCAGCGGTGGCTGGAGCAGGGCGAGCGGCAGCGCCTGGCCTGGAGCTATATCGAACGCATCAGCCAGCGCTTCGCCAGCTTGCAACAGCAGGGCGGTGCGGCACACCAGACGCTTGCCAGCATGCGCCAGGGCAAGCACTCGCGGCGCCGGCTGTTGAGCCAGATGGGCGTGCTGGCCGGTGTCGGTGTGCTTGCCTGGGTCGGTTGGCGCGGCGATGCGCTCTACAGCGTGCGCTCCCTGGGCGCTGGCTACCGCACTGCCATCGGCGAACGCCGCAGCGAGGTGCTGGCCGACGGTACGCGGCTGTGGCTGAACAGCGGCACGGCCCTGGATGTACGTTTCGACAACGCGCGCCGCGAGTTGCTGCTGTATGCCGGTGAAGTGCTGATCGAAACCGCCCATGGCGATGCTCGCCCGCTGCGCGTGCAGACCCGCGCCGGTGTGCTGGAGCCTTTGGGCACGCGCTTCAGCGTGCGCGAGGATGGGCCGCGCACCCAGCTCAATGTCTACCAGGGCGCGGTGCGCACCACCTGCGCCGACAGCGGCAGTTCGGTCACCGTGCAGGCCGGGCAGGGCGTCACCTTCGACGCGCAGGCCAATGGCCCGCTCGGGCATGCCGAAGCCCGTCGCGAAGCCTGGAGTCGCGGCCTGCTGCTGGCCGAGGACATGCCGCTGGCGCAGTTCATCGAGGAACTGGGCAGCTACCGCCGCGGCCATATCGGTGTCGATCCGGCACTGGCCGAGCTGCGGGTGATGGGCAGCTTCCCGCTGAACGACACCGATCTGGTCCTGGCGCAGCTCCAGGATGCCTTGCCGCTCAAGGTGCACCGCCGGTTCGATTGGTGGGTGACATTGGTTCACCGATAGCAACAAGAATATTTTTCATTCTGGCGTTCCGGTTTTCGATCTTGCTTCGGATTAACAGGAAACACCTCCTGTTCACCGAACGCCAAGGACCTCGAATGCCACACCGTCCCAGCACCCACCGCCCGCTGTTTCTTGCCATTGCCCTGAGCTTGGGCACCCTTGCCCAGGTGAGCGTGTCGCCGGCCATCGCCAGCGAAGCCCAGCGCCAGAGCTTCGACATCCCCGCCGGTCCGCTGGCCCGCCAGCTCAACGAACTGGCCGCGCAGACCGGCCTGCTGCTGGCCGCCGACGCCGAGCTGACCCGCGACCGCCAAAGCCAGGCGGTGCGCGGCAGCTACAGCGCCGAGGAAGCCCTCGACCTGATGCTGGCCGGCAGCGGCCTGATGGCCCAGCGCAAGGACGGGCGCTACCAACTGGTGGCGGTCTCGCAGCAGCAGGGCGATAGCCTGGAGCTGGGCGCCACCACCATCATGGGCCAGGGCATGGGCCAGGCTACCGAAAACACCGGCAGCTACACCCCGGGCCTGGTCAGCGCCGGCTCGAAGACCCCGGCCTCGCTGAAGGAAACCCCGCAATCGGTGTCGGTACTCACCCGCCAGTACATGGACGACCGGCAGGTCGCCGATATCAACGATGCGATGAAGGTCGTGCCGGGAGTTACCACGCAGAGTGGCACCTTCCGCATCCAGGACTTCTACTCCCGCGGCTTCGCCATTCAGAACATCCAGCTCGACGGCGCCGCGCCCATGGCCCTGGGCACCACCGCCGGTTCCTTCTACTCGTCGAACATCTACGACATGGCCGAGTTCGACCATGTCGAAGTACTGCGCGGCAGTTCCGCGCTGTTCGGCGGCACCGGTGACCCGGGCGGCATCATCAACCTGGTGCGCAAGCGTCCGCTGGACTATTACCAACTGAAATTCAGCGCCTCGGCCGGCAGCTGGGACAACTACCGCAGCGAACTGGACGTCACCGGGCCCATGGGCTTCGACGGCAAGCTGCGCGGGCGCCTGGTCATGGCCTACCAGGACCGCCAGTACTTCATCGACAACCGTGGCACCGACAAGCCGCTGATCTACGGGGTGATGGAAGCGGACCTGAGCGATTCGACCATGCTCACCGCTGGCATGCGCTTCAACAAGGTCCACGAAACCGGCACCGCCTCGGCCGTGCCACGCTATCTGGACGGTACTGATCTGGGCCTGCCGCGTCACACCGGGCTGTCCACCACCTGGGCCTATGCCGACGGCTACTCGCGCGAATACTTCGCCAAGCTCGATCACCGGCTCAATGACGACTGGAAGCTCAACCTGTCGTACACCAACATCTACGACACCATCAACACCAACAATGCGACCACCCTGGGCGGGGTCAACCCGGTCAATGGCACCGGCGTGACCCGCTACGGCACCTACGTCACCCAGTGGAGCGAGCAGAACCTGTGGGACGCCAACCTCTCCGGCGACTTCAGCCTGTTCGGCCTGGATCACCAACTGGTGGTCGGCGGCGACTACCAGGAAATCGACAGCCGTTGGCAGGGTACCGCGCGCTTCACCACTTCTGGCGGCACGGTGAATGTCTTCGACCCGAACTCGACGCCCTGGACCAGCTCCGGTGCGGACCTGCCGTTCAGCCGCGACTACAGCCCCAACAGCCAGACCCAGTACGGCCTGTATTCGCGTCTGCGCCTACAACTGGCCGAGCCGCTGCACCTGACCCTTGGTGCACGGGTGCAGCGCTACAAGTTCGACCTGACCTACCAGACCCTGGCTAACGGCGCCTGGGGCACCCAGTCGCAGATCGACATGCGCGAGCCAACCAAGGTCACGCCGTTCGGCGGCATCGTCTATGACCTCAACGACGAGTGGGCGGCCTACGCCAGCTACGCGGAAATCTACAAGCCGCAGCAGAACTACCTGGCCGGGCCGACCAACAGCGGCACCACCCTCGACCCGATGACCGGCAAGACCTACGAAACCGGTCTCAAGGGCGAGTTGTTCAACGGCGCGGTGAACACCAGCCTGGCGCTCTACTACACCACGCGCGAGGACCAGGCGGTGCAGGACCCGAGCTATCCGCTCAGTTCGGTGCTGTTCGGCGGCAACTGCTGCTACGTCAATGGCGGCAAGGTGATCAGCAAGGGCGTCGACCTGGAGCTCACCGGCGAGTTGCTGCCGGACTGGATGGTGATGGCCAGCTACACCCTCAACCTCAATGAAAACCGCACCAGCGGCGGAGCGCTGAGCACCATCACGCCGAAGCACCTCGGCAAGTTCTTCACCACCTATCGGCTGCCGGGCGACTGGTCGAAGTTCAAGGTCGGTGGTGGCGTGGATATCCAGAGCGGGACCAAGGTCAGCGGTACGTCGTCTTTGATCGACGGTACCGGCAAGGTGGTCAAGGATGATGTGCCGTTCAGCTACGAGCAGAGCGGCTATGCGGTGTGGAATGCCCTGGTCGAGTACCAGGTGGACGAGCACTGGAACGTGGCGCTCAACGGCAACAACCTGTTCGACAAGAAGTACTACCAGACGGTGGGGACTTCGACCTACGGCAACGTCTATGGTGATCCGCGCAACTTCATGATCACCGTGCGCGCGACGTACTGAGGCCTGGACCGGTCTCATCGCCGGCAATGCCGGCTCCCACAGGGTTTAGGGCTAGCCGCATGATCCAGGCTCGACACATAAACCTGTGGGAGCTGGCATTGCCAGCGATGAGGCCGGCAGGTCCCGGCAGAATCAATCTGTCAGGCGCTTACGCTCTGGCACCCCATCCACCAACCGCATCACCCCCAACGGATTGGCATCACGCAACGCCGCCGGCAGCAATTCATCCGGGTAGTTCTGGAAGCACACCGGCCGCAGGAAACGGTCGATCGCCAGGCTGCCCACCGAGGTACCACGGCTGTCCGAGGTCGCCGGATAAGGCCCGCCATGGACCATGGCATCGCAGACTTCCACTCCGGTCGGGTAGCCGTTGATCAGCACCCGGCCGACCTTGTCCTGCAGCAGTTCCCCCAGCCAGGCATTGGCCAGCAGCTCTTCCTGTTCCCCGATCAGGGTCGCCGTCAGTTGCCCGCGCAGCGCCTGCAGTGCCGCGCGCAGTTGCGCCTGGTCCTCGACTTCGACCAGCACGGTAGCCGGGCCGAACACTTCTTCCTGAAGCAACTCGTCACCCTCCAGCAACAGCCGCGCATCCGCCGCGAACAGTTGCGGCTGTGCCTGGCCGTCGCCCTGTGCGGCACCGGCGAGATGACGAATCCCCGGGTGTCCGTGCAGATGCTCCAGCCCCTTGCGGTAGCTGGCCAGGGTGCCGCGATTGAGCATGGTCTGTGCCGGCTGGTCGGTGATTTGCGCCTTCAGCTGCTCGACGAAGGCCGAGAACGCCGCCGAGCGCTGGCCGATGATCAACCCCGGATTGGTACAGAACTGCCCGCAGCCGATGGTCACCGAAGCCGCCAGTTCCCTGGCGATGGTTTCGCCCCGGGTGCGTAAAGCCTCGGGCAGGAGGATTACCGGGTTGATGCTGGACATCTCGGCGAACACCGGGATCGGCTGCGGGCGCTCGGCGGCCATCCGGCACAGCGCATTGCCGCCGCGCAGCGAGCCGGTGAAGCCCACGGCCTGGATCGCCGGGTGCTTGACCAACCACTCGCCGACGCCACCGCCGTAGACCATGTTGAACACCCCGGCCGGCATGCCGGTGCGCTCGGCCGCACGGAGGATCGCGTCGGCCACCGCTTCGGCGGTCAGCATATGGCCGCTGTGAGCCTTGACTACCACCGGGCAGCCGGCGGCAAGCGCAGCTGCGGTATCGCCACCGGCGGTGGAGAAGGCCAGGGGGAAATTGCTGGCGCCGAACACCGCCACCGGGCCGATGCCGATGCGCATCTGGCGCAGGTCGACACGGGGCAGGGGCTGACGATCCGGCAGGGCGCGGTCGATCCGCGCACCCAGGAAGTCGCCGCGGCGCAGCATCTTGGCGAACAGGCGCATCTGCCCGCTGGTACGCCCGCGCTCGCCCTGGATACGTCCGGTGGGCAGTGCGGTTTCGCGGCAGACGCTGGCGACGAAGTCGTCACCCAGGGCATCCAGTTCGTCGGCAATCGCTTCAAGAAATACCGCGCGCTGCTCCGGCGCCAGGTTGCGATAGACGGGGAAGGCCGCTGCCGCTGCCTTGGCTGCTGCATCGACCTCGGCCTCGGTGGCCTGGAAGAAGGTGCCGGGCAGGGCCTCGCCGCTGCTCGCATCGACGCTGTGCAAGCGTACATCGCCCTGGGCCGAGCGCTGGCCGCCAATGTAGTTGTGACCGAAGGTCATGGGGTTCTCCCTAATCGCTGGAACGGAAAGTCAGGTAATGGCGCCGATCTGCCACGGCACGAACTCGTTCTGCCCGTAGCCGTGTTGCTCGCTCTTGCTGCGCTGGCCCGAGGCGATCGCCAGCATCAGCCGGTAGATGTGTTCGCCGCGCTCCTCGATGGTCATGCTGCCGTCGGCGATGCCGCCGCAGTTGACGTCCATGTCTTCCTCCTGGGTTTCCCACAGGCGGGTATTGGTCGCCAGCTTGATCGACGGTGACGGTGCGCAGCCGTAGGCTGAGCCGCGGCCGGTGGTGAAGGCGATCAGGTTGGCGCCGCCGGCGACCTGGCCGGTGGCCGAGATCGGGTCGTAGCCGGGGGTGTCCATGAACACCAGACCGTAGGCGCGCACCGGTTCGGCGTACTCGTAGACATCCACCAGGTCGCTGGAACCGGCCTTGGCCACGGCACCGAGGGATTTTTCCAGGATGGTGGTCAGGCCCCCGGCCTTGTTGCCGGCCGAAGGGTTGTTGTTCAGCTCGGCGCCCATGCGTTGGCAGTAGGCTTCCCACCAGTGGATGCGGGCGATGAGTTTTTCGCCCACCGCCTGGCTTACCGCGCGGCGGGTCAGCAGGTGCTCGGCCCCATAGATTTCTGGGGTTTCCGAGAGGATCGCGGTGCCGCCGGCGGCGACCAGGCGGTCCACCGCGTTGCCCAGCGCCGGGTTGGCGGTGATGCCGGAATAGCCATCGGAGCCACCGCACTGCAGGCCGACGGTGAGGTGGCGCACGCTGACCGGCTCGCGCTGCACCTCGTTGGCCTCGGCCAGCAGGGATTTGACCTGGGCGATACCGCTGGCGATGGTCTTCGAGGTGCCGCCGGTGCCCTGGATGGTGAAGGTGCGCAGGGTATTGCAGCTTTCCAGGCCCTGGGCGGCGAGCAGGTCGGGGATCTGGTTGGTTTCGCAGCCGAGGCCGATCATCAGCACCGAGTGGAAGTTGGCGTGCACCGCGTAGCCGCCAAGGGTGCGCTGGAGCATGGCCAGCGCCTCGCCGCCCGGGTCTACCGCGCAGCCGACGCCGTGGGTCAGGGCGACCACGCCATCCACGTTGGGATAGGCGGCCAGGGCTTCGGGGTGGATATCCCGGCGGAAATGGTCGGCGATCGCCCGGGCCACAGTGGCCGAGCAGTTCACCGAGGTGAGGATGCCGATGTAGTTGCGCGTGGCGACCCGGCCATCGCTGCGCACGATGCCCATGAAGGTATCTTCCACGGGCGCCTTGACGCCCTTGGCATCGACGCCGAAGGCGTAGTCGCGACTGAAGTCGCCCATGGCCAGGTTATGCACGTGGACATGCTGGCCGGCACCGATGGCCTGGCTGGCGAAGCCGATGATCTGCCCGTAGCGGCGCAGCGGTTCGCCTGCGGCGATGTCGCGGGCGGCGACCTTGTGCCCGGCCGGGATCGGCTCGCGCACCAGGATGTCCTCCGGCAGTTGCAGGCCTTCGGTCAGGGGCTGGCGGGCGATCAGCACGTCGTCCAGCGGATTGAGTCGGATCACGGCGAGGGCAGCGTTTTCACTGCCGGTTTTTGTAATCAGTTGCATCACGGTTACCTCAAGAATCAGTGTGGGCTCAGGCCAGCCCACGCTCGCGATAGTCGATCAGGCCGGAGAACAGCATCAGGCCGAAGGCCATGACCACGAAGAAGATCAGGGCCAGGAAGTACGAGCCGGTGAACTGCACGATCAGGCCGATCAGGATCGGCACGATGACCCCGACCATGTTGCCGCAGAAGTTCATGCTGCCACCCAGCACGCCGGCCTTGGATTTGCCGCCGAGGATCGCCGGCAGGCACCAGTACATGCCGCACCAGCGGATGAAGAACAGGGCGACGCAGAGCAGGCCGATGACCAGGGCGGCATCGCTGGTGTAGGCCACCAGCAGGATGCACAGGGCGGCGACCGCTGCGGAGCCGGCGAACATGCTGCGCATCACGGTGTTGGCCTGGCCGCCGTTGGTCCGCCATTTGTCGGCGATCCAGCCGCCGACCAGCTCGCCGACGAAGCCGCACATGAAGATCAGGAAGGTCGCCCCGCCCATGGCCTTGATGTCGAGATTGTGGGCCTGGTGCAGGTAGCTCGGCATCCAGGTCAGCAGGCCGTAGAACACGCTGTTGTAGCAGGCGTAGCCGGCGAACATGCACAGCACCGAGCGGCTTTTCAGCAGTTCCTTGAGCACCGCCTTGCGGTTGCCGTTGGACTTGCTCGCGGCGTCGTTGGCCTGGGTGATGTAGTCCAGCTCGGCCTTGTTCACCAGCGGGTGTTCGCTCGGATGGTTGCGGATGTACCACCAGGCCCAGATACCGACCACCACGGTGCCGACACCGGCGATGACAAAGGCGATGCGCCAGGAGTCGAACCAGGTGATCAGCCCGGCGATGATGATCGCGCCGAAGGCGGTGCCCAGCGGCGCGCCGCCGTCCACCAGGGTGGCGCCGCGGCCGCGTTCGTTGGGGGTCAGCCAGGCGCCGTTGAGCTTGGCCCCGGCGGGCATGATCGGCGACTCGGCAACGCCCAGGCCGATGCGGGTGACCAGCAGGGTGATCCAGTTATGGGCAAAGCCGCCAAGGGCCTGGAAGGCACCCCAGCCGACGGTGGCGACGCCGACGATATTGCGCACCTGGAAGCGGTCCAGGAGCATGCCGCTGGGAATCTGCATCAGCGCGTAGGACCAGAAGAAGGCACTGAGGATCAGGCCTTCCAGAGCCGGGGTCAGTTCGAACTCGGCGGAAATCAGCGGCAGGGCCACCGACAGCGAGGCGCGGTCGATGTAGTTGATCGCCGCCAGCAACAGCAGGATCAGGAAGATGCGCCAGCGCACGTTGCTCGGACGGGCGCCATCGGCGGCGGCGAAGGCGGGCGAGGAGGCCGCCGGGTAAGGGCTGTTCTTCATGCTCATCTCACTCTTATGTTTGTTATGAAATGTCGGGGTGGCGCCTCCCTGCGCCTGATTCATTCATGGGGCCGTTTCACAGCGGCTTGACGGCTCCCGGTGGCAGCGGCGTGGCGGCGCGGGACACGCTGTTGCGCAGCGGTTCGCCGAACTCGGCCAGGCTGATCTCGAACACATCTCCCTCGACGGTCTTCACCTGGTCGGCGAAGGACAGGGTGGCGGTGCCGAAGAAGTGGATATGCACATCGCCTGGGCGGAGGAACTGCGGGTACTTGAAGTGGTGGTACTCAAGGTTCTCCAGGGAGTGGCACATATTGTCCTCGCCGCTGAGGAAGGGTTTTTCCCAGAGTACCTGGTCGCCGCGGCGGATCCGGCTGGTGCCTTCGAGGTGGCGCGGCAGTTCGCCCACTCGCAGTTCCGGGCCGTAGGCGCAGTTGCGCAGCTTGGAATGGGCCAGGTACAGGTAGCTGCGGCGCTCCATCACATGGTCGGAAAACTCGTTGCCGATGGCGAAGCCCAGACGATATGGCTGGCCATCATCGCCGATCACGTAGAGGCCGGCCAGTTCCGGCTCTTCGCCGGCGTCCTCGGCGAAGGCCGGGCTCTGGAAGGCCTGGCCGGGGCGGACCACGCAGGAGCCGTCGCCCTTGTAGAACCACTCCGGCTGGGCGCCGACGCTGCCGGCGGCAGGGCGACCACCCTCGATGCCCCACTGGAACATGCGCGCGGTATCGGTCAGGGCGGCGGCGTCGTCGAGCTTCTGCTGGTGCATCTTGTCGCGGGTCGAGGCGCTGCCCAGGTGGGTCAGGCCGGTGCCGCTGATCAGGCAGTGGGCCGGGTCTTCATGGTCCAGCGGCGGCAGCACGCGGCATTCGGCCAGGGCCAGGGAATAACTTTCGGTAACGTCGTCCAGGCCGCGGGCCAGGGTCTCGGCGGCCAGGCTGCGCTGGTTGCGGATCGCCGCCAGGGCCAGTTCGCGCATATGGGTGGTGTTGCGCACCGGCTGGATCAGGTCGCCCTCGACCACGCCGACGTGGCGCTGGGCGGTTGCGGTTTCGAATTGGATCAGGCGCATGCGGGGCTTCCTGTTGTTCTTGTGGGGTGTTCTTGTGGAGGATCGATGGAGCCACTTTAAATTTCCCGGTCGATGCTGCCTAATGACAGCTATTGACCCCGCGATAACTTTTAGTGATCCCCTATGCTGCCACCTCTAAGCTCCATGGCCTCGCGCCTGCGCATGCGGCAACTGCGCCTGCTGATCTGCCTCGACGAGCTGGGTTCGATCCACAAGGCTGCCGAGGCCATGTCGATCACCCAGCCGGGGGCGACCAAGGCCCTCAACGAAATCGAATCGACCCTCGGCGCGGTGCTGTTCGAGCGCACCAGCAAGGGCCTGGAAGCCAATGACCTGGGGCGCTGCGTGGTGCGTTACGCGCGGCTGATCAGCACCGACCTGGCCCATCTGCGCGAGGAGATGCTCGGCATTCTCCAGGGCCACGGCGGGCGTCTGGCGGTCGGCACCATCATGGGTGCGGTGCCGATGCTGGTGGATGGCCTGGCGCGGCTGCGCGAAGAGCAGCCGGACCTGTCGGTGACCGTGGTCGAGGACACCAGCGACCGCCTGCTCAGCCTGCTCGACCAGGGCCGCCTCGACGTGGTGATCTGCCGCACCAGCGTCAGCCGCCGACCGGACGCCTACGACAGCCGGGTCAAGCACCAGGAGCAGCTGGTGCTGGTGGCCAATCCGGCCCATGCCCTGGCTGGCAGCGAGCACCTGGAGCTGGCCGGGTTGGCGGACTCGCGCTGGGTGGTGTTCCCGGTCAACATGCCGATGCGCCTGACCCTGGAGCGCGAGTTTCGTGAGGCGGGACTGAGCTTTCCGCAATACCCGATCGAGACCTCGTCGACCTTCACCACGCTCTCTTTGTTACGCCAGGACCCAGGCCTGCTGGCGGTGATGCCCTGGGACGTGGCCCGGGTCGCGGTGGAGCACGGCATGCTGGTGCGCTTGCCGCTGCAACTGGCGTCGCGCAGCGAGCCGTACGAGGTGGTGACGCGGCGTGGTGTGGAACTGAGCGGGCCGGGGCGGGTGCTGGTGGATATTCTCATGGAGGATCGGGATGGATGGTGACCCCGATGGCCTCATCGCTGGCAACGCCAGCTCCCACAGGGTCAGCGGTGCACGCGGTCCCTGTGGGAGCTGGCGTTGCCAGCGATGAGGCCATGGAAGTCACAACAGCTTATAAGCCTGGCTTGAGCTTCCATTCCCGCTCATGGTAAAGACTTCCCCCCGTACCCAGGATCACCCCATGTTCTATTCCACCACCTGCCAGTCCCCCGTCGGCACCCTGCACCTGGCCGCGACCGAGGACAGCCTGCTGGGCCTGTGGATGGCCGGGCAGAAGTACTTCGGCGCCAGCGCCCCGGGGCCGCTGGAGGTCAACGACGACCTGCCATTCTTCAATCACGCCAGGCTCTGGCTCGAACACTATTTCGCCGGCAGCCAACCGGACATCGCCGACCTGCCCATGGCCCCCATCGGCAGTGCCTTCCGCCACGCGGTGTGGAAACACCTCTGCGAGATCCCCTACGGCGAAACCACCACCTACGGCGAGATCGCCAAGGCCGTGGCGCGCAGCAGCGGCCTGCCGAGCATGTCCAGCCAGGCGGTGGGCGGAGCGGTGGGGCACAACCCGATTTCCATCGTCATCCCCTGCCACCGGGTCATCGGCCGTGACGGCAGCCTGACCGGCTACGCTGGCGGGATCGACAAGAAGATCCATCTGCTGGAGCACGAAGGCGCGCTGTCGTCGCTGTTCTATACGCCGACCCGCGGCACCGCGCTCTGAACGAAACCAATCCACCGAGGAGGGCTTTCCCGTGTCAGACACACCCTATACCCCACCCAAGGTCTGGACCTGGGACAAGGCCAGCGGCGGCGAGTTCGCCAATATCAACCGGCCGATCGCTGGCGCCACCCACGAGCGTGAACTGCCCCACGGTCATCACCCGTTGCAGCTTTACTCCCTGGCCACGCCCAACGGCGCCAAGGTCGGGATCATGCTCGAGGAGTTGCTCGCCGCCGGGTTCAAGGACGCCGAATACGATGCCTGGCTGATCCGCATCGGCGAGGGCGAGCAGTTCGGCAGTGGCTTCGTCGAGCTCAACCCCAACTCGAAGATCCCCGCGCTGCTGGACACCCGGTCCACGCCGCCCGTGCGGCTGTTCGAGTCCGGTTCGATCCTGCTGTACCTGGCCGATTCCTTTGGCGCCTTCATTCCCAAGGATCCGGCCAAGCGCGCCGAATGCCTGAACTGGCTGTTCTGGCAGATGGGTGGGGCCGGTTTCGTCGGTGGTGGCTTCGGGCATTTCTTCGCCTATGCGCCGGAGAAGTTCGAGTACCCGATCAACCGCTACACCATGGAGGTCAAGCGCCTGCTCGACGTGCTCGACCGGCAATTGGCGCAGCACCGGTATGTCGCTGGTGACGAATACAGCATCGCCGATATGGCCTGCTGGCCGTGGTTCGGCGAGATGCTGCGCAACAAGGTGTATGGCGCCGCCGAGTTCCTCGATGCCGCCAGCTACACCCATGTGTTGCGCTGGGCCGACGAGATCGCCGAGCGTCCGGCGGTCAAGCGCGGGCAGCGGGTCAACAAGACTTGGGGCGAGGAAGCGGAGCAGTTGCCGGAGCGGCATGCGGCGAGTGATTTCGACTGAAAGTATCGTGGTTGTGACTTCCAGGGCCTCATCGCTGGCAAGCCAGCTCCCACAGGGTTCTGCGGCGATCACAAACCCTGTGGGAGCCGGCTTGCCGGCGATGAGGCCCGAGTGTCAGATCACCGCACTCGGCCGCACCAACGGATGAAATGCCCGGCTGAAATACACCAGTCCGTCACCGCTGCCACGTACCTGAATATCCTCCAGTTCCACCAGCATCACCGAGTGGGTTCCCACCTCCTGCACCTGGCTGACCCGGCCTTCAAGACTGGCCAGGGCATCGGCCAGCCTCGGTTGCACGGCCTCGTGCAGTTGCCAGTCGTGCAGGCCGAAGCGCTGCTCCATGGTCACCTGGGTGATCCCGGCGAAATGCCGGGCCACCTCTTCGTGCTCGCTGGCGAGGATGTTGACGCAGAGCCGGCCGTTGGCCTTGATCACCGCATTCAAGGCGCTGTTGCGGTTGACGCAGACCAGCAAGGTTGGTGGCGTGTCGGTCACCGAGCACACCGCCGTGGCGGTAATGCCGCAGCGCCCTGCCGGTCCGAAGCTGGTGATCACGCTGACGGCGGCGGACAGGTGCGCCATGGCCTCGCGAAAGGCCTGTTGTTGGCTGTTCATTGGCGGATGCGCTCCAGAGCATTGATATCGTCCGGGTTGTGCAGGTGCGGCACGGTCCAGCCGTTTTCGTCGTAATCGGAGAGGCACTGCTCCACCAGCCCCTGCATGCCGGCCATGGCGCCGCTGGCACGGGCGTAGGCGAGGGTTTGCAGGCGGATATCGTCCTGGTTGCCGGCGTAGTTGATCTCGTACAGCTCGTGACGGCCGCCGAACTCGCTGCCGATGGCGTCCCACAGCAGCTTGAGGATCTTCACCCGCTGGCGGTGGTCCATGCCGCCGGAGCCGCGGCAGTAGGTGGCGAGGTACTTGTCCAGCTCCGGGTTGGCGAAGTCGCGCACGCCGCTGGGCAGGTAGATCAGGCCGCTGGCCACGGTCTGCTCGATGATCTTCTTGATCGCCGGGTAGGCGGTCGGCGCCATCACCCGATAGACCTGCTGCGCCTGGTTGCTCGGCAGCAGTGCCGGGATGCTCCAGCTGTCCTGACGTTCCGGGGCGCCGCACATGGCGTCGGTCAGCGACCAGAACAGGTTGCGCCAGGCCACCACCTCGCCGACCTGCGCCGACACCCCGCGAAACTCCAGGGAGCCGGTGCACTCCAGAGCCTTGGTCAGCAGCCCGGCAATGAAGTCCAGCTTCACCGCCAGCCGCGTGCAGCCTTGCATCGGGTACAGCCGGCCAAAGCCGCCAGCCCCGGCGAAGCGTCGGCAGCGGTCGTAGTCGCGGTAGACCAGCACGTTCTCCCAGGGCACGAAGACATCGTCGAGGATCAGGATCGCGTCGTTCTCGTCGAAACGGCTGGACAGCGGGTAATCGAACGGCGAGCCGGTCAGCCCGGCCTGCAACTCGTAGGAGGGGCGGCAGATCAGTTTCAGGCCGGGGCTGTTCATCGGTGCGAGGAACATCAGGGCGAAGTCCGGATCGTCGCCCATCACCTGGGCCGAGCCGAAGCCGATGAAGTTGTAATGGGTCAGGGCGGAGTTGGTCGCCACCACCTTGGCGCCCTTGACGATGATCCCGCCCTCGACCTCGCGCACCGCGCGGATGAACACGTCCTTGACCTCGTCGCTGGGTTTGTCGCGGTCGATGGGCGGGTTGACGATGGCGTGGTTGAGGTACAGGCACGACTCCTGGATGCGCTGGTACCAGGCCCGGGCGTTATCGGCGTATTCGCCATAGAACTCCGGGTTGGCGCCAAGCACGCTACCGAAGGCTGCCTTGTAGTCCGGGGTGCGGCCCATCCAGCCGTAGGACAGCCGAGCCCAGGCAGCGATGGCATCGCGCTGCTCGCGCAACTCCTCGGCACTGGTGGCGATGCGGAAGAACTTGTGGGTATAGCCGCCGTTGCCGGTATCGGTCGGCCAGCACAGCTGCTCGTGGTGCTCCGGGTCGTGCAGGGCATCGTAGAGACGGGCGATGGATGCGGCGGAATTGCGGAACGCCGGGTGGGTGGTGACGTCCTTGACCCGGTCGCCATAGATGTAGATTTCGCGATCGTCGCGCAGGCTTTCAAGGTACTCGGTGCCGGTGAACGGACGCGCCTCGCGAGGCAGGGCAGTGTGCATGCTGGTCTCCGCTAGTTGTAGTTATGGGAAGCCGGTTGGGCTGCGGAGGATGATGCGGGGGAGCTGGGGTGGGTTGAATGGAGGTTAGGGTGGGAAATTTGTATTTTTCGCAGGGTGTGGTGTGAGCTTCACGAAGTGCATGTCGAAGCTTTTCTGGCGCTCTCAAGATCGAGCGCCGTCCACACGGCGCTTCGCGAGCAAGCTCGCTCCCACGTTGGTTGCAACGTACCTATGCCTGTAAGGCCATGGTTGTTCGCCTTGTTTGTACGACGCAGTATCGCGTCGAGCTTAAAAGCCGCCCCACGATAGATCGCCAGGCATCAAAGGCAAGCGACCCAAAAGGCACAGGCCATGGCGCGTTGCAACAGACGTGGGAGCGAGCTTGCTCGCGAAGCGCCGTGTGGACGGCGCTCGATCTGAAGAGCACCGCAAGAATCAAGTTGGGACTCACGAAGGACAGCAAGGCAACCCCGATCCTGTCATCCCGTCTTGTTCACGGGGTTTCCTTGCAGTCCTTCGCAGCTATTCGGCTCGCGCTGGCTAGACCACCACCTCCAGCGTTGCCACCGACACTTTCAACAACGCTTTGGTGATTTTCATCTGCAAAACAGCATCGTGAATCAACCAGCGCTGCTTGGTGGGCGCATCCTCCGCAGCCTCATTGGCATTGTTGATGGCCCTTTCCAGGTGCTGCTGTGCAAGCTGCAAGGCATTTTCGTGGGAGAGGCCTGCGCGAATGCACAGGTCTGAGGGTGGATCCGGGACTATTTTTTTCATGGGCAATCTCTACGTCGTGGTTGGGATTGCCAGCACGCTGCTGTCAAACAGGTGGGTGGCAACTGTGCGCGGGTTGACAGACCAGGGACGTAGATAACCCGGCGCACCCGAAGGTGCCCACACGCACAGCTGCCATAACGGACAACCGGCGATCCACGTATTTGGCAGGCCTGTCAAAGCCCTTTGCGGTCGATTTGGCGACGACCGACGCAGACTAGGCAGCATTTCCATGGAGCGCAATGGCCGGTAAGGCGGGGCGAGTATGCTTGGGAATTTGCCTACAAGAAAGTCGGATGGCGGGGAAGTTTCGTACCCATTTACGACTGATCCTGGAGGGACGAACAGGCCAGCAGTCATTCAATCGTGGCTTTGTTTGATCCCTCGTTCCGATACTCCCGCGGACTCATCCCCACCTGCTGGCTGAAGAACCGCGAGAAATACCCCGGATCCTTGAACCCCAGCTCATAACCGATCTCGTTGATCGACAACCCGCTGTGCAGCAGCAGGCGCCGTGCTTCCTGGGCCAGGCGCTCCCAGACCACGCGCTTGGCCGACATCTGCGCGATGCGCCGGCAGACCAGATTGAGGCGGGCGCTGGTGAGGCCGAGCAGTTCGGCGTAGTGGGGGATCGGCCAGTGCTGGCGGTAGTGCTGTTCCACCAGCAGGTTGAAACGGTGGAACAGCAGCAGGTCGGGACGGTTCACCTGCCAGTCGGGCTGGGCATTGCCGCTCAGGCGCAGCAAGGTCACCAGGATCAGACGCACCAGGGCCTGGAGGTTGAGCTCGCGGCCGGGCAAGTCGGCAAGGAATTCCCGTTGCAGCAAGTGGAACAACTGGTCGATCTGCCCGGCTTCGGCGACCAGTGCCTGCGGCAGGTCGGCAAGGCTGACGCACAGGGGCATTTCCAGGCGCGGATCGGGAGCGCGCTTGCCATCGCTGAACATCTGCCAGACCCAGGGCTGGCGCAAGGTGATCACATGACCCTCGCAGTCGGCATCGGTGACGAAGGCATGGGGGATGCCCGGCGGGGTGAAGAACAGCATCGGGCCTTGCAGGCGGTAGGGCGTGTCGTCGAGGTAGACGTGGACCTGACCGCGGGTCATGTAGTGGATCTGGAAAAACCGGTCATGCCGGTGCACCGCCACATTGCGCCCGAACACCGCGCTGAGGTGGCCGTGGGCGTCGTAGTGCAGGTCGGCATCGGCGTAGCGCTGGTCGTAGTCGCGGCCGAGGTCGAGGATCGGGATCGGGGTGCTGGTCATGGTCTTGTTATCGGGGCAGCGGTCGGTGTTTCTAGCCGAGCAGGTGGGCGCTGTCAAACGCCCGGCCTCATCGCTGGCTTGCCAGCGATGAGCATGGGTATCTACACATCTCGAGTAAAGGTCGACGCGGTCCATCGCAGCTGAAGCAGCTCCTGGACCGCGTCGCATGGTTGGTTTGGGTAAACCGGAAGATGTGTAGATACCCTTGCAGCGATGAGGCCGGCCGCCCCCCCATCTAGCCGGCGGGCAAGGTCTGAGACGTGGTCACTGGCCGCTCCTCTTTTGCAGGTCGTGATAGCCCAGCGCGGCGCGGGCCTGGCGCAGGGTCTTGCCCTGGCTGATCTGCACTCGGATATCGGCTTCCACCGCCTCGATGCGCCGCGCCGCCTCGGCAACCTCCCGGGCTCGCTCGCGGGGTACCACCAGCACACCGTTGGCATCGGCGACGACGATATCGCCGGGGCAGACCCGCGCACCGCCAATCGACACCGGCTGGTTCAGCGCTTGCACCTGCACCCTGTCCTTGCCGGTGCGCATGTAGCGGCCCCTGCTGAAGATCGGATAGCCGTCACCAAGGGCCTTCGCCACATCACGGCATACCCCGTCGATCACCGTCGCAGCGATGCCGTGCTGGCCGGCGTACTGGGTCATGATGTCGCCCCACACCGTGCAGTCGCGGCGCCCGTCGTTGGCGATCACCACCACCGCGCCTGGGGCGACATCATCGATAAAGTCGCCGACCGTGCCCGGTGGGGTGCTGGCGCTGACGTACTGCACGGTAAAGGCCGGGCCCACCACCACGCCCGGATAGTCGGCCAGGGGCATGATGCCCAGGCACTGGCCGGGCAGGCCGAGCTTGTCCAGGGCGTCGGAAACGCCCGGGGTGTCGAGGCCGGCGAACAGCTCGACGAGATCTTGATCGGTAAGGCTCATCGTTGCGTCTCCAGGTTGATGGCTGCGAACTGGCTGTCGTGCATCACTTCGGCGACCGAGCGCCCGCCGCGTACGGCCTCGACCATCCCGGCCTGGCGCAGGGCGATACGTTCGCCGAGATCGAGCACCTGTTCGATGAGCGCCTGGGCGATAAACACCGTGCCGCAGTTGTCGGCGAGCACGTAGTCGCCTTCGTTGACGGTGACCCCGGCCACGTCGATGGCGCAGGCGGCATCCACCTGGATCACCCGGTTGCGTGCGCTGATCATGGTCACGCCGCGGCCGTAGACCGGATAGCCGATGGCGGCACTGCCGTCGATATCGCGGCTGCAGCCATCGATCACCGTGCCGCGCACGCCTTTGGCCACGGCGGCGTTGGCGAGGATGTCGCCCCAGCAGGAAACCCCTTCCAGGCCACCGGCGATCACCAGCACGCGGTCGTCGCTGGCGATGCTTTCCAGCACCGGGGTGATCAGGTGCACGGTGGGCGCGGCGTCGGTCTTGGCGGCGAGCTGCACGGTACTGGCGCGGCCGACCAGGGCCGCGCAGGGCCACAGCGGGCGCAGGCCGAAGGTGGCACCGGCCAGGCCGAGAAAGTCGAGGGCGTCGGAGACGGTGTTGCTGTCCAGCGCCGCCAGGCGTTGGAGAACGCGGTCCTGGCTCATGGGAGAACCTCATTTGGCTTGGGGAGGCCCAAAGTGTCGGGGCTTGCATTCGATAGGTACATTCCTTATCAAGGATGTTTCCCATACGAAAAACCTATGGAAATGCCATGATCAATTTCCGCCTGATCCGTCACCTCTGGCTGTTTCTTGCCGTTGCCGAGGAGCAGAATTTCGGCCGCGCCGCCAAGCGCCTGGGCATGACCCAGCCACCCCTTACCGAGCAGATCCAGATTCTCGAGCAGGCGCTCAAGGTCAAGCTGTTCGAGCGCTCGCGACGCGGCGCACGATTGACCCCGACAGGTGCGGCGATCCTGCCGGCGGTGCGCAAGTTCGCCGATCAGCTGGAGCGCCTGGAACTGGCGGTGGAGGAGGCGCTGAGCGGGCACCAGGGCATGCTGACCATCGGCGCGATTTCCTCGGCGATGTTCGATGTGCTGCCCGGCGCCCTGGAGCGCTTCAAGCAGGACTACCCGCAGGTCACGGTATCGGTGCGCGAGATCGACAGCGTCGAGGCTGTACCGGCGCTGGAGTCCGGCGATATCGATGTGGCCTTCGCCCGTCTCGATGGCGACCTGGGCCCGGCCATCCAGTGGCTGCCACTGACTCAGGAGCGGCTGATGGTGGCCCTGCCGGCCGACCATCCGTTGGCGACGCGCACCCGGATCAGTCTGGCGAGCCTGGCCAGCGAGCCGCTGGTGATGTTCGCGCGCAAGGTCAGCCCGCTGTATTTCGACAACCTGGTCGCCACCTGCCGGGCCAATGGTTTCTCCCCACGGGTGCTGCATGAGGTGCGCTCGGTGGCTTCGCAGATTGCCTTTGTCAGTTGCGGCCAGGGCATTGCCCTGGTTCCGGCGGCGATGAAGAAACTGGCCCCGGCCAATGTGGTGCTGCGGGCGCTGACGCAGAAGGTCAGCGTGGTCACCACGACCCTGGCCTGGAACAGTGCGCGGGCCAATCCCCTGGCGGAGGCGCTGGTGGCGCAGTTGCGTGACGGCGCATCATAGGTTTGCCCTATGAAAACCATCCTTCGAGCGGAATTTACAGATCAGCCAGCCCGGCTCAAAGTGTCGACCCGACCCGCCGAGGAACCTGCGCATGTCCGTCTCCTGAACCTTCCATCACGCCTTGATCTCCCAGGAGATCGACGGTATCGCGTTACAGGTCGCCACCTCGTATCGCGAGGGCGAGGGGGCGCCGATCCTGTTCCTGCATGGCTTTGGCTCGACCAAGGAGGACTATGTCGGCCTGACCCGGCAAGCGGCGTTCGACGGTCGCGGCTTTATCGCGTTTGACGCGCCGGGGTGCGGCGAAAGTCAGTGCAGCGATCTGTCGCGTGTTTCGATCCCGCTGCTGCTGGAGACGGCGCTGAAGGTACTCGAACACTTTGGCGTCGAACGCTTTCACCTGGTCGGTCACTCCATGGGCGGCCTGACCGCCTTGCTCCTGGCCCACCGCTGTCCGCAACGGGTACTGAGCTTCGTCGATATCGAGGGCAATATCGCGCCCGAGGACTGCTTTCTCAGCCGGCAGATCGTCGACTACCCGGCGGAGGGCGCCCAGGCCTTCTTCACTGCCTTCATCGAGCGCACCCGGCATGGCTGTGACCCGGCCAGCGCGCTGTATACCGCCAGCCTGCCGTACAAGGTGCGTGCCGGTGCGGTGCGGGGCATCTTCAGCTCGATGGTCGAGCTCTCCGACCATGGCAGCTTGATGGACAAGTTCCTTGGCCTGGCCTGTCCGCGAATGTTCATGTACGGCGAGCAGAACAGTCACCTGTCCTACCTGGCCGATATCCAGGCCCGGGGCGTCGAACTGGCGAGCATCCCCGGTTGCGGGCATTTCCCCATGTATTCCAACCCGATCGAGATGTGGCGGCGTATCGCCGGTTTCCATCAGCGGCATGCTGCGCTACTGTGCCCGCCGGATTGATGTTGTGACTGCTGGCCTCATCGTCGGCAACGCCGACTCCCACAGGGTTCCGGGCCACTCATGGTATTTTTGATCGACGCGGTCCTTGTGGGAGCTGGCGTTGCCAGCGATGCGGCCCGCCAGAACAACACAGTCCAGCAAGATCGATGTCGAGGCTGCTGGCCTCATCGTCGGCAAGCCAACTCCCACAAGGTTCTGGGCCAGCCACAGTATCTGTGCTCGACGCGGTCCTTGTGGGAGCTGGCGTTGCCAGCGATGCGGCCCGCCAGAACAACACAGTCCAGCAAGATCGATGTCGAGGCTGCTGGCCTCATCGTCGGCAAGCCAACTCCCACAAGGTTCTGGG
>Ga0222427_100176_pt1 | contig 161451 bp, 141 predicted proteins | sample 2B20Ametagenome_FD_182890 | JGI IMG/M metagenome (GOLD analysis project Ga0222427, IMG submission 182890) | Enriched microbial communities from leaf-cutter ant dump, University of Wisconsin, Madison, United States - 2B20A (version 2) | ecosystem: Environmental > Terrestrial > Nest > Insects... | reverse complement strand
CCGATACGGAAAACTATTGAAACAGATCAAACCATCGCGATCAACCGGATGGGACGGAACGATGAACGGTCAACAGCTGCCATCGACGGATTACTGGTTCACAGTGACCTATACCGAGAATGGAGATGTTAAAGAGTTTAAAGCTCACTTCTCGTTAAAACGATAATTGTAATTAAATCTCAAATAAAAGGGCTGTCCGATTGGACAGCCCTTTTTGTTTGGGGTTGAAAGAAGAACATGACAGGTTTTTAAAACCTGCCAGGTGTAATATAACATAGCAGTTAAAGCAAATAAAAAAGCGATGCCTTGGCATCGCTTTTTTGTAATATATGAAAAGTAGTATTACTTATTGTTATAGGTATGTAACGCTTCTTTTAAAATTCGAACCGATTGAATCAGGTCTTCTTTTTTCAAAACATAAGCGATACGAACTTCATCAAGACCAACATTTGGAGTCGAGTAGAAACCGGCAGCCGGAGCAACCATAACAGTCTCTCCGTTTAAATCGTAACTTTCCAATAGCCATTGTGCAAAATCATCGGCATTTTTAATAGGTAGTTTAACAATGCAATAGAAAGCTCCTTTTGGAGAAGCAACGGTTACACCATCGATTTTATTTAATTCGGCGATTAGCGTATCTCTACGGTCTTTATATTCGGTGATCACATCGTCAAAATAACTTTGCGGTGTTTCAAGTGCAGCTTCACTGGCAATCTGTGCAAAAGTTGGTGGACTCAAACGGGCCTGTGCAAACTTCATAGCAGTAGCCATTACAGCTTTGTTTTTAGAAACGATACAACCGATTCGTGCGCCACACATACTGTAACGTTTGGAAACAGAATCAATCATAATAGCGTGCTCTTCCAAACCTTCGATATTCATTACAGAATAATGTTTATCACCATCGTAAGTAAACTCGCGGTACACTTCGTCGGCAATCAGGAAAAGATCGTGTTTTTTTACCAGTTCGGCCAATTGCATGATTTCTTCTTTCGAATATAAATAACCGGTTGGATTACCCGGATTGCAAATCAAAATGGCTTTGGTTTTCGGTGTGATTAGTTTTTCAAAATCGCTGATTGGCGGAAGCGCAAACCCGGTTTCGATAGTCGAAATAACCGGTACCACTTTTACACCCGATGCTGTTGAAAAACCATTATAGTTGGCATAAAAAGGCTCCGGGATGATGATCTCATCATCGGCATCCATAGTACTTCCCATTGCAAATAAAAGTGCTTCCGATCCACCGGTAGTGATAATAATATCGGCTGCGTCGATAGGAAGACCGTGTTCGCGGTAGTATTTGGAAAGCTTGTTGCGATAGCTTTCAAAACCAGCGGAATGGCTGTATTCCAACACGGTGATATCGGCATTTTTTACCGCATTTAAAGCTACTTCCGGTGTTTTAATGTCCGGCTGACCGATATTAAGATGGTAAACTTTATGACCTTTCTTTTTCGCAATTTCTGCATAAGGAACCAATTTTCGGATTGGCGATTCAGGCATCTGTTGCCCTTTTAATGAAACTTTAGGCATGGTAGTAATTTTTGTTGCACAAATTTGCGACTTTTTTTTAAGAAATTGATAAAAAATCCGCCCTCAAATTTTATATTAATAGGAAATATCAACGAAAATAGCTATATTTAAGAAAAAATTAGTGATGCGGTTACTTGTCTTCCTTTTGCTAATCATCACGTATCCTGCCAAACTTTTGGCACAAGAAGGCTTTCAATGGCATTCCCCTAAAAACAAGATCGAGATTCCATTTGTTTTCGTAGATAATTTGATCATAATTCCGGTGGAGATTAACAATGCTAAAATGAATATGTTGTTGGATTCGGGTTCGGAGCCATCGTTGATTTTTAGTTTTCCACAAAGTGATACCTTACAGTTGTATAACACGAAAAAGATCCGGATTTCCGGATTGGGTAGTGAAGAAGTGGCCGAAGGTCTTTTGTCACAAAGGAATAAACTTAACGTGAGTAATTATATCGATACCAATTTTGAAATTCTGGTAATTCTGGACGAAAAGCTGAATTTCTCATCCCGTATCGGAATACCGGTAAATGGAATCTTAGGGTATTCTTTTTTTAGGAATCATCTGGTCGAGATCAATTATATAAAAAAGAAAATCATCTTATATAAAAATGACGAGCTGTTAAAAAGCAAGCGGATACGTAAATACACGGCAATACCCTTGGATATTGTGAATGGCAGGCCATATGTAAATGTAAATGCAAAATTGGATGGAAAAGAATTACCGTTAAAATTATTGATGGATACCGGATTAACCGATGGTTTATGGCTGTTTGAAGATGATGTGATCAAATGTAACGACAAATATTTTGAAGATGTTTTGGGTGAAGGAATCGGAGGAACCATTTACGGAAAAAAATCGCGTTTATCAGAAATCAGAACGGCTCATTTTTTGTTTAAAGAACCGTTGGTTTCCTATCCGGATACGACTTCCTACAAGCAATTGAGTATTATTAAAGACCGGAATGGTTCGTTGGGTGGGGAGATATTAAAGCGTTTCCATCTGATTGTGGATTATAGCGGAAAACAAATTTTTGTAAAGAAAAACAAAATGTTCGACGATCCGTTTTTGTATAATATGAGCGGTATCGAAGTACAGCATAATGGTGTTCAGTGGATACAGGAATCGGTTAAAAGCGATGTTAGTAAAAGTCTGCCAATGGGTACGACCAATATTGATGATATTGTATTTGATAATTCCAGTTTTAAATACAAGTTTATGTTAAAGCCGGTTTTTGAAATTGCAAGTGTCCGCAAAGGTTCGCCAGCCGAAGAAGCCGGTTTAAAGGCGGGTGATAAGATTATCCGTATCGATCGTAAAAATGCCTATAACCTGACCAAACAACGGATCAATGAGTTGTTACAGGTGGATGACAATAAAACAATTCGGATTGAAATAGAACGCGACGGAAAAAATCAGGAATATCAGGTAACAATCCGAAAGCTATTCTGAATTAAAGATTGATCAAAATAAAAAAAGGGCCGTCATTTTGACGGCCCTTTTCTGTATCAATAAGTAAAGTTGTTACGACTGTGGTGTTGCTTTTGGTTTTTCAAGCACGCCTGACTCTTGTTTCACAACTACTTCTCCTTTAATTCGTAAAGCTACTTTTCCACCTTCATAGTTAACCGCATTGGATTCTACTGTAATGGTTTTGCTGATTTTACCAGGGTTCATGTTGTACTTAACATCAATTTTACCGGTTTTACCAGGCATAATTGGTTCCGTAGGTTTAGAAGGTACTGTACATCCGCAAGTAGATTGTACATTAGTAATAATTAGAGGAGCATCTCCGGTGTTTTTAAATTCGAAAGAACGAATTCCGTTATCCGCTTCTTTAGTAACTACACCATAATCGATAGTGTTGTCTTTTGCTTTAAATTCAATTTTCGGTCCTTTTTGAGCATATGAAGCAACACTAAATGCTAATACTGCAACTAATCCTAATAATTTTTTCATTTTCAACTTAGTTTTTTTAATTGTTATTGTAAAATTACATTGTTTTGCTAAACGAACAAATATTTTAACGCTCTTTTTTTATTTGCTCAGTTATAACTATTTTTGCGATATAGTTTACAAAAAGTGTACCAAATTATAACGCTATAAAGGGTTCTTTTTTGAGGAAACATTTTGAAAATAAGTGATTTATAGTTCGGGTAAGCTATGTTAAACAAAAAACAAATCAAATTATTAATATGACAATTCCAGCTCAATTTGACGCCAAAGCAGTAGAACAGAAATGGTACGACTACTGGATGAAGAACAATTATTTTCACTCGGAACCTGATCACAGAACGCCGTACACTATTGTTATTCCTCCTCCAAACGTCACCGGTGTACTGCACATGGGGCACATGCTGAACAATACTATTCAGGATGTACTGATTCGTCGCGCCCGTCTGAGAGGATTCAACGCCTGTTGGGTTCCGGGTACCGATCACGCTTCCATTGCAACAGAGGCTAAAGTTGTAGCAAAATTAAAGGAAGAAGGGATCAATAAAAACGATCTTACCCGCGAAGAATTTTTAGTTCATGCCTGGGAATGGACCAACAAATACGGTGGTGTTATCCTGGATCAGCTAAAAAAACTGGGTGCTTCCTGCGATTGGGAACGTACGAAGTTCACAATGGATCCGGATATGTCGGCATCGGTAATCCGTACTTTTGTAGATCTGTATAATAAAGGATTGATTTATAGAGGGTATCGTATGGTAAACTGGGATCCGGAAGCGAAAACAACGCTATCGGACGAAGAGGTTATCTACGAAGAACGTCAGGGAAAATTATACCATTTGCGTTATCAGATTGAAGATAGTAGCGAATATGTAACGATTGCAACCACGCGTCCGGAAACGATTTTGGGTGATACGGCAATTTGTATCCATCCGGATGACGAGCGTTATTTCCATCTGAAAGGTAAAAAAGTAATCGTACCGATCTGCAACCGTGTGATCCCGATTATTTTTGATGAATATGTAGATATGGAATTCGGAACCGGATGTTTAAAAGTAACGCCGGCGCACGATGTAAACGATAAGGAACTGGGGGCTAAACACAACCTGGAGATCATCGATATCTTTAACGAAGATGCAACGCTAAACTCGTTTGGATTGCATTATGAAGGAAAAGATCGTTTCGTAGTTCGCGAAGAAATCGCAAAAGAACTGGAAACATTGGGTGCTTTGGTAAAAGTGGAAACCCATATTAACAAAGTAGGAACTTCCGAAAGAACCAAAGCGGTAATCGAACCAAGATTATCCGATCAGTGGTTCCTGAAAATGGAAGAATTGGTAAAACCGGCGATCAAAGCGGTATTGGAAACGGAAGATGTAAAACTGTATCCAAGCCGATTTAATAATACGTACCGTCACTGGATGGAAAACATCCGCGATTGGAACATCTCCCGTCAGTTATGGTGGGGACAACAAATTCCGGCCTATTATTATGGTGATGGAAAAGAAGATTTTGTAGTAGCCGAAAACAAAGCGGAAGCGTTAGCATTGGCAAAACAAAAAACAGGAAACCAGATTCTGACCGAAAGTGACCTTAAACAAGATGTAGATGCCCTGGATACATGGTTCTCTTCCTGGTTATGGCCGATATCGGTGTTTGGAGGGATTATGGATCCTGAAAACCCGGAATACAAATATTATTATCCAACCAATGATTTGGTAACCGGACCGGATATCCTGTTTTTCTGGGTAGCGCGTATGATTATTGCCGGTTATGAATATGCCGGAGAAAAACCGTTTACAAATGTATACCTAACCGGTTTGGTTCGGGATAGTCAACGCCGAAAAATGTCAAAATCACTTGGGAACTCACCGGATCCGTTGGATTTGATTGAAGAATTCGGAGCCGATGGCGTACGGGTAGGCTTGTTGTTAAGTGCTTCGGCTGGAAACGATATCCTGTTTGACAAAGAATTGTGTAACCAGGGGAAAGGTTTTACCAATAAAATCTGGAACGCTTTCCGTTTGATCAAAGGATGGGAAGTAAGCGATAACGTTGCACAACCGGAATCGGCAAGAGTGGCGATCGAATGGTATGAAGCCAAATTACAGAAAACCTTGGTGGAGATCGAAGATCATTTCGAAAAATACAGAATTTCGGATGCACTTATGGCCATTTATAAACTGGTTTGGGACGATTTCTGTTCGTGGTTCCTGGAAATGATTAAACCGGGTTACCAACAGCCAATCGATAAAACGACTTTCGAAAAAGCAATCGAAATGTTGGAGGCCAATCTGAAATTATTACATCCGTTTATGCCGTTCTTAACCGAAGAGATCTGGCAGCATATAACCGAAAGAACGGAAAAAGAGGCATTGATCATTTCCGAATGGCCAAAAGCGAAAGAATATAGTGAGAGTTTGATTCAGGAGTTTGACTTTGCAACAGAAGTAATCTCCGGTATCCGTACGATCCGTAAAGACAAAAACATCCCGTTTAAAGATGCGATTGAACTTAAAGTGATCAATAACGAAAAGGCAACGACTTTCTTTGATACGGTAATTCAGAAGTTAGGAAATATCAGTACGTTGGAATATGTTTCGGAAAAAGTTGACGGAGCGTTATCGTACCGTGTAAAATCCAATGAGTACTTTATTCCGATCACCGGAAACATTAATGTGGAGGAGGAAATTGCCAAGTTAACGGAAGAATTGAATTATATCAAAGGATTCCTGAAATCGGTTCAGGCAAAACTATCGAATGAGAAGTTTGTAGGATCGGCTCCGGAAAAAGTGGTAGCGATGGAACGCCAGAAAGAGGCCGACGCGCTTGCTAAAATTGAGACGATCGAACAAAGTCTGATGAGTTTAAAATAAACGAATACGACAGATAAACAAAGGCTGCTTCCTACGAAGCAGCCTTTGTTGTTTTATGGTACACCTGACAGGTTTTAGAAACCTGTCAGGTGTTAGACGTTCAATGGTAGCCTTTTTGTTTTTATAGGTGTTTAAGCAGAAGTAAATGCAGTACCTGGTCTATTCGGTTTATAGAATTAGGTATTTTACACGCGGAAAAACTGTTAAAATTCACTATATTCGTACTAGTACAATCACTCGATAGATGCGTCTGTTTGGGTGTTGTTGTTATGCTGGACAACATTGATTCAAAGTCAGCGTTACTATTCAGAATTACAGTTAATTGATGGTTACGATTACCAGACGGGTATCGAACACGAAAATGACAGCAATCGGATGCCTTCGGATTTATGGCATTTTATTTGCTTGGCATCGGTAGTTTTCCAAATGATGATACAGCAGACAGTCGTATCATTTCTATTTTCAGACAATTTTGAATATGTAAATATGAATAAGATGTTTTTAGTTTTTATGGCGTTAGCAACATTTTTTACTTCTTGTGATCAAGAAGAAACACAAAATCCTTCAGAAACTGCAGTCCAGTATACCATGCCCGAAGAAAGTGAAACCCACGAAGGTACCTGGCTGCAATGGCCACATCAATATCAATATGGCGTAGCCTACCGGAACAGTCTGGATGCTACCTGGGTTGCGATGACACAGGCGTTGGTAACCAGCGAGAAAGTGCATATTATAGCCTATAACGAAACGGAAAAAAACAGAATCACCGGACTTTTAAATACCGCCGGAGTTCCGCTTGCCAATGTCGATTTTAAGATTTATAAAACCGATGATGTCTGGGTGCGCGATAACGGTCCGATCTATGTACGGGATAAAACCGGAAAACTGATCATTCAGGATTGGGGATTCAATGCATGGGGTGAAAAGACCGACGAAGAATCGGGCGATCCGATTGGGTTTGTTAATTGCAACAGTATTCCTTCCAAAATCGGGATTGATCAAAACAGAACGGTTATCAATATCAATGAAATAATGATCAATGAAGGTGGGAGTGTAGAGATTGATGGAAAAGGAACGTTGATGGCTTGTAAAAGCTCGATCCTTAACAGCAATCGAAATCCCGGTATGACACAGGCGGAAGCGGAGGAATTATTTTCACAATACCTCGGTATAACGCACTTTATCTGGCTTGACGGTCAGGCTGGATTGGAACTTACGGATCAGCATATCGATGGTTTTGCGCGATTTGGAAACGCATCGACCATAGTTACGATGGATACGGGAGATTTATTGGATTTTGATGTCAAACAAAGTGATATCAATAAACTTTACGCTGCCAAAGACAAAAATGGCAATGCCTATACTTTTCTAAAAGTGCCTTTAACGCAAAACAACGTCAAAAAAACAGACGGAACCGATTTAGGTTATAAAGGCTCGTATATCAATTATTATATTGCCAATAATAAAGTGTTGGTACCCAACTATAACGATCCGAATGATGCGGTTGCAAATGCGATTATTCAAACCTTATATCCAACAAGAACCGTGGTGGGAATAGATGTTCGGAATTTATACGCCAACGGAGGAATGGTGCATTGCGTGACACAGCAACAACCAGCAGACTAAAAAGCTTTTGCTAACGAATACGGCAAATAAACAAACCAAGCAGCCGTACACCTGTCAGGTGTTGGATGTTAACGATTAAAGATAGATAACTAATGTATTGCGAATAAATCACTATCTTTAAAAGACATTATATAAAAGGAATGTTTCATAAAAGGTGCGATTTATGATAAAAAGGATACTGGAATACCTAAACCTGGAAAGAGAAGTAGACGATTTCGATAAAATCCACGAGAATATCGAAAAAGATGTGATCTTTAAAGGAACAAACCTGTGGATCTTGGTTTTTGCCATTTTTGTTGCTTCGATCGGATTGAATATGAATTCGACAGCCGTGATTATCGGTGCGATGTTGATTTCACCGTTAATGGGACCAATCAACGGAATGGGCTACAGTCTGGCGACTTATAACTTTCCGTTATTCCAGAAAGCCTTTAAAAATTTCGGATTTGCCGTTATGGCGAGTTTAATTGCGTCCACCTTATATTTTACAATAAGTCCGGTTTCGACAGCGCATTCGGAATTGTTGGCGCGAACGAGTCCGACCATTTACGATGTGTTGATCGCTCTTTTTGGCGGTTTGGCCGGAATCGTAGCAATGAGCAGTAAACAAAAAGGAAATGTGATTCCGGGTGTGGCCATTGCTACGGCTTTGATGCCGCCGTTATGTACCGCAGGTTATGGTTTGGCGACGTTTAATCTGAATTATTTTTTCGGTGCCTTTTACCTTTTTACGATCAATACGGTATTTATAGCTCTTTCGTCGGTTTTGGTTTCCCAACTATTAAAATTTCCAATCCGTACACTGGTCAACGAAGAACAAAAGAAAAAAGTAAACCGTTGGGTATCGTTTGTAATTCTGATTACGATAGTGCCAAGTATCTATTTTGGTTATGTTCTGGTTGTAAACGAAAGATTTACGACTCAGGCCGATCGTTTTGTTAAAAGTGTAAGCGTATATGACGGGAATTATCTTTTAAAAAATGAGGTCGATCCCAATAAAAGAAAAATTACATTGATCTATGCCGGAAATGCCTTAACCGATAAAGCCCAAAAAAACATTTTAAGCAAAGCACTCGATTTTAGTATCGACAGTTCCAGTGTCGACATTCAGAAAGGACTGGCTTTTGGCGAAGCGAATGATAAAAACCTGTCCAAGGTAGAAAACCTGCAAAGTGAACTGAACCGTATGCATCTTTTGTTAAAAGAAGGCAAGCACAGACAGGATAGTATTAATGCAAGGGTTCGGATCGGGAAACAATTATTCGCCGAGATAAAACCATTATATCCGGGAATCACGTCCTGTTCGTTTTCGGAAACGGAAATATACCGGGATACACTACCGGAAAAAACAGCAATCGTAACCTTTTCGGCGATTACCAACGGCCTAAAACCAGACGATAAAAACAAAATAACCGAATGGGTTCGCTCACGGGTACTTAACGAAAAAACAAAAGTCTATTTTGAGGTGGAAACAGCTGTTAAAAAGGTCCGTTAAACTTTTAGCTGTTTTCGTATTTTCCTTTGTACCTTTGCAGCTAGCAAAATGTAACCAATGAAATTTCAGGTAGTTTCCGAGTATAAGCCAATGGGTGATCAACCACAGGCTATAGACAAACTAAGTAATGGGGTGAATAGCGGCGAGCGGTATCAGACCCTTTTAGGGGTAACCGGTTCCGGGAAAACCTTTACAGTAGCCAACGTGATTCAGGAAGTGCAGCGACCAACTCTGGTACTGGCACATAACAAGACACTGGCGGCTCAGCTGTATTCGGAATTCAAACAGTTTTTTCCGAACAATGCGGTAGAATACTTCGTGTCGTATTACGACTATTACCAGCCGGAAGCCTTTATACCCGTAACGGGAACCTATATTGAAAAAGATCTTTCGATTAACGACGAACTGGAGAAAATGCGACTTAGTACGACTTCGTCCCTGTTGTCGGGTAGGAGAGACGTATTGGTAGTCGCTTCGGTATCCTGTTTGTACGGTATTGGAAACCCGGTGGAGTTTCAGAAAAACGTAGTTGCTATCGAACAAAATCAGGTCATTTCCCGAACAAAACTATTACACCGTTTAGTACAGAGTTTATATGCGCGTACGGAAGCCGAATTTACTCCGGGTACTTTTCGGATAAAAGGTGATACGGTGGAAGTATATCCGAGTTATGCTGATGATCCGTTTCGAATTCACTTTTTTGGTGATGAAATTGAAGAAATTGAAGCCTTTGATCCGAAAACCGCACAGGTAATCGAAAAATACGACAAGCTAAATATCTATCCGGCCAATATGTTTGTAACGTCACCGGATGTATTGCAAAATGCGATCTGGGAAATTCAACAGGATTTGGTAAAACAGGTCGATTATTTTAAAGAAATCGGAAAACACCTTGAAGCCAAACGTCTGGAAGAACGAACCAATTTCGATTTAGAGATGATCCGCGAATTGGGCTATTGTTCCGGTATCGAAAACTATTCCCGTTATCTGGACGGGCGCGCACCGGGAACACGACCTTTCTGTTTATTGGATTATTTCCCGGACGATTTTCTGATGGTAGTCGACGAAAGTCACGTTACGATTTCGCAGGTGCATGCCATGTATGGCGGCGACCGTTCGCGTAAGGAAAACCTCGTCGAATACGGATTCCGTTTACCTGCGGCGATGGACAACCGTCCGTTAAAGTTTGAAGAATTTGAAAGCCTGCAAAATCAGGTCATATATGTGTCGGCAACACCGGCCGATTACGAATTGCAAAAATCGGAAGGAATCTATGTCGAACAGATCATTCGTCCGACCGGTTTATTGGATCCGATTATTGAAGTACGACCAAGTCTGAATCAGATTGATGATCTGATCGAGGAAATACAGTTGCGTTGTGAAGCCGACGAACGCGTATTGGTAACCACACTAACCAAACGTATGGCGGAAGAATTGACCAAGTACTTAACTAAAGTGTCAATACGCTGTCGTTATATCCATTCGGAGGTAGATACGTTGGAACGGGTAGAAATCATGCAGGATTTGCGAAAAGGGTTGTTTGACGTGCTAATCGGAGTAAACCTGTTACGGGAAGGTCTGGATTTACCGGAAGTATCGCTGGTTGCCATTTTGGATGCCGATAAGGAAGGATTTTTGAGAAGTCACCGTTCGCTGACACAAACTGTAGGACGTGCCGCTCGTAACGTAAACGGTAAAGCGATCATGTATGCCGATAAGGTTACCGACAGTATGCAAAAAACGATCGATGAGACCAATTACCGTCGTACCAAACAGATGAATTATAACGATAAAAACAACATCGTTCCAAAAGGCCTGAATAAAAAGATTGAAAGCGCACTGATGAAAAATCAGTCGAGTTCCTACCAATATGAAGCAGCGACCAAAGCGGCAGAACCGAATACGGCGTATATGTCGAAAACGGAAATCGAAAAGCTGATTCGCGAAAAACGCAAGGTTATGGAAAAAGCCGCCAAAGAACTGGACTTTATGCAGGCGGCCAAATTGCGTGACGAAATTAAAAGTCTACAGGAAAAAATATAAGTGTTTTGAAGAACGGCTAGTTATGCTGTTCTTCAAAAGCACAAATCAGAAAAGCCGGTTCGACCATTCGGTTTGGCGATTGTTCCATGGCTTTTAATGTCTTTCGGATTCCCATTGGGTTTAATCCCATTTTAATTCCGATTTCATTGATCATTCTGACTTCCCGTTCGTGTAAAACATTATCCACATGCATTAATAAAGCCAGGCGATAAAATTGCATTACGCGCTGGTGTTCGCTTTTAATTGGGATAATGGCAGCACGTTTTTTAAAAAGCTCCAGAAAAAGCTCTTTTTCAATGGCCAGTTCTTCGGCTACAATCGCTAAAAAATCGTATTCACTATCGTGGAGTTCGCCGTCAACAATGGCAAAAGCAATCATTTCAGATAAAAGACTTATACGTTCTTCGTGGGTATTCATATCGGGGATTTTTTTGCAAAAATAAATTAAAATCAGTTTCAAAACAGAGACCATTGATTTTATGTATCTTTGAACGATAATTTAGGACTATGACGAATAATGATATTTTTAAAAAGCTTCGTGTAGCATTGCAGTTACGCGATGATCAAATTGTGGAGATTTTAGAGCTGGTTGATTTCAGAATATCCAAAGGAGAAATTGGAAATTTCTTCCGCAATGCCGACCATCCGAAATTTATGGAATGTGGCGATCAGGTGTTGCGTAACTTCCTGAACGGATTGGTGATTCACCTGAGAGGAACAAAAGAGAATCCTAAAAAACCGATGGATGTACTGGCACAAAATAAAGAAGCGGTAAAAACAGGAGGGAAACCGGAAGTAAAAGCCAAAGCCCCACAAAAACCGGCCGCTAAAAAGCCAATGGGAAAAAAACCGGCATTTAAAGCGAAAAAACAAGAACCTGTAGTTGAAAAAATCCGCTTTAAAAACGGAAAGAATAAAAACTCGTAATTTGAGCTTATTCGATACGCTGGATTATCTGAAAAAAGGAAATGAACTTCAGCAAAAAAGCTACAATCTTTTAACGAAGCATCGGATTTTGGAACTGCTATCGGATTTTGATCCGATTCTGGTTGGAACCATACCAATCGATATTGCGATTGAATCGAGTGATCTGGATATTGGTTGTTACTGGAAAGACAAATACGGTTTTATAACGACGGTACACAAAGCATTTTCCGGATATCAGGATTTCTCTTGTCAGGAGTTGGATAATGGCGCTATGGAAGCTATAGTGGCTAATTTCAGTATCGATGGCATTGCAATTGAAATCTTCGGACAAAATATTCCCACCCGCGAGCAAAACGGTTACCGACATATGTTAATTGAACACCGGATTTTACAGGAAAGGGGAGTAGCCTTTCGGGAGGCGGTTATCGCTTTAAAAAAGAGCGGAATCAAAACCGAACCGGCCTTTGCCCAACTTTTACAAATAGAAGGCGATCCGTATCTGGGATTGTTGGAATATAAAAAAGCCTGAGTTGAAAACTCAGGCTTTATAATTATATAACTTTTTTTATCAATTATGATAAAGCAGCTTTTACTTGATCAGCAGCTTCCTGGAATTCAACAGCTGATAAAATTGGCATACCGGAATTGTCGATCAATTCTTTAGCAATTTCAGCGTTTGTTCCCTGTAAACGAACGATGATCGGCACATTAATGCTATCACCCATGTTTTTATAAGCATCTACAACACCCTGAGCAACACGGTCACAACGAACGATACCACCAAAGATGTTAATTAAGATTGCTTTTACGTTTGGATCTTTTAAGATAATACGGAAAGCTGTTTCTACACGTTTTGCATCAGCAGTTCCTCCTACGTCAAGGAAGTTAGCCGGCTCAAAACCTGCATGTTTGATTAAGTCCATAGTAGCCATTGCTAATCCGGCACCGTTAACCATACATCCTACGTTACCATCAAGGTCAACATAGTTTAATCCTACTTCTTTTGCTTCTACTTCAATAGCGTTTTCCTCACGGATATCACGCATTTCAGCATAGGCTTTCTGACGGAATAATGCGTTGTCGTCTAAAACAACTTTTGCATCTACCGCTAAAATTTTATTATCAGAAGTTTTTAAAACCGGGTTGATTTCGAATAGGGAAGCATCAGCACCTACATACGCATCGTATAAAGCGGCTACGAATTTTACCATATCTTTAAAAGCATCACCGGATAAACCTAAGTTAAAAGCGATTCTTCTAGCCTGGAAACCTTGTAAACCTACAGCAGGATCGATTTCTTCTGTAAAGATTAAATGAGGTGTTTTTTCAGCTACTTCTTCGATATCCATACCACCTTCGGTAGAATACATAATCATGTTACGTCCTTTACCTCTGTTTAATAAAACAGACATATAAAATTCTGAAACTTCACTTTCACCAGGATAGTAAACATCTTCCGCAACCAATACCTTGTGTACTTTTTTACCTTCCGGCGGCGTTTGCGGCGTTACTAAATCCATTCCGATGATTTGCCCGGCAATTTCCTGAACTTGCTCCAGGTTTTTAGCCAACTTAACACCACCACCTTTTCCACGACCACCGGCGTGAATTTGTGCTTTGATTACATGCCATCCGGTTCCGGTTTCGGCAGTTAGTTGTTTTGCTTTTGCTACAGCTTCCTCGGCATTGTTAGCAACATAACCACGTTGTACTCTAACACCGTGACTAGCTAATATTTCTTTACCTTGATATTCGTGTAAATTCATAATTGGATACGTTTAGCTTTATTATAAAGTGCCACAAAAATAGCAAACTTGATTTAAAGTGCCTAATTAAATTTAGACGAGTTTACGATTATGGGATTAAAAATAAAGCAGTTTGACTGTTTTTTATTTTGAACGGAGTGTTGGACACTATTAAATCGGAGAGAAATCAAAAAACGCCTTCCTTTCGGAAAGCGTTTTTATATGAATTTGTATTGTTCTGATTATTTGTCGATCGAACCCAGAACCCGTTTCATAAAGCTGTTTAAAGCTTCTTTTTTATCGGTTCCTTCTTTGACCATTTTGTTTACTTCCAATGCGCCATACATATTGGAGATCAGCTCTCCGATAACGTCCAGTTCTTCGTCTTTTAACGACGGAACTTCGGTTAGCGCTTCCAGTACTTCGATGGTTTCGATGATATAATCCTGGTCGTTCTCTTCAATGAACTGCGTAAGTTGTTTAATTACAGGTAATTTCATAATTAAGCGATTTCATTTACCAATTCCGACAATACTTCTGCTTTGTTGGTTTGCGACTGGTTTACCAAGGCACCGTTAACGAAAGTAGCAAAAGTAGGCAGGTTGCTTACATTAGCCAGTTTTCGCGATTCCGGAGAATTCTCGGCATCCACCAATACGAAAGTGATATTTTCTTTTTCCGAAGCCAGTTTTTTAAATTTTGGCTTCATGATACGGCAGTTTCCACACCAGGAAGCAGAAAATTGTACCACTACTTTTTCGTTAGCATTTACCAACTCCTGTAGTTTATCTTCATTTAATTCAATTAACATAGCAATTTTTTTTAGAATTAGTTATTTAAGTAGTTTGCAACACCTTCTCTGGTAGCAAACATCGCTTCTTTTCCTTCTTCCCAGTTAGCAGGACAAACTTCACCTTTAGTCTGAACGTGCGTATACGCATCGATAAGACGTAGGTACTCGTTTACGTTTCTACCAAGTGGCATATCGTTTACACTTTCGTGGAAAATTTTTCCGGTTTCGTCTACTAAATAAGTAGCACGGTACGTTACATTAGAACCTTCGATAATAACCGTATCCAATTCGTCATTGTAATTCGCAGTTTCGATATCTAAAATACCTAAGATGTTCGCCAGGTTACGAGTTGTATCGGCTAAGATCGGATACGTAACGCCCTCGATACCACCGTTGTTTTTTGGTGTGTTCAACCACGCAAAGTGTACTTCGTTAGTATCACAAGAAGCACCGATTACAATAGTGTTTCTTTTTTCGAATTCAGGTAAAGCAGCTTGGAAGGCGTGTAATTCAGTTGGACAAACAAAAGTAAAGTCTTTTGGATACCAAAATAATAATACTTTTTTGTTGTTTTTAGTTGCCTCTTCGAAGATGTTGATTTTTAAATTATCACCCATTTCAGAGATAGCGTCAATTGCAATGCTTGGAAATTTTTTACCTACTAATGACATAATTTTAATGAATTTTAAAGATTATTATTTTTTTGCAGTACAAAAGTAGCCAATTCTTAGCGGACCTATGTATTAAGTTTGATTATTATTTTTTATTTTAATATAAATAAAACCTATCTGTATCCGTGGTTTTTACTTTATTTAACAGAGAACCGACAATTTATAAATTGGTTTTATATATTTGTTTTTATTAGCAGAAAAAAAAATTACGGTTTAATTTATTGTTAATAATCCTAAAAACTAACCGATTACGCACAAAAATAATTTATGAGTTTTTCAAATTTATTTCGAAAAAAATCCGTTGAAGACATATTAAAACAGGTAAAGCAGAATGCAGCCGATGGTCACGGAGCCCTTGGTAAGCATTTAACCACAAGAGATTTAACCGCATTTGGAATTGCGGCTATAGTGGGTGCCGGAATTTTTAGTACCATTGGTAAGGCGAGTTCCGACGGTGGTCCGGCCGTTATCTTTTTATTCCTTTTTACGGCGCTGGCCTGCGGATTTGCCGCTTTTGCCTATGCTGAGTTTGCTTCGATGGTACCCGTTTCGGGAAGTGCCTATACCTATTCGTATGTGGCTTTTGGCGAGTTAATCGCCTGGATTATCGGTTGGGCGTTGATTATGGAATATGCGATTGGAAATATCACCGTTGCGATTTCCTGGAGTGACTATTTTACCGGACTACTCGAAAGTGGCGGTATACACTTGCCACAATGGATACAAATGGACTATCTGACGGCTTCGAACGGTTATGCCGAAGCCACCGCATTAATGCAGGGCGGGAAGTCCTTTGAAAACCTGAGTGCTGCGTTACAGGCGGCTCATACGGCCTGGACGACGTCACCGGTTATCGGTTCATTTCACTTTGTAGCCGATCTTCCGGCATTATTGATCATTATAATTATAACCTGGTTGGTTTACCGCGGAATGAAAGAATCCCGTAATGCCAGTAACCTGATGGTGGTTGTTAAACTGGCCATTATTTTATTGGTTATTGCTGTGGGGGTGTTTTATGTGGATACCGAAAACTGGAATCCGTTTGCTCCTAATGGAATTAATGGCGTTTTAAAAGGTGTTTCGGCGGTTTTCTTTGCTTATATCGGATTTGATGCCATCTCAACTACGGCTGAAGAATGTAAAAACCCACAAAGAGATTTACCACGTGGAATGATGTGGGCGATCGTAATTTGTACGGTACTTTATATTGTTATCGCATTGGTATTAACCGGAATGGTTAGTTATAAGGAGTTGAATGTTGGTGATCCGCTGGCATTTGTATTTGAAAAACTGGACCTGAAATGGTTGTCCGGAATTATAGCTGTTAGCGCTGTTGTGGCGATGGCAAGCGTACTGTTGGTGTTCCAGATGGGACAACCGCGTATCTGGATGAGTATGAGCCGTGATGGTTTATTACCAAAGCGTTTTTCCAAAGTACATCCAAAATATAAAACGCCTTCATATGCTACCATCGTAACTGGTTTTGTAGTGGCTATACCGGCTTTATTTTTAAACCTGACAATGGTAACCGATTTGTGTAGTATCGGAACCCTGTTTGCTTTCGTTCTGGTTTGTGCCGGAGTTTTGGTATTGCAGGATAAAAAAGATATTCCGAGAGGGAAATTTAAAACGCCGTATATCAATGCGAAATATATTGCGCCGGTATTGGTAATCGCAGGTTTGGTATTTGCCTTTACGGTGAATCAAAAAGCGACAATGGATTTTATCACGAATGTACCACAGGTTAATGAACCATCGGCTATTGTAACGGCTTTAACCAAAGAAGAAGCTGCCGGAGTATACAATCAGTTATTACAGGGAGATAAGGCGCATATCGCTAAGGAAACGCAGGATTTAGAACACATTCTGAGTAATTATAAAGAAGAAGATGCCGGTAAATATGCAGAAATGGTAGCCGGATTACCGATAAAAGATTCGGTAAAATATGAAAGCGGACTGGCTTTGTTCCAGCATAAAATCCCAATGTGGATCTTTTTTATCGTATTGATTGGATTAACCGTTTGGGCATATAGAAAGAATTTGTCATTAATTCCGCTTTTAGGATTAGTATGTTGTTTGTATATGATGGCGGAACTAAGCGTTTGGAACTGGATTTATTTTACAATCTGGTTGCTGATCGGATTGGCTATTTATTTTGGCTATAGTCAGAAAAACAGTAAGCTGAATTTTAATAAAATTGAGCCGAAACTAAACGATTAAAAGGTTTATAAAAGACGAATAACACACAACAGAATGAGATTAGTAGTGGATAGCGGCTCAACAAAAGCCGACTGGATTGCATTGGATAGCAAAGGAAATATACAGTTTACTGTGACAACCTTAGGATTAAACCCGGAAGTGCTGGAAAAAGAAGAAATGTTGGAACGAATGTCACAGCGTTTTGACATTTCGCATAATAGAGACCTGGTTACCCATTTGTTTTTTTATGGTGCCGGTTGTGGAACCGACCGTATGAAAAATTTTCTGGCCGGTGTTTTTAGAGAATATTTTCCAAATGCCGAAGTTGTAGTCCACGAAGATACTTATGCGGCCGTATATGCTACCACGCCACAAGGAGAAGAGGCAATCGTCTGTATTTTAGGTACGGGGTCGAATTGCAGTTATTACGACGGAAAAGAATTGCATCAGAAAGTACAATCGTTAGGGTATATCGCTATGGACGATTGTAGCGGAAACCGTTTTGGTCGTCATCTGATTCGCGCGTATTATTTTGGTACGATGCCAAAAGAACTGGCCGAAAAATTCGAAAAGGAATACGATCTTGATCCGGATGCGATCAAACACAATTTTTATAAAGTACCGAATCCAAATGCTTATCTGGCTACTTTTGCCAAATTCCTGATTCAGCATAAAGATCATCCGTTTATTCATGCGATTGTGGTAAAAGAAATGCAGTTTTTTGTAGATCATTATATTATGCAATATGAGAACTGTAAAGCGATACCGGTACATTTTATCGGTTCGATAGCTTATTATCTGAAAAGTGAACTTCAGGAAATACTTGCGAAAAGCGGATTAACACTGGGGAATGTGTATCGTAAACCGATCGACGGATTAATTAATTATCACACGGTATAAAATAAAATGGAAATAGCAATAATAGCCCATGACGGGATGAAAGCCGATCTGGTTCAGTTTTTAAACAAACACAAAAGCTTTTTGCAATCAGATGATATAGCGCTTATCGCAACCGGTACAACGGGGAGTAAAGCACAAAATGCAGGATTTATGGTAACGCGAATGTTGTCCGGTCCTTTGGGAGGTGATGCGCAGATTGCGGCACGTGTGGCCGAAGGAAAGTGTAATATGGTGTTGTTTTTTAAAGACCCTTTAGCAAAACACCCTCATGAGGCAGATATTAACATGCTCATAAGGGTGTGTGATGTACATAATGTGCCTTTGGCAACAAATGAGGCAACTGCCGAATTATTGATAAAGGCTATTTCTCAGCAATCATAGAGATTTCCACATTAACGTTTTTAGGCAAACAAGCCACCTGAACCGTTTCGCGTGCCGGAGCGGTTTTTTCGTTAAAATAAGCACCGTAAACGCCATTTATTTTTGCGAAATCGTTCATGTCGCTAATAAAGATAGTCGTCTTAACAACGTTTTCAAATGACATACCGGCTGCTTCCAATACCGCTTTCATGTTTTCCATAACCTGTTTGGTTTCTACTTCAATGGAAGAAGTGATCAATTCGCCGGTTTTAGGATCCAGAGCAATTTGCCCTGAAGTATATAATGTACGGTCGTTTACCAGTACAGCCTGATTGTATGGACCGATTGGAGCCGGTGCATTTTCGGTAAAAATAATCTGTTTCATGCTATTGTATTTTTTAATGATTATCGTAAACGACGATCCGGAAGACTACGCTTATCCCACTTGATATCGCTAAGAACAGAAGACTTGATTCCGATAAAAAAGCCCCAGTAGGAGTAGGTTCCAAAAGGTACCCAGTTAAAGCTCATTCTCCAGCTTAAAAGGTCTCTTTCAAAACGGAACTGCGTAAAACTGACCCCTTTTCGGGCAAAATCATATCCGGTGGAAACACCCACTTTCCATTGTGGAGTTAAGTCGATATTTCCGGAAACCATCAGGGAGTTGGTTACAATCTCGTTTTCACGATTGCTGTTTCCATAGGTTAGGGAGTAGGCAAATTGTAAATCCCAGGGAAGTGCCAGCTGGTAAAATCCTTTAAACTTGTCTTTACCGTCTTCTTCTTTGTCTTTAAATAAACTTTGCCTGTTATCGCTCAGGTCGGTGGCACGTCCGAATAAATCATCGCCACGACCTCCGTTCATAACGTTCTGATCGTTAGCTTTTGTGTCTTTATCCGAACTAGGTCCGAAATCGGAACTGGAAAGGCTGTAATTAATCGTAATGTTCGCACTGGTCATACGGAACAAACTACCTCCGTTGTCGATATTAAACTTGTTGATTCGTCTGCCGGCATTGTCAATCGCATATAGATCGAGAGTAGATCCGAAGTTGACATTCATTTTGTTGTTAAAGAACTGCGTTCCTCCAGAAACCGTTACCGGTGACCACGCAAGTGAGTCGGCTGCCAGATTGTAATTCGTTGCAAAGTTCAGGTTGTTTAACAGCATGACCTTTTTCGGTTCCGTTTTGGTTTCGTCTTTATCGCGTACTTTGGCTTCGAAAGTATTACTCAATGAAAAACCAACATTATTCGACATTATATTTCTCGGAGCACCAAAAATTCCATTTTCGAAACGCGAATAATCAGCTCGTGTCGCTCCGGTAGCATCGATTGCATAGGTGTCGTAATAGTTGCTAAAACTTGGTAGGTAGGAATACGAAACATTTGGACGCATGACGTGACGGATGGCCTGGATTTTTTTATCATCACCAAAATTAAACGTACCATAAATGGTTGTTCCTATGTTGGATGTGAAATCATAGGTACGGAAGGCGTCAAAACCGCTAATGTCGTTGGTAACAACCTTGTTCTGTGATGCGTCGAATTCTTTACTGACGGTTTTTAAATACCATACTTCGCTATAGTTGGTTCCGGCTGTAACACTAAAATACTTAAACACTTTAAAGTTAGTACTGATCGGAATACTATGTTGGAAACCTGTTTTGGCATCACGGAACATTTGAGCGGAGAAAAACAGGGAATCGGTTGTACGGATTTTGTTTTCTGCTCTAAGGCTATACTGGAAGTTGATATTTTTAAAGATTCCTTTTTTAAGTTCATCTTTTTTAGCAAACGGGAAAATACGATCCACACTGGCCTGGAAAGTAGGTAGTGTCATATCGATAATCTCCGTATTGGTGTTTTGAGAGTGCGTAGCGGTTACCGAAAAGTTCACCTGAGGAACGGTTTGTAAGGTCTGCGAATAGGAAATCGAAGAACTCATGTTGTTGTTCAGGGAAGAACCTACGTTAAGCATGTTTAATGTATTACGGAAATACTGACTACTACCTAAGTTAACCGATGCTGAAAATCGGGAATTAGGACTGGCTTTGGCATCCTGAGTATGCGACCATTGAATGTTGTATTCGCGACGTTTGGTGTAATCGGGAAATCCTCTTTCGCTTTGAATCTGATTTTCGAAACGCACATTAACCCGTCCGTTAAAAGCATAACGTTTGGCATAACTGCTTTCAAATCGGAGGGCATAACTTCCATTGGTATAATAATCTCCTAAAACGGCAAGGTCGTAATAATCACTTAAGGCAAAATAATAACCACCGTTTTGAAGGAAATAACCACGATCACGGGTGTCACCAAACGAAGGGATAATAAAACCGGAAGCGGCACTTTCACTCATCGGGAAATAACCGAATGGCAATCCCAAAGGAGTCGGTACATCGGCGATTACCATATTGGTAAGACCAACCACTACTTTTTTACCCGGTACAAATTTGATTTTTCGCGCCAGGAAGTAGTATTCCGGATCATCAATATTTTTTGAAGTGGTAAAACGGGCATTTTTCATAAAATACACCGAATCGTTTTCTCGTTTGGAAATCTCTGCTTTGATGCGGAAATCCGTTTGTTCGGTTCTGGAGTTCCAGATTTTGGCTTTTTTTGTCTTAAAGTTGAAACGAATTGAATCGGGTTCGACAACATTTTGTCCCTGTTTAAAATAGGGGAATTGGGTGTAATTACCTAAACTGTCTTTGATTCGTCCGGCATATACTTCGTCTTTGTCATAGTCTAAAACGATGATTCCGGACTTTAATTCGATGTCTTTATAGTATAATTCCGCTTCGTTATACAGAGTAAGTTGTTTCTTTTTTTGATCAATTTTTTCGTAATCCTTTGCTTTACGCTTCACAACAGCGTCTATAGAGGACTTCTTTTTTTTGATAGTATCGTTCTTGGTTTCGACAGTCGGTTTTTTAAAACTGTCGGGGTTTAGATGGATACTATCTTTCTGTTTTTCAGCGGGTATGTTTTTAGTTTGGGATCGGTTTTCCTGTGAATAGATTTCATGTTTTCCTACGAGAAGAAAAAATGACAATAAAACGATATGAAATAAGTTTGTACGCAAAGGTTTTAATACTATTTTTGTAAAAATATGGCTCAATTTTTGACGGTTCAAACTTACATATATTTTTTCTCAAAAATAAGCATTTAATAAAATTATAACCAATATCGATAAATATCAAAGACAATGAGAGGGAACATCAAGTTTAATTTTATAAGTTCAATTTTTTTACTACTGTTTTTCCATACTGCTTTTGCTCAAAATAATACAAAATTTAAGGTTGTTTTGGATGCCGGACATGGAGGAAATGATTTCGGTGCGGTTTATCATGGTTATGTTGAAAAAAACAACGCCCTGAACGTAGCACTAAAAGTAGGGAAATTGTTGGAAAAAGACCCTAATATTCAGGTAATTTACACCCGTAAGACCGATATATTTATCGAATTGGACGAAAGAGCCAACATTGCGAACCGAAATGACGCCAATATTTTCGTGTCGATTCACTGTAATGCAAATAAAAATACGGCAGCATCCGGAACCGAAACCTATGTAATGGGGGTTACCCGTAACGCGTCCAACCTTGAAGTGGCGAAAAAAGAGAATGCCGTGGTTACGATGGAGAGCGATTATAAAATGAAATACGACGGATACGACCCGAATTCTCCGGAATCGTTAATCGGAATGACGCTTTTACAGGAAGAATATATCGAACAAAGTATCGATTTGGCTGCCCGTATTCAGGATGGTTTCGAAAACGGATTGGGACGAAAAAGCCGTGGTGTAAAACAGGCGGGATTCCTGGTATTGCGTAAAATCTATATGCCACGCGTATTGATCGAAATGGGATTCGTATCCAATAAAGACGAAGGATCGTATTTGAGTTCGGATAACGGTCAGGAAGAATTGGCCAAAGCGATTGCCGATGCGATTACCGGTTATAAAAAAGAATACTTCGTACCGGGCGTTTCCGTTGGAAGAGACGATAGACCAACACCGTCTAAAACGGTCGAAAAAGAACGCGAAAAAGAAAAAGATACCAAAGTTGTAAAAGTTGATTCGACTAAAGTTACCAAAGAAATTAAAAAAGAAATCAAACCGGTTGCCTCTTCAAAAGGAGTCGTGTTTAAAGTGCAGATTTCGGCCAGTGGTAAAAAGTTGGATTTAACGCCAAGTAACTTTAAAGGACTGAATAACATTTCGATGGAAGAAGATAAGACCATTATTAAATATTACTACGGACAAGTGAAAGAGCATTCCGAAGCCAAAGAACTTTTAAACGAAGCCAAAGAAAAAGGCTTTACATCGGCCTTTATCGTGGCCTTTAAGGATGGTAAAAAGATTAGTATCCAGGAAGCATTGAAATAAATAATACTGTAGGTAAAATATTTATTTTTAATTTTGCTCATTAAATATTTGAATTTTGAAAATCACTAGAGAAGTTAAAACAGCAATTTTAGTCATTACCTCTATATTGGTATGTTTATGGGGTTATAGTTTCCTGAAAGGGAAAAATCTATTCGATTCCAACCGTAAATTTTATGTTGTATATGATAACGTGGAAGGTTTATCGCCTTCGGCGGCCGTAACGATAAACGGATTGGTAGTTGGAAAAATATCCGCTATCGAAATCCAGCCAAACACCGGTAAATTATTGGTGGAAATGCAGATTAAAAACGATTTCGCTATTTCGAAATCAAGTGTGGCCAGTATTTACGAGCCGGGATTTATCGGTGGAAAACAAATTGCAATCCTTCCGAATTTTAAAGATACCAACATGGCACAGTCCGGCGATTATTTACAAGCCGATGTGAAATTAGGATTAACAGCCAAATTGGAAGACAAACTGGCACCGATTCAGGAAAAACTGAATAAAGTTCTGGAAAGTACCGATGTATTGCTAACCAACATCAATAATGTAATGGACGCGCAAACCCAGGCGAACCTAAAAAACAGCCTGGCGGAATTAAATAAAACGCTGACCAACTTTAGTGCGGCTTCGGTAAATGTTAACCAGTTACTGGCTGATAATAAAGGAAAACTGGATCATACGATTACGAATATCGATAAAGTATCGACCAATTTTGCCAAGATGTCCGATTCATTAGCGAAAGCAAACATTGGTAAAACGGTTAAAAACCTGGAAAGCACATTAGCGAATGTCGATAAAATCATGAACGACCTGCAATCCGGAAAAGGATCTATGGGGAAATTGTTAAAAGACGATGCCATGTATAAAAACCTGGCAGGTGCTTCCAAACAGTTGGAACTATTGTTAGGCGACATGAAGCTAAACCCGAAACGATATGTACATTTCTCTTTATTCGGAAAAAAAGCAGCTCCTTATGTGGCTCCGGAAGAAGAGAAAACAACAACAGAACAAAAACAATAAGCATTAATCTATACTTTATATGAGTTATTTAGATAATATACTATTTGCCATTATCCTTGTTTTAGGAATCGGTTTTTTTGCACAGAATGTCAAAAAACTGATCCGTAACATTAAATTAGGTCAGGATGTTGATCGTACGGATAATCCAAAGGAAAGATGGCGTAACATGGCAATGATTGCCTTAGGTCAATCGAAAATGGTTAAAAGACCGGTTGCCGGAGTATTGCACATCATAGTATATTTAGGATTTATTATTATCAATATTGAAGTATTGGAAATCCTGATCGACGGTTTATTCGGAACACACCGTGTTTTCTCCTTTTTGGGCGGTTTCTATAATGTATTGATCGGTTCGTTTGAAGTATTGGCATTTTTAGTAATTGTAGCAATTGCTACTTTCTATATCCGAAGAAATATTGTCAAATTAAAACGTTTTATCAGCAATGATTTAACCGGATGGCCAAAAAGCGATGCGAACAATATTTTATATTTCGAAACGGTATTGATGGTTTTGTTTCTGGTTTTAAATGCGGCCGATTTACATTTACAAACATTAGGCGTAGGACATTACAGTCAGGCGGGAGCTTTCCCGGTTTCGCAATTTATCGCACCGATTTTTAACGGAATTTCCGAAAACATCGTAGTGTTGATCGAAAGAGCGGCCTGGTGGTTGCACATTGTTGGAATCCTGATCTTCCTAAACTACCTGTACTATTCGAAACACTTACATATTCTATTGGCTTTTCCGAATACCTTTTTTGCCAACCTGAAACCACAGGGACAGTTTGACAATCTGGAATCGGTTACCAAAGAAGTAAAATTAATGATGGATCCGAATGCCGATCCGTTTGCAGCAGCACCGACAGGTGAAGAACCGGTACATTCCAAATTCGGAGCCAGCGATGTTCAGGATTTGAACTGGGTTCAGTTGCTAAATGCCTATACCTGTACCGAATGCGGACGTTGTACTTCGTCCTGTCCGGCAAACCAAACCGGTAAAAAGCTGTCACCAAGAAAGATCATGATGGATACCCGCGACCGATTGGAGGAAGTAGGGAAGAACATCGATACCAATAAAGGTGTATTTGTACCGGATGGTAAATCGTTGTTAAACGACTATATTTCCACGGAAGAACTATGGGCCTGTACCTCTTGTAATGCCTGTGTGGAAGAATGTCCGGTAAATATCAGTCCGCTTTCTATTATCATGGATATGCGTCGTTATCTGGTAATGGAGCAAAGTGCCGCACCGATGGAATTAAACAGTATGATGACCAACATCGAAAACAACGGAGCACCTTGGCAGTACAACCAGATGGACCGTTTGAACTGGAAAGACGAAAACTAATTAAAAAAACAAACCTTGCAGTATTGCAACTAGTATAAAAGATATGTCAGCAAATTTAGTAGTTCCTACAATGGCCGAAATGATGGCAGAGGGAAAACAACCGGAAGTCCTGTTTTGGGTTGGTTGTTCGGGAAGTTTTGACGATAGAGCGAAAAAAATAACCAAAGCGTTTGTAAAAATATTAAACCAGGCCAACGTATCCTTTGCCGTATTGGGCACAGAAGAAAGTTGTACCGGTGATCCGGCAAAAAGAGCCGGTAATGAATTCCTGTTCCAAATGCAGGCGATGATGAATATTGAAGTGATGAATGCCTACGAAGTGAAAAAAGTCGTAACCGCATGTCCGCACTGTTTTAATACCATCAAAAACGAATACCCGGAATTGGGTGGAAGCTACGAAGTGGTACACCATACCCAGTTTTTAAAATCCCTTTTGGACGACGGACGATTAACCATTGAAGGCGGACAGTTTAAAGGTAAAAAAATAACCTTCCACGATCCGTGTTATTTAGGACGTGCGAATAATGTTTATGAAGCACCACGTGAGCTGATCCAGAAACTGGATGCGGAATTAGTGGAAATGAAACGTTCCCGTGCCAACGGACTTTGTTGTGGAGCCGGAGGAGCGCAGATGTTTAAAGAACCTGAAAAAGGAAATAAAGATATTAACGTAGAGCGTACCGAAGATGCGTTGGAAACCCAACCGGAAATTATAGCAGCCGGTTGCCCGTTCTGTAATACCATGTTGACCGACGGTGTGAAATTCAAAGAAAAAGAACACGAGATCAAGGTAATGGACGTGGCAGAATTAATTGCTAATGCCAAAGATTTATAATTATGTACGTACCTTTTGATACTATGCCTGAAGAATCCCGAATCTGGATTTATCAGGCCAACCGAAAACTTAGCGACGATGAAATGCAGGAAATTGAAGCCGCTTTGGAAGAATTTGTATCCAACTGGGCTGCTCATGGAACCGGTTTGGAAGCTTCGTTTATTACCAAATACAACCGTTTTATCATTTTAACGGTCAATCAGGAGAAACAGGCAGCAACAGGTTGTTCGATCGATGCATCGGTTCAGTTTATTCAGGATCTGGAAAAGAAATATGAAATCGACCTATTGGACAAAATGAATGTAACCTTCCGTTTAGGGGACTTTATTGCGCACAAACCGTTGATTGAGTTTAAGAAGATGGCCAAAGAAAAAGCCGTATCCGGTAACACTATAGTTTTTAATAACCTGGTGAATACGCTGGGAGAGTGGCAGGAATTCTGGGAAGTTCCGGCTAGCGAAAGCTGGCATAGTCGCTTCTTCTAAACGAGAAATAAAAATACTAGCATCTAAAATCATCATGTGCAATGTTGCGTGATGATTTTATTTATTTAAAAAATTAAGCTAATGAGATATCCCTTTTTTCTACTGTTATTAATTGGTCCGTTTATTTTTGCACAAAGTCCAAAGCCTGTTTCCCAGTATTCTGAGGAAAGAGAGAAAGCTTGGGTGGACAGCACTTATAGCAACCTGAATTTCGAAGAAAAATTGGGACAATTGTTTATGGTTGCGGCCTATTCGAATAAAGATGCTGCTCATGTTAAATCGGTTGAAAAACTGGTAACCGATTATGGCGTGGGAGGATTGATCTTTTTTCAGGGAGGTCCGGTACGACAGGCAAAACTGACGAACTATTACCAGTCGAAAGCAAAAGTGCCGCTTTTTATGGGTATTGATGCCGAATGGGGATTGAGCATGCGACTGGATTCGACCTATCGTTATCCGTGGAATATGACATTGGGTGCCGTTCAGGATTTAAAACTGATCGAAAAAATGGGCCAGCAAATGGCTATTCAGGCCAGACGAATGGGACTTCATTTTAACTTCGCTCCGGTTTTGGATATCAATACCAACCCGAAAAACCCGATTATCGGAAACCGTTCGTTTGGCGAAAATAAAGAAAACGTAACCAAAAGAGCGTTGGCTTTGATGAAAGGGATTCAAAGTGAAAATGTATATGCTACCGGAAAACACTTCCCGGGACATGGAGCAACCGAAAACGATTCGCATTATACCTTACCGTTAGTCAACTTTACCCGCGAACAGCTCGAAGATGTCGAGTTTTACCCGTATAAAAAACTGTTTCGGGAAGGATTGGCCAGTGTAATGGTGGCGCATTTGAATGTGCCGAGTCTCGAGCCACGACCGAATTATCCGAGTTCGATATCCTATGAAGTCGTGACCAATGTATTGAAAAAGAAACTCGATTTCGACGGACTTATTTTTACGGATGCGCTTAACATGAAAGGCGCGAGTAATTTTAAACAACCGGGTGATATCGATCTGGAAGCTTTTTTAGCCGGAAACGACATTCTTTTATTTGCAGAAAATGTACCGGTTGCGATCGAAAAATTCTGTCAGGCGTATAACGATTCGATATTGTCGGATGATAGAATTGAGTATTCGGTAAAGAAAATTCTGAAATACAAATACAGAATCGGACTCAATCATTACAAACCAATCGATCTGAACAATCTCGTTAAAGATCTGAATGCACCGGAATACGACGATCTGAATTACCAGTTATATGAAAATGCCGTTACGGTTTTAAAAACAACCGATAACGAACTACCGATTGGTGATTTGGAAAACGAACGAATTGCGTATATCAAACTGGGAGACGATAAAAACGAAACGTTTTTAAATACGCTGCGAACCTACGCACCGGTTACGGATATTCCACTGGATACGGTGCCTTTAATGCTCGAACAACTGCGGAATTATACCAAAGTCATTGTAGGATTCCATAAAGCGGATGGTGCCTGGAAAAAGCACGATTTTACCCAAAAGGAATTGTCAATGCTCAACCTGATTGCTTCCAATCATAATGTAACACTAACGGTTTTCGCAAAGCCGTATACCTTATTGGCAATCGATAACTTTAATGTTTTTAGAAACGTGGTATTAGCCTATCAAAACAACGATATCGCGCAAACTGTGGCGGCCGAAGTTATTTTTGGAGGAATCGGAGCCAAAGGAAAACTACCGGTTTCAATCAACAATGCATTTAAAGTAAACGACGGTCTCAAGACGCAGAAAATTAACCGTTTGTCGTTTACAACACCGCAAAATGTGGGAATGAACCCGGCTATATTGGCAAAGATTGATAAACTGGCGCAAAAAGCCATAGACGGTAAAATGACACCGGGATTGCAAATCGTAGTCGCGCGTCATGGACGGGTTTTCTATCAGAAATCATTTGGATACCGCGATTATAAAAACACCGATAAAGTGACCAACCAGGATGTATACGACCTGGCGTCATTAACCAAAATCCTGTCAACTTTACCGAATATCATGCAATTGTACGATAAGAAAAAAATCGACATGAACTCCAAGCTAGGAGATATGCTACCGGTTTTTTCCAATACCGACAAAAAGAACATCACTTTAAAAGATATGTTGACGCATCAGGCGCGTTTGCAGGCGTGGATTCCGTTTTATCAGGCCACGTTAGACAGTACCAAACATCCGTCTAAAAAATACTACCGCTATACCTATTCGCCGGATTTCCCGCTTCAGGTTTCCGAAAATCTGTATTTGCGTAAGGATTATTCCGATACAATTGTAAAAAGGATCGCGGATAGTAAGTTGCTACCAAAAAAAGAATACAAATACAGTGATTTTCCGTTTATCATCTTAAAAGATTATCTGGAAAAAACCAACCATACGACCTTGGATGTTTTGAGTGATAAAGCTTTTTACAAACCATTGGGATCGGCTACGATGACCTATAATCCGTTGCGTAAAATGGATATGGATATCATTCCGCCAACCGAAAAAGATAACTATTTCCGTTATACAAAAGTGCAGGGTTATGTACACGATATGGGCGCCGCGATGCAGGATGGCGTAGCGGGACATGCCGGTTTGTTTGCCAATGCCATCGATGTGGCTAAAATGATGCAGATGTACCTACAAAAAGGAAACTACGGAAACCATCAGTATTTTTCGGAAAAGACATTCGACGAGTTTAACAACTGTGCCTTTTGTAAGGAAGGAAACCGAAGAGGTATTGGTTTTGATAAACCGCAACTTGGAAAAGAAGGGCCAACCTGTGGATGTGTATCGATGACCAGTTTCGGACATACCGGATTTACCGGAACGATGGCCTGGGCCGATCCGGAGAAAGATATCGTCTATGTATTCCTGTCCAACCGTACGTTCCCGGAGAGTGCGGTAAACAAACTTTCAAAGGAAAATATTCGCGAAGATATCCAGAAAGTGATTTATGAAGCGATAACCGACTAAACCACCAAAATACAATATATGCAATCAACAGCAACAACACCGGATGCGTATTTAGAAACATTGCCGGACGATCGTAAATCGGCAATGACCAAATTGAGAGAAGTCATTAAAGCCAATTTGCCCGAAGGATTTCAGGAAGGAATGGGATATGGGATGATGGGGTATTCGGTTCCGCATAGCACGTATCCGAACGGCTATCATTGTGACCCGAAACAACCGCTTCCGTTTTTAGGTATTGCTTCTCAAAAGAACTTTATCGCCGTTTACCATATGGGGATCTATTCCGATAAAGACTTGTACGACTGGTTTGTTGCGGAATATCCCAAACATGTAAAAACCAAACTGGATATGGGAAAAAGCTGTATCCGTTTTAAAAAAATGGATACCATTCCGTATGAATTATTAGCGGAATTGTTTACCAAAATGACCGTAGAAGACTGGATTACGCGCTATGAAACGATGCTGAAACGCTAACTTTTTCGTTTCGTTAATTTTATCTAAAAATCCGGATTACCTTACTTTTTTGCAGTACTTTAGTTCACTTTTAAAAACTAAAAATGAAAATTGCTATAGTATGTTATCCTACCTTTGGTGGTAGTGGTGTAGTGGCAACCGAGTTGGGTTTGGAGCTCGCCCGGAGAGGTCACGAAATTCATTTTATAACGTATAGTCAGCCGGTTCGATTGGCCTTGCTGAATCCTAATATCCATTATCACGAAGTACACGTACCGGAATATCCATTGTTTCATTACCAACCTTACGAGCTGGCTTTGTCCAGTAAGTTGGTCGATATGGTAAAGTTGCATAAGATTGAACTTTTACATGTACATTATGCCATTCCGCATGCCTATGCCGGTTATATGGCTAAAAAGATGTTGGAAGATGAAGGAATTCGCATTCCTATGGTGACTACCTTACACGGAACGGACATCACGCTGGTTGGAAACCATCCGTTTTACAAACCGGCCGTATGTTTCAGTATCAATAAATCCGACGTGGTGACTTCGGTATCGGAAAGCTTACGAGATGAAACCTACCGACTTTTTGATATCAAAAAAGAAATTGCGGTGATTCCGAATTTTATCGAGATTGATAAAAACAGGATTGATGAAAACTCCCCTTGTCATCGTTCGTTAATGGCAACAAAAGAAGAAAAAATCATTACCCATATCAGTAACTTCCGAAAGGTAAAACGCATTCCGGATGTAGTGAAAATTTTCAACGAGATTCAGAAAGAAATTCCATCCAAACTAATGATGGTTGGCGACGGACCGGAAAAAGAAGTGGCCGAAAAGTTATGTGAAGATCTGGGGATTACCGACAAAGTAATTTTCTTCGGAAACAGTAGTGAGATCGATAAAATTTTATGTTATTCCGATTTATTCCTGTTGCCATCGGAAACCGAAAGTTTTGGTTTGGCCGCGTTAGAAGCTATGGCTTGTGGTGTACCGATTATTTCGAGTAATTCGGGCGGATTACCGGAAGTAAACAAAGATGGTTATTCAGGATATTTGAGCGACGTTGGAAATGTACAGGAAATGGCTGCCAATGCGATAAAAATCTTATCGGACGACAAAGTACTGTTGACTTTTAAAAAGAATGCGCTTGAAGCCTCCAAAGAATTTGATATTATGAATATTCTCCCGCTTTACGAAAATCTGTATCGCAAAGCACTGGAAGATTTTGCATAAACTAAAAAATAAAAAAGGGTTGTCATATGACAACCCTTTTTTATTTTAGAAACGGTAACGAATACCTAATGCGATATCCGGACCGAAGTTATCACCTCTGTAATCGTCGTTAAAGTATAGCTCCGGACGGAAGTCTAGTGAAATTTGTAACGGAATGTCGAATACATACTCGATACCGATATCACCGGCAACAAATACAAAAGTACCGCTGTCTTTTACATCTACATGGTAGTCATTTTCATAACTCCAGCTTCCGATTCCTCCACCAACACCGGCATACCAGTTAAAGCCACCGTCGATGTTCCAAACCCATTGGTACAAACCACTAAGTTTAAAGGCATCTACATGCTTGCTGTTTCTCCATCCAAGGTCGACTTCTAAACGGTTATTTTTAGAAAGACCTCGCTGATAGGAGATCTCACCACCAAAACCATCGTTGTCGCCTAAACGCAGACCTAAAGCATTTTTAGAAATTTCCTGTGCTTGTGTGCCAAATGCTAATCCCATTAACATGAAGGCAGATAAAAATAGTTTCTTCATATAAAAAATTTTAACAATATAACCCTGCTGTTTGGTTATTATTATAATTGTCGGCTTTATTTTAACAAACAATTTTATTGTATTGCAGGGTAACTTTTTTTAATTAATATGATAATCATCTAAGAATTCCTGTTGCGTCTGATTGCCTGAACTCGGTATTGGTAAAGGGATTCCGGCTGGAATACCACTGCTCAATTCATACTGTAAATTTGTATTGGTATGCACCATACCGATGTTTTTGGCGAAATACTGCGTAGAAACAAGAACGTCTTGTGAAGGTAAGATTACAAAAGGTATGCCAAAATATACGGTTGAGACCTGTAAATTTATGATTGTGTTAACACCTTTTACATTTGTATAGGCGTCACCGTTGGGTGCGGTATAGTTTGGAAGCGTGGCTCCGGCGATGCTAGTAACCTTATATTGAATGGTTAACGGTAAATCCTGGACGGTTTGTTGTAGGGTTCCGGTGACGTTACTTAATGTTTGTCCGGCGGAAACATTTTCTTTAAAAATAATAAAATCAGTTAAATTAATGGCGATAGGAAGTCCGGTAAATGCTTCCAGATCGAAGGTTCCGGAAGCCAATACCTGGTCACCGGATTTACGAACTCCGTTTTTATTTAAAGAATTGGAATAAAATCCAATCGGAAAATCTTTGGCTTTACATTTTTTATGAGGCGTACCGGCAATCAGCGTATCGTTTGCGATATAAAGGGAATCCCGCATGGAATCGATGGTATACGTCCAGTAATTATTGGTTGATAGTGGGAAATAATCAGAATTGGAAGGAGTACTACTACCATTACCATTTGTTGTTTCTTCACTAGAGGAAGAGCAGGAGCAAAGTAGCAAAACACCCAAAAGGGCAGGGATATATTTTAAAGTCATTTAGTGAAAAGTTTCAGCTAATTTACTAAAAAATGTTAAAATATTAACCTTTCATTAGTATTTTTAAGGATAATAATTCCTGACTTAATTGGGTTTCCTGTTCAAAATAATCATCATCTTCTTCGGCTTGTGCTGCTTCCGGAGAATATTGATAGAGTTTCCACCTTTTTTTATTGTATTCCAGAGCGGTCAGATTTTCGATCCAGTCACCGGAATTAAGATAAAGTGTTTTTCCCTTTTTATTTTCTTTTTCAACGATTTTAGGTTCGTGAATATGACCACAGATCACATAATCGTAGTTTTTTTCAATAGCCAGATCGGTTGCAGTCGTTTCGAAATCGGAGATAAATTTCACGGCTTTTTTTACACTACTTTTGATCTTTTTGGATAAGGAATACGGTTCTTTTCCTATTTTTATCAGACACCAGTTGATAAAACGGTTTAGTAAAATCAGATAATCATAACCGATACCGCCCAGTTTAGCGATCCATTTGGCGTGATGTACGGAATTGTCGAAAATATCCCCATGGAAAATCCATGCCTTTTTATCGTGTAAATCCAAAACCAGTTTGTCGACTATGGAAAAATTCCCCATTGTGGTGTCGCTGAATTTCCGCAACATCTCGTCGTGATTTCCGGTGATATAGTAAACCCGTGTCCCTTTTGAGGAAAAATCCAGTAATTTTTTTACGACTTTAAGATGGGATTTTGGGAAGTAGGATTTTCGGAACTGCCAGATATCGATAATATCACCATTTAAGATCAGTGTTTTGGGCTTGATCGTGTTCAGATATTTTAGTAATTCTTTTGCATGACAGCCATAAGTACCTAAATGTACATCGGAGATAACAACAATATCAACGCTTCTCTTTTTCAAGGAATTGAAATTTAAGTTTAACAAATAAACCCTTTTGTTGTTATTAAAAATTTAATGAAACATTAAATAATTATTAGTTCTTTGCGGAAAGTTTAGTATTGCCGTGCAATCAGAATAGTTTATTTTTGTATAAAAATACGCGTTATGGCAGGAAATACATACGGAACATTATTCCGGATAACCACATTCGGGGAATCGCATGGAGAAGCTTTAGGAGGAATTATTGATGGATGCCCGGCTGGAATTGCTCTGGATTTTGAAGCCATTCAAAAAGAAATGCAACGCCGGAAACCGGGACAATCGGCAATTGTAACCCAACGAAAAGAAGAAGATGCTGTACAATTCTTATCGGGAATTTTCGAAGGAAAAACAACCGGAACACCAATCGGGTTTATTGTACCGAATACCAATCAGAAATCAGATGATTATTCACATATAAAGGACACCTATCGTCCGAGCCATGCCGATTATGTATACGAACAAAAATATGGCATCCGCGATTATCGTGGTGGTGGACGTAGTTCGGCTCGTGAAACGGCGAGTCGGGTAGTGGCTGGAGCCATCGCAAAGCAGGCTATGCCGGAAATTAAAATCAATGCTTTTGTGTCGTCTGTTGGGGATATTTTTATTGATAAACCCTATCAGGCACTGGATTTTTCATTAACGGAAAGTAATGCGGTACGTTGTCCGGATCAGGTGACGGCCGAAAAAATGGAAGCCTATATTAAGGAAATCCGAAAAGATGGGGATACCGTTGGTGGTACCATTACCTGTGTGATCCAAAATGTACCGATTGGTTTGGGTGAACCGGTATTCGACAAGCTACATGCCGAACTGGGAAAAGCCATGTTGTCGATTAATGCGGTTAAAGGATTTGAATACGGTAGCGGTTTTTGCGGTGCGAAAATGAAAGGAAGCGAGCATAACGACTTGTATAATCCTGACGGAACTACTAAAAGTAACCTTTCCGGAGGTATTCAGGGCGGTATTAGTAATGGTATGGATATTTACTTCCGTGTGGCTTTTAAACCAGTTGCTACGATTATGCAAAAACAGGAAGTTCTTGACAATAAAGGAAATATTACCGAACAACAGGGCAAGGGACGTCACGATCCTTGTGTAGTACCACGTGCGGTGCCAATTGTCGAAGCAATGGCTGCAATTGTCCTATTGGATTTTTTCCTTAGGAAGTGAAAAAATTAATAAAAAAAATGAATTTTCTTTAAAACCTTAAGTTAATATTAAGGTTTTTTTTTGTGTGTTAACGGAAGGTTATGTTTATTTTGAATTAACACTTATATTGTTTTTTCCTTAAAATTTAATGGTTAATTTTACTTTTAGTAATACAAAACCAATTATAATGAAAAAAACATTACTTTTTTTATGCTTTGTGTTGGCATCAATAAACACAACTTTTGCACAATCGGTAACGGTTCCTTTTAATAATATGACCATTGAAAGCTTTATGTTTTATAAGCTTAACGAGGCTGGAGAATTCACCGGAACACTAAACAGTGTTACAATGAATGCCATCCTTAACGATTCTGCAATGGAAACGTATGCAAGTGACCTTACTGTATATGTTACGGCTGGTGGCGATATTAATTCATTGGGATTATTGCAAATTGGTGGATATGACGATTTATATGCAGACCAGAGCTATTTCTGGGATGATGGTGATTCGGACGAGCCAGGAACTCCTGTTACAGGAACAATTGTATTGGATACACCACTTAATTTCGACGGAACAACCTATACTGTTTGGTTAGGTCATGGTTACGATGGAGAAGGAGCTGCGGGTATCTGGACAGGAACGTTAACTTTAAACGGTCTTACAGAAGTAACCGCTTCTGCTAACGATTTCGCAAAAACTACGTTTACAGTATTCCCGAACCCGGTTCATGACGTAGTAACGGTTGCAAATGATAACAACGTTACAGTGAACCAGATTGCGATCAACGATATTAATGGAAGAACAGTAAAAACTGTAAAATTTGATGCTGTTTCTGAAGCTCAGGTTAACATTGCCGACTTAAATTCCGGAATCTATTTTATGAATATCACAACTGATAAAGGTGTGACAACTGAAAAGATTATCAAAAAATAATAATTATTTTTTCTGATTTGTATTTGTAAGAGCGGGACTAGATACTAGTCCCGCTCTTTTTTTATCCTTTTTCTTATAAGTAGGGAAATTCTAAATTTATATTTTTTCTCTCGTGTGAGATAAAAGTATTAAAAAAATGATTTTTGTGTAAAACATTAAGTTAATATTGTGCTTTTTATTGGTAGGTTAACAGGGTGTTGTGTTTATTTTGAATTAACACTTTTGTGGTTTTTTTCTTAAAATTTAATAAGTAGCTTTATTTTTTTTTAATACAAAACCAGATTATAATGAGAAAAACATTACTTACTACCGGTTTATTACTGGGAACTTTTTTGGCAGGAAATGCACAAACAACAACAATTTTTCAGGAAAATTTTGAAACTAATACTGCTTTAACGGGATGGACATTGCGCAATCTTGACGGTTTAACGCCAAATGGAACGTATGCGACTACTTTCGGAGTCAATGCATGGGCAGTGGTAACCTGGAATTCAGAACCGGGGAATAAGGTGGCTTCCACAACATCCTGGTTTAATCCGGCTGGTACAGCAAACAGATGGTTGATTACACCGCAAATTGCACTTCCGGCTAACAATCAGATTCAAGTGGCTTTTAGAGCGAAATCAGGTGATTCAGATGTCGCTTATCAGGATGGATATGAATTAAGAGTTTCTACAACGGGGACGAATGCTGCTGATTTTACACAGGTAATTTATGCGACACCGTCGGAATCGAATACCTGGCAAAACAGATCTTTTTCTCTGGCGCAATTTGCCGGACAAAGTGTTTACATTGCCTGGGTAAACAATAACAATGACAAGAATCTTTTGAGTATTGATGATGTTGCTGTTTTCGCTATGCCTACGGCTTCAACAGACGATTTCCTTGCGTCTAAATTCTCGGTTTTCCCGAACCCGGCTCATGATGTGGTAACGGTTGCAAACAATAACAACGTTTTGGTAAATCAGATTGCAATCAACGATATTAACGGAAGAACCGTAAAAACAATAAAATTTGATGCTGTTTCTGAAGCTCAGATCAATATAGCGGACTTAAATTCAGGAGTATATTTTATGAATATTACATCGAATGAAGGTACAGCCACTAAAAAGATTATCAAAAAATAATTATTTGTTCTTATTTGTATGGAAAGGGCGGGCTAGCTACTAGTCCCGCTCTTTTTTATTTTTATTACTGTTCATCATCAGAAAAATAGAAGCGATTAGTGAAAAGATGACGAACGAAAAAATACCAATCATAATAAAGGCTCCAACAGACCAGGAATACAGGGAAATAAAAAGCTTTGCCATTTTTAAGTGATTTTGTTACTCAAATCTAACTTTAAATTGGCGGTAAAATGATGATAATTATCAGGTTATAAAAATTTCGCCTTAATTTCCGGACTTGGTAACATACATTGGTCTTTTTTGCCATACCATTTATAGCGGTTTTTAGCCACATAATCGTAAACGGCATTGGAGATCGATTTGGGAACCCAGCTAAATAAACCGAATAGCGAATAAACGCCACCGATCGTTTTGGCAATCGAAATCGCGGCATCGGCTTTATAATGGTAGGCTATTCCGGGTTCGTACAGAATAATACTGTCGGTTTTGGAGGTGTCCACACCGATATGACGAATCACCTGTTGTCCCAGTTCCGATTGCAACGGCAGAAAACGAAACACATCTTTTTTGTCGTGTTTGATGATAAACTGTACCGAACTATCACACAGATTACAGAAACCGTCAAAAAGCACGATCTTTTTGTCTTGGGGTAAACCTTCCATATCTTATTTTTTGCGTTCTACCAGTTCCAGATTATCCAGGGCAACTTTGGATGTGAAAATACCATAATTGACCGTCGCTTTATTCTTTTCGATCACATCAATGCTTCCTACGGCTTTACCGTCGATCATACGAACGCGGTCGCCCACTTTTAATGGAATTTTAGGTTTGTTGCTTTCTTCCTGAATGGCTTTTATTTTCTTTTCTTTTTTCTCTTTTCGGATCACTTCAACCTTTTCCTTTACCTCTTCGATAATCTCTTTCTGAACCGCTTCTTTGGCTTTTTTCTCCTTAACCGTAATTTTTTTACGCTTGGAGTTTTCGATCTCTACCATTTTCAGGAATTCACCGATAAGTTCTTTTTTATTTTTATTATTAAAGTACTTTTCGGAAATATCGTCCAGTTTCTGACCCATATAGATCAAACGTTGGTTGGAATCATACAATTCCTGATAGCTTTCCAGTTTTTGCTGAATTTTCGTATTGATCCCTTCCATTTTTCGGCTTTCCTCACGCGCTCTCGTTTCTTCCTCTTTTAGATTTTGAGAGGTTTTTTCCATACGGGAACGCTCTTTTTGCAGGTTGGCAATCGTTTTATCAAAGCGGACTTTATCACCTTCAACTTTCTTCTTTGCGCGATTGATCAAACCATATGGAATGCCGTTTTTCTGCGCGACTTCAAACGTAAAGGAACTACCGGCCTGACCCAAATGTAATTTATACATCGGTTCGAGCGATTTTTCGTCAAACAACATATTCGCATTGGTCGCAAAAGGCAGTTCATTTGCGAGTATTTTCAGATTGGTGTAATGCGTGGTAATAATACCAAACGCTTCACGGTGGTAGAATTCCTCCAGAAAAGTCTCGGCCAAAGCACCACCAAGTTCCGGATCGGAACCGGTTCCGAATTCATCGATCAGGAATAAGGTTTTGGCGTTACACTTTTTTAGGAAGTAATTCATATTCTTTAATCGGTAGCTATATGTACTCAAATGATTTTCGATGGATTGGTTATCGCCAATATCGGTCAGAATGCGGTCGAATAGAAAGGTTTCACTGCGTTCGTGTACCGGAATCAGGATACCGCTTTGTAACATTAGTTGTAATAATCCGATCGTTTTAAGGGTAATACTTTTACCGCCGGCATTGGGCCCGGAAATGACAATAATCCGGTTTTCCTGCGTCAATTCGATCGTTTGCGGATAGGTTGGCGCATTTTTCTGTTTGTTATTCAGATATAGAATCGGGTGGAAAGCCTCGCGGAAATATAGTCTTTTCTCGGTCGTTATCTTCGGAAGCAAACCATTGATTTTATAGGCATATTTTGCCTTCGCAGCGACCACATCGATAGCGCTCAGAAAGTCCTGATAGTCTTTTAAAAGTTGGATATACGGACGGATGGCATTGGTTAAATGCTTTAAAATCCGGGTAATTTCTTCGCGTTCTTCATATTCCAGATTGCTCAGTTCCCGCGAATAACGCAACGTGGCTTCCGGTTCGATATAGGCAATGCTTCCGGTTTTGGAACTGCCCAATATGGTTCCTTTCACTTTACGACGGTACATGGCCAATACGGCCAAAACGCGACGATTATCCACGATGGTTTCCCGAATGTCATCCAGATAACCCATGCTATTGTAGCTGGACAAAGCAGCGCCAAAACTCTGATTGATTTTTCCGCGAACCAGATTTATATTACGACGGATTTCGACAAGATCCGGAGAAGCATTGTCTTTAATTTCGCCGTATTTGTCGACTACCTCATCAATTTTCTGAATGATGAATTTTGTCAGTTCGACCTCCGAAGCCCGAAGGTTTAATTTCGGATAATAATCCTCGAATTTTCGGAAAAACTGAATCAGCGTATTGGAAGTATCGGAAAGTGCGCTGATCTTTCGAAAACCGCTTAATTCCAGAAAACTGTCTTCAATAGCCAGGTATTTTATTTCGTTGTGAATCGCCTCAAAATAGTGATTCGGGATAGCATTATTGTTGGTAAAAGAAGAAACATACTCCGATGTTTGCAATAATGCATCCATGAGTATTTCCTCGGTTTTGAAAGGGATAATCTCAAGCGCCTTCTGTTTTCCGGTTTCGGTATTACACAAGTCCGAAATGGTTTCCAGTATGGTTTTAAATTCTAAATCCTGTAGGGTTTTATCGGTAATTGAAATCATTTTTTTAAATTGAATTGCAAATTTACAAAGAAGAAGCGGTATCGCTAAAGCTAAAAGTCTGCTAAAAGTGTTATTTTTGGTAAAAAAATATAAAATGCAAGTAAATATACATCCTTCCTGGGAAAACGTACTATCCGCCGAATTTGAAAAACCGTATTTTGACAAATTGATCCATTTTGTAAAAGAGGAATATGCCCAAACCCGTTGTTATCCAAAAGGGAATCATATTTTTGCTGCATTCGACCGTTGTCCATTCGATCAGGTTAAAGTGGTGATCATCGGACAGGATCCGTATCATGGCGCGAATCAGGCCAATGGTTTGTGTTTTTCAGTAAACGATGGTATTGCTTTTCCGCCGTCATTAATCAATATTTTTAAAGAGATTGAAACCGATTTAGGGATGCCGTTTCCTAAAAGCGGTAATCTCGAACGTTGGGCCGATCAGGGTGTATTGTTGCTTAATGCGACCTTAACCGTTCGGGAAAGTATGGCCGGTAGTCATCAAAACCAGGGTTGGGAAGCCTTTACCGATGCCGTAATTCAAAAGGTATCCGACGAAAAACAGGATGTTGTCTTCTTACTTTGGGGTGGATTTGCCAAGAAAAAAGGTGCTAAAATCGATAGAAACCGTCATTTTGTATTGGAAACCGGACATCCGTCGCCACTAAGTGCCAATCGCGGACTATGGTTTGGAAACAAACATTTCAGTAAAGTGAATGCGTTTTTACAGCAAAAAAGCAAACCGGAAATCAACTGGTAATTAGTAGAACGTTAATTCCCCTAAAATTTCTTCCGACATAAACGGACCACCGGGATATTTGGCGGTATAATCCAGATTAAGCCAGATCTGACCGCGTTCGTCTATATGGTAATTGATTTCTTTTCCTCTGCTTTCGTCTTTAAACAACACTTCCTTGATCAGGTAAACTACATTTTCAAGGTCGGCTTTGGTTCCGATTAGCATTTCCGGATATAAATGGCCACCGGTATGGATAATTCGCGGTGTGCCACCAATCGCGCGGATCAATGCGGCCATCAAAATCGCATGATCATCACAATCGCCCGAAAAGTGCTGTAACGACTCACTCGCCGAAGCGATGTATTCCCGGCCTTTCGGATCGTTTACATAATTCCAACGTTTTTTTACTTCTGCAAAAACCGCAAAACACTGAATCGTTTGCCGGTATTCGCGGAAGCCTTTTACATCCTGAAAATGCAATGTAGTGGCTTTTAAGGCAAAATTCCGAACTTTCGGGTTGGTATACTCCACCGCGTCGATAATCTTGGATTTATTGGGAAACGGAAGCAGTTTGGCAATAATAACATCCTGTGGATTGGCGTCGTCCGACATGGTATAGATCATGGCGCGATAATCTTCAAAAACCGAATTAAAACCGTATCCGCCAAATAAGGTTCCCCATATCAATGCCAGTAAATACAGGAAAATACAAATAATGATCACCGTTTTAAGCATTCGTAACATCAATTGGATGATCACCAGTATAACGATAAAAAGCAGGACGCGATCGATATGTAAAAACCATTCCGGGTCGATAATATTCTGATGGACAATGATAAATATCGGAATAGCAATCAGGATATTCAGGAAAAAAATGACAACGTTGTCCCAAGGCTTTGGCAAAGAAAGCTTTTCTTTTATTTTTTGGATCTTGGTTTTTTCGGACAAAGTCATTTTTTAGCGATGGCTTGTAAATACTTATTTTATGACGGATTCATAAGCGGCTTTGGTTTCGATTATTTTTAAATCGAATAATTGATTTTGAATTTTTTCAAAGGTTTTTTTATCCGGTTTTTTTTGCGACCAGCGCGTTAGCTGTAGCCATTCCTGTATGTCTTCCGTTTTTTGATTAAAACGATTCGCCAGTGTTCGGTCGATACTCGGAATTTCTTTAAACTCGCGGGTAGTGGTATTGATGATTTCCAGGATTTGATCAATCACATGTTTGTCGGTTGCCAGTACCTCATTGCGAACGGCAATCACAAACGACGGCCATGGTGTAGGGCAATCGCCCAAATGGCGGAAAGTACCGTTATCTACCAATGGTTTGGTCATAAAACGTTCCCACATAAAATAATCGGCTGTTCCATCGGTAAGTGCTGTAACGGCACCGTCGATGGTGTTTACGATTTCAAAAGGAATGTTTTGGGTATCCCAGCCTTCGTTTTTGGCGTTTACAATAGACATCAGTTGTGAGCCCGATCCGATCCGACTAATTGCTGCTTTTTTTCCGTTTAAATCGGCAAGCTTCTGGTAGGCCGACTGTGCGCCCACATGAATACCCCAAAGCAAAGGCGATTGTACATAAATTTGAACAATACTGCTCGGATTACCATTGGAAATATCTTTTAGGATGCCTTCGGTTAAAATAATAGCGATATCAGTTTCGTTATCGCGGAGCATCTGACACATTTTTCCGGTTCCTTCGGGTACATCGGTCCATTGTAAATCGATGTCAACCTCGTTAAATTCGCCGTTTTCAATGCATAAATGCCAGGGTAAATTAAAATGCTCGGGTACTCCTGCAATTCGAATTGTTTTCATGTGAAAAAATTAATTGCTAAGATAGTAAGAGTAAATAAATTTTTGCGATAAGAAGGGGTTAAAAATAAACATTCCCCGTATAATAACTTAGAAATTACTATCGGGGAAAGTTTTCGCAAATAAACAAAGAAAACAACACAAATGTTACCTTACCCTTCGTAGGTTACAAGGCAATTTTGTTTCATGGTGCCTGTTTCCAGGTATCGTGTATGGAAGTTAAAAGCTTCTTCCAGTATATGTGGAGTATGACCACCGCGTTCGCAGGCTCTTTCGAAGTAGCCCTGTAGTTGTTCGCGGTATTCGGGATGGGCGCAATTTTCGATGATCACTTTAGCGCGCTCGCGTGGTGCCAGTCCGCGTAAATCGGCCAGACCTTGTTCCGTTACCAGAATGTCTACGTCGTGTTCCGTATGGTCGGTATGGGACACCATTGGTAGCACATGGGAAATGGCATTTCCGTCTTTTGAAGCCGACTGTGTTACGAAAATACTCAGGTAGGCATTACGGGCAAAATCTCCCGAACCACCAATACCATTCATCATCTTTGTCCCGGAAATATGTGTCGAATTGACATTACCATAAATATCAAATTCGATAGCCGTATTGATTCCGATAATACCCAGGCGACGGATCACTTCAGCGGAATTACTGATATTCTGCGGACGAAGGACAATTTTGTCTTTATATTGATCGAAATTGGTTAACAGGTGTTGGTAACAGGATTCCGAAACGGTAATGGATGAAGCCGAAGCAAACGTCATTTTTCCGGTATCCATCAGCTCGAAAGTACTATCCTGTAATACTTCGGAGTACATCACCAGATTTTCAAAATCACCTTTCGCCAACCCCGACAACACCGCATTGGCCACTTTGCCAATACCGGCCTGTAATGGCATCAAAGATTTTGTTAAACGCCCGCTTTGTATCTCTTTTTCAAAAAAGGCCAGTAAATGGTTGGCAATGGCAGTGGTTTTGGCATCCGGAGCGGTGGTTTGCGCCGGACTATCCGGGATTTCGGTAAAAACGATTCCCGCCACTTTATCCGGGTCAATACGGATAACATCGGAGCCAATGCGATCGTCGGAAGCCGTAATGTTAATGACATCGCGGTTAGGATAATGGTTGGGTATAAAAATATCGTGTATTCCTTTAAATTCAAAAGGAATGGACGTGTTGATTTCAATAATGATTTTGTCGGCCAGATGGGCAAAAGTAGCCGAATTTCCAACCGAAGTTGTTGGGATTATATGCCCGTTGGTGTCAATATAAGTGGCTTCAATAATCGCAAAATCCAATTGAGGTAGGTGTTTGTTTTCGAGTAATTCGGCCGTTTCACTAAGATGCTGATCAATAAAAAGAATGTCACCACTGTTGATTTTTCCCCGCATTACCGGATCGACCTGAAAGGGCATTCGTTTGTAAAGGGCATTACTTCGGGCAAGATCGGCATCGGTGGTATGACCAAGGGAAGCACCTGTAATCAGGGTAATTCCGATGGCTTCATGTTCGGCGCGCAAAGCAAAAGCCGGTAAAACCGCTTTACTGTCGCCTGCTTTTGTGAATCCGCTGGAACCGACAACCATTTTATCTTTAAAAAAAGAGGCGGCCTGATGGGCGGAAATCACTTTGTCTTTGTATTTTTGAAATTGAATTCTTTCTGGGTTCATAAAATGATTTTTTGATAAAAAATTAAACCAAAAAATAAAGTTTTACTAACAAAAGCTTTTACTTGTTTTTATTCTGATTGGTTTAGTTTACAATTTTAAAGAAATAATCCAGTAGCGAATTATCGTAATAAGCCAAAAAAATATTCATTTCGGACAGCATGGAAAAGGAAAACCTAAAGGTAGAGAAGTATTATACCAAGGATGTGGACACAGATAAAAACAGTATTTATTGTCATCATGACCTGATGGGTGAATTGCTGATTCCGACGCATAAACACGAAAAAGCACAGCTGTTGTATACCGAAGGCGGACTGGTTTATGTGACCACCGAAACCAAAACCTACTTTTTGCCGGCGCGCCATTTTATGTGGATTCCGGATGATATCAAACACAGTATTCATCCGAGTTCGGAAAACGTAATGATGCGAAACCTTTATTTCCCGGTCGACAAAAACGAACATTCCTTTTATAATAATGAGGGAATTTATCCGGTTAACGATTTGTTGTTGCAGATGATGTTGTTTACCAACCGTTGGAATGGCAATTTAAAAAAAGGAAGCCGCAATTATTTTATTGCAAGAGCCATCAAGGCCATATTACCGGAGATTTGCGAAACCAACCTGCCATTAGCGTTGCCAACAGCCAAAGACAAACGATTATTAAAAGTGATCACCTATCTTGATGATCATCTTGATGAAACGATTTTCTTTTCCAAATTGGCCGAAAAATTCGGATTTAGTGAACGTTCGTTATATCGTTTGTTTCAAAAAGACATGGGCATGTCGTTTATACAGTTTTTTACCATCCGGAGAATGCTGAAAGCGATCGAATTATTGCTGGAAAAACGACTACCGGTTAGTGAAGTGGCTGTCGCGGTAGGGTATAACAGTATACCGACCTTTAGTAATACGTTTTATAAACTGTTGGGACAACGTCCGTCGGATTACCTGAACGGTGTGGAGATTCTAAAAAAAAATCAGCAGGTTTAACTGCCGATTTTATTATTTTGAAATTCAAACCAAACGGTTTCGATTCCTTCATCCAGAAAAGATTCCGTATGCACGGGTTGTAGTTTTTGTAATATCGTATTAGAACCGATATTTCCCTTTTCGGCATTGGCATATACTTTTTCGAGTTTCATAACCGAAAAAGCGTATTCCAAACAGGCACTGGCAGCTTCAAAACCATAGCCTTTTCGCCAATGCTCTTGTACCAATCGGTAGCCAAGGTCGTAAAAATTCCGATGACCGTTTACTTCTTCTGTGTTGATCAATTTAAAACCCGTCCAACCGATAAACTCATTCGAATCTTTTAATACCATCGCCCACCGACCAATACCATTTGTCTCATATTGTTTTCGAATAAAGGAAATGGCATTTTGTGCCTCTTCTAAGGTTGTAATAGGAGATTTTCCCAGATATTCATGAACGGCCGGATTGGAATCCAATCGGAAAATACCTTCTGCATCAGAAGGCTGTAATTCACGAATGATCAGTCTTTCGGTGGTGATAATAGGTTTCATTTTCTGATTTCAATTAAATGATGTTGTAAATGATGGATATAGTCGGTCATTAGAAAACGCAAATCTGACGTGGTTCCGTCCGGTAAAAGTAACGGTAGAGCCAGTGTTTCTGCTGTCTGACGCTGCATTACAAAAGCGATTTGCCGGTTTAAAGCCGACCATAATAACAATAATTCGGTACTTTCGCGCAACTGATACTGATTCGCTTTAACCAGCTCGTCCTGATTGTACGGGCGAACGGAATACGGACTTTCAGCATGCTGAATTTCCGTAAAACGTTCCAGATTATAGCGTGCCGAATCGATCAAGTGGCCCAATATTTCTTTTTTAGACCAAATGGACTCCGCTGATTTTACTTCAAAACCGGAGATATGTCCCTCGTGAAACTGACGTTCAAAAGCCGTGATTTCTGCGATAAGTTGTGAAGCCAGCGTATGCATGTTATTCAGCCAGTTTATTTAATGTATATAGGATAAGCGCATCAACAGCTTTATACGGATCTTCGCTAAAAGTACCATCGGCACGATTGGCAATGATTGCGTTAAGGGATAAGGCCTCGTGACCCAATAAACGGGAAAGCCCATATATAGCACCGGTTTCCATTTCAAGGTTGGTCATTCGCGTACCGTTATAGTTAAAACTGTCCATTTTGGCGTTTAATGCCTCGTCCTGAATCGGAAGGCGCAATACACGTCCCTGTGGGCCATAAAAACCACCAGCCGTACCGGTAAATCCTTTGTGAATTTCGGTACTTTCGATTTTCTGAGCCAGTTTTTCACTGCCTTTGATCACATAGGGTTTCCCTTTGCGTAAATCCCAGTTGGTATGTGCTATAAAAGCGTCTTCAATGGCTGTTTCAGAAATCGAATCGATAATATAGGAGCGAAGCATATTGTCCAATCCTAAGCCATATTCAGACATTACAAAACTATCAACCGGAATATCGGTTTGTAAAGAACCCGATGTTCCGATACGAACAATATTCAGAGAAGTAAGCTCCGGTTTGATCATGCGGGTGTTGAGGTCGATATTAACCAAAGCATCCAGTTCGTTCATCACGATATCAATATTATCAGGGCCAATTCCGGTAGACATCACCGTAAGGCGTTTGCCTTTATAAGTGCCGGTTTCGGTTTTAAATTCGCGCTTTTGTGTCGAAAATTCAACGGTATCAAAGTGTTTGGTGATTTTAGAAACCCGGTTTTGATCACCTACAAAAATAATATCGGTAGCGATGTTTTCCGGTTTCAGATTTAAGTGGTATACACTACCATCGGGATTCAGGATTAATTCGGATGATTTAATTGCTGTCATTATGTATATATTTTATTAACCGCCTACGCGTTTTATTTTATAGCCTTCTTTTGTCAGGAAATCCATGATTTTGTCACGGAAATTCCCCTGGATGATAATTTCACCGTCTTTTGCGGAGCCACCCACGCCGCAAAGCGTTTTTAATTGTTTGGCGAGTGTTTTCAGGTCGTCGTCATTACCGGCAAACCCTTTGATAATGGTTGCCACTTTTCCGCCCCGGTTCTTTTTGTCGAGGTGCGCTTCCAGTTTTTGCTGACCGGGAGCGAGGGTTTCTTCCTGTTCGGATTCGGAATTGAATTCAAAATCTTTATTAGTGGAAAAAACAAATCCACCCAAATCTTCCAAACTGCTTATTTTCTTTGCCATAGTGCTAAATCGGTTCGATGCATTGCTGCATTTCAAAAGGTTGTAAAAGATAAAAGACACTGAGTGTAAAACCCAATGTCTTTTACGATTTTATAAAAATAAGGATTATTTTTTAATTAAGCCCAAATCAACCAAACGTTCGTAAAGGAAATCACCGGCGGTAATATCGTCATAACGTTTTGGGTTTTCAGCATCGATACAGTTTTCCAGACAGTTAAGCGGCATTTCGCTTATCGGGTGCATAAAAAACGGAATCGAAAAGCGGGAAGTTCCCCATAATTCACGTGGTGGGTTAACTACCTGGTGAATGGTTGATTTTAGTTTGTTGTTGGTGTGACGGGAAAGCATGTCACCCACATTGATCACTAATTCATCCTCTTCGGCAATGGCATCGATCCAGTCGCCGTTGTGATTTTGAACCTGTAATCCTTTACCTTGTGCGCCCATTAATAAGGTGATCAAATTAATGTCACCATGTGCAGCGGCACGAACGGCATTTTCCGGTTCCTGTGTGATAGGAGGATAGTGGATTGGACGTAGAATACTGTTTCCGTTTTTGATATAGTTATCAAAATAAAACTCATCCAGTCCAAGGTATAAAGCTAACGCTCTTAAAACATATACACCGGTTTTTTCCAACATCTGATAGGCTTCTTTACCTACTGTGTTAAATTTAGGAAGTTCGTCAACTTCCACATTTTTAGGATATTCGGCTTCCAGTTTCGGGTCGTTTTCGACATACTGTCCAAAATGCCAGAACTCTTTTAAGTCGCCTTCTTTTCTTCCTTTGGCATGTTCTTTTCCAAAAGAAACATAACCACGCTGTCCACCAATTCCAGGAATTTCGTATTTTTCTTTTACCTCAAGTGGTAATGTGAAAAAATTACGAACCTCACCATAAAGTTCATCAACTAATTTGTCATCTAAAAAATGACCTTTTAATGCTACGAAGCCGATGTCTTCGTAGGCTTTTCCGATTTCATTTACAAATTTTTGTTTACGTACCGGGTCGTCCGATAGGAAATCACGCAAGTCAACACTGGGAATGTTTTGCATCTTAAAAAATTTTGTTAATAACTTTTTGGTTGTGAAACCATTATAAAACAAAGGTAAATAATAATTTTTAGATAAAATTTATAAAGTTATCAACAATGAGATTGAGTGTTGTAATTACCCGGATGAATCCGATAATTTGGGAAAATATTTAGATAACAATTCCATTGGTGCTGGTTATTTTTTTATACTTTTGGAAGCGTTTAATCAAAGCACAACATCATGAATTTTGATCGGAAAAATCTAAGTGACGAAAAACTATTAGATTTATATAAGAAATTAATCAAGCCAAGGCTGATCGAAGAAAAAATGCTGATCCTGATCCGTCAGGGGAAAGTTTCCAAATGGTTTTCGGGTATTGGACAGGAAGCCATCTCAGTAGGAATTACATCCGTTTTGGATAAAGACGAATATATTTTACCAATGCACCGCAACTTAGGGGTGTTTACAACCCGAGAAATCCCATTATACCGTTTGTTTTCACAATGGCAGGGAAAAGGGGATGGATTTACCAAAGGACGTGACCGTTCGTTCCACTTCGGAACACAGGAATATAAGATCATCGGAATGATCTCGCATCTTGGACCACAATTAGGAGTGGCCGATGGTATTGCTTTAGCTAATAAATTAAAGAAAAACGGAAAAGTTACCGCGGTTTTTACCGGTGAAGGGGCTACTTCCGAAGGTGATTTCCATGAAGCATTAAATATTGCCTCAGTTTGGGATTTACCGGTACTATTTGTGATCGAAAATAACGGTTACGGATTGTCGACACCAACAAACGAACAATATAGATGTGAAAACCTGGCCGATAAAGGTATCGGTTACGGAATGGAAAGTCATATTATTGATGGAAACAATATTCTGGAAGTATATACGAAGATTGATGAATTAGTCGCTTCCATGCGCGAAAACCCGCGTCCGGTACTATTGGAATTCAAAACCTTCCGTATGCGAGGGCATGAAGAAGCCAGTGGAACCAAATATGTACCACAGGAATTAATGGATATGTGGGCGATTAAAGATCCGGTAGATAATTTCCGCAAATACCTTTCGGAAGCAGGAATTTTGACACCAGATATGGATGAGGCGTACCGCGCTGAAATCAAAAAAGAAATAGATGAACATTGGGCAAAAGTTCAGGCAGAACCTGAAATTGTAGCAAATCTTGACGAAGAGTTAAATGATGTGTACAGACCATATACACATGAAGCTTTCGATCATAACGGTGAAGTGGAAAACATTCGTTTGGTAGATGCGATCTCACAAGGATTAAAACAATCGATGGAGCGCCACGATAATCTGGTGATTATGGGACAGGATATCGCCGAGTACGGAGGAGCCTTTAAAATAACAGATGGTTTTGTAGCACAATTCGGAAAAGAACGTGTTCGCAATACGCCAATTTGTGAAAGTGCAGTAGTTTCAGCAGGTATGGGATTGTCTATTAACGGACATAAAGCCATCGTAGAAATGCAATTTGCGGATTTCGTTTCTACAGGATTTAACCCAATTGTGAACTATCTGGCGAAAGTACACTACAGATGGCAGGAAAATGCCGATGTAGTAGTGCGTATGCCTTGCGGTGGCGGAACTCAGGCAGGACCTTTCCATTCGCAAACAAACGAAGCCTGGTTTACTAAAACACCGGGATTAAAAGTGGTATATCCGGCTTTCCCATACGATGCCAAAGGACTTTTAAATACGGCTATCAACGATCCGAATCCGGTAATTTATTTCGAGCACAAACAATTGTACCGAAGCATTTATCAGGATGTTCCGAAAGATTATTACACGATTCCTTTTGGAAAGGCAGCTATGATTAAAGAAGGCGAAGATGTAACGGTAATTTCATTTGGTGCCGGTGTGCACTGGGCGTTGGATACTTTATCCAAACATCCTGAAATTAAAGCTGATTTAATCGATTTACGTACGTTGCAACCATTGGATATGGAAACAATTTATGCATCGGTTAAAAAGACAGGTAAAGTGATCATTCTTCAGGAAGATACCCTTTTTGGAGGTGTGGCCAGCGATATTTCATCGATGATCATGGAGAATTGTTTTGAATATCTGGATGGACCGGTTAAACGTGTAGGAAGTTTGGAGAGTGCTATTCCATTTGTAAAAGCACTGGAAGATCAATACCTGCCAAAACAACGATTTGAAAACGATTTACTGGAATTAGTAGCATACTAATATTCCGGATTTCCATAGCTTAAGAAAAGCCGCATCAATCGATGCGGCTTTTTTAATGAAATTCTAATAAAAAAACACATATAGATTGTTAGTTGTATGTGTTTTTGTTTGTAATTTTATGATAAATAATTACTTTTTTAAGTAAAAAAAGAATGATAATCTAAAATTATAAATATGAAAAAAGCAATTTATTTTAGTTTGTTAATGGTCTTTTCATTGACCGTTTTTGCTCAGGAAGCAGCTGTAAAAAAAGCATCTAAAAAAGCCGATACTGAAACGGCTAAAACCAAAAAGAAAACAGATGAGGCTAAAACAGCAGCAAAAAAAGAAGCTAAAGCCGATACGAAGGCCGTAAAAGAAAAAGCAACCAAAGCAACCACCGATGCTAAAAAGACTGTTAAAGACGATACTAAAGCGGTAAAAGAAAAAGCAACTAAAGCAACTGCTGATGTAAAAGCCGATGCTAAAAAGACGGGTACGACTGAGGCAAAAAAAGTAACTGCGGTTAAAACGAGTACCCAGGTTAAAGCAACAAAAGTCGCGTCGGAAGACAAGGTAACGGGGACTTATAATGGAAAAAAAGTATATACCGGACCAAGAGGTGGTAGATATTATATCAACGATAATGGAAATAAGACCTATATAAAATAATATAAATCAGCAATGTATAAAAAGTCACAAGAAATTGTGGCTTTTTTAATACTGTTTTATGAAATCTTTAAGGGATTTTTTTTTAATTTAGTTAATATATGTGAGTATTTAATTAAATGAAAAAAGAACTTATGGATGCAAATTTTGAAATAGTAAGCAAAGAAGCGATAGAAACATTGAACTTCCCTGAAAATGATGTATTAGAAGAAGACGGGTTGGCTATTAAACGAAGAATAGAAGATCTGAATCGCGCTTTAGCCCTAGGAAACCTGGAACATGGAAAAATAAAAATTTATTTTGAAGATAATATTTCTAAAAAAGTTGTTGAGACTACTATATGGGGAGTTACGGATGAACGTATCATTTTAAAGCAGGGTGTTGTGATCCCGATACATAGGATTCATAAAACAATTTAAACCACAGCATAACATTAAAAAAAGAAGTTTCAGACTTCTTTTTTTATGATTAATAGGTAGCCAAACGAACTACAAGATAATCTTTCGCATACAAAGACTACTCGCAATACCTTCATATTGTCCAAAATTGGGAATCAAATGATATCCCGATTTTTCATAAAGACGAACGGCTTCAGTATGTTCTTTTCCGGTTTCTAAAATACACTCCGAAAAAAACAATTCTGTTGCCCATCTTTCCAGCTCTTTTAATATTTCTCGAGCGATTCCGCGGCCACGAAAATCCGGATGTACATACATTCTTTTGATCTCTGTTATGTCATCCGAAAATTGTCTCAAAGCGCCACAGCCGACCGCTTTATCTTCTTTATATGCTAAAACTACATGTTTAATTTTATCAATTTGGTTAAACTGCTCAAAAAAAGAATGTTCGTTTCCATCCTTAATTTTTAATTCATGATCCAGTAAAGCAACAAGATCTTTAAAGTCCTTGTTGTTAGATGTTGTTCTTATTAAAATTGGCATAATTAAAAAATTATTTAGACAGATTTTAAAAAGAAATGGGGCTTGGTAAAGATACGAATGTTTACTAAAAAGGAGTGAATTTTATCTGTTTACTTTACATTATTTGATTTAAAATATAAAAAAAGGTTATAAAAATAATGTTTTGTGATGTTTTTTACTTTGATTGGGGTATGATTTGAGATTATATGTAGGAATTTTAACAGTGATATGATAAAACTATAAAAACGCGTCAAAGATGTTATTTATAATACGGTAAAGGTTAAGTTTCCTTTTTTAAAACCGAACAGCTTTAGGCTTATAATACTAACAATTGGAATAGAAAATTGAAAACTATTCGGTTTATAAAAAGGAATATTTAAAAGAAAAATAACTTTAATATGGTTTGAAAAGACAGTCAGTTAACTGACTGTCTTACAAACTCACATAATACACTTTTGTTTAGCCCTTAAATAAAAAAATACTGAAATAAATTAACTGAAATAAGGACTTACTCTGATGTTGAAAAAATACTACAAAACCAAAAACATCATAACTAAACGCAAGCGTATTACACAAACAAAAGAAAGAAATAACAATAACTTTTTCAGGATCTCCGTATACGCATAAATACTTGATTTTTTGCAATTGAATTTTTGAGTGTTTTTGAGTATTATAATAATGTTTTATTTTAAGGATATATCCATTTTGGATAATTGTAAAGTAAAAATCATACTAAAAACGTATCTTTAAGAACTTAAAAGAAAGGAAAATGAAATACCTATTTTTGCTAATAGCTATTTTTTTTGAGGTGATAGCGACCAGTGCTTTAAAATCGTCTGAGCAATTTACCCGATTGTGGCCTAGTGTAGTAGCAATTGTTGGTTATGCCATGGCCTTTTATTTTTTGTCGTTAACACTTAAATCAATGCCAATAGGAATTGCTTACGCCATTTGGTCGGGCTTGGGAATAGTATTGATTTCTGCGATTGGTTATGTGGTATATAATCAATCCCTCGATTTTCCGGCTATAATCGGAATTCTTTTTATAATTATTGGAGTACTGATTATCAATCTGTACTCCAATAGTGTTTCGCATTAATATTATAAAACCAATTCGGTAAAAAGCCGATCAATAGTGCCATCGAGATTACCGCAAAAACCGGGATGTGGGCGGGATGTTTGTATAACAGAACTCCTCACTGCGGTGAGCCAGCGAAAACGGGAAGGGATATCAAGTTGGGCTATTGGTCCGCCATTTTTGTCGCCAAGTGCAATTTTTTGAAACGATTCCAGATTTTGTTGTAGCTGTTCGATATCCAGCTCGTCCGAAAGCATAAGTAGTCTCTGTTCGTTAATGGAAAAACGAACATTGATGTATTTGGCACTTTTGGAAAAAAGAATAATGCCGACATTTAAAAATTCTTCGCGCTCAACCTTAGGCAAAACGCGGATCACTGCATATTCATATAAGTGTTTGTCTTGCATTTTGCGCTTCTTTTATAAAAATTTCGGAATTGTTTTTTCGCATCAGTAAAAACTGTATATAAACTTCTTTCAGATCTTCCGGAGCATCGCGATTATCGTCCCATAACAACCATTCATCCGGGATTGTATTTACAATTTCACGGATCTTTTCTTCCGTTAAAATCGCTTTAAATGCCGAGTCAACCTGTTCCAGTTCTGTTGCTTTGGGTAATAGAACATGATCTTTGATCAATGCAAAAGGACTTTTGGCGTGGCTCTCCCAATTGTTCCAGGAATGATGGAAATAAAAAGAAGCGCCATGATCAATAAGCCATAACTCTTTATGCCAGATCAGCATATTGGTATTTCGGAAAGTCCGGTCTACATTTGTTATAAAGGCATCCAACCATACAATTTGTGAGGCTAATAATGGATCGACATCGGTAACAACAGGGTCAAATGTAATGGCTCCTGACAAGAAGTGTAGCGCCAGATTTAGCCCCTGACTCCCTTGTAGGAGGTCCTGTATTTCTTCGTCGGCTTCAGTACGACCAAAAGCTTCATCAAGATTAGCAAAAACGATTTCCGGAACCCGAAGTCCTAAGGCACGTGCGATTTCACCACCTATAAGTTCTGCTATTAAGGCTTTACTACCATGACCGGCACCTTTGAATTTGAGTACATATTTAAAATCATCGTCGGCTTCAGCAAGGGCTGGAAGCGAACCGCCTTCCCGTAAAGGGGTTATATAGCGGGTCACCTGAACCGTTCGTAAATGGAGCGTATCACTCATAAAGTTTGTTTTGTATACTGTCACAAATGTATTAAAAAGGAAAGAATTTTTTAAAGCACAAAACCTGTCAGGTTTAATATATCGTAATCCGATTATAATTTTTTCAATTCGGCTAAGACTGTTTTTCCGACAGCTTCCGCTGAAGCGGGATTCTGACCGGTAACCAAACGTTGATCGGCTACAACATGCGATTGCCAGTTGGCTGTTTTTTCAAACTTCGCACCTCGCGCTTTTAATTGATCTTCCAACATAAAAGGGACTACTTTCTCCAATCCAACGGCAATTTCTTCTTCATTGGTAAAGCCATTTACTTTTTTGCCATCGATTAAATAGTTCCCGTTGCTCAGCTTGATATTAACCAAGCCAGCCGGCCCGTGACAAACGGCACTGACAATTCCGTTATTTTCATATATTTTGGTTGCAATAGCGGCAATTTCTTTATTTTCGGGTAAATCCCACATCGCACCGTGGCCACCTGCATAATGGATCGCAATATAGTCTTTGGGATTAACTTCTGAAGGTTTCATTGTGTTTTCCACTTTTGCATGGTACACTTTGTCATCCCAGAATTTTTTATTGATCGGATCTTTTAAATCAAATCCATCTACCGGAGCTTTGCCGCCTTTTGGGCTAACAAAGTCGATTTCATAGCCGGCGTTGTGTAATACTTCCCAAGGATGCGACACTTCGTTAAGGAAATACCCGGTTGGTTGTCCGGTGTTGCCTTTTTGATCATGGCTGGTTACCACAAATAAGATTTTCTTTTTCATAGTTCCTGTTTTTTTCGTTTGCGCTACAGTATTTATACCGCTAAAAAGCAGTGTCAGACTGGCTACTAGCATTAAAAATTTTTTCATGATGATTTATAAAGTATGAAGTTGGTTTGTAATAAAAGTTAGTTCTTCGGGGCTTAATTCAAAATGTAACGCCTGAGCATTTGAAATGGCCTGTTCGGCATTTCGCGCGCCGGCAAGTACCGCGGTAATTCCCGGTTGTTGAACCGTCCAGCGTAATACTAATTGTGCCAGTGTGCTATTTTTTGCGTCGGCAATAGGTTGTATAGTATTTAAAAATTGTTGTACTTTTTCCAGATCATACTGGTTGAAATAACCGTTACGGTGATCGTCTTCTGTCAGTTTTCCGCCTGTAAAATATTTACCAGTCAGCAAACCGCGTTCCATCGGGCTATATGCGATGATACCAATGTTTTGATTCTCACTGTAAGGAACCAACTCTTTTTCAATACTACGGTTTAGCATACTATAGGCTACCTGGTTGGAAGCTAAAGGTACGCTTTTTTGCGCTTCCTCCAGTTGGGAAACGCTATAATTGGAAACGCCTGCTGCTTTGATTTTTCCTTGTTGGATCAATAGTTCCATAGCTTCCATGGTTTCGGATATCGGCGTAGTACTGTCCGGCCAGTGCAATTGCAGTAAGTCGATATAATCGGTTCCCAAACGTTGCAGACTTTCTTCGACCTCTTTGATTACATTGGCTTTTGAAGCATATTTATAAATAGACTGACCATCAGCTTCAAAGAAAAAGTCTCCATTTCCGTTATTGCTTCCGTCCCAAACCAATCCAAATTTTGTCAGTATTTGAATTTTACTGCGATCCCGGCCTTTAATGGCTTCACCAATCATGGCTTCACTCAGACCAAAACCATAAAACGGAGCGGTGTCGATACTGGTCACACCATTGTCAATCGAAGCCTGTATGGCTGCAATGGAGTCTTTTTTTTCATTTCCGCCCCACATCGTACCGCCAATTGCAAAAGCACCCAGGGTGATAGGGGACACTTCAAGAGAAGAATTTCCTAATGTTCTCATATTGTATAATTGTTATTTAAGTGTATTTGTTGTTGTTGGATAAAAGGGATAGTCGGTATAACCGATAACGCCACCACCAAAAAAGTATTCGCGTTTCGGTTCGTTAAGCGGTAAATTGTTTTCCAATCGGTAGGGAAGATCCGGGTTGGCAATAAAAGGTCTGCCAAAACCGATCAGATCCGTCCAGCCCTCACGTAAGGCTTCTTCAGCTCGGGCTTTGGTATATTTCCCGGAATAAATAAGGGTTCCGGAAAAATTAGCCCGGATACTGTCTTTAAACGAACGTTCCATCACCGGAGCATCTTCCCAATCGGCTTCGGCTATATGAACATAGGCTACTTTCAGACGGTCTAAAAGTTTGATGGCTTCGGTATAGGTTTCGACAGGCTTATCGTCAATGGTACCCTGTAGCGTTGTTAGTGGTGCCAGTCGAACGCCAACTTTTTCATTGCCGATGGCATCCGAAATGGTCTGAACTACCTCTTTTAGAAATCGCAATCGGTTTTCAAGGGAACCGCCATAAGCATCGGTTCGGTTGTTGGCCTGTGAGTCGATAAACTGGTTGATCAGATAACCATTGGCCGCATGAAGTTCGATACCGTCAAATCCGGCCATCATTGCATTTTGAGCCGCTTGGGCATAATCGGATACAATTTCCCGAATTTCGGTTTGAGTAAGTGCTCTTGGTTTGGAATGTTGTACCATTTCGCCCATGCCATTTTCCGGCCCGCGATTTTCGAGATCGACAAACACTTTTACGCCATCGGCTACCAGTTCACTGGACGAAACCGGCGCTTCATTATTTTTTTGCAGGGCTGTATGGGACACTCGTCCAACATGCCATAACTGAGCGAAAATAATTCCGTTTTTGCGATGTACGGCATCGGTAGTCAGTTTCCATCCGGCAATCTGCTCCGGAGTATACATTCCGGGTGTCCAGGCATATCCCTGTCCTTGCTGACTAATCTGGGTTCCTTCGGAAATGATAAGTCCGGCGGAACTTCGCTGTTCGTAATATTCGGCCATAAGCGGAGTGGCCACTTCGCCTTTGGCCGCGCGGGAACGGGTCATGGGCGGCATTGCAATTCTATTTTGTAATTCGATGTTTCCGAGGGTATGTTTTTTAAATAGCATAATCTTGTTCTTTATAATTAAAATGAGGTAAAATAGTTGTAGCAATGCGTTCGATTGCTTCTTTGACCGGCGTTTCCGATTTTCGAAGATGCAAGGCCATATGATTCACGCCGACTTCTTCGTAGGCTTTTAGTAATGGTAACAGTCCATTGATTCCTACCGCTCCGCCAAAACGATGGGGACGAAATGGAGCATCGTCGTCTGCCAAAAGATTCAGATGGAAAGCCGTGATATACGGTTTGGAAGCCTGATTGTTGTCGTAAAGCACATTCCGCCAGTCGATAATCTGGTTTGCGGTTTCGGCTAATGGTCGCGGATAATTAAACCAACCCTGCATATTTTGGGCGATCCAATCCATACTTTGTTGCGCACGTCCGGCAATAATCCATGGAATCGGATTTTTCGGTTTTGGAAATACCTGAATATTGTTGTTCAGGTTTTCATAATACTGACTAAGTCCGCTTTGCGTTTTCCAGGCTTCTTCGATAATGGCATGATTGTGACGGAAACGTTCGGCCCGGGTTTCAAAATCATATCCGAACAAAGGGAATTCCACAGGGCGATCACCAAGACCGACACCAAATAGAAACCGGCTTCCGGATAAATTTTCGATCGATGCAACCGCTTTGGCCAGTTGTAACGGATCGTGTAACGGAAAAACGATTGCAGCGGTTCCAAGGGTAATGGATTTGGTGATGCCGGCGATATAACCCAGATAGGCTATCGTATCAAAAAGTTGGGCGCCATCGCCAAAAGCGGGATCGTACACCGGAACTTCGCGCATCCAAAGAGTGGCATAACCGAGTTGATCCGCCAATTGAATGTATTCTGTATGCCGACTGATATCCGGAATGCCAAACGGACGTCCGGAAAGGTTGCGTTTTTTCTCACCTTCCAACGACCAGTCGTTATCGAGCGGAAATTCCAATCCGATGGTCATTTTACCGGGAATATGGATGCTACAAATCGTTTCCATGATCAATTGTTTTTTTCGCGTTTATAACTGATAAGGGTCACCAAAAATCCGATGGCTACCAATACCGCACCAACCCAGGGTGTGGATTGAATGCCCAATGAAGATTCGACTACATGGCCGCCGATAAAGGCACCGATAGCGATTCCGATATTAAAGGCCGCAATATTTAGTGCCGAAGCGACATCTTCGGTTCCTGGTAGGTATTTTTCGGCCATTTGTACCACGTAAAGCTGTAAACCGGGAACATTCGAAAAAGCCAGAATTCCCATCGCAAATAAGGTGATTACAGCTGCTACCTGATTAAAGACGGTAAAGGATAACACTAGCAATACTAAGGCTTGTAATACAAACATGATCATCAGTGCTTTAATCGGTTTTTGATTGGCTACTTTTCCGCCGATCACGTTTCCTAAGGCAATGGCAATTCCGTAGATCAACAGTAATAAGCTGGTCGCATCGGCCGAAAAACCGGAAATGCTTTCCAATAGCGGTGCCATATACGTAAAACTTACAAAAGTTCCACCATAGCCTAAAGCGGTAATCGCTAAGACCAATAGTATCGATGGGTTTTTAAGCACCTTTAACTGATCTTTTAATTGTAGGGGTTTGCTTTTTTGTATCGTATTCGGAATTAAAAGACTACTGGCGATAAGCCCGATGATTCCTAAGGCCGCCACTCCGATAAAGGTCGCGCGCCATCCGAAATGTTGTCCGATATAGGTTCCTAAGGGTACGCCGGTAACGATGGCTACGGTTAATCCGGCAAACATAATCGCGATCGCGCTGGCCCGTTTGTTTTCGGGAACCAGACTGGCGGCTATAGTCGCTCCGATTGAAAAGAAAACACCGTGTGCAAATCCGGTTAGGATTCGGGCGAGGATTAATGTGATAAAAGAAGGCGCAATGGAGGCCAATCCGTTACCAATAATAAAAAGTACCATAACGCCTAACAATAATTTTTTGCGATCGATACGACTGGTTAAAGCCGTTAATATAGGCGCTCCCACAGCTACACCCAAAGCATAAAGGCTTACGAGTAGCCCGGCGGAGGAAATGGAGGTTTTTAAATCGTTGGCAACAGTGGGTAGCAGACCGACAATTACAAATTCGGTGGTACCAATACCAAAGGCACTGATGGTTAAGGCCCATAATGCGGCCGGAAGTTTTTTAGATTTCGAAGGTGCTGCCATAGCAGCCGTATTGTTTTGAATTGTTTTCATAGGTTTGGGTTACCGCAAACGGGTAACAGGTGATTCATTAGTATTATGTTTGATCCTATACGTCCGATTTAAAATCGGGCATGATGCGATCGGAACTAATAATAATTAGTACACAGTAACTTGTAAAAACATCGGGTAAAACAACTTTGAACGGTCATATTTGTAGTGTCATAAGGAACAGTACAAATGTCCGAATAGGGGAAACGCTATGCGAGGAGTTAGGTCACCGTTTTTTTGTGAGGTAGATCACACCGTTTAGCTTTTAAGTCGGCTAAGGGTTTCGCGGGTTACGCCAAGATAGGATGCCAGTAGTTTTTTAGGAACACGCTGGATGAGTCGGGGTAATTTTTTGATCAGGTTATTATACCGTTCCTCTGCGGTTTCTGTCAGTAATGACATAATGCGTTGTTGCAGCGCGATATAACCATAGTTGGCTTTGATTCTGAAAAAATTCGCCATAGCCGGAATCTCATGACAGATTTTTTCCCGGTCTTCCAGTTTCAGACAGAAAAATTCCGAATCTTCGATGCAATCCATATACATGCAGGCGGGAACCTGGTTTTGAAACGCGTGAAAATCGCTGGTCCAGTATTCTTCCATGGCAAATTGCAGGATATGCTCCTTTCCGTCGCAATCGATGGCATAGGTTTTTACCAGACCTTTAATAATCCAGAATTCACAGGGAACCATTTCGCCTTTTTGCACCAGAAACTGATGTTTGCGCAGTTTTCGAAATGTAAAATGTTGGGCTACATACTCCCATTCGCTATCTGAAAGCGGACAAATGGAAGCGATATGCTGGCGTAAAAGGTCGTATTGGGTCATACTAAAGCAATTGTACTACAAAAATAATAGATTTATAACGATGATACTATCGTTTTATACTAAAAACACCCCGGGTTTCCCCGAGGTGTTTTCTCCCAAATTTTAGAACAGGCTGCTATTCCTGTGCTATTTTCTGATGGAAAGGACAACCCTTTGCCATGCTTTTTTCTTTTTGAACTTCTTCTGGTGTTGAAACCGGACGACGACGGTGCTGATCCTGAATGGTCGGGAATACCGAAGTAAAGAAGTTTGTCCAACCTCCGGTACGTACCCGAAGCAGGTCGTATTGTTCCGGCGAGCCTACTGCATCGGCAAAGGTATCCGGATTAGCCACCGTAATCGTTAGTATATTAGATGATTGCCCGTTGGCAAATTGTTGCATTACCCGAACAAGTTTTTCGGCCGGGAAGTCTTCGTCGATATTATAATCGGTAGGAGCACCATCACACATCAACTCGGCACCGATACCGTCAAAACCGGCCAGCGATTCTTCGAACCCGGCATATTGATGTTCGATTGGTAAATCGGCAGGACTTGGCATGGCACTAAGATCGGAGGCTACCGTAGTGCCTAAACGACGACCGTCGGCACTGGCGCCATTCCAGGCTCCCATTTCCACGTGGTTTTCGAAAGTTCCGACACCCGGCTGAATTTGAAGTCCGAAAGGAAACTTTTCCGTTCCATATCGGGTTGCCATATTTTTCATGGTTTCATACAATTGCGGCCAAGGTTCGGTAAAAGTTGCGATCGATCGACGAGCAATACCTTCTACAATCGTATTACCAAAGGCATCAATATCGGCATCCCCTCGTCCGTAGCGCGGTTGTGCCAGGGCGATTTCTCTCAGACGTTTAAATCGATCGGAGCGCGAAGCGATACGGGATTCTCCGGCCAGGTCACTGATAAACGGCTCCGTCATCTTATATCCCCAGTCACAGCACAAACATTCCAGTAATTCCGGTAATGTAGTAACCGCATTTTTATCGTCAAAAACCATTGTTTTGATTGCATACAGCGAATTAATCGCTGCACTTAACGAGATGTAACAAGGACCATAGATGTTGTATTTGGTTCCGCCGCTATAAAAATCAAGTCCTCTGGCAAGACAGTCATCCATCAGAACGTTAAGAATAGGAGATGGACAGAATTTGGTATTCGCGCCATATCCCATTAATTGACCGTTAAAAGCTTTACGGTTGAGCCATTCGAAATGTTGGAAGTAAATGTTCACCAATTCCTCAAACGATTTAATCTGATCGGCAGGTTTGGAATTTAACGAAACCACCTGTCCGAATAAATAGGATTCTCCCGCAGACGAATAAGTACGTCCCTGGTTCAGTGCACATTCCAGTGGTTGTAAGGTTGAAAAACCACCTAATGAAAACCAGTTTTCACCCGGGAATTGCGGTTCGTAACAGCCATCGCAGGCATAATTCTGAGCCGATTCCACGGTTACATTCGAGTTCCATTTTTTGGTTTCGGTTCCCAGTTTTCCACCAACGCCATCACCGCTGTGATGAAGTCCTTTAATTATTTTTTCGTCATTTAAAAGAATCGGATGCGCCCCACCGGAAAGTAGCGCGTGAGCAGCATCTTCCAGGATTTCTCTTGGCATATCTTTACGGGTTCGTAACGATAAACAAGGTGCATTAAGCGGTAATCGTCCGGAAGCATGTATAAATAATCGGGTCATATGGTTATAAGCCGGTTCTGTTTCTTCAAAAACAGGATTGCCATTGACTTTAGTACCGCCAACGGTAATTTGCTGGATCCATTGTCCCAATGAAGCCCCTTGCGGATACGGTCCGGAAGCACCACCCATAGCCAGATTTCCAAACGGCTGATGGTCTTCCATAAAGATCCGGTTTTGCTGTATCTTCTCGTCCAGTTTAATATAAAACGCATCGATAACTTCCTGCGCTTCTGCTTTTTCGGACTCATTGCTACTGTCGTAGTAAGGCTGTAAAAGCTGATCCATACGACCAATTGCGGTCGGTTCGCCATTGAGGTGTAAACAAGTGTGTAGGGTAAAGATAAATTGCACCGCTTCAATCAGCGAGTCTGGTTTTTGGGTAGCCAATTTAGTCATACGATAGGCAATCGATTCCAGGTTTTTCTTTTCCCAGTCTTGTCCTTGATTGTCAGTTAAGTTGGCTGCCATTTCACGTGCCAGTTGGGCATAATTCAAACAATATTCTGAAATTCCTTGTAAAGACAGATAAGCAGATTGGTATAATTCTTTTTTCTCCTTATATGCGTTTGCCTTAGTGGTTTTTTCCTCATTCGTTTCTCCCTTATCTTTAGTGTATTCCTCGGTGATTTTCTTTTCGTACTCCAGTATTTCCTCCATCATGGTTTTTAAACCTTTTTTCAGCGCTTTTTCATAATTCGGAATAACGTGTCCTACACCGGAAGCCTCACTCAGATTAGCCAGGAAGCCATCCAGACGTTCGGAATCCGAAAGATAGCGCATCACATAACGGCCTTCCCCTAACGATAAGTTTGGCATGGCACCTACGATAATTTCTTCCGGGGAAATACGGAACGTATCCGAGCCGTATACAATTTCGCCTTCTCTTTCACGGAACGAAGAATAGGGAACCAGCGTACCGTCTTTAAGACGGATCTTACGCCCTCTAAAACCATAGTCGGCCGAGCTGAATAATTGCAAACTTAAACGGATCGCCCAACCTTTACGAATCATAATGGATTCATCCATAATATTGGCTGGTTTATCGCTTCCGTTGTAGCGATCAATATAAAAACGAATATCCTCTTTAATTTCTTCCTGTTTCCGGTTAAAATACCAGTTGTCCTGCCAAAGGGAGAAAATGTTCTCCAAAAGGCTTAAAATACGATTTGTCGGTATTGAAAAGTAACGATCTTCTGGCAGTCCGATTCGGGTCGACATGGTAAACAGGAAATTCTGATGGTTGTAATACATCAGTCCGTTTTTAGAAGCGTTTTGGTAATGACGATCCAGACGTGTCCAGTCGACACCCGGGAAACGCGACCAGTCTTTCTCTGTAGCAAAAGAGAAGTCATTTCGGTATTTTTTAGCTACATCTTCGTCATCTAATCCCAGATCCTGGATGCTTGGAATATAGAAAACACCTCCCAGATCCGATCGCAGGTGATTGAACAAACGGTCGTTCATAAAACCACTGTCGGGTCCGATCTGGTTACTCATGATGTTTTCCAGAATTCCTACTTCTTTACTAAACCCGGCGAAATAGATTCCTTCCTCGTCCGATAACGTAATTGATTTTGGTGTACGGAATCCGGAATTGCCGTGTTGCTGATGTTTAGCTCTTCCAAACGGAAGTCCAAGGCGTAATACCGGCGTGGTATTGCCATTAGCATCCTGAATTCTGGCTGATTTGATATGCGAACGCGAATCGCGGTCGGGAATAATAGTATCGTTGGTTTTACGGCCAATAAGGTCTTCAATCTGATCTTCGGTCATCATATTGATCTGATTCCAGTTGATCAGGAAGCGTTGTGCCAATACAAAAGACCCTCCAAAATGCGCCATATCGTCGCAACCGATTAGCGTATGTTTTGCGATAGAAATCGGATCGGAAGGATTGTTGAGGTTTTCGGAGAAACGACACCCCAGTACTTTGCCGCGATGACCGTCTGCTTCGTTCGATTTGGAAGCGGCTTCCTGCGAATAATGTTCTTCTGTAATACTGTCTAAAGCCTTTATTAATAAGGAATTCACAATTTCACAAGCTTCTTTACTGTCACTCTTAATGTGAAACCAAAGATCGCCATTAGAATCTACAAAGGCGCCGTTTGAGGCCCGGAATACTTTCGATACATAAGGATCATTATGTTCCGGAAATTGTAACGTCATTCCTTTAGGATGCGGTATGCCTTCTTCGTCACAGATTTTAGCCCAGTTTTCAAATGAAACCCCCAGAATAACAGACGTATTACGATCTTTCAGATCTTTATGGGTGTTGATTTCCGATCGGATATTTGCCATTACTTCGGCAAACTTTTTTTTATAGTTCACCAGCTTTTTACCGTCTGGTTGTTTGTTGGCTTGCCAATTACCTCGTTTTTGGAACCAAAAAGTTGTAAAAATGGCAAAGGGCGACGGGTATACCAATCCTCTTTGACAGTGTTTCCACACTTCGGTAAACCGATTTTCAAAGTTAAGAGAGCTCCCGTTGTTAGACGGGATGTCGGACTTGAGTGTTTTTTCCATGTGAGTTGTTTGTTGGTTACAGTTTAAAAATGTTTGTTGCGATTGTTTTTGTTTCCTTTACAGGTATAAAGAGCTGCCTTCTATAACAATTTGGTTGTTATGAAGTTACAATTGAAAAAAACAGAAGATTTATAGTGGGAAATCGATCTGTATCAAAAATAGTGAAAGAAAAACAACAACTTATACGTACAAACACCTGTTTTTAGGAGAGGAAAGAAGAAAGAATTATGATAGTGGACGTAGGCGTTCGTTTAGTTCGCGGCGGAAGGTAATCCCTAACGGGATTTTTTCTTCGTTGATCACAATGTGTTCCTTTTCGTGAACGTCGATTTTATGAATGGCAATGATATACGATTTGTGTACCCGCATAAACTTGTCCGACGGTAATTCCTGAACCAATTGATTCGTTGTCATCGCAGTTACAAAGGTTTTGGTCTTGGTGAAAATCTTAACGTAATTCCCGTAACTCTGGACATACAGAATGTCATCCAGTCGGATGTCGATGTTTTTTCCGTTTACTTTTACGTTTAGTGCAATCGGAGTGGCCGTTTCTTTTTCAATAAATTGCAGGGAAAGATAGCGTTCGATCGACTTTAGGAAACGTGGAAAATAGATTGGTTTTAACAGATAATCGATCACGCCGTATTCGTAGCTTTCGAGTGCAAATTCCGAATAGGCGGTCGTTAATATGGTTTTTGGTGGGTTTTTTAGGGTTTGCAATAACTCCAGTCCGGTGATTTCCGGCATATCGATATCCAAAAACATCAGATCAACGGTGTTTTCCCGTAAATAATGCAAGGCTTCAATACCGTTATAGCATTGCGCAGTGAGTTCCAGTTGCGGATTTTGCCGGATATAATTCGTCAGGACATAATGCGCGGCCGGTTCATCGTCGACAATAATACATTTTTTTGGAGTGGTAATCATAATAAATCCATTTCGAGTAATACTCGGTATTGTTTGGCTTCCTGTTGTATTTCCAGGTTGTGTTTTTTCGGATAAAGAATGCGCAGTCGTTCCGTTGCATTGCTTAATCCGATTTTGGTGGAAACGATTTTCCGTTTTTTATCCGGAATCGAATTTAAGGTTTCCAGACGTAATTTACCATTATTTACCGAAAGATTGATCTTTACAAAGCAATTTTCAATCGCACAGGTACCGTGTTTAAAGGTGTTTTCCACAAAAGGAATCAGTAACATCGGCGCGATCATATAGTTGGAATCGACATCGGTTTTATAGTCGAACTCGATTTCACAGCGGTAACCCACGCGTTCTTTTTCCAGTTCGATATAGCTGGAAATAAAATCGATTTCATCTTCGAGGGAAACATATTCTTTTTGTGAGTTTTCAACCTGGTAGCGCAACAATTGGGAAACCCGCATGATCATATCGGAAGTGCGTTCCGGATATTGCAGACTAATGCCGTAGAGCGTATTAAACGTATTAAACAGAAAATGCGGATTTAATTGCCCTTTTAATGCATTTAGCTGGATCTGATTGTAGAGTAATTCTTTGTTTGTTTTTTTCTTCTGATCGCGGTAATGTTCGATTAACTGGATACTTCCCAAGATGCAAATTAAGGTACCAACCAAGGTTCCCAATTGGAAGTGGTAGGTCTTTTGCATGGAGGTTTTATACAGGAAACAATTCTTATAAATTACTTCAATTGATACTTCATGTAATATTACTGAAAATATTAATATTAAGATAATTGAAAATAATATATAGGTTAGTGGTTGGTGCTTTTTCAGTAGAATTGGCAGTAGAAAAAAGCGGTTGATCTGGGCATGACCGTATAGGAGTAAAAAATATACAATACCCATCCAAAAGCCTTTCCAGCTTAAAATTAAAATCCAATCGTTTAATGTGAAAAGAACAAACGAAAAGACAAGAATTGTGAATTCCTGTAGCCACTTATTCTCTAAGATCTTCCTCATACTCATTTCAGATATATAGCGTACAAAATACGTATAAAAAAACGAATAAATAGGGAAGTTAAATGATCAATTGAATTGGTCATTTTTTATAGCGAATTAATCATTTTTCATAGGTACTGCTCCGGAATGTGTCGTAGCTTCGCGTTGTTAAAAAACCTTACCACAATAATGATAGTACGAAAATTGCCACTGCTGTCGCTTTTAATGTGTTTTTCAGGAGCGTTCTCCCAGTCGCTCACACTGAAAGATGCCATTGATCAAGGGATGGCTAACTACGGCACACTTAAAGCCAAAGAAAAGTATGCTTTGGCGGGACAGGAAACCGTCAAACAAAACAAAAGGGATTATTTGCCCAATCTGACGCTGGCCGCACAACAGGACTACGGAACCGTAAACGGACAAAATGGTCCGCTATATGGTTTTGGAGGTCTGGGAGTCGCTTCGTCCGGGTTGCCCTTGCCGGAACAAAACTGGAATGCCGCTTTTGGAGCCTTGTATCTGGTGAATATGAACTGGGATTTTTATAGTTTCGGGCGTATCCGACAAAAGATCGCTTTGTCCAAAGCAGATGCCGATCGTTTGCAAAAGGATTCCGAACAGGAACAATTTCAACATAAAATCCGGATTTCTGCAGCGTATTTAAACCTGTTAGCGAGTCAGCGACTGGAGATTTCCCAAAAGAAAAACCTCGAGCGGGCAGAGGTATTTTTAAAACTGGCCGCTGCACGGGTTAAAAACGGATTGTTGCCGGGCGTCGATTCTACATTGGCTTCCGCGGAAGTATCGCGTGCCCGTATCGCACTGAATCAGGTGAAAGATCAGGTAAAGGAACAGAATAACAAATTGATCACTTTAATGGGGATAGAAATTTCTGATATTAAAACCGATACTACCCTGGTAATCAAATCACCAAATGTCATTGGTAAAAGTGAAGCTTCAGGTGTTGAATCCAATCCGGTATTGCAGTTTTATAAGAGTCGGATGGATTATGGTGCCCAACAAATGCGATTATTTCGAAAAGAATATTATCCGACATTTAGTTTGTTTGGGGTATACCAAACCCGTGCTTCGGGGTTCAATTCGGATTATGCAGTTGATCAATCATCGTTTACCCATAACTATTGGGATGGCGTAGATCCGACCCGTCAGAATTACCTTTTTGGCGTGGGTGTAAGCTGGAATCTGACGACCTTGGCGCGTACCGCTAAAAAAGTCAGCGCACAGAAATTTACGTCCGAAGCGCTGGAAGATGAGTATAAGGTAATGGAGCAGCAGTTTAAAGCACAGTCCGATGCGGCCGATGTGAAAATCAAACTGGCTTATGAAAGCGATAAAGAAGCGCCTAAACAGGTAAAAGCAGCCGCTCAGGCGTATTTGCAGAAAATGACACTCTACAAAAACGGACTGACGAATCTGGTGGATGTTACCCAAACGCTATATACGCTAAACCGGGCGGAAACCGACCGCGATATTGTTCATGTAAACCTATGGCAATCGTTGTTGCTAAAAGCAGCGGCAACCGGTGATTTCAACTTATTTATTAATGAATTATAACCCGTAAAAGATGAATTTAATACGTTTTGCACTTCGTAAACCGATTTCGATTATCGTTTTGGTAATGGGGTTGATCATCTTTGGAATTGGTGCTGTTAAAAGTATCAAGGTGGATATTCTTCCAAAAATGAACCTGCCGGTGATTTACCTGGCGCACCCGTTCGGAGGATATACGCCCAACCAGATGGAATCCTATTTTGCCAAAAACTATGTCAACATCATGTTGTTTGCGAATGGCGTTAAATCAATAGAAACAAAGAATATACAAGGGCTTACCTTAATGAAAGTTTCGTATTACGAAGATACGAATATGGCGCAGGCTGCGGCCGAATTAAGTGCGCTTTCCAACCGGATTCAGGCGGCTTTCCCTCCGGGATCGCAACCGCCGTTTATTATCCGTTTTGATGCTTCTTCCTTACCGGTTGGGCAATTGGTGTTGAGTAGTGCGACCCGTTCGAATAACGAGTTACAGGATTTGGCCAACGTTTATGTACGGGCTTCGTTTACGTCGATTCCAGGATTATTGTCGCCACCGCCGTTTGGAGGTAGTCCAAGAACCGTTGAAGTTAACGTGGACCCGGATTTATTGCGTTCGCATAACCTGACACCCGATCAGATTGTAGAGGCAATCCGACTGAACAACCAGACAGCACCGTCCGGAAACGTTCGTGTGGGCGATAAAAACTATATTACGCCGACGAATAATACGATTAAAGAGATTAAAGATTTTGAAAAGATTCCGTTGTTTAAAGGAGGCGTACAAAACCTGTATCTGGGTGATGTAGCGACTGTAAAAGATGGAGCCGATATTACAGCCGGTTATGCTTTGGTAAATGGAAAACGTTCGGTATATGTGAGTATTGCCAAGGCCGGAGATGCTTCGACCTGGGATGTGGTACAAAGGTTAAAAGCGGAGTTGCCTAAAATCCAGAGTACGCTACCGGAAGATGTAAAGTTATCGTACGAATTTGACCAGTCGGTTTATGTGATCAACTCCGTTAAAAGTTTGATCACCGAAGGGATCATCGGAGCAGTGTTAACCGGATTGATGGTATTGTTATTCCTGGGCGACCGTCGGGCGGCTTTAATTGTAATCCTTACAATTCCGATTTCGATTATTTCCGGGGTTTTATTCCTGAAATTATTCGGACAAACGATTAACCTGATGTCGTTGAGTGGTTTGGCATTGGCTATCGGTATTTTGGTTGATGAGAGTACGGTTACAATCGAAAACATTCACCAGCATCTCGATATGGGCAAACCCAAGGCACTCGCGATATGGGATGCCTGTAAGGAGATTGCTTTACCGAAATTATTGATCTTATTGTGTATTCTGGCGGTATTTGCGCCGGCCTTTACGATGAAAGGAATTCCGGGATCGTTATTCCTGCCGTTGGCATTATCAATTGGATTCTCGATGATCATATCGTTCCTGTTATCGCAGACGTTTGTGCCGATCATGGCCAACTGGTTAATGAAAGACCATGCCAAAGTGCCGCATTCGGCGGAGATCAGTGATGATGAAGCGGTTTTTCTGGCTTCGGGCTTAACGCCGGAATCGGAAAAGGATACGATGGATCAGAAAAAGATACTGGTGGAGCGACAGGATTTTAACGGCGATGGAAAAATCAGTCCGTTTGAACGTTTTCGCAATCGCTTTATGAGGTTGATCAACCGTTTGTTTTTATATAAAAAACCGATCACGATCCTATATCTGGTTGGGGTAACGGCATTGGCTGTTCTATTGCTAAATGTAATCGGGCAGGATGTATTCCCGAAAGTAAACTCCAGTCAGTTCCAGATGCGATTAAAAGCACCGGACGGAACGCGTTTGGAGCGAACCGAGGAAAAAGCCAAAGTGGCTTTAGCCGAGCTGGAAAAACTGGTTGGAAAAGAGCATCTTTCGATTTCATCGGTTTATGTCGGGCAGCACCCGTCGTTGTTCTCGGTATCGCCAATCTATCTTTTTATGGCTGGTCCGCACGAAGCGGTGTTCCAGGTGGCCTTAAAGGATTACCATCGCGATATGGATGATTTTAAAGACGAATTCCGCCAGCGCTTGAAAAAAGTACTACCGGATGTAAGCGTTTCGTTCGAACCGATCGAGTTGACCGATAAAGTGTTGAGTCAGGGATCACCAACACCAATCGAAGTGCGTATTGCCGGTAAAAACAAAAAGAAGAACGAGGAATACGCGAACAAACTGATGGCTGAATTACGTCAGAAACCGTATTTTAGAGATATTCAACTGGCGCAACCTATCAAATATCCGGCATTGGATATTAATATCGACCGGGTTCGTGCCGCGCAATTGGGTGTGGATATGGGCGAGATTTCCCGATCGCTGATTGCTTCGACTTCCTCGTCCCGTTATACGGAAAAGAACACCTGGATCGATGAAAAAGCCGGATTGTCGTATAATGTACAGGTTCAGGTTCCTTTGGATAAAATGACCGATATCAAGCAAATAGGGGAGATTCCATTGCTGAAAAATACAGCCCGTCCGGTATTGAGCGATGTGGCTACGATTACACCGTCGTTTACCTATGGCGAAAACGATAACTTAGGTGCGATGCCGTATATTTCGATCACTGCAAACATTGATCATACAGATTTGGGATCGGCTTCGAAAGATGTGCAAAAAGCGATAACGTCGTTGGGCGAATTACCAAGAGGTTTGTTTATCGAACAGATCGGTTTGGGGAAAGTGTTAAGTGAAACGATGGGCAGTCTGGAATCGGGCTTACTGGTAGCGGTAATCGTGATCTTCCTGATGTTATCGGCCAATTTCCAGTCGTTCCGTATTTCACTGGTTATTTTAACAGCTGTTCCGGCGGTAGTTTTAGGATCGTTGTTGCTGTTACTGGCAACCGGATCGACCTTAAACCTGCAATCGTATATGGGAATTATTATGTCGGTAGGGGTTTCGATCGCAAATGCCGTATTATTGATCACCAATGCGGAACAATTGCGTAAACACAATAACGATGCGTTGGTTTCGGCACGTGAAGCGGCTTCGTTGCGATTACGTCCTATTATCATGACCAGTATCGCGATGATTGCCGGTATGCTACCAATGGCAATCGGACATGGCGAAAGTGGTGAGCAGGTTTCCCCGTTAGGACGAGCGGTAATCGGAGGACTTTTATTTTCTACTTTTACAGTATTGGTAATCCTACCGGTTATTTTTGCCTGGGTAATGGGTAAAACCGGAACACAATCGGTATCCCTGGATCCGGAAGATAAAGAAAGTAAACATTATATAGCGGCATTAGAACAAACAGATGAGAAATAAAGTAATACAAGCAATTGCATTTTTAGGATCGGCAGCCTTAGTAGTAGGTTGCCAGACCAAAGCAAAGGAAAGTGATAACCCGGTAACGGAAGCTGCAGCGCCGGTATTGGAGACTTTTGCACCGAAAAAAGAAATACTGTCAACCGAATTGCGTATGCCGGCCGAAATCACCGGTTTCCAACAGGTCGATGTTTATGCGAAAGTGAGCAGTTATGTAAAAGAGCTAAAAGCCGATATCGGGACGGAGGTTAAAAAAGGCCAGTTGTTGATGGTGTTGGAAGCACCGGAATTGAGCGCACAGTTAGCCGCGGCACAATCCCGTTTAAAATCGCAGGAAGCGGTGTATACGGCGAGTAAAAGTACTTACAACCGTCTTTTTGAAACCAGTAAAGTAGAGGGAACCGTTTCCCGTAACGATCTGGAAGTAGCGGAAGCGCGTAAAAATTCCGATTTTGCACAATATCAGGCGGCAAAAGCGTCGTATAGTGAAATTCAGACCTTATTGGGTTATTTGCAAATCCGCGCTCCGTTTGACGGTGTTGTGGCGACGCGTAATGTTAACCACGGAGCTTATGTCGGACCGGCCGGAAAAGGTTCGGAACAACCGTTGATGACGATTCAGCAACAAAATAAGCTACGTCTTTCGGTCTATGTTCCGGAGCAATATTCGGGTTATCTGAAAAACGGAGAAGCCTTAAAATTTACGGTAAAATCGTTACCGGGTCAGGATTTTTCGGCTACCATTGCCCGTATGTCGGGTGCATTGGATAGCAGACTTCGTTCGGAGCGGGTTGAAATGGATGTGATCAATACAGGAAACAAACTGTTACCGGGTATGGTTGCCGAAGTGCAATTACCTTTAACCGCAAAAGACAGTACGTATGTCGTACCGAAATCGGCTGTGGTTACTTCCAGTGAAGGAACGTTTGTGGTATCGGTAAAAGACCATAAAACAAGCCGACTACCGGTTCAGAAAGGGCGTATTTTAGAAGATAAAATCGAAGTATTCGGAGCGATTACACCGGATATGCTTTTGATCAAACAAGCTACTGAAGAAATTCAGGATGGAACGCCAGTAAAATAAGCGATACCGAAAATATATGAATGCAGTTAAACCTGTCAGGTCTTTAAAACCTGACAGGTTTTTTTTATGATTTATGATTAAATTTGAAAGAGAAAAGAGAAAAGAGAAAAGAGAAAAGAGAAAAGAGAAAAGAGAAAAGTATGGCGGTACCAACAGATAAAACAGCTTTGATCGATGCGATACAAATCAATTACGGAAAACTTAAAAAAGAACTGATCACGATTCCCGTTGAACTGACGCATAGTAAAGAGTTGGAAGGACATGCCAAAAGAACCCAAATGAGTTTGCATAATCTGGTTGCTTATCTGGTAGGATGGGGCGAACTGGTTTTAAAATGGAATCAAAAAAAAGATGCCAACGAAAGGGTTGATTTTCCGGAAACGGGCTATAAATGGAACGAATTGGGAAAACTGGCGCAGAAATTCTATAGCGATTACGAACAGATTGATTGGACAGTGTTACTTCAGCAATTGGATGAAACGATCGATCGAATTTTGACGCTAATCGAACGTAAAACAAACGCGGAATTGTACGAACAAAGCTGGTATGAAAAATGGACACTTGGTCGAATGATACAATTCAATACGGCTTCGCCTTATACCAATGCCAGAGGAAGAATCCGTAAGTGGAAAAAGGAGCGCAAGCTAACATAAAAAAGGAGGGAGATAACCCAAACTCCCTCCATGCTTATGAAATAGAAATTAACCCGCCATCACGTTCACTTCCTTAGGAAGGGGCGATCTGTGCGTGATGTTGTTATAAATTTTGGTAAACAATTCGGCTATAAATGTCGGACGCGCATATTCCGTATAATCGAGATAAAGGATATTTGGGAAATAACCGTTTGTATTGGGTGGCAGATACGACATAACCTGACCAAGACTACTATTGGCTTCTTTTGCGAACAGCCAAACAGCGGTTGGAGGTGTTAACGTCCACGATAGCAAGAAAAGGTCACAAGGGGTTTGTGAAAACTCCTGACACTCCCAACTGTTATTTTTTTGTTTGCTGCAACATTGGCCGTTAAAAGCATTGAATTTTTGCAATTGATCACTTTTCATAGTGTTGTAGCTCATCGAGTTGGAATAAATATCAAAAACAGTCAAATCGCCTAGATTTGCCGTGCTATCCTGCCAATCTCGGTATACCCAGAAGCCATCTTTTGGCTGATCGGTTACCGCCCAATTATCGTCGATTACCACTAAGATTTGTCCGCGTTCTTTTAGGTAGGTTCCCATCGGAATATCGGCCAGACGTTGGTATCCCTCAGGAATCGAACGAAACAACCACGGCCCGATGGTGTCATTGATCATTGTTTTTAACGTCTTATAAATTTCGGATGTAAACTTATCGAAATGCGAAAATTTCAGGATAGCCAGTTCGCGATGGCCTTCTTCATAAAAAAGCTTTACGTCATTTAAGACTTCCTGTACCGAAGGTCCGGCAAATCCATGATAAATATTCAGATTTTTATCCGGTCGCAAGTCGAAATAGCGCACGCCGGCCTGTAATTGTTGATATAGGTTGAGATCCTGCGTTTTGCCAAGGGTTTCCAAACCATGGGTGTACATTCCGGCATCGTGGCTGGCCGGGAAAACCATTTTTTTAAACGGAAGATCCTGTGTTAAGGGGAGTAAGTCCCTCATAAAATCGGCGGTATTCATTAATCGGGACAGGGAATACCACAATCCAAAAGAAAGTCCTTCACTGGCATGTACCTGTACGGCAACTTGTCCGCTGGATGAAATTGCGGCTTTTGGAGTCGAACCGGAATCGAAGTTTGTCGCTTCTGTCCACAAAATAGAAGTGCCATTTATCACGCCGGACATTTGCCATAAACCTGTAACACCCTGCGATTCGTGTACTTCGATAATACGACCGTCATCGGTAATCGCAACACTCGGATTAATTCCATCCTGATAGGGAATGCTATTGCTCCAATTTATAGAATCGCCGTTGATACGACCCACTCTGTAGTGTAATTTAGCGGAGTTTTCGGATTGATGTACTTCCACAACCAGTCCGGAGTTGGTAATGGCTACCGATGGCTTAATGCCTTTTTCGTAGTCGTGACTCTTTCCCCAACTAATGGTTTTGCCATTGAGTTTTCCAACACGGTAATAAAGGACATCATGTGATTGTGATTTGTGTACTTCCACCAGTACACCATAATCGTTTATCGCGATGTTGGGTTGGACACCGGTATCGTATTTTTCATCTTTTCCCCACCATTCGATGGTAGAACCGTTTACAAGTCCGACTTTGGCATACATCGAATGCGTAAGGACGTTACTGGTTTCGTGTACTTCGACAACAATGTTTTTGTTGTTAAGGGCAACCGAGGGAGAAAACCCGTCGCTATAAGGAGTGCTTTTGCCCCATTCGATAGTTGCTTTATTGATCAGACCAATATGATACCACATTTTTCCGGAACTTTCCGAGTTGTGTACTTCGATACTGATCCGTTCGTTGGTAGCTACAGAATTATAGCGGCCACTATCGTAATTGCTGGCCAATCCGAATTGAATACTTTCCATAATGTTACAAATTAAGTTTGAGGTTAGGTTTGGGGCCTTATTTCTCAAAGTTCGGAATAATTTTGTAACCTTGTATGGTTGAAATTACCTGTTTTTCAAGTGAATAGATTAAATCATTGGTAGCTCTTCGACACTGATGATGTTGTTCTGAATAGCATAAATAACCAGTCCGGCTATATTTTTGGCTCCGGTTTTAACAAAAAGATTGTTTTTATGACCTTCTACGGTTCGGGCAGTAATAAAAAGCGCATCACCGATTTCCTTTGCCGTTTTCTGTTGACTGATCAGACGTAATACATCAATTTCGCGTTTCGAAAGTTCGGTACCATTGTCAAAAATTGACTTTTGATTTGTTTTGGAAGCTGCCTGTTCCCGAATGGCTTCCATTTGATCTTCCATAAAAAAGATCCCTTTCTCATGTACAACCGGAATAATTTCGGCCAGTAAAATAGGGGAAACTCCTTTAGGAAGAAAGGCTGAAGCACCGGTTTTTAGCATAAAGTTCATAAACGACCGCTGATAATGCGACGATACGATGATCACTTTGATATCCGGAAAATGAGCTTTAAGATGGCGTGTTACTTCGATCCCGTCCATTCCTTTCATTTTCAGATCCAGTAATAAAACATCGGGTAATTCGGTAGCTCGTTCGAGATACGACAGCAAAACGTCACCGCTTTCGGCGGTGTAAACCACTTCAAATCCCGGTTGCATACTCAGGAAGTTTTCCAGTAGTTTTACAATTAAACCATCATCGTCTGTTATGGCTATTCGAATGGTACTCATATCAGGTCTTTATATTCTAATAATAGTAAGGCCGAGGTTCCTTTGCGGAGCGGTTTGATACTATGTTTTCCGTTTAGGTAAAGCATCCGTAGTTCAATGTTTTGTAAACCGAGTCCTTTTTTATTCTGGTTCGGGTCAAAGCCTTTACCGTCATCTTTCACCAAAAGGCAAAGCAATCGGTCGGTTTGTCGCAGGTGAACGGTAATTACGGAGGCACCGGCATGTTTATAAATATTGGTAATCAATTCCTGTAAAACACGGGTAAACTGAATTTTAATACTATTGGGTAACGCAACATCTGTACGTACATCATGATAAAAGTCGACCGCAATGTTTTTTTTCCAGGGGGTAATAATTCCGTCAATTAATTCACACAAAGATATGAATTCTAACATAGGTGGACTCAAATCGTGGGAAATTCTTCGCGCATCGGCTATGCTTTCTCCTAATAAATGGTCCATTTCGTCAGAATTGTAATCCAGTTGGTGTTTTAATTTTAAGGAAGTTAGTTTTCCGATAAGCGAATCGTGCAAATCGGCTGCAATACGCGTACGTTCCTGTTCCTGAACCAAAATACCGTTTTCGAGTAGTTTTTTCTGATGTTCCAGTTTTAAACGGGATTCTTCCAGCTGGGCTTCTGCCATTTGTTTAAAGTTGAGATAGGCAAGACGTATAAAAGAAAAAACCAGTATGGAAACCACTGTGATTGCAATGATAATCCATAACATAATGGTTTTGGGTTCTATCCATTTTTCCATATTTCCCAGTTTATAAAGGCGTAAAAGATTAGTGTGAGTACCAGATTGGCGGTCCAAAAATAGAACTTAAGTCCGGAACTTACATTAATAAGGAAGTTAATTGGAAGAAAAAATAAAAGATGCAGTGAAAAAAAGAGTAAAATAGCCGCATTGAGTCGTAATTCTTCCTTTTGCGTGGTTTTGTATTTTCCAACTTTCTGGAAAAAATAAGCCAGCGCTAATAATATGATCACAAAGGCATCCATTACTTTCGAATAGGACTGGAATTGTTGCGGAGAAATGGTTCGCAATGAAAAAAGCTCCCAAACAATAAAGCCACTGGCGACAAGCGTAAGCGAAAAAAGAGTTCTGCTTTTCTTTTCAAAAAAGCAGAACTGGTATAAAATTGCAAAAATGATCAGTTCTAATAAACTGAACAAAATGATGAATATCAGGTTATTTCCGAATAAATGACCGTAAAGGCGGCTGCTTAGATCTGTGCAGAGTGCCACACTGATATAAAGCAACAGCATTTTATGAGAAAGGGCGAGCGATTTGTAACGATACATACCAATCCCAATCCCGGTGAGCAATAACGCCGGCGATAAATACGTCAGATAGTCCAGAAACTGATAAAACGTCATATATTAGTTTTCGGCCAATTGTAATAAATAGAAATCACCTTCCAAAGGAGCAAATGGCGGAACCGGTCTTACCGTATCATAGTAAACCGATTTTTTAAGTTCTCTGTCCACGATAACTAAATCGGCTACATATCCGGAAACAGCAGCAGCGCTTGATCTAAGTGCAAAATCCGCATCATAAGGGATTGCCACTTTTTCTTTAATATAATCGGTTGGGATGGCAAAAGCCTGGAAAATACCTTCTGGTGCATCGATTTGTACCGAAACCCATTCTCTTACGTTATTATCCCAGTTGTCAATTCGCTCTTGTGCTTCTTTTTCCGGAAGTTCTTGTCCTCCATTACCAATTCCAATGTGTACCTGTGTAGCATTAATATGGGCATCGATATCGGCAACAGCTTTCGAATCCGGGGAATCAAATTCTGAAGGAATTAAAAAGAAATATAGTTGGTTCTCGTAGATACCCGGATAAGCATGTAGGTATTTCGAAGTCCCTTTGTCGGCACATTCAAAAGAGAAATAACGAGCTGTGCTTAAATAGAAAGTTGCTAATTCACGGTCTTTACGGATTCTGTTCCACTCACGGATTCCATCCAGAATGTCTTGTAGAGGTAATTTCATAATTCAGGCTTTTTTGAGTTAATATCAAATGATTGATTCGTTCAAAATTAGATTTTTGACACTAAAAAAACAAATAATATCGCGGGTAAGTTAGAATACTTTAACAAGATAATTTTTAAGATAAAGTAAAGGAGGGATAACCGCTTTAACACCAACCGCTAAAGCAACCGTTGTAATTTTATTTTGACCTTCCGAAAAGGCTGAAAACACTAGTAAAACCGGGCTTTTTTTAAGATGATTACACAAATCCTTTTTGAATTTTGCCGGATTGTCGCTACTTTGCATTAGGAATCTTTTTAAAAAATAACAGCCATGCTCATTTATTCTTTTCCTTCCGTATCGGAAACCAACGCCCGGATCCTGATTTTGGGTACTATGCCCGGTGTTGCTTCTTTAATCGCGGAAGAATATTATGGCAATGCCCGGAATCATTTTTGGAAATTGATGTTTACCATTTTTGAGGTTCCTTTTTCAAATGATTATGCGACCAAAAAAGCATTGTTATTACAAAATAAAGTCGCTCTTTGGGATGTATTGCAGGCTTGTAAAAGAGAAGGAAGTCTGGATAGTGCGATCGAACAGGAAGTGCCGAATGATTTTAATGATTTTTTAGAAAAGCATCCCGAAATCACACATATTTTCTTTAACGGACAAAAAGCGGCGGCTTATTTTAAGAAATATGTAAAAACAACCAAAGCCTATTATTTACAGGTGTTGCCATCCACAAGTCCTGCAAATGCCGGTAAAAGTTTTGAAGCCAAACGAACCGAATGGAAAGCCATACGAGTACCGTTAGAAGTATAAAGCAGCAGTTAAAAGTTACGATATGATCAAAAAAAAAGACTGCCTAAATAAGCAGTCTTTTTTAGTATAAATAGTAAGATTAGTTTCTTCGGCTCATCAGGATGCGTAACACATACCAGAATAAAAGCATTACAGATGAAAATAATTGCAATGCAGCTCCTACATATTGTTGCGTACCGTACTGATTTTTAATTTGATGTGTCTGATACAGGATACTGGCTGAAGCCAAAATCACCATTCCGACAGAAAACCATAATCCCAGGTTAAAGCCAAATAAGGCACCGGCAACAATTAATCCCAACGAAATAAAACCACCGATAATGATCGCTGTTCGAAGGAATGAGAAATCGGTTCGGGTAAAAAATACCACAGCTGTTAATCCTGAAAACATAAACAGGGTGATGATCGCAGCTTGTGTGATCAATTCGGCACTATTGGTCATCGCTACGGCAATCACAATCATCGGAAGGAAAATAATAGCTTCCAGAATTACATATAAACCCAGTCCTAAATATTGTTTTTCACGCGATGGATTAAAACTCATTTTTTCGGATAGGGTAGTCCCCAACCAGAAAAGTCCGATGATAAACATCCATACGAATTTTCCGCCAAACATGGCCGCAATCCATTCCATTGGAACGGTATGAATTAAAATTGTTTCCACAACGATAAAGGCCAAAATAGCGATAGCCACGTGTAGATAGGTTTTTTTGTAGAAAGTTGCTCTTTCCAGTTCGGAAGCGTAGGCTACAATAGTGTTTTCGGATTCCATATAGTGGTATTTACGTTTAACAGAAACAAATATAGTCTTTTTTTTAAATTATCCCGGTTGTAGGAAATTATTGTAACCGGTTTAATGACGCCGTTTCCAGAACGGTAAATCGGCCCAGCGTTGTTCCTGTCGGTATTGGTTTTGTAGCATGGCAACCGATTTATTAAAAAGTGCCATTTGTTTGGACAAATATTCGGTAGCGGCTGTTCCGTCACCGTTTAGTAAACCGGTAATGGCTTTGGCTGCGGCATAACCGCCAGTTAGTGCGTTGGTAATGCCAAATGAGGTAAGCGGATCATACGAACACAAAGCATCGCCGGCAGCCATCCATCGGGTACCGCCGGGTACGTCCAATAGGGAAGTTGAAGCGGTTTTGATTCCGGAATGAACCAGGCTGTCAAAAGCGTTTTCCGGGATGAGTGCTGAAAAATGGTGTGTTTGTCGTATTTTTTGCTGTAACCAGTCATGAAGTAGTTCCGGTTTGACCTGATGCAAATCGCCGTCGGACATAAAGTTGACAACCATTTTACCCTCGTTTACAGGGGCCATATACCACCAACCGTCTGCAACCGATTCAATATAGGTCATTCCTTTTAAAACGGTTTCCGGTTGTGTGATCATAAAATGATACGAAACCAGATTGTCCAGTGCGGTTCTTTTTACACCGGATTTTTTTGCCACGATACCGGCTCTTCCGCTGCAATCGAGTATAAAATCGGTTTCGATGGTGGTAAAATCGCCCGAAGGGGAAAAACATTCCAGAAGGATCTTATCCGGCGTTTCGGTAATTTCTTTGATCTGATAGGTGAGGAATAAGGTAATCTTGCGTTCAATGGCGGTTTCGAGTAACTGATTTTCAAATACCACACGGTTCAGATGCAATCCGTTGCCATAGGGTTCGTTAAGAAAATAACGTTGGTGAGGCGTAGTACCACCCCACACAACGTTATTACCCACATACGCATTGTGAAAACCGGAAGCCGCTATCTTGTGAAGTCCGAGTTTGTCCAGGATAAAGTTGGCACCCGGAGCCAATGACTCTCCGGGTTTAAAAACGTTTTCCCGACGATAGTCGATAACGGCACAGGTTACGGATTCTTTTTGTAATGTCAGTGCTGCGGCCAATCCGGCCGGTCCAGCTCCAACAATAACAACGGGTATGTAATATCTGTTTTTTATAATTCGTGACGTTTTAACGGTTGACTTTCACGTGGGGCTTCTTCCGCCATTAAACCTCTTGCGGTAACGATCGGATCTTGTTCGGCATGACGTACCTGTACCAGTGTCGGATCAACACCAGTTGGCCCTTTGCGATCGGTTTCCACCCATAAGGCTTCCGGAAGGAATTGCGACGGATTTTCCAGATCGTGTTTGGTAATGATTCCCAATTGATGCCATTTGGCAACCATATTGTTAATACGGGTTACATAGGTCGTGGTGAAATCACGCATCCAGTCCACACGATAGGAGAAATGCTTTAATTTTTGGCCATCGCTGGTTGTGGAAACGTCCAAACGGTCAAAACTATCTTTCGAAAGCACGGTATTCGGAACCCTAACCGACCAGAACGACGGTAACGGCAGGTATAAGGTTACATCATATCCGGAAAGACAACTCGCTTCGTCGGTTTGCCACGGCACGCCCAGCCAACGGGTTACGGATCCCGGGCCACTTCCGTCCAGCGGGCCATTAACCGACAGTGCAATTTCGGAGGTTAACATCCCACCGTAATCATCTCGGACACCGGTATCTTCCGGTAGGACTTTTAAACGATACGGTTCACTCCACATCATCAGGTGACGGAATGGCCATGTAATTTCGATTCCCGGGTGGAACGGTCCGCCCAGACACTCTTCTAACGGTGCTTTTAATAGCGCCATTACTTGTGCCGGTACCGGTAATTCGTCAAAAACAACCGGTTTGCGGGGTTCTCCGGTTTCGAAATCTCCTTCGGCCCAACGGCGAAGCATATCGTATTGCGTATCGGTAACCGCCAGATCTACAGCGGGAAGATTCGCGTAATCGCCAAATAAATCACCATAGTGCGGTGGGATTTTGGCCGGTTCGTAAACCGTCGAATTCCGATCGCGGAACCATTCGAATACCCGTCTGCGTTCGGCTTCATAAGCCGGATCCGGACTGTTGAGTTTGGCGATAAATTCCGGGTTTTCGAAATCGCTTGGCGAATTGGTGCCAAATAACATAAAAAAACCTTCGTTTACCCATTGCGTACTGCTCATACGGGATAATATCGGATAGATATCATTATAAAAACGAACCTTCTTTTTAGGTGGTAACCAGCCTTCGCGGATGTACAGATCGTTCACCACATCGAGCATGCTTACCACGGGGAATAAACCCTGACCGAAGTTGGGCGGTGTACACACCACAACAGCCGGTTTGGCTTCGAAGGTTTTACCGCCAATGGTTACTTTAGCGCGAACGGTTCCGTCGGACGTATCGTCGTGCCAGTCGTCGTTATTTGCAAAAGTAATGGCTTTGAGACCCAATCGGGATTCGCTATTTCCATCACCGCCAAAAAACAACAAACGTCCTTTATCGTCGGTACGGATTTCGCCCAGGGATACTTTTTTATCGTAGAATTTCCCGGAATCAAAGTGATATTTTGGTCCGGATATGTTTTTTCCGCTAATGGTTCGCGGTCCGGGATCGATCACCAGTTGATTCCGATCCGGATCGGGAACAGCGCCGTTACGTTTGGTACTCGGGATGCTGTATTTGCCCAAATCCAGAGCGTTATTAAACTGATACCAGGCTGCTTTTCGGTTGGCCACGTGTACGCGCCATTCGATATTGGCATTTTCAGTATCGGTATTGATTTCAAACAGCGGTTCGTTATTTTCGCCCAGAGCATAAATACGGAATCGCGGCACCTGCTTTTTAAACAGGTTATCGTTATCTTTAAAACCACCTTCCGCTACGGGAGCCACGCCCGGTAAATCGGAAGCCAGATAATATTCTTTTGAATTTCCGATGCGCGCCACACCAATAGCCGGGTAGATCGCTACATTTTTTATTGCATTGCTGTCCATAGCACTATTTTATTTAAGATTAAGGGGTCTTGGCGTATTCGGTTCGACAGCCGGAACACCATTTTTAAAGCGTCTCAATTCGGCACCGGCTTCATATACGACTTTACGCGCAGCACTGATACTACCTTGCGGCTCGTGTACTTTTAAAGTACGCCACGGGTTAAACGAAAGGTTTTCGCCATATTCGGCCTGTCCCTGATTGGTAATGTCCTGTTTTTGGATTACCAGCGTAGCGATATGTACCGGTTCGGATTCGGTTTCGCTCCAGGCTGTCATGGCTTTATCCAATGGCATAGTTTCCGGGTTGGTTTGAAACTGAACCATAAAATTAAATTGCGCTTCACCCATATTCAGGCGGGCTTGTAAATCGGCTTGCAGGTAATCGGAAGTATTTTGCGATGGCGGCACACCGAATGGTGGCCCGATCGGTTCCAGTTTGTATTTTACAAAGCGATCGCCAAAAGCATAGGGTAGTCCGCTCCAATAAGGAGTTGTCAGGCAGCTATCTACGGGTTTAGCCATTTCGTCCAGAATTTTTTGTGTTTCCGGGTGGTCTTTCAGATAGAGATCATAATTGTGATCCACAACACCGGCTTTGGTAAATTTGCACATTTCTGTAGCATTGTCTACAAAAAAGACGTTCATGTTTTGCAATAGAAAATCGGCCGTAGTGGCATGCTTACTGGATTCCAGCAGTTTTTCACCCGGAACATCAAAAAGTTTGATCCCGATTCCAACGGTCGATTTCATATCCGGCGCATGCGGTTGCGTATCGCTCGAAAAACGAACCCAGGCACTAAAACGCTCGTGAGCAAAAATTCCGACTTTATATTGTTCCGGTAATCCCGGTACCATAATAAAATCGGCTTTGGCCACACCATGAGGTTTTAAAAATACGGCACGTCGCACCGGGCATTGTCCTGCCATAATACGATTGCCCATAGTGCTGTCGATAAACATTTTCTTGAGGGAAGCAGTGGGATTGGTTTCGCAATCCATAGCTGCTTTGTGAGCTAGGTCATTTTGCATGGTAGTTTGTTTAGTAGTTTGTTATTGCAATTTAAAAAAGTACGATTGTTAAAATTCAGGTAGTACTACGTGATTTTTAAATTAAAAAATACAAAATGTTATACTTTAAAAATAGTGATTATTTTTAATGTGGAATTGTTTCAAATAATCCAGGTGCTAAAAAAATATAAATAAAACTTGTACTTATGTGTTTTTTATGTACTTTTACGTCAATTACAATTCACGTGATTACTACCAATATTATTACAATTACTGTTAATGGCATTATCGCAGCCAGCGCTGGTGCAGGAAGGGTATCGTAGTAATATACAAGATGAATCATACAAAGCCGTTCCAGATTTTTGGGACGGCTTTTTTTATTTTTAAGCGTAAAATAAATGAAACAACACGTTACACATACAATTTCGATTAATATTAAATTCTTGCTATCGTGAGTAGGAAGCTATATCGTGATTATATGATTCAGGCCCTTCTCACACTGAGAAGGGCTTTTTTTTGAATGAAATTTAAAAATACTATAGAAATGGATAAAAAACAGGAATTTACGATAACCATTTATACCGAAAACGATATCGGACTTATAAACCGTATTGCCTTGCTATTTTTTAAAATGAAAATCAATATTGGGAGCATTGATGCGGGTCCGACCGAAATAGCCGATATTCAGCGATTTACAATTGTTACGACTGATCAGGTGGACAATATTCGGAAACTTATCGGTTTACTGGAAAAACAGACCGATGTTTTAAAAGTCTATTATCACATAAACGAGGAGTTGGTCTGGCAGGAAATGGCGTTGTATAAAGTACCAACAAAAATAATGACTTCACAGGAAAAAGGTATGCAGATCTTACGGGCATACAGGATTACTATAATCGCGACCCGTAAGGACTATACCGTATTTGAAGCAACGGGACATCGCGAGGAAATTAATGAACTAATGAAAGCCTTACAGCCATTAGGGTTGGAAGAGTTTTCCGGAAGTTCCCGTATCGCACTATCTAAAAAGAGGTATGGATTGGATCGAATTATGGGAAAATAAGCATAAAAGATGTGGTTGTAGTTATTTACAGTTTTCTAAATAAAAAATCCTGATTTTTTACAATCAGGATTTTCGGTTTTAAATGTTTTTAAGCGCAGATTACAAATCCGCGCTATCGGGTTTTAATGATCAAAATCTATTAAATACCATTCATATAAAGACCAAATTATCCAAATTAGAAAAAGAATCTCTACACATAAAATAATAGACTTCAAAATTCTATTTTCTTTGAATTTTAAGAGAGAAAATAAATTTATAACAATGTAAAGAACTGCAATAATGATAAACCCGATATTCCAAGTAATAATATTCTGTCCATTTTGATATTTCCATTCTACTCCTTCATTTCCAATATGGTATACTCTTTCATATTCTAAAAGATTAGAATTATAATCTATAATCTCAAGCAAAGAGAGTAAAAACACAAACAATGCAACAACTATCCCAACATAGGATTTAATTTTTAGACCAATTTTCATAATCAATAGCTTACTCTTAATTTAATTTTGGATTCTTTTGACTTTTCGAGCATTCTAAAGAATGGCAAATCTTTAGTCGTTAAATCAATACAGCCCGCACTACCAGGGGAAGTTCCTCCGTGTATAGAAAAATTATTTCGAAGTACACTTTCACCTGTCGTTGGATTAGTAATACTTACTTCTTGCGGAGTTATCCAAACTCTGGCTATACCCCACGCAAATAAGCCTCCTGGCCAAGTTCCTTTTTTTACAGGAGCTATTGTTCTAGTAATAAAACTTTGGTCTGTCCACCATTGTATAGCTGAAGGATTTATATAGTAATCACCTTCGGGTAATGGACCTTTAGAAGATTTAGCTTGGGCTTCTTTCGAATAATCAAAAGTTCCATCTTTTTTTTGTCTTCCTGAAACAGCAGGAAATGAAGTACTATTAAGTTTTAAGTTTCCGTCTGGTAACTTTTCTTGAGTATAGTATGTTAGGTCCTTACCGTCAAAAGTTAAAAGCTCTTCCCCGATGTTTTTCCAACTTCCTTTATTATCGTTGATTGTTGCTTCTTGACTATTTCGCCATTCTAATTTTCCAGTTGTAGTATTTTCATACCAATCATCATTATCTTCTAAAGCGTCGATCGCCATCCTCCCATCCGGATCAATCAAATTAATTGGATTCTGCATTGTATAATTATATGGATTCCAACTTGGGAATTTCTCCGCCAGCGGGTCAACACTTGCCCAAGTACTTATTCTTGGATCGTAATATCGGGCGCCATAATAGTATAATCCGGTTGCTTCATCCAATTCCTTACCGTTAAACTTATACGGATTGCTATAATTTTCGGTAAGACTATGCTGTTCGGCCATGGTTTCTCCAAACGGTAAATTTAAGAAAAACTGATACGGATTTCCATTGATATCCGTTAAATAAGTAGCGGTACCAAGATAGTCGGGATGGAAGAAATAAATATTCCCCATTGGACGACGCTGTTCTCCGTTAGCATTCGCCTTGGATTCGTCGGCTGACTTGAATTCCTTAAAGCTTACCGTACCTTTATTGGCCGATTTGGCCATGTTTTGAAGATCCTTAATTTGCTTTTGACGCAATTTATCAGGATCAAAACCAGTGGTGGCACGCTGTTTCAGATCAAAAATACTGGCATTTTCGTCTCCAATCAGACTCACGATGCGTTCGGAACCGGCAAAATAGTGTTTACTATACTGACCGTTGCCATCCACAACAATATAAGCGCTCGGATAGGTTTTATAGCTGTTAAAAGTAACACCACTCTGATTTACCAGTGTTCCGTTTTCGTAGAGCTGTTCCAAATCAGATTCGGCTTTTAAAATACGCTCTCCGGCTGCATCATAAATATAATGTTGCATATTGTTTTCGTCGGTCACTGCACGTAGTCGGTTGGATTCATCCCAGATATATTCTTTATCCTGAATTTCATTTTTAATTCGGAATCGCATATTTCCATTGGAATCATATTTAAAGGTTTCGACCAATCCGGCACTGTCATCAATTTCCCGAATCCTATGGGTACCCTGATAATAGGAATACACATTTTTATAGGTATTAGGGATAACGTAATCGTTATTTTTGATATGCTCCTGGGTTTTTCGGGTAATACCATGGGAACTGTTGTATTCCATATCCAGTTTATAAGTACTGTTGGCATCGTTACCGAGTTCCCTTTGCTGTTCATCACCCGTGAAACCTCCAATGGCATTGGTTAATCGGTTTAGATTATCATAATTATAGGAATGCGTATAACTACCACCCATACCGTTTATCGGGTTTGTACCGGCATTATTCGTAATTCCCAGTACGTTGCCAACTTTATCAAATTCATAACTGTTGTTAAACATTTCCATCTGATTCGAAGTTCGTGCCACATGGTTATCAAGTCGTCGGAGGGTAGGAGTATAGCTGTATTGCATATCGGTACCGTTTCCATATAAAACATAGTTGCGCTGCTCGTAATGATCATAATCGATTCGTTTCAGATAGTCGTACCCATTTCCTTGGAAGGTACCCTGTATTTTTACCAGATTACCGCCCAGGTCGTAGGAATAAAATACCGTTTCTCCATCAGGATACACCATGTTTTGGATGCGATTCCAACTGTCGTATTCAAACTTGGTCGTAAAGCTTCGGGTTGGAATATTTGGACCGACAACCACCCGGATATTTTCGATAACTTCACCCATGTTGCCATATAAGAAACTTTGATTTCCGGTGGCATCTTCCTGATAAATAAGCCTTCCGGTTTCGTTGCCGGAACTACCGTATTTATAGTTTACATTCGCAATATTGGCACCGCCTGGAGTGGCCGGATACTGAATTTCCTTAACCCTGTTGAAGTCGTATTTATACTGAATAAAGCGCTCTGCCGGCTGCAAGGTTTGATCATTAGCCAGATTTGCCGTTTGTACTTTGATCAGGTTATTAGCTTTGTCATAATCGAAACGGGTTGTACCGTTATCCGGATGCGTGGATTCCTTTTTTCGCCCCAGCATATCGTATTTATAGGAAGTAGCGAGTTGTTCGGCATCTTTATACTGCATTAATTCTCCTATAGGACTGTATTCGAATGTGGTCCATAATTCCGAGTCCGGACCGGTATTCATCGTAGCCGAAATCCTTCCCAGAATATCTTTATAGATTTCGGAAATGATCTGCTGTTGCGAGTTCTGATCGGTTACCGATCTCGTTTTTAATGCTATCACACCAAGTGGATCTGCGGCTAAAGAATATTCAACTTCAGAAATATTACCTTCCGGATCAATCGTTTTAACCGGTCGGTTTAGCGGATCGGATAGTGTTTCGCTAAAATAGTCGGATTCTGTATTATTAACCGTATAGTTTTCACTACAGTTTCTTGTTTCATAATTAGGATGGTATTGTTTGATCACACGGCCAAATTCATCGTATTCCGTTTTTCCGGAAATTGACAATACTTCCTGATTATCCGGGTCATCCATAGTTCCGACATTCAGAGTAATATCTTTTTTCACCTGAACCACGCGTGCAATTCCGTCGACAAACGTAATGGTTTCGATATCATTTCCGCGGTGTTGCGGATCGAAGTGTTTGGTAATGGCAAAAGGCACAAAGCTTTGTTCGGCAACACATTCTAATGGAGCCGTGTTGGCATATAGTGGGTAATACTCAAATGCGATCGTATACGGATCATTCAAAAGTTTTTCTTTAGGCCCAAGAATACTTTTAATCCGTCCCGACAAATCGTATTGGTATTCGACTTTATTCCCGGCGAGATCGGTTGTACTAAGCGGAGCATCCCATTCCGGGGCATATTCCGATACCGATTGATAACCAAAGGCGTCTTCTATTTTTGTGACATATTTAAAATTGCCATCCGGATCATCGTAATAATAGCGGTAGAACATGGCTTCACCATTACTGTTTTCCGGATAGGTTATTAATTGCAGATTTCCATAATTGTCATATTCCATTTGAATCGCTGCAATTTCGATACCATCGATTACCGCTTCAATTTTTCCAATGGAGCCGGTTACCGTATTGATATCAGACGTAACTCTTTTTCGTAGTAAAGCTCCCTGATCATTCTTTATCTGAATGGAACTTGGAATCGTTAAGATATTACGATCCAGTAAGTCATTGTCGTCATGATAGGCGATGATGCTTTTGTAATTATCGCTCGCGACGGCCGTATTTCCTAAGTCACGATATTCGATTATACGTCCGTATTTATCATATACAAACTGATTCTCCCTAACAATCGGATTTTGTTGTAGTTCATAAATAAAGCTTTGGGTTTTGGACAGTATGACAGCAGCCGTTCTTCTTCCTTCGCTACCACCTACATCAAAAGTAATTGGTAGGGAAGCGGCCTGAGTATCAATATTTCCTAATGTATCAAGCGGCCTGATCTGATACTCATTTATTGTTTTCGAATATACCTTATTGGGATCATTTCCTTTAAGAACATACGATTCTTTTAGAAGTCCGTTTAAGAAATAGTTCGTATTGTGGTAGTTGGCCACCGAAGTCCTGTAAACATCCACAGGAACTAATTCACCATTGGATTCCTGCATGGTATATTCAGCTGTTTTAACGGTTTCAAAACCATAGAATTCCCGTTCTCTACGGTCGTAACGTGCTTTTTCATATTGGAATTCTTTAGTATAACTATCTACACCGTCGTTTGTCAAATCATAACCGTCCTCTACTTTTACCGAAGTCATCACCCATTTGGCATGCGGGTTATCATAAGTTGTTTTTTCGACTTTATAATCGATGGTAAATTTACCGCCCAGTGGATTGGTAACCGATTTAAGCATATCGGTTCTTCTGATACGGGAGGAGTGTACACGGATCGTATTGCTTCGTATTTCTTCGATCAGATCCGGATAACCGTCACCGTCAAAATCGGAAATGGTTTTCAGCGTCTTGCCCGTTGAGTAGGAAGTCGAAGCACTCGCCGTTACAGCTGGTATTTTAAGCGGTATGGTACAGCATACAGGAATGATAAGCGGCCATATCCAGGCAATTGTACCACTGGCGTTTAAAGATGATTTAACGCTTTGAGCACTTTTCTGTAGTTTAAAATCAGACCAGGCCGTAAGCGGACCTAAAGTATTTCCTTGATTTAACCTGATTTTTAGTCCGCTGTCCGGATGGGACAATACCAGGTCTAATAGTCCGTCACCATTGATATCGATAAAGTTTTGATCGGTATTACTTACCGTTTTTCCTACGGAAACTCCGGCTTCTATACTGGCCACTTTCCAGTTAAAACCAACGCCACCGCCAAAAGCCGATGAGGATCCTTTGGATAAATCGAAGGAAGCCCATTCGGAATATTGAGCAGGTTGGTAATTATTGGCTCCGAAATTAAGTTTTACGACCATCGTATTTCCGGTTTGTTCCAAAAGATCGGTCAGCCCGTCGCCATTTATATCCGCCCAAAGTCGTACCGTTTTGTCTTTACCTTTGGAAAATTCTCCACTGATTCCAGCCGAACCGTTACCACTAAAAAGATCGAAGGTTGGTTTGCCAATAGAGAATCCCTTTTTATCTCCGCTAGGTTTTGCGGAACTTTTGTCCTGAGAATTACCTTTGCTATTGGCATCTCGACGGGCTTCTTCCGAATAGCTACCGCTGGCAGAAACACCCCATCCGTTACTTTCAAATTTCTCGATATCACCGGAAAGATTGGTATTCCGGATGGCTCCGGGATAAAGTCCACCGGTTCGCATGGTAAACTGAATCTTGTCTTTGGAAACGATATCCGGATAGCGGTCGCCATTCATATCGACATAGTCTGTAAGGGTATAACTTCGGCCGTTAGGCGCTTTCGAGCCACTGACACCAACGGTAAACCCCGGCGCTACGTCAACACTGCCGCCACCGGCAAGGTTTTTACCGGTACCTTTGCTATAGCGTGCTATCGAATAGGCACCGGTTTGTAATACGTCCTGTTCGGATTCATCATCCGGATCATTAAAACCTTCAAATGACTGGTTTATTTTAGCCGCTCTTGCGGATAGCATAGCGGCATAGCTTTCCTGGTGCATACCAATCCATCGTTCATCCAAGGTATTATTTTCAAAACTACGCGAAGGCTGGGTGGCAAAAAAAGCCGTATTGTAAAGCGAAGCATGTGTGGCTTCGAAATTATCGAGCATACCCTCAAAAGCATCGGCATTGGTATCGTCTTCCGGGCTACCCAGATGAGATTGTCCCAGATTAAGGTTGTTAATCGCATCGACCGCATTTCGGATAGCATCGGCTTGTTGCTGCGTAATTACCAATGCACTTTCTTTGATTAAAAATCCCGGTAAACCGTTTAGTGGTAAAGCACCCTGAACTGCTTTCGGATTATATAAAAACTGTCCCCACTGGCGATACATCGGACCAAATTTAGGATTTGGTTTCTGGAACAGGTTTACATTCGCTTTAAAGAGATCGACAGTACCCTGAAGGGTCGTAATTGTTGCCAGTTTAGCATTGGTCATGCCGATTTTGTCCATAAGTGAAGCATTGGCATCCGGAAGTTTACTATCGTCTATATAATAACCGATTTCAATTTTCGAAGTACCGGCTGTTCCCAGATCAATTGGAGTGGTTGTATCGTAGGTTACCTGACCATTGGTCACCGTGATCTGTTTCCGACCTTTAAAAACACCGTCTTTTTTGACCACAAAAGATAATTTTCCATGATCGCCTGATGCAAATACGCCTGTAAGGCTAGGCAGGATTGTAAGGCTTGCATTTCCGGAGTTTAACGATGCAAGTTCATACTGATTATAGGCCGCGGCATTCACATAGTTTTTATAAATGGAATAATCCGGAACGGGATATTGTGTTTGTCGGCCTGTCAAAGTTCCTTCGCTTGTACCGGAATCACCAATAACCTGTTCTGAGGTTACCTGTACCATTTTTGGTTTCCATTCGAACTGCTTCCAGTCTACGTTGGAAGCCGATTTGACTCTGAAATAAAAAACTGTCACCGTCGAATTTGCCGGAAGGGTAGCCGTACCGGTTACAGGAATCGAAGCAATATTGACACCGGCTATAGCATTTACGGATGGTGAAACCGTTGTCGTACTACCCGGAGCGCAGACTTTTTTATAGACCGGGATTTCAGGAATCTGATCGTAGAAACTTTGTTGATTATCACCTTCGGCACCACTAAGCACTTTTTTGGTAATTTCAAAAGTTACCTCATCTGTAGGACTGTTTACGGTAAACGGTTCCCATGAGATTTCGGCAGTACCATTTCCGGGAAAAACAGTCTCGTTTTCATGCGACAGTATAAAACCATCGGAATAGGAACTTTTAAATGGTGTTTGTCCGTTTTGATCGATTGTATTGGCATGTGCATCAACATATTCGATTCTCGGATTCCAGTTTACTTTTGGATTTCCGGTGTCTATCGAATGTACGCGGAAATAAATACGGTCTCCTTTTTGAACTCGCAATGGTCCTCCATTAGGATTACAGTTGGTATTTTGCGAAGTAATAACATTATTTACAGTAGCATTTGAACTGTTAAGTAACGAACCGTATAACTGGCAGGTTTCGGTTTGCGGAGTATTACTTGGAAGGCCGGGATTTTGACACGGTATAAAATTAAATACAGTTCCATCTACCGTCATCGTGGTAAGTGGGCTTGATGCGTTTTCAATTCTGATTTTTAGTTTTGTATCATAAAAGTCATTATTTAAAAGTACAACAGGTCTGGTTCCGAAAATAGAGGCTTGCCCTCCGGTAACCCGTTCAATTTCAGCTTTAAGATCTTCAATTCCTACTGCATTATGTATGACCAAATCAAAAGTTCCCTGTAGAGGCGTATTATTTATTCGTATAGGATTAACATGATAGCCTTCTTCGAGTTCTTTTTGTGCATAAGCTGGTTTTGTGCCACCTATCTGTTGATTATTTGTAACGCAATATGTAGGGACATAACCATCGGTAAAGATAGTATTGGATTCAAAGGTGGTCTTGATATATACAGAAGAATCAAAACCAAATGAAAAGCCTATTATAAAATGAGAATAGATATCTGCGCCATTGCATTGTCCCGGATAAGCCGATGTATTATGCATATAAGTATCATAATATTCAAGGTTACTATTTACATCTAAATATGGGGTTAAAGGGACCTGCATTAACCAAGGTAATAATACACCTCTAAGATCTGTATTTCGGATACAATTATAAAATATTGGACTAGGAGTGCTACAATCTAAAAAAGTTTCAGCCCCGTTTCGATAATGTGTCAGATAAAAATTATTGGGAACAGTAGAAGCGGTATTTCCAATTTTAAAAGTAGTTATTCTTGTTGGATGATAGGCATAAGGAGTAGGTTCAAGAAATCTTTCGAATCCTTGAAAAGTGAATTCATAATGGTATCTTTTATTAACCAGATTATCGGGGTTTAAAATGAGTTCTACTTCATAGCAGTTTTGAGGAGTCGGATCCGGTTTTTTCATTTCAATCGTAACCATGGCCTCTTTAGTGGTATCGTCTAAAGCGATATCATTGATGATTTTGATGGTTCCATCGGCTGGTGCTTCCCATACTTTTACTACATCATGATTGGGCATTGGAATATCCTCTTCGAAATATTCCGCAGGAATTTCGACGTCTTTTATAGCGGCTGTAATCACCAGGTTAGGCGTTCCTTTACTGTCCGGGATAAAGCTTGGATTTCCATTGGCATCCAGTCGGTTAAAATATACTTTTCCACCGCGAACCACATCCGGAAGTCCATCGCCATTGGCATCGGTAAAATAAATATCGCTTTTGGATTTCGATTTGGAATTGTCTTTTCCGGCAAAGGCACCCGCACCGGAAAATCCGGCACTTATCGAAAAGTTGACACTGCTGGATTCGCCTTCCTGTCTGAAAAATTCATCGATACCGTTGATTTTTTTCTTAGGATCAAAGCTGTGGGTGATTTGCGGTTCGTTGTTTTCGTTATACGTCCGGGTAATCCGGTGTGCTTTATAATAAATACTGCCGTTTTCCTTGGTCACGATATCGTCGAGACCATCGCCATTGATGTCGATTAATGATGACAACGATTCGCCTTTGTCCCAGCTATGGTTATAGCCCACACCAAAAGTTGTGGTACGCGCCAGTTTGTTCCAACCGATACCTACACCAACATAACCACCGGCTGTATGACTCATGGATTTCGTACTTCCCAACAGCGCTGCAGCACTATTAAAAGAAGGCATAATTCCACTGATCAGAAAATCCACATTTAACAACGACGGACAATCGGGATCGCCAACGGGAATGGAGGCCTGGAATTCGAAATGGGAAGCACTGGCAAGATTTCTGAAATGATCGGAATAAGTAGATTTACTTTTTGGAGTCGCTTTTTGGGCAATTGGCAGATCGGATGCTGTTCCGGTTGTTGCGGTTCTTTCAAAACCTTTACACGGTATAAAATAATAAGTATTATCACCAATTTGAATACTGGTTAAAGGTGATTGCGGGTTCATCAATGTAATTTTGATTTGAAAAGTCGCTTCCTCTTCAGTGATTTCAGCATTGGCACCGTATTGCTGTCTGAAGTCGTTGATAAAAACGCTACGATTATTCTTTAAATCATAGGGCGTCGACGATAACAATACGTTATTTACCTTGATATAAACCAGAGCTCCTGCGGCACTATGAATCGTCGTTATTGGAGGATGCAACGGGTTAATAGTGGTAAATGTGGTACTGGTATCCATATTACGGTATTCCAGTGCATAACCAAAATCCAAATCCGGAATCGGTGATAAAAGCGATAGTTCAAACTGATAATATGTGTCGCGTACCAGTCTGTGGTCGTTATCCCGGAACATTTTTGATAAATATGATGTATTAACAGCCTGAACGTTACTCACATTCATACCGCTAAAAAGCTGGGTAAACCATTGCGTGGCATCCGCATCGAAATTGACATTTCGAATAGCCGTAGTTTCATCAGTTGTGGCCGTACAAAGATTTGTGATACCCGCCGGCGTATAATGCGTCAGATACAGATTGTTGGCCGCGACCGGAGCATTATTGCCAATCCGGAAGTTTTTAATCCGGACCGGGATAAAATTACAGACATCATAATTGAGTCCTCCGGATATTGGAGTATCTAATTTATAACGGTATACAATATCTTTTAGTGGTATTGGAAACAATACTTCCGCACATTGCGTATTCGGATTTCCGGGACATCCATTATTGTATGGCGATCCGGGTACATCGGGACAATGGTCATTTTCATCACAAACACCATCACCATCCGTATCGGTACAAGGGACATATTCGTCATTACATACATTATGATCAATACCTGCGGAAAAATAGACATCACTGTTTCCCTGTGCCACATCATCGTAATAATCAAACGTATGACTATAAAACAGCTCATCGTTACGATTCAGTTCTGTTACGGTTTTTAACAGGGATTTGCCCAATTTACCGGTACTGTAATCGAATTTGTAAGAGCGGATATTGGCATTTTTATGCTTTACATAAATTTTATCAAGCCGATAGGGTTCAATTTGTTTGATGCCCAATCGGGCGTTTATATTTACATCGGTTCTGGCAATGGTACTTTCATTGGCAAAGGTGATTTCATAATTACCATCCGCATCATCCTTTCCGGTATAGGTAATACGCGACGGATTAAAAACCTTACCACCGTTTAGATTACTGTTAGCACCATACTGATCGGTAAGGGTATAATTATCATAATAATAGCGAACATTATTGCCATAGGTGTCTTCGGTCATATATAAAGCCCAGTGTACAATCCCGCCATCGGCATAGAGTACCGCATTGGGTTCTACAGCTGTCTTACCGCCATACCAACTTATGATTCCATTGGTATTGGTGACTTTCCAATAGTAGGTATCCGGTGAATTACCAAAACGTTCCACCTTGGAGAATCCCTGTTTTCGTGTGGTAAAAAATTTGGTACCGGACTCATTTCTATTCTGTTGTTCTGTTGTGATCAGATTTCCTACATTACGGTGCCGGTTGGGAAGGTAATTCTCCGGAAACATAAGCTGTTCGCCGTTTAAAGCATAGATTTCGGTTTCTTTAACTTTATCCAGCAGCGGAACGCCCCAACGGGTATCGATACTGATTGCGGGAAGATTCAGATCCCAGCCTTTTCCGAGCCATCCATTGCTTCCTTCGTTACTGTATTGTATTCCTAATTGTGGTTGCATACCATTTCTTCCGGCTGGAATTTTAATCGGATAACTAAGGTTGGCACTTCCTTTTTGAGAAGCCTGCGGCGGACTTATCAGAGTTATTTCAGATGAAGGATCGGCTGTTTTTACAGCACTCATGACCGTTGGCGTAAGAGAAGAAGTCTGCGGACTTTCGGGGGCTTGTACAATGCCGTTGATATAATCGGTAAAGTGTGTGGTCTCGGCAATTATAGTATGATTTTTATAATCGATACTATCCACTTTAACGGCTACCCAATGTTTCGAACGGGTATCAAAATAAAAGGTCTTGATGTCTTTTGGACTATATCCTGAGGGAAGTAAAAGCGGATCGTAGGCGATTTCGATCTTTACCGGTTTGTCAAATTGCGTTCCATCCGGCAGAAAACGGTAAGCCGTTTCTCCTTTTGTAACATTGATCATTCCGGATTCCAATGGTGCAATATCCACTTTTCGCAAGGCGCTGATCCGTATGGTTTTGTCAACTGCCATACTGCTATCCGATACGATCAGTTTGGCATCGGAAACCGAAAATGTCAACGCAGTAAAAGCTTTAGCATCAAATGTACTGCTATTTAATTCCTTTTCTATAGCCAGTGCTTTGTCGGCTTCGATAAGTGTCGAAATAGCTATTGCTTCTTTTGCAACCGGTCCATCCGATTCATAAGCCGTAATGGTAATGGAATGGTTTGTATTGGCTTCGGGATCCAGTTTTATAAAACCTTCAAATTCATTGGAGCGGACTTCCAGTTGTGTTTTTCCGGCTACGATTTTTTGAATCGTTTTTTCCGATTTTACAAACCCTTTAATATATATCGTATTGTCTTTTTGCAGCGTTATGTTCTTCGTTTGTAAAACGATTTGTGCGACCGGATTTGCATTTCCTTTTTCGATGATAAACGAAACATTTTTTATTCTATAGGTATGATTTGCCCCTTTTGGTGTGTTAAACATAATACGGTTAGTTCCTTCTTCCAGCCAGGATGGATCGAGTTCTTCCATTTGTCGGGACCATTCGTTTTGTTTCTTAATGATGTATCCACCGGTAGATAACCGGTCGTTGATACTTCTGGAGACCCCATTCAAATCGCTAACACCATATAGGTCATAGGTTAGAAATACCCGGTCATTAGCACCTAAAGCAGCCTTATGAATCGCAATTTTAAATAAATTATCGGACGGATCATCCAACGGGAATTCTTTTGAAATTCCGATCATCGCTTCCTGTTCGTTGGTTTTCAGATCGTTATTGGCCGATGTTGGATTGTTGTGGGAACGCTCTGTAACGGGAGTCGACTTATAGTCGTTATATTTTTTGAATGGCGACGGAGCGGAAGTGTCGGAATGTACCGGATTATCCGAAACGATCCGGGTTTCAACCGGTTTTATAGCCATTTGTTTGGATTCCGATTGATGGTCAAGATAGGCAATGATCATTTGTTGTGCCGGTACGGCAAAACTGCTGTGAAGCATCGCAAATAACATGGTTCCGTGTACTATTTTTACAATTTTCTTGTTTATTCCGAAGTATCTTTCTGACATGATGATGGGCTTAAATGAGTTAGGAAGTATAGTGGATTATTGTACAATCAATTTGATCACCTTTGATGTTTCGTTTAGGTTTACCACAATTAAATAGGTACCCGTTGTAGACAAGACATCCTGATAGGTAGTGCTTTGTATGGCATACAGATTTTTGGAGCGAAGTAATCTGCCGTTAAGATCAAAGATTCGTATTTCGGCATCAGAAGCTTTCTGCAGGTCGAAACGGAGTGTAAATGTCTGTCCGGCCTGTATCGGATTGGGATATAAAACCAGATTTCCGTTTACGTCATCATTTTTAGCTTTTACTTTTAGCAGGAATTCTTTTGTGCAACCCTCGGGGTTTTTAACCAATAGTGTATAATCGCCGGTCTCGGTTGCCGTATAGTTTTTTTCAGTAGACTTAACGGAGTTGTTAAAATACCATTCGTAGGTATATAATTGTTGATCAGTTGTTATCGGAATCAGTTCTGCCTGATGATTTGCATCGAGATACCATTCTGAAGCGATCGACAAAGCGGTTTCCGTTATGGATTCTATTGCGATATGATCCGTTTGTAGCTTACCATTACTATCGGCAATGCGAACCGTATAATCACCATTTGGTAGGTCGTTTAACGTTAGCATGTCTTGATTGGTCGTGAAATTCTTAGTATAAACAGCCGATTGCAGCTGAATCGAAAAAGGAGCTTGTCCACCGTTGATTTTGACTTTCATGGTACCATTTTGAGCGATATTACAATTCGGTCCGGTTATATCGTATACCGCGAAAAAAGCTGGCGCTTTAATAAATGTAAAAAAGTCACCTCCGCTTTTGTCAGTATCCCAAATGATATTTTTAAAATAGAGCGCATCGTCTTTTGTGGTAGTTGGTAAAATATACCGGGCATTTGTATAATCGAAATCACCGGAATTATCCGATGCAATTGCCAGCCATACCAGATCCTGATCGTCGACCTGTTCGTTGGTTTGCATTTCCTTTTTTCGAATCAGGAGCGTCGTAGGAATAGCATCCTGTGGCGTGTTTTGTGTTTTCCAGATTCGTTTCATTTTCCGTATTCCGGTTTCGTCCTTATTCTTTTTTAGGGATGTGCTGCCGCCATTGTCGCCCCAAACCAAAAACATTTTGTCGGTTAGTGGCGTTTTGTTAGACAGGTTGGTACTGTCAATCGAACCATAGCCGATATACAAACCATTTTTTTCGGCATTTCCAGACTGTTTTTGCTCCAATCCGGAGGCTTTATCTTTTCCGATTCCGGTTACCCTGTTGTTAAAGCCGGCATTTTTTTCGGCGTCCCATATTTTGTGCTGATCCGAATCGATATAGTCGGGATTCCCCAATAATGAAATTCCGTATTTTATTGAAAGATAGGATTCTACTTTTTTCCGTTCCAATGCATTTAGCACTTTCGGATAATACAATAATTCCATTAAATCGTGTCCGGCGGTTTTATGCGTCAGGCTTTTAAGGTTTTCTAAAAGAAGTGAATTCGGATTTTTTTTCCCGGGATTTTGCTGACTAACGAAATAGCTTAAAATGATTCCGTTTTTGGCATGCACCTTTTTATAATCAAGACTTTTATCGGTTTCAACTTTTTTATTTGAAATGGAAGTAACCTGATCTCCGAGTTTTAGGGTGGCTAATCGGGTTTCTTCTTTTTCGTCCGACTTAAAAACAACAAATAAAGAATACCGATTGCTCAGCTTATTTTTATATTCTTTTGAAGTACGTTCCGAAACGCTATATTTAGGATTAAAGTTGTAATAATTGGAAGTGTCAGTTTTCTTCTCATTGAAATCGCCCTGCTGTTTTATCCACAACAATGGACTGGAAATTCCTCCGGGTGATTGCGAATATATACGGGTTGCCGGGAATAAAACCCCTATACTAAACAAGAAACAGACGATAAATTTCATAAAAGAGAGAATTATTATTAGTTTTCTAAATTAACAATATTTTTGTAATAAAAAACATAATTTTTTGTGATTAAATATTGAATTGAAGTTATAAGTAATAAAAATGCAAAAGTTTTTACTACTGGAAAATGAGGAAACCTCAGGAAATAGAAGGGAAATAAAAAAAACAGTACCTTGTTTTGATACTGTTTTTGGATTTAAATATAACGTTAAAACGGATAAATTTAACATCCGGGCAAGAGTAACGATTTGTGTTTTTCCGAATCAAATAACCGAAGGTAAAAATATCCGGTTCCGGCGATGCCCATCATCAACCCCGGTGTATATTGACCACTAGTAACTCCCGTTGGCCACGGAAGTCGGTTTGTTTTGTATTTGTAAATTCCCGCTGTTCCTACCGTTTCTGCCAGTTGATTTAATTCCGGACTGCAATCCAGCAGTATTTCGGCATTTCCGGCCATACCGTGACATAATGAATAATTGGTACTACTAAGGTTATCCATAAGATTGTGATAAATGTTATCCCTTGTAGTCGTTAGTGCGGTAAACATTTCCTGTTCAAAAGTACTATCCGGTTTGATCCGGTTGGCTTTTAATCGGGATAAAGCAATACCCGGTGCACCATGACACCAGGCCAAACCACAAACCGTATTGTTGGCTGTTGATACGCCATCCCTAAAATCGGGCCAGTTGTGTTGTGAGGAATCAAAAGACTGTCTTTCGTAATTGAAACCGCCTGTTGCAGCTTCCAGAAATTGCGGGTTTTCTGTAGCTTCGTATAATTGAAGCAACGCCAGGGCAATACCGGACGATCCGTGCGAAAAACCGGTAAGGTTCTTTTGAGACGGCACGGTAGGCCACGACCATACACCCTTATTTTTTTCTGCGGAATGATAAAGCAAATCACCAAGCGCGATGGCTTTATCCAGTAGTACAGGATTATTATAAGCTTTGTAAACATCCAATAACACCGGAATAGTACCGGCAGCACCGCTAATCACATCTATTTCGTAGGTTTGTAACGAAGCTACCGGAATACTTTCCAATAACTGGATTCCGGCGTCAACAAATTCGTTTCGTTCCAGTTGACTTCCAATTTTGATCAATGCGGCTGCAATACCCGGTTTTCCGGAATAAAAACCGTGGTTGGGAGCCGTATGCATTAAAGATATCATTTGCGACAAACAACCTTCAATCGTTTTAAGCAACACAGCATCTTTCTTTTCCGAATATAAAGCGGCTAAAAATAACGCGATACCGGAAGTTCCGGAATAAATATCGGCGCCGAATGTCCGTAGAATGCCTTCGTATTTGCCGTTAACGGCTTCCATCGAATACCCCTGCCAGGTACAGGAAGCGCCCTGCCAGATACTACTTTTTATAAGCTCAGAAGCAATATCCCAGGCGGTTTCAAGAAAAATGGTTTTATCGGTTGTAGTCATACTATTTGTTTTTAATTAAACAGGATTTTGGATTCTTTATTAAGGTAGGTTGCCAATGGATTAATTCCTTTTTTTTGAAAGGCAGCTGCTATTTCGCGAAGGATGGTCTCGGTCGGTAAATTCTTTGATGCGGTTTGAAGTAATGTCTCCGCTACGATAGTCATGCGATTCATACCAAAGCTTTCCTGTGCACTTGGATTTTCGGCTATGCCAATGCCTTTACTGTAACGATAGGAAAAAAGCGGAACATCTTCTTCAAGATACGGTTCCATAGCGGAAAACAGCTCAGGTAATATACGTTCGAGAAGCGGCATATGATTGTCGTCGATATATAAAACAGCGGCATCCCGACGAAAATAATGTTCCGGATGACTCAGACATTTAAAAAGGAACGGAATATTATAATGATTTAACCGGGTTGTAAGAACGTCAAGCAATACGGGAGCGCCTTCACGCGTACAATTCCAGTAAATACGAACCAGTTTTGAGATCGTATCCATAGGCGTATTGCTAAAAGCATAATAAAAAGTAGGTTGTCGGTAGCGGTCTTCTTTTGGAAAAAGCACCGAAACGGTTTGTTCCCCGGGAGCGAGCTTTTTTATAGTGGACGCATTTACGATTCGATTTTCATTGTTTCGGACGATTTCGACATAGCCGTTTGTATAGGTTTGTTTCACTTCCCAACCCTGTTCCAGTTTTTCTTTTGTATGGTTGTTTTGAGAAAGAAGGTGTATAAAACCACTGGCATCGTGCTGTAGAAAATCGAAATTTGGTAACGGTTGTAACTGATACCGTTCTTTTAGCATATAGCACTCTGAATACAGCAAACCGGTAAGTACAGTAACCGCATTTTCGGACGTAATCGGAAAAAATTTTCCATTGTAATGGATATGAGTAGCTCCGATTTCGATTTGATCAATAATACGGGTTAGCTCCTTAAGTATCGTTTTATCCTTAAACATGGTGGAATGATTTTATATTAAAAAGTTCGTCCAGTGCTGCCATTGGATCTTTCATGATATTATAAGCCAGTTGAATACAACGCATATAATTGGCTTCAATCTTACTGTTAAAGGTGGTTGCTTCCACGCTGGTCTGAATAATTCTTGCGGCAGTAAGTCGCATGACTTTGTCGTAAAAATGGTTGTGGTAGTCGGTCGGATAGCCTTGTAACGACATGTATTCCTTTAGAAAAGCCTGTGCCGAAGGTTGCAATTCCCGCATATCAAAAGGCTTCATATAATCGGGAAGTGTATTCGAATAAGGATTGGCATTGTCAAAACCCAACACCCATATGGAAATATACGATTGCAGAAGACCGGCAACATCCCAAAGCGGATCGCCAATATCGGCCAGTTCCCAGTCGATAAGTTTTTGAGTCAGTTGGTTCGTATCATTTGTTGTTGCCAGAAAATTGATCCATTTGATATCACCGTGAATCAGATGTGTATACTGCCAGGAATCGGCGAGATCGATAAGGGCATTTTGTAAAACACTATTGTCTTTGATCAATTGTATTATTTCGGTACTGGCCTGGTTTCCGACAAAAAAGTCAGTGGCTCTAAATTGATGTAAACGCAGTACCCAGGGTAACATTTTCGGAAACCCGGAAGTATCGGTTTTGGTATCGGGAACGACATGACATGCCGATAGTATATGGGCTTGCTCGCGGGCAAGAGTAAGGTCGAAATTTTTAGTGAGCATATAATACTCGGATAGATTTTTGGCATCGGGTAGTAGCCTTGTAATCAGAATATTGTTGTCGTCATCATAGTCAAGCATATCCGGGACAAGATGTGCCAGCGACGAAAATTCGGCATTGTTTTTAAATAGGGCATAAGCGTTTATTTCCCGTTGAAACTGACTTACAGATACCGGGTCTTTTCCCATTTGTTTGGCAAACAAAGAGTTGTCTTTTCCAACCATTATTTTTAAAATCGTATTTCGGGTATTGGCGGGAACTACCATAAATTTTCCTTTTACAACGGCGTCATTATCAATGAGTTGTCGTTTGTGTAAAAAGCGGTATATATTTTCGGGTGTTAGTTGCATAAGTGGGGCATTTAAGTGAGATAGTATAATACCGCGGAGCAAAGCCCCGCGGTAAGAAAACATAGGAATATTAACAAATAATCGGAATTCCGGTACAGCTCATTGAAGGAACACATGGCAATGACGGAACACAACCTGCAGTATTCACACAGGAACTAACCGGTAAGGTTGGTAAGGCAGCTGCATTTACGTTTTGTGCATCGCCAGACTGACAACCCGGGATTAGTGTTGTAGGATGTAAACAGCCCGGTAACAATGTTGTTACATGCTGACAACCCGGTAGTAAAGTAGTTGGGTAACCACTTTGCTGAACACCGTTACAAACAAACGGTATACCCGTTACACACGAAGTGATCGTAGGAATACACTGTCTGGTTGGGAGACAAGACGCTACGGGAATCGTAGGGATGTTGGCAGTACCTTGTACACCACCTGATTGGCAGCCAGGAAGTAAAGTCGTAACGTGATGGCAATTTGGAAGCAATGTTGTTGGAAAACTTCCCTGCAAAGCACTGTTACAAATAAACGGGATACCGGTTACACACGAAGTGATCGTAGGAACACATTGTCTTGTCGGAATGCAGGATGCAACCGGAAGAGTAGGTACAGCGGCATCGGCAGTGTTTGATTTGGACAGCATTACCTGCGAATCGTCCGACTGACAACCTGGTAGTAATGTTGTAGGATGCTGGCAGCCAGGTAATAACGTAGTAACGTGTTGGCAACCCGGAAGTAATGTAGTCGGATAACCTTCTACTGCACTATTGCAAATAAATGGAATACCGGTTACACACGAAGTGATTGTTGGTACACACTGTCTTGTTGGAATAGGAATACAGGAAACTACCGGAAGGGTTGGTATCGATGCATCTAGACCACTACATACCTGTGGTATGGTTGGCATGCATGGAATAGTTGGTTTGCATACCGGAGGAATTGTAAAGATATTCGCCTGATTCAGGTAGTTGTTGTAAATATCCCCTTTTAATAACGAAGAACCACTGGCTTCATCGAAACCATTTCCGGAATGGAAGGCCAGAACGCTGGCAAATTGACTGTCGTCGATATCATTTTGGATACCTGTAAGCACTAGAGGCACTTCAAAATGATGGCTAAACATAAAACATTTCCATCCCATAATCGGAACTTCCACACACGGGTTTGCGGCCAGATCAAAACTAAAAACACCACCGGCTTCGTTAAAGTTGGTGATGCTTATCGTTAGTTTAAATCGGCTTAATGGTTGCCAGGTGTAGCTAACATTCGAATTAAAGTTAAACGTTTTGCTAACATTTCCAAAAGGGGTATTAAATCCAACGGAAATGGTAACCATTCCTTTAACGGCACTGGCGCTAACACACACGCTACAGCCCAAAAAGGATGGAGAACACCACTGAATGGCGTTTATGCTGTCGTATCCTTCATATACGGCACCATTTTCTACGATTGCTATTTTTGACATGATTTGTTGGTTATATAGTTGCCTACTCTTTTTTAGGGTTTTTCGGCATACATCCCTGTACTTTATTTCGGTTGACTTAGTAGAAGATGTTTCCTGTGAGCAGGCATAAACGGGTTAATTATATGCAGCGTAAACAGGAAAGACATCGTTTCTTTCTAAGTCGGAACACAAAATCTGCTAGCTTTCTTTTGTTTTCGATACTAAAATTACAGTTGCGGGATAGCCCTTTTTAAAGAAATGATACGGATGCGGGAATTATTGACATGAAGGCCGGAAATCGCTGTATGGAAAATCGGGACATAAAAAAACGCCTCCGGTTTGGGAAGCGTTATCGATATAGAGCCGTAGCGTTTATTTCAGGATATTGAATTTTCTAAGGAAGTCCTTGTGCTTATCGCTCAGCGTTACTTTATGATTGCCTTGCAGAATCAGCAGGTTTTCGGGAAGTACGATTTCTTCAATCTTACTGGTGTTGACGATATAATTCCGATGGGTACGTACAAATTTGCTGCTTTCTAAGAGTTCGCTTAGTTTGGTAAGCGAAATCATAATCACGAACTTTTCGTGTTCGGTGATGATATTACAATAGCGTTCTTCAACCTCAATATAGATAATCGTGTCAATGCGTACTTTTTTGAGCGTGTTTTTCTTTTTTATAAAAAGTGAATCATTACTAACCACTGTATCCTGATCGTCACTAAGAAAAACATTGGTTTGTCCGTAAAATTTTTCGATGGCAATTTCCAGGGCATATAAGATTTCCAGTTCGTTAAAAGGCTTTAGCAAAAAACTAAAAGGTTTTGTGAGTTTGGCGCGATCAAAGATTTGCCGGTCGTTCGAACTCGTCAGAAATACAAAAGGTCGGGCGGCAGTTGGCGTAATGTTTATCGTTTCGGCAAAGGCGATACCATCGGGATTTCCATTTAGGAAAACATCAATGATCACTATATCGACTGTTTGCTGATAAAACAACGTCAAAGCATCACTAAAAGTTCGTGCCACACCGGCAATGGTATAGTTGTTTTCGGTAAGCACCTGTACCAGCGCATCACTTTCCGCCGGAGTATCTTCTATAATAAGTACGCTTACATTATTCATCTGGATTTACTTTTTGTAATTGTATACGGATTGTAGTTCCTTTATTTTCGGTACTTTCAATTAGCATTTTACCCTCGTTTTTACGGATCATATCGCTACAAAGCTGCATGCCCAGGCCGGTGCCGGTTTTTTCATGATTTCCTTTTTTAGAAGCACTAAAGGTTTCATTATTCAAATGATTTAATAATTCCGGAGGTATTCCGACACCGGAATCTTCGATACAAAGAATACAATGATCATCTGTAACCTCAGCCGTAATAAAGATACGACCCTTTTCCGGAGTAAACTTTATCGCATTATCCAAAAGATTTCGCAATACGATTTTTAACGAACTCAGATCGGCCAATACAAAAACACTTTTTGGAACCTGATTTTCAAAATGAATGTCTTTGTCGGTCAGCAGCGGCTTATAATTAAAAGCAACCTGTTGTACGATCGATAGTAGGTGTACCGATTCCTTATGGAAATAAAACTGTTTGGTTTGCAGCATTGCCCAATGAAGCAGATTGTCCAGTAAATTGTAAGAACCGTTGGCGATGGCGCTGTTGTGGTGTAATAGTTTATCCAGTTCGTGATACTCTTTGTTTTCAAGGCTTTTCAGCAATTTGTCATTGCTGTTTTTTAAAGCATTTACCGACGAACGCAAATCATGACTAACAATCGAAAACAGTTGGTCTTTGGAGGCATTTAGCGCATCCAGTTCATTTTTTTGCGACAGGATTATTTTGTTGGTTTTACTCTTTTGACGGTAAAAATAAATCCCTGTTCCAAACAGGATCAGCAATAGAACGGAAGAATAAAAAAAGCCATTCCTTTCGGCAATTTTAAGCTTGTTTTCAGCTTCAAGTACATCGATTTCTTTTTCTTTCTGACGGACGGTAAACCGTTTTTCCAGATCGGCTATCGCCCATATTTTATTCTGATCATTAAGCGAATCCCGCCAGTTTTCATATTCTTTCCGATAGGTTAGCGCGGTATTAAAGCGTTTATCGTTTTCGGCCACCACAGCCATATTGAGGGCCGCGTTCATTTTGAGCTGCGGATCTTTTATCTTTTTGGATAAGGTGTAGGCTTTTTCAAAATAAGGAATTGCCAGATTGTCTTTGTATTGTTCGTAATAGAGATTGGCAATGTTCATATAAGCCACGATAAGTGATACGGTGTCTTTCTCTTTTTGCAATAAAGCAAAGCCTTCGGAAAGGTAGGTGTCTGCGTCTTTAAAATCGTTGAGGTGCAAATAGGAGAGTCCGATGTTATGGTAAACGACCCCTTTTTTAAAATCGTAACCGTTGGCCGGTGGCAGTTTGTCAATTTCGGTAAAATAGGCAATCGCTTTTTTATAATTGCCTTCTTCAAGGGCGATTTCACCAAGATAAAGATTCACTTTATAATAGAATTGAAACGCTTTGGAAATGGTTTCAAATTCCTTTCGCGCCTCATAATTCAGTACTTTATTTTTAAAACTGAATCCTCTGAAATAATGACAATAATCGGCAACTTCCGCATTGTTTCGCAAGGCCAGTTGCTTCATGGAATACACCAAAGTAGAATCCCAGTTTTTTTCAAGGAAAAACTGATGGGCTTTATAAAAATAAGGCTGGTCCTGATACTGCTTTGCTTTCTCTTGTATTACAGCATTTACGGAAGACTGTTTTTGCGAAAAAAGAAAGGAGGGCACTAAAAGGAGCAGGAAAAAAAAGGCTGATTTGTTTTTGGAAATCATAGGGTGTCTTTACGAAACACGGATTGATTTTCGGTTTGCTGTTTGCTGTTTAACTTTGTAATACCTGTGTTACGGTTCCTCTGGACGTTTTCGGATTGGCGTCATCCGGGATAAGATCTTCGATACGGGTCGTGATGGTTTCTATTTTATCACTTTCGGAAAGCGGATGCAGGTAATTTACATACCAGGGGAAATATTCCGGAGCAACCAGTTCGTTACTATTTGATTTTACGATCAGTTTTAATTCGTTTTTCGGAGGATTATCCAGATCCTGATAAAGCGTAATCGGTTCTTGTCCTAACAAGGTTTGCGGAATTAAAACAACGATTTTGATATTGATCACTCTTCCGTTGACGTTTTCCTGTATTTCAGCGGATACCATAGGTTCCAGGTGATCTGCAGTTCTCACAATACCGGAAAGTCCCATGCTTTTAGTATTGATTTGCGTTATCTGTAATGGCTTTAGCCGATTGAGGTTTTTGCTTGCTTTTTGTGTTGGTGTATCCATAATAGTAAGGTTTAGTTTGGTTTGGTCGAAAGTGGTAATTTTTATGGCGTATAAAGATAATTGATTTATTTAACAAATTTACTTTTGTTAATGGGTATTTAAGCGATGAATTTTGCAGAAGTTATGGTGTCCGGTACAAAATTTTTTTGCACTCTTTTTTCTCGATTTATTTTTGTATTTATGCATTTTCCCAATTGATACTATGAATACGCAACCCTATCCCATCCCCGAAAATGAACTGGAACGCCTAGCAGCTTTAAAACGCTATAACATTCTGGATACATTGCCGGATAATGCTTTTGACGATGCGACCAAACTGGTTTCTTATATATGCGGAGTACCTATAGCCCATATTTCTTTTATTGATGCCAGCCGACAATGGTTTAAATCGGAAATTGGAATCGGAGTTACGGAAGTACCAAGGGAGATTTCATTTTGTCAGTATACCATCATGGATACCAAAATGGTGGAAATCAACGATACCTTTTTAAACGAACGATTTAAAGAAGATCCCAATGTGACCGGAGGTTTTAAAATTCGATTTTATGCCGGAATTCCACTAACTACACCCGATGGTTATAATATCGGAACGATCTGTGCGATCGATCAGGTGACCAAAGAGCTTAACGAAAACCAGCGAAATGCACTTTCAATCGTGGCAAAACACGTGATCAACCAATTGGAATTGCAAACTAAAAACATCGAACTGGCGGCTCAGAAAAAAATTGCTGATCGAGCGGTTTTGGCAAAAGATAGTTTCCTGGCCAATATGAGTCATGAAATCCGAACGCCGTTAAATGCTATAATCGGTTTTACCGATCTTTTAGCGCAGACAAAACTGGATAAAGTGCAGCACGATTATATCGATAGCGTACAAATAGCCGGTGAAAATTTATTATTGATCATTAATGATATTCTGGATCTTTCCAAAATCGAATCGGGTAATTTGACCATTGAAAACGAGCCGTTTAATTTAAAAAAGACACTAAAACATGTCTATAACCTGTTAAAGGTTAAAGTTCCTAACGACATTGAGTTCAATCTCTTTTTAGATGCCGATATGCCGGAACACGTCATTGGCGATCAGGGCCGACTAAATCAGATTCTGGTAAACCTTGTCGGAAATGCACTTAAGTTTACCGAAGATGGCGATGTAACCGTTTCGGTAAAAATGCTGGAAGAAACAGAAGACAATTACACACTTAAGTTTTCGGTTAAAGACACTGGGATTGGTATTCCGGAAGAAAAACTAAAAACGATTTTCGAACGTTTTACACAGGCGGAAGAAAGTACCACACGCAGATTTGGCGGTACGGGACTTGGCCTTAGCATTGTAAAACAATTAATCGAATTACAACATGGCGAATTACAGGTAAAAAGTAAAGTGGGACGAGGTTCCGAATTTTTCTTTGTCCTAAACTATACAAAATCAGATTATATCGAAACCAAAGCGGAAGCTGCAGCCGGAGAAAGTCTTGGTAAACTTAGAATATTGCTTTGCGAAGACAATATTTTAAACCAGAAACTGGCCAAAAGCGTGATTCATAATTTTGGTTTTGAATTGGATATAGCCGAAAATGGCGAAATAGGAATCGAACTACTGTCAAAAAATGAGTACGATTTAATACTGATGGATCTTCAGATGCCGGTTAAAGACGGGTATCAGACCACCGATTATATTCGAAATGAAATGCAGGCTACAATTCCGATCATAGCCATGACGGCACATTCGCTTATTGGCGAACAGGAACGCTGTTATGAAGCGGGAATGAACGGCTATGTGCCCAAACCGTTTAAACAGGCGATGCTTTTGGACGCAATTAAAGCGGCTTTAAATCCGGATAACAAACTGATGCGTAGACGAAAAGTTGATTTGTCTTTTATTGACGAAACGGCCTGTGGCGATCAGAATTTTAAAAAGGAAATCATCAATCTTTTTATTGAAAAAATCCCTGTTGACGTAGCGCAGCTTCAGGAAGCTTTTTCCAGAGACGACTATGACGCCGTAAAACGACTAACGCATAATATGAAATCCAGCCTGGATATGTTTATGCTGGCCGATCTAAGTAATTGCTTGTCTGTTATCGAAGCAGAAGCCATACTGGAACGTTTTACGGAAATGGGAGTTGATGAAATCAACACGCTGGAAAGTGGAATTGTTGACGTAGTTAAATATTTAAGAGAAGTACAATAAAAGGACGAAAAGAGACAGCTTTGTCTCATTTATAAACGTTCGCCCCCAAATAAATATGAAATCGATGAGAATAGTTTTAGCGGAAGACAATGATATCCTACGCAAATCATTATCTTTTTTCTTAGAATCGAAAGGGTATGAGGTCGATCAGTTTTCAGATGGTAAAGAAGCACTGGAAGCAATTGAAACCAATAATTATGATCTGGTACTAACCGATATCAATATGCCGGGTATTAGCGGAATGGAAATTACACAATACATCCGCCAACGGATTCAATCCGATATTCCGGTAATTATACTCACTTCTTCCGGCGTAGAACAAACCGAATTGGATTCTTTCGACATAGGAGCCAACGAATTTATCGCCAAACCGGTTAGCCCGGCGGTGCTTTTAGTGCGTATAAATAAGTTATTGGGTATTCGTATTTAATACAATTTATAATAATACGCTGCTAAAATGGAACACCTTTGGGAACTTTATGCGAATGGTACATGGAACGAACCTTTTTTAATCGTATCCATTTGCTCGTTTGTAACGGCCTCCGTTATCTTATATCTGTTACTCATCGGTAGTCGGAACAGCCATATTAAAAATGAAAGACTTCGTACGGAATACGGTATACTAATCGACAAACTATTGTTTACGGTGGTTTTTGAAGACCTTCCGTTTTCGGATATCATTCAGAATGAAAACTATAAAAAGCTAAAGGATAACCGTTTTTTTAGAGAGTTTACTACAGAATCGGTGATCAATCTCCATAAAAATTACAACGGCGTTTATGCGCGAAAGCTGGAACAGTTTTATAAAGACTCCGGATTAAAAAACGACTCCTTAAAAAAGCTTAAAAGTCTGAAATGGGATATTCGTTGCAAAGGGATTACCGAACTGGCCGAAATGAATGTTCACGAAGTTTTCGATACGATACTAACCAATTCCAAAGCGCGGAATAAAACCCTGCAAATTACAGCCATCAACGCCTGTATCAAATTGGAAGGAACAAAAGGAATCGCACACCTGACCGAACATCCGTACCCGATCGACGACTGGACGCAGGTCAATATCATAGCGGCGTTTAAAAAACACGATGTTGGTGATACGCAGGGAATTGAAAACCTGTTGGAATCCAAAAACACTACCGTGGTGGCGTTGGGATTAAAATTGATCAAAGAGCTAAAACTGACGCAAAAAGTACCGTTTGTCGAACAATTGGCAACACAGGCACCAAACACTTTTCTAAAATACGAAGCGCAAAGCGTATTGCAGCAATTAACCGATTAACCTTAGGCAGATGACTTTTTTAAGTGATGAACTACTATTTTTTATCGATCTTTATTTAAACCTTATTCTGGGTTATGCAATATTGATCATGTCTTCCTACCTGATATTGGCTTATTTGTCAGCAAAAGAATTGCGAAGCTATCTTAAAAAGAACAGTTTTGTCGACTATGAGGTATTGCTCACCAGTGAATTTGCGCCTAAACTTTCCCTGATTGCGCCGGCTTATAACGAAGGATTTACGATTGAAGAAAATGTAAAATCCTTATTGTCGTTAAATTACAACAACTATCAGGTGATTGTCGTAAACGACGGGAGTAAGGACAACTCGATGGAAATTCTGATCAAAACCTATGATCTGGAGCTGACGGAACTGGAAGTCCATTCCAAAATCGAAACGCAAAAAATCAGAGGTTTATACCGCTCCCGAAATGCAGCCTTTAAAAAACTGATTGTCGTTGATAAAGAAAACGGCGGTAAAGCCGATGCGCTAAATGCAGGACTTAACATTGCCGAATATCCTTATGTGGTTTGTATCGATGTGGATTGTATTCTGGATAAAGACTCCTTGCTTAAGCTGGCAAAACCCTTTTTGGAATCTTATGGCAAACGAATTATTGCGACCGGAGGTGTGGTTCGGATTGCAAACCAATGTGTGATTAAAAACGGCCGTATGGTCGAAGTCAACGTTCCGGATCGTTTGTTATCCCGGATTCAGGTTTTGGAATATTTACGCGCCTTTCTTTTGGGAAGAATGGCATGGGGAAGACTGGATGGTTTATTATTGATCAGTGGTGCTTTTGGTGCGTTCGATAAAGAAATCGCCTTATTGTCGGGAGGATATAGTACAAAAACGGTAGGTGAGGACATGGAGCTGGTTGTACGTATGCGTCGTTATATGCTCGAAAACAAATTGCCGTATTCGGTGAGTTATATTCCCGATCCGCTATGTTGGACGGAAGCTCCGGAGGATTTTCAGATCTTTAAAAAACAACGTAGCCGCTGGATGCGCGGAACCATTGAAACACTTAGTTTCCATAAAAGAATGTGCCTGAACCCGAAATACAAACTATTGGGAATGATCAGTATTCCGTACTGGACGTTATTTGAATTTCTGGCACCCGGAATCGAATTTATCGGTGTGATCACGACACTAGTGTTTTTAGTATTGGGTTTACTCAACTGGCATTTTTTCTTTTTACTGGTGTTGTTTGTCTATACTTTTGCAATCTTCTTTTCGGTTATCGCTTTATACTGCGAAGAGCGTACGTACCACAAATACCCAAAGCAAGCCGACTTTTTAAAACTCTTACTAGCGGCTTTTATCGAACCGTTCTATTTCCATCCGCTAACGGTATATGCGGCTTTAGTGGGTTATAAAGACAAAATAAAAGGCACCAGTGGTTGGGGCGAAATGACGCGGAAAGGGTTTACGAAGAAGTCGTAAAACAAAAAACTCAAAAAGAACATTATAGCTTTAAAAAGACCGGAATTGTCATAGTAGCTAGCGAATGACACCGTATTTTTATTTCGTAACTTTGAGAAAGATTGATTTGTAGCATATATAATTTTCAAAACGAAGATGTATTTAACTTTTGATGAAATTGCAGATGGCGATCATTTTGAGGATTTGGTAGCAGATTTTTTTAGAACGTTAACAAGTGACAACGAAAATAATATTACTAATGTTGAAATCTTTCCAACAGGAACAGGTACAGATGGAGGTAGGGATATTTTAATTGAATTTGATTTATCAGATGATATAAAGATTTTTAAGCGGAAATGGATTGTACAATGTAAATTTCATGATGCTACAATTTCACCAGCCGCTATTCAAACCGTTAATATTCCAACATTAATACACTCGTATGGCGCTTCAGGATATTTACTTATATGTAAGAAGAGACCCACTTCTGGATTGACTAGTTTTTTCGAAAGATTAAATACGGAATGTAAAAACAATTATAAATATGAATGTTGGAATGGAAACCAGTTTTTAAACAAACTAATTATGAAAAAAAGTTTGCATCCTTTGTATTTTCCAAAATATAATAGTTATATCAATTCGTTTAAAACAAAGTTATAATGAAAGTCTTTTTATCCTATTCGTTAAACAACAATGATCAATTTATATTGACATTATTAGCCGAAGAATTGACTTCCAGAGGGTTTTCGATTACTCAGAGTAGTGATTTTAATACCGAAATGAGTGAGATTACAAAGAACAATATTAATAAATCTAATTTTTTTATTGGTCTGATATCGGGAAAAGGAAATGAAAAAAACAGAGTGGAAAAGGAATGGCGATTAGCTAATAGTGCTACTATTCCCGGTGTTTTGATTGTAGAGGACACGGTTCCCATTACTATATATCTTAAATCGCATTGTATTTTTTTTAATAGAAATAATCCGTATCAGACAATTCAGGAATTGAATCGGAAGATTGAAAATATGAAAAGCAATATTAATAACGATTCAAATGCTTGGCCATGGATATTAGGAGGTGCGGCATTAATAAGTCTTATAAGCTTATTAAATATAGATGAGAAGAAAATATCATAGCATCAGGTTACGATAAAATCCTGATGACGCGGATTTATTGCTAAAGCCTCAGGTGTAAATTGATAGCACGAATTTACAATCCGTACCTATAAAAAGTAAATCCTAGTCAAGTGACCAGGATTTTGTATTTTTAATGATGACTATAATCACATTGAGATGGAAGAAATAAAAACATATATCGAATATGTCGCCAAAGGAATTGAAATAGCCGGTATTATCACCATAATTATAGGCGTCGTAATCGCGATGGGAAAGTTTATTTTTACGTTACAGGGAACCGTTCCGCGTTCGTATAAAATACTCCGACAGGAACTTGGTAAAGGAATTTTACTCGGTTTGGAAATCTTAGTCGCGGGTGACATTATCGGAACGGTAGTCACCGAACCAACTATGGATCGCGTACTTTCCCTTGCCATAATTGTATTGATCCGAACCTTTTTAAGTTTATCGCTTGAAGTCGAAATCGAAGGTAAATTTCCCTGGCAAAAAAAGGATATAGAGGAATAAGAAAAAATGGGACTATTGTACGGCTCAGAATAAACATATCAGCGTTTTTCAGCGTAAGAAAAATACATCGAATGTCAATCTAATTTTTATATTTGCACCGATCGGCTTTGAGTTACGTAACACTTGGAAATGCCGACAAAAAGGAAAAATAAACTCAAGATAAACAAAGAAACCTAAGCAATGGAGGATATGAAATTATTAAGTATTGTGACCATTATCTCTTTGTTTATTTCGTTGTTTCTTGCTTTTTTCCTGATTACCGCTAAAACGGAGCACAAAATTAGTAATACACTATTTGCTCTTTTTTTAGTGATCAATGCAATTGATCTTAGCGAACCTTTATTTAATATGATGGTCGACGGTCCATCAAATCTGGGAATGTTCCGAAGTACATTTGCGTTCCTACAAACTCCTGTTTTTTATCTGTATGTAGTCTCCGTTTGCTATTCCGATTTTAAATTGAAACGGCAACATTTATTACATCTGCTTCCATTTTTTATAATAAATCTAATCTTGTTACCCCGTTTTTATAGCGTAGATATCGCATCGAAAATTAGTTTTATCCAGAATCGTCAGAGTAGGGTAGAATTTCAGCTTATTCATATTTTGATACACGTTCAAATAGCGAGCTATATTAGTGCTGTTTTTATGGTATTGCGAAAATCAAAGAAGCTCTATCTCGAAAATTATGCCGGTAAACAGATCAATTCCTATAATTGGTTATTCCAGTTTACGCTGGTATTGACGATTATATATCTGGTAGCGCTTTTAAAAAACATTCTTAAATTTTCGGATTACCCGCACCTATCGGATGCAATAAAAATAGGACTTCAATTATCGCAGCTTTTTATTATTTGTTGGTATCTGTTTAAAGCCTTAAATAATCCGGGACTTTTTAGAAATATTGACACCAAATTAAAACTTGTTGAGGAGATTGTTTCAGAAGAAAAAAACAAGGAGCAAGCAGTAAAAGATGAGGGCGCATATAAGGAAGAATTGTTGAAATTAAAACAATTTATGACCGATGAAAAGCCGTTTCTGAATCCATCTTTGACCATACAGGATATTTCAAAACAAATCGGTATTCCTGTTCGCGATTTATCTCTTTTGATCAACCATCAATTGGGACAGCATTTTTATGATTTTGTGAATACCTATCGTATCGAAAGTGCTATGGAAATTTTAAGAGACACGAACAGAAGTGAGCTAACTATTCTTGAAATCCTCTATGAAGTTGGTTTTAACTCAAAATCTTCGTTTAATACGGCTTTTAAAAAGCATGCCAATTGTACCCCAACTTTTTATCGTAAAAACCTGTAATATAGCAATTTGTAATTACTCGTACGCTTTGTTGTAACGATTCCTACGCATTTTTTGTATAAAATAGGACCGACTACGTTTATTCGGTCGCCTAGCTGTAGCGACAATCACATCTTTGTATCGAAATAAATGTATAACCAAAAACGATACAATAAAATGAAAAGCAGCCTTTATTTACTAATTCTTGTAACACTGATTTCAAGTTGTCAGACAAGTAAAAAAGTTTTATCAGAAAAAAAAGACTATGGTTTTCTGACCGATAGTTTGCAGATCGAACAACAATTAGAAAAATACAAACTTCCAGGATTTAGCGTTGTTGTTTTTGAGAATTATAAGATAGTATATACCAACCAGTTTGGGTTGAAATCGATGAATGCTCAGGAAAAGATAGATGAAAATACAGCTTTTTCTACGGCTTCTATTTCAAAACCTATTACCGCACTTCTTTGTCATATCCTTGAAGAAAAAGGTTTGATCAATTTAGATGATCCGATAGAGAAGTACTTAAAACGTTGGCATTTACCAAAAAGTAAATTTACCGAAAATCATAGTCCGACCTGGAAACAATTTCTGAATCATACCGCCGGAACCACTCAGAGTGGGTTTGAAGATCATTATGAAGGAGAAGCGATTCCAACCTTAAAACAAAGTCTTTTGGGACAAATTCCGAGATATGATCGCGAAATTGAATTTATGTTCGAACCCGGAACCGATTGGAGTTATAGCGGAGGTGGTTATACCATTGTTCAAATGGCATTGGAAGACTATTTAAATAAACCGATTGCAGTACTGGCACAAGAGTATATTTTTTCGCCGCTTGGAATGAAAAATACAACCATGATACAACCTAATGAAGCTGGATTTCTAAAGAATGTTGCACTTGTTCACGATAAAGATGGAAAAGTAATCAAAACAGGTTTGCCAATTACCCCACAAGTCGGACCATCAGGATTATGGTCGACACCAACCGATTTAGCAATACTGGCTATTGAGATGCAAAACGCTCTACGGAATACGAATAACAAAGTCATTTCACAACGTGTAGCCAAAAAAGTAACGCAGGTAACTGCTTTAAAGAATGCGGTAGGCGGCTGGTCATACGGCTGGCAAAAATCGTTTGGGTATAACAACAATGAATGGTTTTCGTGTAACGGTTCCAATACCGGAGTTGGCGGAAGTTTGTTTGCTACGATGACCGATGGAAATGGGTTTGTATATCTTGCCAATGGTGAAAAACCAAATCGTTTTCCAGTGATGGGACAAACGCAAAGAAAGCTACTAACACTAATGGACTGGACTAAAAAAAGCGATGATGGAGGAACTCAGGAAATCCCTTTACATATAAAAGAAAAACTAATCGGAACCTATGATGATTTCCTTTATGCGCAAAAAATGGAAACCAAAATTGTAGAAAGAAACAATCGTTTGTATGTCGAATCGCCATTATTGGATCATTTTAAAGGAAAAAACGACAATGAGCTGGTATATCTGAAAAATGGATATTTTAAAATTATAGATTATCCGAACTTGTTACAATTTGATTTCAGTAATGGAAAAGTAAGCGCGGTAACCTTAACAAGAGATACTTTGAAAACGACAATTCAAGACATTAAAAAGGATAATTAACGACTGATGGGATAATTTCCGATTTGGAAGATGCTTTTATCACGACCGAAAAAGGTCAGAATGCTAAATAGTAGCGTTCTGACCTTTTTCAATAGTGTTTGGTATAGGGAACGACCTTTAATTTTAAGATAACACCGACTTTATTCGGTTAGGAAATCGAACGGTAGTCACCGGACCAACAATGGATCGAGTGCTTTCCGTTGCTATAATTGTATTAATCCGAATCTTTTTAAGTTTATCGCTTGAAGTTGAAATCGAGAGTAAATTTCCATGACAGAAAAAGGATCCGGATGAGTAAAAAGGAATGACCTTCGTAAGGTATATAAATTATAATGAAGTCATTCTTTTGTAAAACAAAAAATAAATTAAAAAGAATATTGTAGCTTTCAAAAGACTGGAATTGTCATAATAGCAATAAAAAAGGGCATATTTTTTTCGTATCTTTGAAAGGGATTGAATTGATTTTTTATCATGTATAACTTTCAAAACGAAACATGCATTTAACTTTTGATGAGATTGCTGATGGCGATCATTTTGAAGATTTGGTAGCAGATTTTTTTAGAACTTTAACAAGTGGCAATGAAAATAATATTACTAATGTTGAAGTATACCCAACAGGAACGGGTACAGATGGCGGTAGAGATATTTTAATTGAATTTGATTTGTCAGACGATATAAAGATTTTTAAGCGGAAATGGGTTGTACAATGTAAATTTCATGATGCTACGATTTCACCGGCCGCAATTCAAACCGTTAATATACCAACATTAATACATTCCTATGGCGCTTCAGGATATTTACTTATTTGTAAGAAAAGGCCAACTTCAGGATTGACCAGTTTGTTTGAAAGATTAAATAATGAGTGTAAAAACAATTATAAATATGAATGTTGGAATGGCAATCTGTTTTTGAGTAAATTAATTATGAAAGAGAATTTGCATCCCTTGTATTTCCCTAAATATAATAGTTATATCAATTCGTTTAAAACAAATTCATAATGAAAGTCTTTTTATCATATTCATTAAATGATAATGATCAATTTATATTGACATTATTAGCCGGAGAATTGACTTCCAGAGGATTTTCGATTACTCAGAGCAGTGATTTCAATACAGAAATGAGTCAGATGACGAAGAACAATATTAATAAGTCTAATTTTTTTATTGGTCTGATATCAGGAAAAGGAAATGAAAAAAACAGAGTGGAAAATGAATGGCGATTAGCGCATAACACTAATATTCCAAGCGTTTTGATAGTAGAAGATACGGTTCCCGTTACGACGAATTTGAAACCACATTGTATCTTCTTTAACCGAAATAATCCACATCAGGCAATTCAGGAATTGAATATGAAAATCCAAAAAATGAAAAGTAAAGAGAATAACGATTCAAATGCCTGGGCATGGATATTAGGAGGTGCAGCACTAATAAGTCTTATAAGCTTATTAAATAAAGATGAAAAGAAAATATCTTAACGTCAGGTTACGAAAAAAACAATTATTATAATTCAGATATTTCCGATAGCGCGGATTTGCAATCCGTGATTAAAAAAAAGAATTCCAGTAAATAACGAGCCGCTAATTTTACCAAAATAAAATAACACCTGAGAGCTATCAATGACCAGGCGTCAAAACTATTATAAGTAGCTTATACGTTATGTTCAATTATATAAAGCGCATTTGATATTCTTTCGGCAAATTCTTTGTCAATAGTTTCATAATAGAAAAATCTCTGCTCTAGTATCTCTTGTTTATTGATCAGCCACATTTGAAGTGTGGCAATAGCAGCTTGATCAAGTCCTTCCGACTTGTTGCTTATTTTTATCAGGTCGTAGTAATAGGAGTCGAGCAAGTCGATCAGGTTTTTAAAACTGTTGTTGTCAAAAGTTATGGGCCAGTTGTCGAGAAGAGGATTTATATCCTCTAACAATTTGTAAATTTCTATAAAAAGATCATTGTTAAAGTAATTTTGGTGTTTTATACTATCGATCCACCAGGCCATTAAAAAATCGTTAATCGCTTTTTGCTCTTCAGCTGGCCAGGTTTTCCATTTAGTATAGTGAAGCTTACCTAAAACAACAAAGGTGTCAACAATAAAGTCTGTGGTTGAAAGTAACTCAAAAATCCGGGGTAAATAGTGCTTAAAGTCGTCTGTATTTCCCCAGGTTGTTATTGCCTTAAAAGCATACCTCGAAAGATCTTCCTCGTCTAATTGCCGAAGTTCCTTGGTATGTATCTTTTCCTTGTCGGTGGAAGATACACAACAGGGACAACCTTCCATTTTTTCATTAAATGGATAACATGAAAAAGTTTCGTAAAGCCTTTCTATTGTTATTTTTAATTCGTTTGTCACTGTTTTAGACGGTAGGGTTTAATGGTTTACTTCCCAATACAAAAATTCGCAAAAATATTCCCCAATAACTCATCATTTGTCACCTGACCGGTAATTTCACCAAAATAGAATAATGCCTGACGAATATCGATGGCCATAAGGTCGCTGGAAAGATTGGATTGCAATCCCCATTGTACTTTTTGAATTTCTTCCAAAGCTTTTAATAACGAATCGTAGTGACGGGTATTGGTCACAATCGTTTCATTATTACGCAACGCTCCGGTGTTGACAAACGACAATAGTTGTTCCTTTAACGACTCAACACCAAGGTTTTCTTTGGCGCTGATCAATAAGATTCCAGGGATTTCCGCTTCGATAACGGCTTTTTCCGATTCACTTACTTTATCCGCTTTATTCCCGATGACCAATAATGGTTTTAACGGAAACTGGTTTTTAATCTTTTCGATTTCTACCTGAACCGCTTTTAAAGTAGCACCGGTAATGGAAGAACCATCAACCAGGTAAACAACCACCTGAGCCTGTTCCATTTTTTCAAAGGTTTTTTTGATTCCGATACTTTCCACATAATCGGCCGTATCGCGAATCCCGGCGGTATCGATAAAACGAAATCCAATTCCGTTGATCACTAATTCATCTTCTATGGTATCACGGGTGGTTCCGGCAATATCCGATACAATAGCCCGTTCTTCGTTTAACAGCGCATTTAATAAGGTCGATTTTCCAACATTCGGTTCACCTACAATGGCTACCGGAATTCCGTTTTTGATCACGTTTCCAACAGCAAATGAATCGATTAGTCGTTTTAAGACAAATTCAATACGGTTTAAAAGTTCATAGAATTGTGTTCGATCGGCAAATTCCACATCTTCCTCTGCAAAATCCAGTTCAAGTTCGATTAATGAGGCGAAATTCAATAGTTCCTCTCGCAATTTCGCAATTTCGTTACTAAAACCACCACGCATCTGTTGCATTGCGATCTGATGCGAGGCTTCGTTATCCGAGGCGATCAAATCGGCTACGGCTTCGGCTTGCGATAAATCCATTTTACCGTTTAAAAACGAACGTAAGGTAAATTCCCCGGCATTCGCCATTCGCGCGCCTTTACGAAGTAGTAATTGGATAATTTGCTGCTGGATAAAAGTCGACCCGTGACACGAGATTTCAACAGTATTCTCACCGGTATACGAATTTGTTCCTTTAAACAACGATACTAAAACCTGATCCAATACCTTTTCACCATCTACAATATGTCCCAGATGTAAGGTATGGGTACGCTGTTTGGTCAGATCTTTTCCGGAAACCGATTGGAAAACAGATGCGGCAAGGGTAATGGCCTCTTTTCCCGAAATACGGATTACGGCAATGGCACCGGCTCCCGAAGGTGTTGCCAGCGCAACTATAGTATCGTGTGAAATCATATGAATCAAGCTAAATGACTGCAAAGGTACAAAAGAAATGCGGTTTAAAACAAAGCGGTTTTAGTAGGGTTAAATAATTGTGAAACTGATTTTTGTAGTATGTTTTTTATAATTCTTTTACTAACTTTATAGAAACTATAAATCAAAGCATAGATCATGAAAAAGATACTTTTCCCTACCGATTTTTCAGAAACAGCCAACAATGCATTTGTGTACGCCTTAAAATTTGCTAATAAATTACAGGCGGAAGTACTCGTTTTGCATGTTTATGATTTACCACCGATTTCCTATGAAGGACATGCTACGGCTATAGTGGAGGTTTTTGAAACCATAGAATTGGACAAATTTGAGAATTTTAAAGATCAAATTCCGTATTTGCGAAAAATTGCAGAGGATAACGATCTGGAATATATCAAAATGAACCATATCCTGATGCAGGGCGACCTGATTCATTCGATCAAAGAAGTCGTTAAAGACGAAACGATCGATCTGGTAGTGATGGGAACTACCGGTGCGTCCGGATGGCAGGAAACCTTTTTCGGTTCCAACACCGGAAGTGCGATTACCAATGTTCATAAAAATATACTGAGTGTACCAAACGAAGCCAAATTTGATGTGATCCGGAATATTGCCTTTACGACACGATTCCGCGATCAGGACAAAAAAGCACTGTATGAAGTGATTCAGTTTGCCAAAATGTTTAATGCGAAAATTAAATGTCTGGCAGTAAAGACCAAAAACTTTGAAGGAGATGATGAAGAAATTATTGCATGGAAAAAAGAATTCGAAAAACAGCCGGTGGAGTTTTTTATCGTTCCCGATGACGATGTAAAACAAACCATTTACGACTTCCTGGATAACCAGCACATCGATATACTGGCGATGGTTACTTACAAACGTTCCTTCTTTGAAGAATTGTTCAAACAGAGTTTGACTCAGAAACTGTCGTATCATTCTAAAATTCCGATTCTGGTGTTGCACGAATAATGGAGCTTACAATCGCCGGATTAATGCCACCGGATAAATTGCACAATGATGAAGTATAACGACTATGATTAATTGGATATGGATATGGGAAATTTAGAAATTAAAAACGAGCTTCACAGAATCATCGATACGAGTGATGCCAATTCGGCAAATGATTTTTTTATGCTGGTAACCGACTATATGACGCAAACCGAAAAATGTATCATTACCGTTGCAGAAGAAAATATCAGTGATGCCAAAATCAACTGCCATCAGTATTTAAGAGACATTGTATCCGGCTGGGAAGGCTGGTCGAATTTGTTCTTTTAAAAAATAACGAGTATAAACCCAATAAGTAAAAGGGCTGTCTGATATCGGATAGTCCTTTTTTGTTGGCCTTTTATTACAAACAGGTATTTTGTATTTTTGAAAACTTAAATCCGACTTTTTGAGAACAACGATACTAAAAAAAATACCCGATCCGATAGCTTTTAAAGAGAAACTGTTGTTTTGGGCACAACAATTCCGGGAAATCGTATGGCTCGACAGTAACGAATATCCGCAGCACTATGGCAGTTATGACGTTTTACTGGCCGTAGATGCTTTTACCGCAATTCAAACCGACACTAAAAATGCTTTCGACGATCTGAATCAGTACCAGTCGCAGGCAAAAGACTGGCTTTTTGGCTATTTGTCCTATGATCTGAAAAACGATACGGAATTCTTACAATCGGAGAATTATGACGGTTTAGCGTTTCCGGATTTGTTCTTTTTTCAGCCTAAAAAAGTCATCCTGTTAAAAGGTGATCAAGTAGAATTACACTATTTAGCGATGTGTGATGATGAAATGGTAAGCGACTGGAATGAAATATTGACGCAACAAATACCAATTGCTGAAGTAGTGGATTCCATTCACATGCAACAACGAATTAGTAAGTCGGAATACCTGTTTAAAGTCAATAAAATGTTGGAGCATATTCATCGCGGCGATTGCTACGAAGCCAATTTTTGTATGGAATTTTTCGCGGAAAATGCCACGATAAATCCCTATCAGACTTACAAACAACTTAATGCAATTTCAGAACCGCCATTTGCGACTTTTTTTAAACACAACAAACACTACCTGTTATCGGCTTCTCCGGAGCGTTATTTACGAAAAGAAGGTACAAAAATCATATCACAACCGATAAAAGGAACGGCAAAACGCCATGCAGATATAACGGAAGATAACCGTATTAAAGCCGCATTAGCCGAAAACCCGAAAGAACGTTCCGAAAACATCATGATCGTAGATCTGGTTCGCAACGATTTGTCGCACACCGCCCAAAAAGGGAGTGTACAGGTGGAAGAATTATGCGGTGTTTATACTTTTAAACAGGTACACCAGATGATATCTACCGTTGTATCGGAAGTAAAAGAAGGTATTTCACCGGTAGAAGTTATCAAAACCACCTTTCCGATGGGAAGTATGACTGGTGCGCCAAAAATAGCCGCCATGGAACGAATTGAAGAACTGGAAGAAACCAAAAGAGGTCTTTATAGCGGTGCGATGGGCTATTTTACGCCGGAAGGCGATTTCGATTTTAATGTGGTAATCCGTAGTATTTTATATAATGCGGCAACGCAATATGTCTCTTTTTCGGTAGGAAGTGCGATTACGGCCGCCGCTTTACCGGAACAGGAATACGACGAATGTCTGTTAAAAGCCAAAGCCATGCGGGAAGTACTTGAAATAGCAATAGGTTAATCCGTACATTTTGTAAATTTGTAAAATCTCCGGTAGGACAAAAAATATAAAAATGCTACAACAGTTACAGCAACACCTCAACGACAATTTTGCTTTCCTCGAAGGAAAACAATTGCTACTGGCCATTAGTGGCGGTATCGATAGTATGGTGTTGTTAGAGCTGTTTCGGGCATTACCTTATACGATTGCTGTGGCGCATTGTAATTTTGGACTTCGCGGTGCTGAAAGTGATGACGATGAAGACTTTGTAAAACAGTGGTGTGCGCAACAAAACATCCGACTTTTTACAACCCGTTTTGCGACTGAGGAATATGCTGCATCCGAAAAATGCTCCATCCAACTGGCTGCACGGGAATTGCGATACAATTGGTTTTCCGAATTATTGGAAAGCGAAGGTTTTGATTATCTGCTCACGGCACATCATCTCGATGATACACTGGAAACCTTTTTGATCAACCTTACTCGAGGTACCGGATTGGATGGGTTAACCGGAATTCCGGCACAAAATGGTACAATTATCCGACCTTTATTGCCCTTTGGACGCAACGAAATTGAAGCCTATGCCACGGCCAATTCCATAGCATGGCGGGAAGACAGTAGTAATGCCTCCGATAAATACCTGCGAAACCGCTTGCGGCATCAGGTTGTCCCGATTTTAAAAGAATTGAATCCGAATTTTTTAAACGGTTTTCAGGATACGATCGGACATCTGCAACAAACGGAAACGTTGGTACAGGATGCCGTTACGGAATTATATGCCAAAATAGTAACCGAAAAGGGAGAGCAGTTGCATATCGCGATCGAAAAACTAAAATTGATTCCGAATTATAAGGCTTATTTGTACCAATGGTTAAAACCCTATGGATTTACAGCCTGGGATGATATTTATAATCTGATCAATGCCCAGTCTGGGAAACAGGTGTTCTCCGAAAACTACCGACTCTTAAAAGATCGTGACTATTTAGTGTTGGAAAAGCAACACACGTATCAAACAGAATCGGTTCAAATTACCGAAAATCAGGAAGTAACATTAGAACAGGGGAGGTTAACAGTATACTCCGTAACAAATGTTACAGAAGACCGGGGCGGTAAGGTTATCTTTGTTGATAAAGATAAGTTAAAATTACCACTGATCTTACGAAAATGGAAAGAAGGTGATTACTTTTACCCATCCGGAATGACAGGCCGAAAAAAAATCAGTAAATACTTTAAAGATGAAAAGTTTTCACTGATTGATAAAGAAAATTGCTGGCTGTTGTGTTCCGGAGATGCAATCGTATGGGTAGTAGGAAAACGTTCCGACCGCCGTTTTATAATTGAACAATCAACCAATAACATTATAAAAATAGAATTACTGCTTTTGTAATTCGAAGACCAATATTACATGAAAAAGTTAAACGCCTTATTACTCCTCCTTTTTGCTTTTATAAGTACGCAGGCTCAGATGTTAGATCCTGTAAAATGGAAAACTTCCGTAGAAAAAAAATCCGATAACGAAGTAGTTTTAGTATTCGAAGCTACAATCGACAACGAATGGCATATGTATTCCCAGTTTACACCTGATGGCGGTGCTTTGCCAACGGTGTTTACCTATAAAGATCAGAAAGGAAATTTCGAACTGGTAGGAAAAACCAAAGAAAGCGAATACAAAAAAGTTTTTAATGATATTTTTGAAGTAGACGAATACTATTTTGTCAACAAAGCGCGGTTCACACAAACCGTTAAAGTAACCAATCCAAGCCTGAAAACGCTTAAAGTAGCGGTTTCGTATCAGGTTTGTAAAGAAGCGTGTATCCAACAGGATAAAGTATTCGATTTTACACTTCCGGCGTTAAAAATTGATGCTTCCGAAGTCGTTCCGGTAACAACGGGTGATTCGGCATCGGTAGCACCTGCGGCTGACAGTACTAATTTTGTGACGGCAGAAACAACAATGGCAACCACACAACCGGTGGGTAAAAAAGAAGAACAAAAAGGATTGTTTACGATCTTTATCATTGCGTTTCTTTCCGGGTTTGCAGCCTTGTTAACACCATGTGTTTTCCCGATGATCCCAATGACGGTAAGTTTCTTTACCAAGCAAAGTAAAAACAGAGCGCAGGGAATCCGTAATGCGGTGTTTTATGGTGCTTCGATCATTATTATTTATGTATTGCTGGGATCATTCGTAACCGCTGTTTTTGGAGCCGATGCGCTAAATGCATTGTCCACAAACGTATGGTTTAATATTATTTTCTTTGTATTATTAGTCGTATTTGCATCGTCATTCTTAGGTGCATTCGAAATTATGTTACCAAATTCATGGGCCAATAAAGTAGACCGTCAGGCCGATAGAGGCGGAATCATCGGAATATTGTTTATGGCTTTGGCACTGGCAATCGTTTCCTTCTCTTGTACCGGTCCGATTGTGGGTACCTTATTAGTCGAAGCGGCTTCCAAAGGAGGTATCGCGCCAATCGTAGGAATGTTAGGATTTTCGACAGCATTGGCTTTACCGTTTATGTTGTTTGCAATGTTCCCGGGCTGGTTAAATTCGTTACCAAAATCCGGCGGTTGGTTAAATACTGTAAAAGTGTTTTTAGGATTCCTGGAATTGGCTTTAGCTTTTAAATTCCTGTCGAATGCCGATTTGGTATTACAAACACATTTGTTGGAAAGAGAAATATTCCTGGCGATCTGGATTGCGATTTTCGGAACCTTGGCGTTATATCTTTTCGGAAAAATCACCTTACCGCACGATAGTCCACTATCGCATATTTCCGTTGGACGATTGGGATTAGGCCTTTTAGTATTGTCGTTTACCATTTATATGATTCCGGGCTTATGGGGGGCGCCGTTAAAATTAATTTCGGGATTCCCACCACCAATGACGTATAGCGAAAGCCCGTATGGCGTAGGAAATTCCAAAGGAGGCGGAGCGACAACGACTGAAGCGTTACCGGACGGAGCCAAATTAGGACCTCATGATATTATGGCTTTTACCGATTATCAGAAAGGAGTGGCGTATGCGAAATCGGTTAACAAACCAATATTACTGGATTTTACCGGATTTGCCTGTGTAAACTGTCGTAAAATGGAAGACTTCGTATGGTCGAAACCGGAAATTCTTTCAATCTTGAAAAAAGATGTGGTACTGATTTCGTTATATGTAGACGACAAACGCGAATTACCTAAAAATGAACAGTATGTTTCTAAAGAAACCGGAAAAGAAATCGTAACGATAGGAAACAAATGGAGCGATTTCCAGATTACGCATTATAAAGCAAATGCCCAACCGTATTATATCATATTAGACAATCAGGAAAACCGATTATCAGAACCGGTAGGCTATACGCCGGATGTAGAAGAATATAAAATCTGGATGGAAACCGCCATCGCGAAATATAAAAAGTAACAAAAAAGCCTCCACATGGAGGCTTTTTTTATTTTAGAATATGCTGACTTAAAATTTTATAAACCGCATTGATGTTATCGTTTTTACCGAACTGCTTTTTAATTGGAGCCGCTTCACCGGTAATCCAGATTTTCAAATCGGCATCCAGATCCATAAGACCGGCACTTTCTTTCGAAAATTTCTTGATGCTGGAATACGGGATGGATTGGTAATCCACTTTTGATCCGGTTAATCCTTGTTTGTCAACCAGAATCAGACGTTTGTTGGTAAAGACAAACATATCGCGAATCACTTTAAAAGCGATTTCAATATGTTCTCCGTCAATTAAAATAGGCTCAAATTCTTTGGCTATTTTTTCGGTGCTTACTTCAGAAGCATTGCCCATGATGGCGTTAAATAATCCCATAATTATGTTTGAATAAAAACAGGCCAAAAGTAGAAATTTGGTTTGATGTTTTTTCTTTTTTGTAAAAAATCTTTGCGGATTTATTTGATGGGATATTTTGAGTCCGTAAATCAGTACTAAAAAATTTATAGCCAGATTCATACAGGTAGAAATCGAAATAAGAAAAATAGTAGTATTTTTAATTTATATATTGATCAGTTAATACTTTGTTTTTATTATTTCTAACAGTGCAACACAATGAAGAAACAAATTTTACTTTTCGGATTACTACTGTCACAGGTGGTTTTATCCCAAACAAAACCGATAAAAGATATTGCTCAGGAACTCCGGATTATAGGGGAGAACGATCAGAAAGACCGGGCACAAATCGAATATATTCAGAATAAATATGGTGGTCAGTCGCCCGAAATGAATGCCTTATGGAAATCGATCGGAACGAATGATTCGATTAATATTATAAAAGTCAGTGCCATTTTGGATCGTTATGGCTGGTTAGGTCCGGACGAAGTGGGAGAGGAGGAAAACCGAACCTTGTTTTTGGTTGTTCAGCACGCTGATTTGCCGGTTCAGGAAAAATACCTGCCGTTAATGCGAAAAGCTGTAATCGACAAAAAAGCCAAAAGCAGTAGTTTGGCCTTACTGGAAGACCGTGTGGCCTTACGCCAGGGAAAAAAACAAATCTACGGTTCCCAGATTGCGTGGGACATGAAAAATAACCGCAATTATATTTTACCGTTGGAAGATCCGGACAATGTAGACAAACGTCGCGCCAAAGTCGGATTACCACCTTTAACGGAGTATATCGCCTATTGGAATATGAAATGGGATCCGGAACAGTATAAAAAAGACTTACCGGAAATTGAAAAAATGCAACTAGCAAAAAAGAAATGATCATTTAAGTCATTGATAATTAAGGTTTAATTTTACTAAGAAAGACGTATCTTTAAAGATATATCTACGCCATGTTAGTAAAAGTTTTTGGAAGCGCCGTTTTTGGAGTGGAAGCCACCACGATCACAATTGAAGTCAATATCGATAAAGGAATCGGGTACCATTTGGTTGGATTACCGGATAATGCGATCAAGGAAAGCAGTTACCGTATCGCGGCCGCACTTAAAAACAACGGCTACCAACTACCCGGAAAAAAGATTGTGATCAATATGGCACCGGCCGATTTACGGAAAGAAGGATCGGCTTACGATTTACCTATTGCGATTGGAATACTGGCTGCATCCGGTCAGATTAATCCCGAAAACACCGACCGGTATATGATAATGGGCGAATTGTCCCTCGATGGTAGTCTTTTGCCCATTAAAGGCGCGTTACCCATCGCGATAAAAGCTAAAGAAGAAGGATTTGAAGGGTTGATTCTTCCAAAAGAAAACGCCCGTGAAGCCGCAGTTGTAGAAGGAATAACGGTTTACGGTATTTCAAACGTAACCGAAATCATCGATTTTTTTAAAGGTGTTGGAACACCACAACCGGAAACAGTCGACTTTGAAAAAGAGTTCGGCCCGCTATCGGATTGTTCCGAATTTGATTTTGCCGATGTCAAAGGTCAGGAGAGTATCAAAAGATGTCTGGAAATTGCAGCTGCCGGCGGCCATAATATTATATTGATCGGCCCGCCGGGTTCGGGGAAAACGATGCTGGCCAAACGATTCCCGGGGATTTTGCCGCCTATGACGATGCAGGAAGCATTGGAAACGACCAAAATTCACAGTGTCGCCGGTAAGATCAAAGAAAGCGGACTTATCCGGCAACGACCATTCCGGTCACCCCATCATACGGCTTCTTCCGTTTCGTTGGTTGGTGGCGGCAGTTATCCGCAACCGGGTGAAATTTCACTGGCACATAATGGTGTTTTGTTTCTGGACGAATTACCCGAATTTAAACGAGAAGTATTAGAAGTGTTGCGGCAACCGTTGGAAGATCGTGAAGTGACCATCTCAAGGGCAAAATTTACCATAACCTATCCGGCTTCTTTTATGTTGGTAGCGAGTATGAATCCCAGTCCGGGTGGTTATTTTAGTAGTCCCGATGCGCCAATTGCCTCTTCACCAATGGAAATGCAACGGTATTTAGGAAAATTATCAGGACCATTATTGGATCGGATCGATATTCATGTGGAAGTTAGCCCGGTGCCGTTTGAAAAATTATCGGATCTTCAACCCGGAGAAAGCAGTGTGATTATACGGGAACGGGTAACGGCTGCCCGACAATTACAAAACCGACGTTTCGAACATCAGAAAAACATCCATTACAACGCCCAGATGACTACCCGCCAGATTCGGGAGTATTGTATTTTGGACGATGAGGCCTTGCAATTACTCAAAAGTGCTATGGAACGACTCAATTTGTCTGCGCGAGCTTACGATCGTATCTTAAAAGTAGCCCGAACCATTGCCGATCTGGACGCTTCGGAAGCGGTACTTCCGGGTCATATTGCCGAAGCGATACAATACCGTAGCCTCGATCGGGAAGGCTGGCTTGGATAAATATTAATGTTTCCCGGAATGTATCATTTTAAAAAGATGCAATACATGAGGAAACAGCGCATCCATCGATTCTTTGGCACCATTTGTAGAGCCGGGTATGCAAATGATCAGCGTATCGCCGATAAGGCCGGCCAGACTTCGTGACAAGATGGAATACGGCATTCGATTTTGCCCGTATTGCCGCAGGTATTCTCCGATACCCGGTATTTCCCGATCCAGCATTGGCCGAATGGCTTCCGGTGTAAAATCCCTTTTGGACAATCCCGTACCACCGGTTAGCAGGATCAGTTCGATATTTTCCGAAAGATAATGTCTGATCTTGCTTTGTATGGAATCGACACCGTCGGGAATAATCGTATAATCCCGGATCGTTACCGGATGTACTGCCAGTTTTTCGATGATAGCCTTACCGGAGGCATCTTCTTTTTGACCTTTACTAATGGAATCTGAGCAGACCACTACCGCTGTGGTAATCGGATTTTCAAAAAATTCCCTGTGATCGGATTTACCGCCTGTTTTCTTTACTAACCGTATACTTCGAATTTCGATTTCCGAATCGATAGGTTTTAGCATATCATAAAAAGTAAGCGCCACAACCGATGCGGCGTGCATGGCCTCAACCTCAACACCCGTTTTATAAATCGTTTTGACAGTAACCTGTATCGTTATATTCAGCGCTTCGATAGCATACGAAATTCCAGTATATTCAATTGGGATCGGATGGCAATCGGGAATCATATCGGGTGTTTTTTTTGCGGCAAAAAGCCCGGCTGCTTTAGCCATTTCAAAAACATCTCCTTTTGGAACGGTTTTATTCCGGATTGCAGCTATTGTTTCGGTTTTGCCGACTTTAACCACCGCCTGAGCAATGGCGGTTCGAAGGGTGTTATTTTTTGGTGTAATATCGACCATAGTTTGTATTAATTAAGATGGATCAATCTTTTGATTGACTTTCCACTGATAGGATTCGTCTTCAAAAATTTCTTTTCCCCAGATCGGAACTTCCGTTTTTATACGTTCGACGAGTTCATTACAGGCTTGTATTGCCGCTTTTCGATGTCGGGACGAGGTAAAGACAAAAAAGCACAACTCACCGGTATTAATCCGACCAAGACTGTGATAAATATGCATACAGACCAAATCGTATCGTGCAAAAACAGCCTCCCGTATTGCGGCAATTTTTTGTTCGGCCATTTCGGTATAGGCTGTAAATTCAATAGCGGTAACCCTTTTGCCATTAATCTCATCCTTTCGGACTTGTCCGAGGAAAATGGAGTGTCCGCCAATTTGCGTTTTATGCAGATGTCCCGCGATACTTTTCGCTACTTTTTCCGGTGAAATCGGGCCTTCAATAAAGCTGTTTTTAAGTTGTCCGTTTTTCATTTTGTAAATAAGGCAATGCCGTTTTTAAGGTTGTAGTAATTTTTTTCGGGATACCGTTTTTGTACTAATGCGATTGCTTTTAAACTACGGATACCGCTCTGACAGGTAAAAACCAATGTTTCGAAATTGGCCAGTTTATCCAGGTGTTGTTCGAGTTCCGGTAAGGGAATCGCGATCACATTAAAACCATTGATTTTGGGTTGTTCCTCTGTATTTCGGACATCAATTAACACCGTTTTATTTCGCTTAAAAACGTTTTTTAAGGTTTTCAGATCGTTGATATGCGCTATCGTTTTACAACTATACTCGTAGGATTGGTTTAGAATATCGGCTTTATTTTTTGGTTTGAATACGGTGGTTTTCGATTGGAACCGGACTATTCCCAACTGGTAATTCAGACTGTTAAAGGTGATTAATTGCCCGGACATAATTTCCCCGATACCGGTAATAATTTTGAGGACTTCATTTGCCTGAAAGTTCCCCATAATACCGGTCAATACACCAATTACCCCGGCTTCGTTACAAGACGGAACATATAACGGATTTGGAATTTCCGGGAAAAGATCCCTTAAGTTAGCCGGATTTTCACCGTAATGAAAAACCGATAATTGTCCTTCAAATCGGAAAATGGCCGCATAAACCAATGGCTTTTGCAGTAATTGACAAACATCGTTTAACAAATACCGCGTTGAAAAATTATCGGTACAATCTACAATAATGGAATAGGAGTGAACGAGGTTAAAAACAGTCTCGATACACAGACTACAGGGATAGATGCGAATGTTGGTGTCGCTATTCAGTATTGTGAGTTTTTTTTGCACGATTCTAACTTTCAGATCACCAATATCCTGTTCGTCGTATAGCACCTGACGTTGTAAATTACTAAGCGAAACCGTATCGGGATCGACCACGCCAATTTCGCCAACACCGGCGGCACAGAGATATTGTAAAACGGGACAACCCAAACCTCCGGCGCCGACAACAAGTACTTTCGCGTCGGCCAATTTTTGTTGTGCGATTTTCCCAAAACCCGGTAAAATAAGTTGTCTGTTATAGCGTTCCATAGTATTTCGTTTTATCCTCCCGAAAAAGGAGGCAATAAGGCAATTTCAGAGTCTTCGGTTAGTAGTAAGGTTTCCTCTTCATTCATTTGCTGATCAACAGCGATTTGAAAACTAACAGATTGGAGTTCCGGAAAGTGCTGGTGTAAAATGGTTTTGAAGGTTCCTAAAGAAACCGGATAGTCTACCGCAAACGGTTTGTTTACGATATCGTTGAGGTTCCCAAATATTCGTATAGCCATAGATTATTTTATTTTAAAATTGTTACAGATTTCCTGTTCGGCTTTCGACAATTCTTCCGGTGTATTGATATTTCGAAAACCGTTGCTTTCAAAAGGTATTGCTATAGTATTAGCGTCATTTTCAGCTAAAAAATCCATCATTTTTAGTTTGTCAGTCCTCAAATTACTTTCGATTTCCGGAAGTAACCGAAAGGGATATAAACCGCATAAAGGCTGAATTGTACCTTTGTAATTCAAGACGTTAATACGATCTTTTATGTGGTATCGGATCAGGTGTTCAATAGCCCGTGAATCCACAAAAGGCGTATCGGCACTGATAATAAGAACGGTTTCCCCGGCGTGAGTAAGGGCGGTATAAATACCTCCCAACGGTCCTTTGTCTTTTATCGTATCCGGAATAACTGTCAGACCAAATGATTTATAACCGGGATGATGCGCGATGATAACAGGCTGGATATCCAACTGTTGTAACGTATCCAGTAAGTATGTGATCATTGGTTTACCGGAAAGCAGTTTTAGGCCTTTATCGTCTCCCATCCGGGAACTTTTTCCTCCGGAAAGCAAATAGGTTTTTACGATGGTCATTTGTTTATAGTGTTATATCCATATAATCGCGAAATAAAATGACCCTGACTTTTTCACCAATTTGAAAATCATCCTGTTTTTCATTTAATACGGCAAAGGCATTGGCCTGAACATAAGCATCCATCTGGTACGAAAGCTGTTTGTCTAATATTGTAGCTTTGCCACCTTGTACCCGAGCTTTTACAAAATGAGTCAGCCCGCTTTTTTTGCGATAAGGCGTTACCAATATCGCATAATGTTCTGTTTGAGGTTGATTTCCCGTTATCTGTTGCAAAGCCGGTTTTATATAAACATGAAAGCAGGTGATCACGGCACTCGGATTTCCGGGAAGCCCAAAAAAGAGCGTACGATCCTTTTTTCCGAAAAACAAAGGCTTTCCTGGTTTTTGTCGGACTTTATAAAAGATTTCGGTAGTACCAATTTTATCCAGTACCGGTTTTACAAAATCATAATCGCCTACCGAAATACCACCGGTAAACAGTAACAGATCTACTTTTGTATAACTTTCAGAGACAAACCGGTACAATTCGGATTCATTATCGTCTATCCACTGGGAAAAGACAACAGGAATCTCCAATTGCTGTAATACTACTTTTAAAGCGACCGAATTGCTTTCGTAAATTTGTCCGTTTTGCAAAGTATTTCCGATCGGAACAAGTTCCTTTCCGGTTATAATAATTCCGACTTTCGGTTTTGGGAAAACAACAACAGAGTCGATTCCTAAAGTAGCCAGAAAACCGATATATTCAGCGGTAAGCAGGTTTCCTTTCGATACAACCCGATCGCCTTTTCGGGTTTGCGTTCCCTGTTTTCGAATATGATCCCCCTGAGAAACGGATTGTAAACAATTTAGAATTCCTTTTTCAACCGTACAATTTTCCTGTGGAATTACGGTATCGGCACCAATGGGAATCGGTGCTCCGGTAAAAATACGGGCGATTTCTCCTTTACATAGTTCAGGGATTTCGGTTTTTCCGGCTTCGATCTCGTAATGCAGCTGTAGCGGAATCGTATTTTTGATGTCGTCGTAACGGATCGCATAACCATCCATAGCCGAATTATCAAAACCCGGTACATCCACCGGAGCGTAGATAGTTTCGGCTGCAATAAAATTACAGGCACTATCCAGCGGAATACGAATAGGAGGCAATGTATGACACTGCTGCCGGATATGGTGTAAAGCTTCTTTAACGGTTATCATTTTTTCATTTTTTACGTTTAACCTCCAATTTTGATCATGCTTCGGTTTTGTAACTTGTCCGGGTCGGCATGTGTATAATCATCAAACTGGCCACCGAGCATTTTATGTTTTTTCAGAAGACACTGTTCGATGATAGGAATAATATTTTCACCCTTTCGGAAAGCACCGAGGATGTCAAATTCCTCCGCACCAAACAGGCAGTTTTTCATCTTTCCGTCGGCCGTGATACGCATCCGGTTACAGTTACCGCAAAAGGAATGGCTCAAAGTGGAAATAAAGGAAACCGTACCGGCATGGCCAAAAATCCCAAATTTTTTAGCGGTGTCATTTTTGTCATCCCGGAGTTTAAACAATTCATACTGTTGTGCGACAGATTCCAATACCCGTTGGTTATGAACTACTTTATCTTTATTCCATTCATTTTTATCAAAAGGCATAAATTCAATAAAGCGAAGGTGTAGCGGTAGGTTTTTGGTCAGGTTTATAAAATGGAACACCTCATCGTCGTTAAAACCTTTTATCAAAACGATATTCAGTTTGACATAAATTCCCTGATCCATACACATCAGGATATTATCCCATACTTTTTGAAACTGATCTCTTTGGGTAATCTGTAAAAACTTAACCGGATCAAGTGTATCGAGACTAATATTAACCGATTGGATTCCGGCATTTTGAAGCACCTCTATATAGCGATCCAATAACACTCCATTAGTCGTTATGGCCAACTGAACCGGAAGTGCGGACAAGCGTTGGATTATAACAGCAAAATCTTTCCGAACCAAAGGCTCTCCACCGGTTAACCGAATTTTTTTGACACCGAGTGTTGTGAATATTTCCGCAATACTAAAAATTTCGTCAGCCTGCATTAGTTTTTTTGACGGCATCAACGCAATCGACTCCTCCGGCATACAATAGGTACAACGAAAATTGCAATTGTCGGTTAACGATATCCGAAGATAATCATGGATTCTATTGTACGTATCGTGTAGCATATTTTTGGGTTTTCCGTTTTAATGTGCTTTTCTCGGTAGGAAATACAGCCATATCACACTGGCCATAAACAAGACAAAAGATGCGATAAAAGTGCTATAAGCTACCTCCGGATGTCCTTCCAGTGCATTGTTAAGGGCGGTATACAACAACCAGATCTGAATAAACAAATTCGCGAGTAAGACCGTGATCAATGCCGACATGATCATGCTTTTTTTCTGTGGATGCGATTGTTCCTGTGCGGTTCTGAAATTACTCATACGGTTTTATTTTTAGAATGTTGTACATAAATAGTGTCCCCTTCAAAAGTAACGTCCAGTTTTTTTAAAGGTCGTGGCGGTGGTCCTTGTATAACATTGCCGGTTTTTACATCAAACCAACCGTTATGACAAGGACATTCGATCGTTAATGTTCCGGGTTTATAGTATACGGCACAGGACAAATGGGTACACTTTTGTTCGTAGGCATAAAATTCGCCTTCTTCCGTATGGATCAGGATATAGGGAACGGTTTCATTTTCTAAAACAAACGATTTGGTTCCGCCAACCGGAATATCTTTTTTGCTGCATATTTTTTGTTTTTTTGCATTTTCAGGCTCAATAAAGAAAGCCGCTTTTGCAGCAATAGCGCCGTTACCAACAACCATTCCGCCGGAAACCACAGCGAGTAGCCTTGCAAAATCCCTACGGCTTACCTGATTAGCTTCGGGTCTGTTAATCGGGAAATCCTGTTTCCAATGTTTATCTTGATGACTCATTATTGTGTTTTTTAAAATATTTTTAATTCGGTGCTACCTTTTGGCATCATGATGTTTACTTTGGTTTTGACGACTTCCCCACCAAAAACAAACCGATTGACAGGAGCGGAGTTCGGGCGCATTCTTTCCATTTCCTCCCGTGTTCCGTAAAACAAGGCACCACTGGGACAAACGGTGGCACACATTGGCTTTTTACCCACACTGGTTCTGTCGTAGCACATATTGCATTTCATCATCAGGTCGTAATTTTCTACTTTTTTCGGTACGCCAAACGGACAAGCCATCACACAATTGGAGCATCCGATACAACGGGATGTATTGGCCGTATGTACGATTCCGAATTCATCTTTGGTAATCGCATCGGCGGGGCAGACATTCGCACAAACTGGATCATCACAATGCATACAAACCTGTACAGTGGTTTGAATCGTTACGGCCCGGTCTACATAATTAACGTGAATCATAGGCTCTTCACCATTCGTTTCACATTCTGCACAGGCCGTTTCACAGGATTTGCAACCGATACAACGCTGCATATCCACAAAGAATTCTTCTTGTAGTTTATAATATTGATTCATAGTTATCGTAATTAATTCAACCAAAATGGACAATTGAAATCCGTTTTGGCAAAGACTTAAAAATGATCAGGGGGAGGAGGGATAGTTTCTTTACGTTTTGTATTAATGACTCTTATAATCGGGAGCATCTTTAGCAACGTAAGCTTTTTTACCGGTCGGGATAAGCTGACAGGCGCTAACTTTAAATTCGGGGATTTTTGAAATAGGATCCAAATGACCACTGGTTAATTGGTTGGCCGATTTTTTCCCCGGCCAGTGATAGGGAATAAATACGGTATCTTCCCGGATGGTTTCGACAATAGTAGCCGGAAATAAGGCTTCACCGCGTTTGGTGATTACCCGGACTTCTTCATGTTGTTGGATATCATACTGTTCGGCCAATGTCGGATGAATTTCGAGTAATGGTTGTGCAAATTGCTCGACCAGCTTACCTATTCTTCGGGTTTGCGTTCCGCTGAGATACTGTGAAACCACACGACCGGTTGTTAGAATAACAGGATATTCTTCGTCTACCGGATCCATACTGGGATGATAGTGTACCGGATTAAAATGGGCTTTGCTATCGGGTGTTTTAAATTTTTTATCTTCCCATAATCGGGGCGTACCGGGATGATCCGGATCCGGACAAGGCCAGAAAACTCCCATATTTTTTTCAATTTTATCGTAGGTGATTCCGTAATAATCGGCCGTTCCGCCTTTGGAAGCGATGCGAAGTTCGTTAAAAACAGCTTCACTATTCACAAAATTAAATTTATCTCCGGCACCTAATCGTTCTGCCAGTTCCATTAAAATTTCGGAATCGGCCCGGGCATTTTTTGGCGGATCGACAACCTTACGGATCCGGACGACACGCCCCTCGGCAGTAGTTACAGTACCTTCTTCCTCTTCGTGAAGCGAACCCGGTAAAATAATGTCACAATGCCGCATGGTTTCACTCATAAAAAAGTCGATGCCGACATAAAACTCCAGTTTTTCCAATGCTTCACGTACATAATTGCTGTTGGGTAACGATACCAGCGGGTTAAAACACAACGAAAGTAAACCCTTGATCTCACCACGGTGAATGGCCTCTATGATTTCGTAGGCCGACAACCCTTTACCGGGTAATTCTCTTTCGTCAATTCCCCATACTTCGGCAATATACTTACGATGTTCCGGATTTTCGATATCCCGGTTTCCCGGTAGTTGATCACATTTATGTCCGTGTTCGCGACCACCTTGTCCGTTTCCTTGTCCGGTTATAGTACCATAGCCGCAATAGGGTTTTCCGATTCTGCCCGAAGCCAGGACAATATTGATACAACTCAATACATTTTCAACACCTTTGGTATGGTGTTCAATTCCCCTTGCGTGTAGTAAAAACGAGGTTGTTGCTTTACCCCAAAGTTGTGCTGCCGCTTCAATTTTTTCTTTTTTAGCCCCGGTAATACTTTCTGCCCATTCCAGAGTATAGTCTTTTACGGCATCTTTGGCCGCTTCAAAACCGGAAGTATGGTTTTCTATAAAATGATGATCAAGCATATCGTGCTGAATCATATAATTTAGGATAGCTCCAAAAAGAGCCGAATCGGTTCCGGGACGTATATCGAGATGGATATCAGCCGTTCGTGCCAATGGAATCATCCGTGGGTCGACAACGATTAATTTGGCACCGTTATCCCTCGCGCGCCATAACCAGTAAGTAAGTGTCGGAAAAGTTTCCGATACGTTTGCTCCGGTTACGATGATCACTTCGGCTCTTTCCAGATCCTCATAATTATTAGAGGTACGATCCAATCCGAAAGCTTTTTTATTTCCGGCTCCGGCTGATACCATACACAGTCGACCGTTATAATCGAGGTTTTTGGTTTTTAAAGCGGTTCGGGCAAACTTTCCAACCATATACGATTTTTCGTTGGTCAGTGAAACACCGGAGAGAACCGCAAAAGCATCCTTGCCATATTGAGTTTGTATTCGTTTTATTTCCGATACGGTTTTATCCATCGCTTCGTCCCAGTCAGTAGCCTTATAACCGAAGCCCGGTATATTTATTAAGGGAGATTTTAGTCGGTCGGGATGATTGTCCTGCATATAACGTTGGACACCTTTAGGACATAAGCGTCCCTGATTGAAAGGAAACTCCATCCAGGGTTCGAAGCCTACGATTTTATTGTTTTTTGCGAGCAGTTTGATACCACATTGCATGCCGCAAAAGCAACAGTGGGTTTCGACTACTTTATCCGGTTCGTCACGTCCGGAAATACCTTCCGGTTTAGGGAAATTGAGTGTTGGTCCGAATTGTTCGATAATACGATCGATGTCAATAGGAAGTTTAGCCATACTAAATATAGTTTATGGTTTAGAACCGGAAGTCATCTGCTATTTCGATTTCCGACTGTAAAGCTGTTATACATTTTTTAGTAGGGGGATTTGATTGGGCGCGGTTTATCCGAAGTAAGTTCCGGATTTCTGTCGGGCTTTTAAATGCGCCATTGCTACTAAATCCCGTTTTCCTTCGGGACTGTATTCCAGTAGTGATTGCCCGTTTTCCGATTTGAGACAGAATCCCAATTGACGGGTAAGTTTTTTTAAATCCGATATATGGAGCTGTGTCGCATATTCTTTTCCGGTATGTTTACAACTCTGCATACCTCTTTTTTTGCCGACTTCTTTATAGATATGAGCGCCAATTTGAGCCGGTCGCTGGATAATATGGAAGAATTTACCAAAAGGCATCCATACCAGAAAAACGATTACAAAAAAGGCATGGGTAACCGCCATAAATTCGTACGTCTGTCCTTTCATAAACTCATAATCGAGCGTTAATCCCAGTCCGGTTAATGATACTAATATCAATAAAAGTAAAGGCAGGATATCGCCCTCAAAGGTCTGGGTAGCGATTAGTCCGGGATCTTTTAGTCGTTTTTGCAGAAAATAGGAAGCACCGATGATCACCAGTAACGAGCACCAGTTTAAGGCTCCGAATGTAAGGAATCCGATAAAGGAGTTTACGGGGAAATGCATTATATTGAACCCAAAAAAATGTGCCGTATAAATAGGCTCCAGATTGGGGTCTAATCCGGAAGCCGGATCTAACGTAAAGTGAATCCAGCCAAATGTTAGCGGAAAAGTAATGGCAAATGCAATTGTACAACCTATTGCCATAAATAGATGTGCAAGTCCTCTTTTTTTTCCTCTTTTAAGAATAAAATTCTGGAAGACTATATTTTTAAAGAAATCCGTGATGACATATACTAAATAGTGGAAAAAACCTTTTGAAAAAAGAATCCGGAACGCACTTTTAAAATATAATTTGGTAGGAGGTCTTTGTATCCATACCATATAGCGATACACAATTCCGAAGATTGCGAATAATGTCCCAAACAGATAGGCAACCAAAGCCGCATCAAAATTTTGAAGCCTACGGGATCCGATAAGTACCAGCAGTAAGATTAAAATCGTGGCAATAACAGCGGTAATAAAGGCTTTAAAGTCGATTATTTTTAACATGATCCAAATAAAAATGTTTGTTTTGTGATATAAAGTTATAAAAAAGAAATAAATACAATAATATGTTATAAAAATATTTTTGATTATATTTACAAAATAAACCCCAAGGGAACAGCTGATTATGGCTGTTCACTGGGGTTTTTTTATTATTTGTAATCAATAAAAATTGCGTTTATGGAAAATAATCTACGATCGGCACACAAAATTCTTTTTCTGAATACATTGGCTTTTACTATTTGTTTTGCCTGTTGGACAATGAATGGTGTTTTGGTCACGTATTTGGTAGATAATGGGATATTTAACTGGTCGGTTGTTGAAACCGGCTGGCTTTTGGGAATACCTATTTTATCCGGTTCCATCACGCGGTTGCCTTTGGGTATGCTTACCGATAAATATGGCGGAAAGCAGGTTTTTGCCTGGCTATTGTTATGTAGCTCGATTCCACTGTTTTTAATCTATTTTGTTAATTCCTATTGGGTTTACTTTTTACTAAGCATCTGTTTCGGTATGGTCGGAGCCAGTTTTGCTGTCGGAATTGCGTTTACCTCGATCTGGTATCCCAAAGAATGGCAGGGAAGAGCATTGGGTATTTTCGGAATGGGAAATGCGGGTGCTGCGTTAACAACCTTTTTAGCTCCTGCTACTTTAAATGCTTTATCAGCCTCTGATCCGCAAAACGGATGGCGTTGGTTACCAGTAATCTATGGCGGGATATTAATTCTTATGGGATTTATTTTCCTCTTTTTTGTAAAAAATAAAAAAGTAACAGGTCCGGTAAAAACAACCGGGGAATTACTTGCCCCACTAAAAAAAACAAGGGTATGGCGTTTCGGACTGTACTATTTTCTGGTTTTCGGTTTGTTTGTGGCTTTTTCACAATGGTTGTTACCTTACTATGTAAATGTATACAAAACATCGTTGGTATTAGGCGGTTTACTGACCTCAGCATTTAGTTTACCGAGTGGTGTGATTCGGGCTTTCGGAGGTTATCTGTCGGATAAATTCGGTGCCCGAAAAGTAATGTATGGGGTATTGTACGCTTCGTTGATTATAAGCGGATTGCTGATGTTACCCAAAATGGATATCCTAACGCCAGGGAAAGGTATAGTCACTAAGAAATCGGCTGTCGTTACGGAAGTTACCGAAAATAAAATCGTATTGGGTAACGAAACCATCACAGTAAAAGAAAAGCCGGAAATCCCGGAGAAAACAAACATACTACCTGAGTTTTTTTCCTGGCAGGAAATAGTCGTCAAACAAAATCAGGAAGTCCGCAAAAAAGAACTTCTGGCGGAAGGGGTTACATTGATCAAATTTGAAGCCCATATCTGGGTATTTTCCCTGTTGGTAATTGCTATAGGGATTGTCTGGGGAATAGGTAAAGCTGCGGTTTATAAACATATTCCGGAATACTTTCCCAATGAAGTGGGAATAGTAGGTGGAATGGTTGGACTTATAGGTGGATTAGGCGGATTTATCGGACCCATTCTGTTTGGTTACCTACTGGATTTTTCAGATTTATGGACGAGTTCCTGGATTTTTGTCTTTGCCATTTCGGCCGTTTCACTTTACTGGATGACCCACACCATCAAAAAAATGACCCATAAAGAAGCGCCTCATCTTAAACACCGTATCGAATAATCGAGTATAGGAGTTGGAACATTAACCTACCGACACAGCTATGCGAATAGAATTGTTAACATTAACCTATTTTATATGAATTCACAATGGCTGACGAATTATGATCCCAATGATGAACAATTTTGGGAAAAAACAGGTAAAAAAATAGCCTGGAAAACACTTACCATTACAACAATTGCATTAACCATTTCTTTTATCACCTGGTTTTTGTTTAGTGTAGTAGTGATTAAATTACCAAAAATCGGATTTGATTTTTCGGATGACCAGCTTTTTTGGCTGGCGGCAATGCCTGGTCTGGCTGGCGGTTTGCTACGAATAGTAAATACATTCCTGATTCCGCTTTTTGGAACAAGAAAAGTTATTACGATAACGACATTAATTAAGATTATTCCGTTGTTAATGCTCGGTTTTGCGGTAATGAACCCGGAAACGTCGTATCGCTATTTTATGCTGATTGCCTTTTTAATGGGAATTGGAGGAGGCGATTTCTCGTCGTATATGCCATCTACCTCTTTATTTTTTCCAAAAAAAGAATTGGGTACGGCATTGGGAATACAAGCCGGAATCGGAAATTTTGGCGTTTGTCTGGTTCAGTTATTGTCGCCATTAGTACTGAGTCTGGGGATTTTTTCCTTTGTAGGCGGTGGTGAAATTATTGCGGCAACTGGTCAGGTAATGTTTTTGGAAAACGTAGCTTTTATCTATGTTGTTCCTTTATTAATAGTCGGAATCTGGGCCTGGTTTTCGTTAAAAAATATCCCGGTAACAGCATCATTTAAAGAGCAGTTGGATATATTCGGAGACAAACATACCTGGTATTGTACTTTGACCTATTTTATGACGTTTGGAACATTTGCAGGTCTGGCCGCGGCTTTTCCAATGATGATAAAAAGTCTTTATGTACCATTGGAAGCCGATTTGGATCCATTAAAATACGCTTTTTACGGGCCGTTAATCGGTTCTTTGGTTCGCGTGATTTTTGGTAAAGTTGCCGATAAAACCGGTGGTGCTATTCTGACACATATTACAGGTGTCGCTTTAATAGTCCTATTTGGCATATTGATTTTTGGAGGTTATCTGACACCAACATCTATTGAACAATTCCCGGTATTTGTGACCATCATATTGTTGATTTTCTTTTTTACCGGAGTTGGTAATGCCGCAACATTCAAACAATTCCCGATTATTTTTTCAGACTCTCCGAGAAGAGCGGCCGGCGTAATCGGATGGACCTCGGCAATAGCCGCCTTTGGGCCTTTTGTATTTAATGTATTGATTACGCAGTCCAGAGCTTTAACCGGAGATACCCGCTTGTTTTTCGGGTTAATAGTATTGATATGCTTGTTGGCGACTTATGTTAACTGGAAGTTCTATACCAGAAAAGGTGCTGAAAGACCAAGTTAGGAAATAAATACTCGTTGAATTTTTGATATAAAACAATGCGAAATAAGGCAGTTATACTGGTATTGGTAGTCTCATTGGTATTCAATGCTGCATTGCTTTATCTTTTTATGATAAGAGGAGAAAATGTAGGCATAACTGATGATAACCGGATTGTTATCAGAATGTCCGATCAAAGCCGGGAACATATTATGACTGAAATGCGAACTTTTCTGGAAAGCATACGGCATATTCAGCAAGGAATAGCCAGCGACAATCGTAGTCAGATAGAACTTGTTGGTAATGAATCCGGAAACTGTAGAATGGAGCATGTGCCTAAAGGTTTATTGCGAACGTTACCATTGGGGTTTAAAAAATTGGGGATGAATACCCATGATCTTTTCGATGATATAGCCCGTAGTGCCAAAGAGGATTATAACAAAAAAATTATGGAAGAAAAACTCAGTCGTATACTGACCAATTGTACAACCTGTCACAGCACCTATCAGATAACTGCCTATTAATAAAAAAAATATATGCTAAAAAAAATTATGATCTGTGGCCTTTGCCTTGTTTTTTTCTCTGTAAATGCACAAGTCGACAGCCTGAAAATGAACTTTGATTTTAGAACACGTACGGAATTAGATAACGGTGAAAGAATCTTAATTCCGAAAGAAAAAAATGCAGAAGCAACGACATTTTCAAGAGCCAGAATCGGATTGGATTACTATTATCAAAATCTGGAAATTTATTTTTCGGCTCAGGATGTAAGAATCTGGGGTGAAACCGCTTCTACTCAGGTTAAAAACCAAAATTTTACGGTTAATGAAGCCTGGGCGAAATACCAATTTAACCCGAAAGTAGGATTAAAGATTGGACGACAGATACTTTCGTATGATAACGAAAGACTGGTAGGAGCACTGGACTGGCTTATGCAGGGAAGAAGCTTCGATGCTGTAAAAGGGATTTTTTCTTTCGGAAAAAATTCAAAGTTAGAAACTGTAGTAACGTATAATAACGATGGTGATAATACAAACAACACACCAACTAACGAGGTGTATGGTATCGCAGATGGTGGTGAAAAAACAAAGTCATTGCAATTGCTACACTATGAATATAAAGCTTCGAATAAATCACGATTTTCTGTTATTGCGATGAACAGTGTCCTGCAAAATGCAGATGGAACACATTATGATATGCTGACAGTAGGAGTGAATGCTGGAAAATATTTTGATAACTTCGGAATTTTCGGATCCGGGTATCACCAAACCGGTAAAAACACAGCAGGACAAAGCAAAGGGGCCTATCAGCTTTCGCTTAACGCAGATTTTATTGTGAGCAAAGAATTTAATGTTGTAGTCGGAACGGAATGGTTATCCGGAAAAAATTATGATACGGATGCCTCCAAAAATCGTTCTTTTAGTCCGATGTATGGAACCAACCATAAATTCAATGGTTTTATGGATTATTTTTATGTGGGAAATCATTTTAATACGTTCGGACTTAACGATTATTATATCCTGACAAAGATGAAATTCAACCCGAAATCCAGTCTGGCAGGGAATATTCATGCTTTTATGACAAATGGTAAACCGGGTGTGGATAGTAACGGAAAGGACTTGTCAAAATATCTTGGAACCGAATTGGATCTTGTATTTCACCACAAATTAAATAAGCAATTCGGACTCTTTATCGGACATTCTTTTATGTTCGCGTCCGACAGTATGAATACGTTGAAAAATGTAAGCAATCCGAAAAAATTGCAAACCTGGACCTGGTTGGCGTTACATTTTAATCCGTCGTTTAAATTAAAATAAACCATTTTAGGTTGCGTATAAAACAAAACCCCGGAAATCATAGGTTTCCGGGGTTTGTTTTTATATAATCCTAATGAATTAGTTTAGCTCGGCAAAAGTATCTCCTTTTCGGATATCACCGGTTTGATAACCACGTTTAAACCATTCAATTCGTTGCGCTGAAGTACCATGTGTAAAAGAATCCGGGGTAACATGTCCCTGCATTTTTTTCTGGATTGCATCATCACCAACCGCTTGCGCTGCGCTAAGAGCTTCTTCAATATCACCTTCTTCCAGATATTTCTGATTGTAATGTGCCCATAAGCCAGCATAGAAATCAGCCTGCAATTCTAATGAAACGGAAAGTTTATTAGCGGCTGTCTGACTAAGTCCCTGTTGTAATTTTCGGACTTTTCCTGACGTTCCCAATAAGGTTTGAACATGATGGCCTACTTCGTGTGCAATCACATACGCAATCGCAAAATCACCACCTTTGGCACCAAAACGGGTTCGCAATTCTTCAAAAAAGGCCAGATCCATATATACTTTGCGATCGGCCGGACAATAAAAAGGACCGGTAGCAGCGGTGGCATTACCACAAGCAGTGGATACATTGTCGGTAAACAATACCATTCCGGGATTTTCATAAGTCATTCCGTTTTCCTGGAATACTTTGACCCAGGTAGTTTCGGTAAACCCAAGAATAGTAGCGGCAAAATCACCCAGTTCTTGTTCCTCCGGGGTTAATTCCCGTTGTTGCACCTGTTCTGTCGATTGTCCTTGTTGTAACTGCTCCAAAACTGGAGTCAGTTGCTGGACATTTTCGCCTCCAAACATATTGATCAGCAAAATAATAATACCGATAAGACCACCACCGGCAGCAATTTTACCACCGGATGACATACCACGACGGTCTTCGACGTTTTCACTTTTACGTTCGCCTTTCCATTTCATAGGCTAGGGGGATTAAAGGGTTAGTAAGAATCAGTTCGGCCGATGTCTTCAATTTCACTTTCATCGGAGCCAAAAATATTTTTGTATATGGTATAATGCATACAATAAATATACGGAATGGTAAAGAATACACCCAAACAAAAGGCAATCAAACCGGTTAAAGACCCTATAAAAGCGACAATTAACGCTAATAAAACGGTTAGAGGTGCTTTGTTTACCAGTGAAATACTGTGTAGAATAGCATCTTTAACGGATAGATTTCCTAAGATAAGAAGTGGTAGGGTAAGACAGGTCAGGAAACTAATGATCATGCTTACAAACGTCCCTACGAAGTTCATATTTAGCAATTGCAATGCAACTCCGATTAAAGCAGAGGTCAGTGCAATGATAAGACTGGCTGTAAAAACGGGAATAAACTTAGTTGATTTATAATATTCGAAAGCCGTACCAACACTAAATTCACGATTGTTATCCGCATCGGACGACATTTTAATGATTCCAGCCGAAAACGGAGCCATAATAGCTGCTATTATCGTATTAACCAAAGCCGAAATGATAATAAAATTGCGGGATAAGCCGTTCTGTTCCAAATTAGAAAAATCCTGTACATAACGTTCCAGTCCGTAAAAAACGGAAACACCACCGATCAGTAAAACAGAAATAATAATAGCCATGATCAGAAAAGCCAAACCGGCCATCAGGGCAATTTTTTTATAATTCTCAAAACTTTGGTCGATTAGCGCACCGGTTTCCAGATGCAATCCATCCCTATTAATTTCTTCGAGCTTTTTTTTAATGTTTTGTTGCATTTTTTGTTCTTTTAATTATGTTTTTGGAGTTTAAAAACCAACCCGGAAACCTAAATAGGCATCGGCTTGTTTGGTATTATTTATTAAGGCAGTTACAATAGATCCCGAACCCAGATAAAATCCGCCTAAACGGAAACCGATACCTCCGGTTATTCCGGAAATTTCGTTGTTGGACCAAGGCGAATAGATTTCATAGTTCTGAGCCGAAAAACGAGGTGTGATTGTAACGACATTCTGAGCTGTAACCAGGTCATTTTTAGTATCGTCAACTACTTTTTGTTGCATATAGGCGGTTACATACCACTTATTATGAACATGTACATCAGCATAAGCCGAGATAAGTGTAGGCATTTTTACTTTAAAGTCTTTGGTTGTATTGTCAATGGTAACATAACCACTGTTTATAAGGATCTGTTCGATTTCTTTTATGTTGTCGACACCTTCAAACTGGTTCAGGTCAAAACTCTGTAAACCTTCAACCGACAGACTGTAATTTTGGGAAACATTATTATCGGCTTTAAAAGTCATACTTCCGATGTTTCGAACGGCTAATCCGGCATTAATTTTATAACCGCTGTCGTCTTGCTCTTTCCACTGGTAATTCACGCCTAAATCAACTGCATACCCATGGATTCCGTTACCAAAAAACTGATTAAAGTTGCTACTGTCGGTAAAACCATCGGCCAGCGCACCGGAATAGGAGACATTCAAGGAGGCATGTGCATTAGTCAATTCCGCATCGCCCAATACATTGCTTACGGTACCACTAAATTTATCTGCGGCAATATTGGCATAAGAACCCGGGAAAAGCAATTTAAAAGTGGCTCCGCCGCTAAATTTATGCTGATGATCTTCAAAAACAATACGGGAAGCCGAAAAACCGATTTCACCCCATGTCAAAGCATTTACACGTTGGTTATGATCAAGTGTAATAATGGACGATCCTATGAATGAATTGCGTACGGCATTGGCCAAATTGACGTCAACATCGACCAAATTGGCCTTGATTTTTGCAGAAGAAGTAACCGAAAAAGCCCATTTATCGTGCTTTATAGCGAAGGAAGGACCCAGGATTTCGGCATCCAGACGCATATTGACCGCTTTGTCTCCTTCAAAAATTTTATCTTCCAGGTTACCGCCATTTACAATATCCTTAAAACTAATCTTGTTATTGGAAACGTTTACGCTGGTATTAAAAATATTGACTTCATACCGGTTACTAAGGTTGCTTAATTCCGCTGGATTTACCGTAGCATTCAATATTCCGGTTCTACGGGTGGTATTGATACCACTGAAATGCTCCTGAGCATATAGTGAGGAAATAAACAGACAGCAGGAAGCGACAAGTACTTTTCGCATAAAAATATAGTTTAACAATTAAGTGTTAAAAATAATAAAAAAATCAAATGCTTTTCCAAATACTGTCATCAGGTATTGGCGCAGTTAGTACCAATAATTCTTTATTAACCGGATGGGTGAGTACCAATTTTCGGGCGTGAAGATGAATACCGCCATCGGGATTGCTGCGATCGGAACCATATTTCAGATCGCCTTTAATCGGACTTCCGATAGCCGATAATTGCGACCGGATCTGATGATGTCTTCCGGTATGTAAATCGATTTCCAGAGCGGTATAATTTTGAAGTACTTTGATCACCGAATACGTAAGACTGGCCATTTTGCTATCCGGAACTTCTTTCGGATAGGCCCTGGAAGTATTGTTTTTAGGATTTCGCTTTAAAAAGTGAACCAGTGTAGCGGTATCCGGTACAGGGCGGTTTTTAACCACCGCCCAATAGGTTTTTTTAGTTTCCCGGTTTTTAAACAATTCGTTCATACGGGTAAGTGCTTTCGAGGTACGGGCAAATACGACTATACCGGTTGTGGGACGATCCAGACGGTGAATGACACCCAGAAAAACCTCTCCCGGTTTGTTGTATTTTTCCTTTAAATATTCTTTTACCACATCACTAAGCGGTTTGTCACCGGTTTTGTCACCTTGTACAATATCGCCTACACGCTTATTGATCACAATAAGATGATTGTCCTCGTAAATAACCTGTAAATTGTCTTTGTTGGAAACGGTTTTATCAGTCACAGATACGATCGTATTAATATTGTTCGTTGGCATTCGGGAAATCCTGTGATTTTACATCACTTACATAGTTTCCGATTGCCTTGCTCATATCGTCATAAAGGTTCATATAACGTCGTAAAAAACGCGGACTGAATTCGTGTGTCATACCAATCATGTCATGTAACACCAATACCTGTCCGTCGACACCGCTTCCGGCACCAATTCCAATCACCGGTATGGAAATACTTTCGGCTACTTTTTTGGCTAATGCTGAAGGGATTTTCTCCAGAACTACGGCAAAACAACCTATTTTTTCGAGCATTTTGGCATCGTCAAGAAGTTTTTGCGCTTCGGCTTCTTCTTTCGCACGAACGGTATAAGTTCCGAATTTATAAATGGATTGTGGTGTTAATCCCAAATGTCCCATTACCGGAATTCCGGCATTGAGGATTCGTTTAATACTGTCTTTGATTTCACTTCCACCTTCCAGTTTTACAGCATGCGCCCCGCTTTCTTTCATAATCCGGATAGACGAACGCAAGGCTTCTTTTGGATCCGATTGATAGGTTCCGAAAGGTAAGTCAACGATAACCAGCGCGCGGTCAACAGCACGAACAACTGAAGAGGCGTGATAGATCATTTGATCCAAAGTGATAGGTAATGTAGTTTCGTGTCCCGCCATAACATTGGAAGCGGAATCACCAACAAGGATAGCGTCGATTCCGGCACTGTCAACGATTTTTGCCATGGTATAGTCATAGGCCGTTAACATGGAGATTTTCTCTCCGTTGCTTTTCATTTCAATCAACGATTTTGTTGTAATTCTTTTGTAGTCTTTTTTAGCAACTGACATAAGTTTCAAATTTTGGAAACGTAAAAGTACTACAATTTCTATCAATACTGTAACATAACCGGGATTAATCCTACTGATGATGTAACCAAAGCGTATAATTATGAAATATAAACTACTGTTAGTCATGGCCTGTCTGTCATTTGGAATGTATGGACAGGAAAAGGACGTTGAAAATACCATCCGGACTTTTTTCGATGGATTTCACGCAAAAGACACCCTAAAGATAAAGTCGGTTTGTCATAATAAAATGATTTTACAATCGATACAGGAAAGCCCGAAAGGCAACCGACTGACAGAAGAAACATCGGGCGCTTTTTTTAAAGCAATTGCTACGTTTCCGGCAAAAATGACTTTTCAGGAAAAAATTCTGAGCTATAAAATTCAGATCGATGGGACAATGGCACATGCCTGGACACCTTATGAATTTTATATCAACGGAAAATTAAGCCACTCCGGAGTCAATTCGTTCCAGTTGTATAACGAAAACGGAACCTGGAAGATTATTTATATTGTTGATACGAGGAGAAAATAAAAAAAGCGGAATCAATCTTGATTCCGCTTTTTTATAGTTATAAAAGACGATTAACAGTCGGCCATATTTACAGCTACAGCCAATCCGCCTTCGGATGTTTCTTTATATTTATTATTCATATCTTTTGCCGTTTGCCACATCGTGTCGACTACTTTGTCCAATGGCACTTTTGCATTTTTCGGGTCGGTTTCCAAAGCCAGTTCGGCCGCATTGATCGCTTTGATGGCGCCCATAGTGTTGCGTTCGATACACGGAATTTGTACCAGTCCGCCAATAGGATCGCAGGTTAAGCCCAGATGGTGTTCCATCGCGATTTCGGCAGCCATTAATACCTGTTCCGGGGTTCCGCCCATCAGTTCACACAACGCTCCGGCAGCCATTGCAGAGGAAACACCAATTTCCGCCTGACAACCACCCATTGCCGCCGAAATTGTGGCACCTTTTTTAAAGATACTGCCAATTTCTCCGGCCACCATTAGGAATTGTGTTATTTGTTCTTCGTTGGCTTCGTGATTTTCGATCACCATATAATACATTAAAACGGCAGGGATTACACCGGCACTTCCGTTGGTCGGAGCGGTAACAACACGTCCCAAAGATGCATTTACTTCGTTTACAGCCAGAGCAAAACAGCTTACCCATTTCAGGATCTGACGGAATTTTACTTCTGTCATCCGGATAATTTCCAGCCAGGATTGCGGATTGTCATAAGGCAATACACCAATCAGGTTTTTATGCATGTCGTAAGCACGACGGCGAACGTTTAAACCGCCTGGTAAAGTACCTTCGGTATGACATCCGATATACATACATTCCAGCATCGTATTCCAAACCCGTAGCAATTCGCTGTGAATTTCGGCTTCCGAACGCATCGATTTTTCATTTTCATAAACGATTTCGGAGATTTTCTTTTGTTCGGACTGACAATAAGCCAAAAGTTCTTCGGCTTTTTCGATCGGAAACGGGAAATAGCGTTTGGTCGTTTCCTTAGCTGTATTTTCTTCCTGTGTTTCTTTTACCACAAAACCACCGCCAATCGAGTAGAAGGTCGAGGTATATTCCTGAGTATCGGTATAAACGGTAAACGTAAGCCCGTTGGCATGAAATGGCAGGAAATTCCGATTAAAGACGATATCTTTTTCCGGATCGAACGGTATGATGATTTCGTTTCCTAAAAAGAGTTCTTTTTTATTATTAATGGCAGAAATGATCACATCGATACTTTCTACCGGGATATATTCCGGATCGGCACCACTAAGTCCAAGCATGACAGCCAGGTCGGTGGCATGACCTTTACCGGTTAGTGACAGTGAACCGTATAGGTCAACGGTAATACGGTTTACATGATCAATAAGGTTACGATTTCTGATTTCAACAAGAAACTGTTCGGCTGCACGCCAAGGGCCTAGGGTATGTGAACTGGAAGGACCCACACCGATTTTAAGCATATCAAATACAGAAATACACTCCATATATAGTAATCTAAATGTTTATTTGCTAAAGCAAAGATAATCCGATAATTCAATAAATAAAACGGATATAACACACTTTTAGCGCTACGGGCGATTTCTGTCTGTGGTTATACGGTTAATTACTTCGTATTCTTGAAAATGCCGTCACTGTCAGTCGGAATAAACACGATAAACTCACAAAGGGAGTGGGACTTGTGATATTATTTTTGAAAGCTGTTGAAAAACTTCTGACGGCAAAAATGTCATCTTGTCAGTATTTAAAAGACAGAAAATACGGTATTTATGACAATTTTTAACACTTTTGGCAAATGGCACAATCATTGACTTATACCAATCAAGTTGAAAAAACGAAACGAAAAAAAATATATAATAAGGAGATTTAATTATGAGTAAAATTATTGGAATTGACTTAGGAACGACTAACTCTTGCGTTTCTGTAATGGAAGGTAATGAGCCGGTAGTAATTCCTAATGCAGAAGGAAAAAGAACGACACCATCTGTAATTGCTTTTGTAGAAGGTGGTGAAATCAAAGTAGGAGATCCTGCCAAAAGACAAGCAGTGACAAATCCAACGAAAACGATCGCTTCGATCAAACGTTTTATGGGTAACAAATACTCAGAAAGCCAGAAAGAAGCTGGAAATGTTGCGTACAAAGTGGTAAAAGGCGATAACGACACACCACGTGTTGACATTGACGGAAGACTTTATACGCCGCAGGAATTGTCGGCAATGACACTTCAGAAAATGAAGAAAACAGCCGAAGATTATTTAGGAACAACAGTAACGGAGGCGGTTATTACGGTACCGGCCTACTTTAACGATGCGCAACGTCAGGCGACTAAAGAAGCCGGAGAAATCGCAGGTTTAAAAGTACGTCGTATCATTAACGAACCAACGGCTGCAGCTTTGGCTTATGGATTGGATAAAGCCGGAAAAGACCAGAAAATTGCAGTATATGACTTAGGTGGTGGTACTTTCGATATCTCAATCCTGGAATTAGGAGACGGTGTATTTGAAGTATTATCAACAAATGGTGATACACACTTAGGAGGTGACGATTTCGATCAGGTAATTATCGATTGGTTGGCTAACGAATTCAACAGCGAAGAAGGTGTTGATTTGCGTAAAGATCCAATGGCTTTACAACGTTTGAAAGAAGCAGCTGAAAAAGCAAAAATCGAATTATCGGCTTCTGCACAAACAGAAATCAACTTGCCATATGTTACGGCTACGGCTTCCGGACCGAAACACTTGGTGAAAACATTAACCCGAGCGAAATTTGAACAATTGGCAGACGAATTGGTTCGTCGTTCCATGATCCCATGTGAAAAAGCCTTAAAAGATGCCGGAATCTCAAAATCGGAAATCGACGAAGTAATCCTTGTAGGAGGTTCTACCCGTATTCCTAGAATTCAGGAAGAAGTTGAGAAATTCTTTGGTAAAAAACCATCAAAAGGAGTAAATCCGGATGAAGTAGTAGCTGTAGGTGCTGCAATTCAGGGTGGTGTATTAACAGGAGACGTAAAAGACGTATTATTATTAGACGTTACACCATTATCCTTAGGTATTGAAACTATGGGAAGTGTAATGACAAAATTAATCGACGCCAATACGACTATTCCAACTAAAAAATCACAGGTTTTCTCAACAGCGGCCGATAATCAGCCATCTGTAGAAATCCACGTGTTACAAGGGGAAAGACCAATGGCAAACGATAACAAAACGATCGGTCGTTTCCACTTAGACGGAATTCCGCCAGCACCAAGAGGTGTACCGCAAATTGAAGTAACATTCGATATCGATGCCAACGGTATTATTAAAGTATCGGCTACTGATAAAGGAACCGGTAAATCACACGATATCCGTATCGAAGCTTCTTCAGGATTAACTCCGGAAGAAATCGACAGAATGCGTAAAGAAGCGGAAGCAAATGCTGAAGCTGATAAAGCAGCCAAAGAGAAAGTAGATAAATTGAATGAGGCCGACGGAATGATCTTCCAGACCGAAAAACAATTAAAAGAGTTTGGTGATAAATTATCAGACGGAAACAAATCGGCTATCGAAGGTGCTTTGGAAGAATTGAAAAAAGCATACGAAACAAAAGACGTAGATACAATCCAGCCGGCATTAGACAAAATCAACGAAGCATGGAAAAATGCATCGGAAGAATTGTATAAAGCACAGGCAGATGGTCAGGCTTCTCAGGCACAACCACAAGGTGGTGATGCAAATCAGGGCGACCAGACACAGGATGTTGATTACGAAGAAGTAAAATAACAGCAACCGTAATGGTTCGGAAACCGGGAGTACTATCCCGGTTTTTTTATGCCCTATCGCGAAATACAGCCCGATATGTTAAAAAAATGTTATAATAAGATTTTTCCTGTAACGAAATGAAAAGTGCCGCGTCTAAACTGTAACAATCAAAATAATTTAAAAAATCAATCATCATGAAAAAAACGATCTTTATTTTAGGAATGGCTTTAGTAGCTTTTACAAATGTTGCTACAGCTTCGACAGTTACAGAAACAAAAGTGTATACTGTAAACACCTATGGTGCCACACCACTTTGTACAGCAATCAGCAAAGGTGACGTTGCGACAATCAAAAAATTCATCGAGTATGGAGCAGACGTTAACGAAAGAACAAACAATCTTACACCGTTAATGTATGCCGTACGTTACAACAACCTTGAAATTGTAAAATTATTGGTTGAAAAAGGAGCTGATTTAGCAGCAGTTGATCAAAATGGAAATACCGCTTTAAAAATTGCTGAAATGTTCAAAAACAGTGATGTTATTGAAACATTAAAAACGGCTGGTGCCAGAAAATAATTGAAACGTAAAAAACAGGAAAAGGGAGTCGAAAGGCTCCCTTTTCTTTTTTAATTCATTACCATCACATCAAAATAAAATTGCCCGGTCCAGCAATTCGACGTCTGACTGGCAAAAAGATCGGCTCGTGCAATATTAACAGTTATAGAGTTTTGCGATTTATTGGCATAATTGATCACAAAAGTATCCGGAAAACCACTCGAATTATAAGCGTTAAAAATAATACCCAGCGGATTAAAAGGCAATTGCGGTGAAAAGTCGTAACGAACCTGCAAACGTTCGGCTGTTACAGGAGCCAGTGCAACGGTATTGCCCGACACGGTAGCAGATCCACTACGGATTTGTTTGGCCAATATAGTCCAGGTAACTGTTGTGCTTACGCCTCGGATTGGAATGGTAAACGAACCCGAACTCCCATTAGAATAGGAATCACAAACAGGAATGATCATTCCCTGAAAAGAAGCAATATCCGGTAGGTTGGTACTCTTCCAGCTCGCATAACCATTTGCATCCGAAGTGAGTACTTTTCCATTTCCCTGACTACCATCAACAATACGCATCGCCGGTGAAAGCGTTTGCGTACTGGCAATCACAACCTGATCGATAAACGCGGAATCCAAACCCGAATTGGTAGAACTGTCTTTTTCATAACGCCAGGATAGGGTATGACTGCCGGCGGTTAACGTTCCGGAATACGTTGCCCAAGCTACCGTTCCCGACCATTGATTTTGCTGTACACCATCGATATAAAAACGCAGATAATCATAAGTCGATTCACTATCCACACGATAATTAAAGGAAAAAGACGAACCACCGGCAGGAATAGAAACACTCAGATCCAGATTGGACGAACTGCTATGAACACCGGAACCGGATTTAATTCCGGAAGAACCGGCATTAAACTGACCGGCCGTTGTGGTAAGAGTCCACGCACCACCGTTACCAGAAGTACTAAATGGAGAAATGGTACCGCTTTCGAATCCACCCGAAAAAGGAGCAATACTCGCACCGGCGCTATTTTCAATATGAAATTTAGCCGTAGGCGCGGTTACACCAACGCCCACATTTCCGGAGTTGGCATTATACATATCATTCCCAACAATAACCCAATCGTTATGCGCTCCGGATATCGGAACCCATTTGCTGCCATTCCAGTAATAAAAGCCGACACCGGTTGTTATATCGGTATTGTAAACCAACAGACTATTGGCCGGACTGGAAACCGGAGCCGCCGCATTTAGATTGGGAATGGCGATACGAGGAACAAGTAAACCTTTATCGGTTGCCGTTACATCGAGGATGGAACTGGCATGTGGAGTAGTGGTGTTGATTCCGACTTGTGCACAAAGTACTATTGGGCATAGCAGGATCAGAAGTAGTAGATTTTTCATAAAGTAATTACTATTTAATAATTTATTAACACAAAAATTATTAAAACGAATTACCGTTTAAAAAAACTGGGATATAATCCAATACTTCCGGGATAAAAGTTTCGAAGCCTACTGTTTTAACGTCGAATGGTGTAAGCTGTTGAAAACAATGTCTTTATATGTCTTTGAAACAGGGATATTTTGACCGTTAATAGTAACCACATTTGACGAAAAGCTTTGTATCTTGTCGGTATTAACGATAAAACCTTTATGGGTTTTGATAAAGTTTTCGGGTAGCTTTTCCAGAAAGTCGGTAACAGTGGCCCGGATTCGGTATTGTTTATGGGAAGTGGTAAGAATCAGATAATTTTTCTGACTCTCGATATAATAAAGATGATCCAGGGTTACCTTTTCAAAAATATCCTGATGTTTTACAACAATGGACGCCGGAGTTTCATTTTTGACCTGTTGGCATTTATTAAAATTGATTAGTGCAATTTCGATTGCAGAAAATAAAGCCGCTTTTTGGAATGGCTTTACCAGATAACCGTAGGGATTGGTGGCGATAGCATTTTTTACTGTCACTTCATCCACGTAGGCGGTCAGGAAAATATAGGGAATCGCATACTGTTGGTGTAGTTTTTCGGCCAGCCAGATTCCGTCTTTTTCTCCCTTAATGGTGATATCCAGAATGACAAAGTCGACTTTATGCTGGTTTAAGTAACGCAATGCTTCATCGGCCTGCATGGCACAACCCACCACATGATAGCCCATTTCCCTTAGGAAAACGGTAATTGTTTTTTGCGTGATATATTCGTCTTCAACAATAAGGATTTGTAGTGGTGCGCTCATGATTGGGGAGTTATTTCATTAAACGTGATATTGATTTCGGTTCCGTTTTGGTTTAACCAGGTTAATTCACCGTCGAGTTGTTTGGTCAGACCCATAATCAGATCAAAACCGATGGACTGCAAATTCGTCGGATCAAAATGATCCGGAAGTCCGATACCATTGTCAATAATGCTTAGTTTGTAATGATCGTTTAATTTAAAAAGCCGGATGTCGATACGACCCTCGGAACGATTTTTAAAAGCATGTTTAAAACTATTGGTGATAATTTCGTTAATAATAAGACTAAGCGGTATGGCAGTATTGATATTGAGTTCAATTTGTCCGGCGTAGACTTCGCAGTGTATGATTTTGGTTTCATCCTGATAGGTTTTTTGTATTGCGGAAACCAATTCGCTCAGATAGGATTCGAAAGAAACACGGGCAAAATTATCCGAATGATACAAAGCTTTGTGTATAAGCGCAATTGACTGGATACGCGCCTGACCTTCCTGTAATATAAGCCGTATCGAATCGTCTGTATTATACATTTGCTGGAGTGCCAGAATACCGGATATCATTTGAAGGTTGTTATTCACCCGATGGTGTATTTCACGCAACAAGGTTTCCTTTTCGGAAAGAGATTCTTTGATCACTTTATTTTTAGCCGAAATCTCCGCATTCATCTTCTGAATTTTTAATTGCTTTTTACGTGAGTTGATCATATAAATAAAAGCAAATAAAGTGATGATCAGTAAAGCGGAAAGAATAATCTGTAAAATATATTTTTGTTTGTGCTGAATGGCCGTTTGTTGTTGTGCAATCAGATCGTCCTGTTGTTCCAGATGGTATAAGATTTCGTTCCCACCCAATAATCGGGATTGGTTTTGTTTGTTGATCGAATCGTTTAACTGGAACGCTTTTTTATAGTAGGTATAAGCCTGATCGGTTTGCTGAAGGGTTTTGAGTAATTCGGCTTTGGTTTTGTAAAAATAAACCAATGTAGAGGGTTGGGAAATATGAGGAAGAAAGCGTTCTACATCCTGTAAAACCGTTTTCGCCCGGTCGTATTGCTGTAATCGGGAATAGCATTCGGAAAGCAATATCCGACTGGTAGCACTGCCCAGGTCATCGTCTTTGTTTCCGGAATTAACCGAAATATCTTCCTGCAATAATGGAATTGCCGTTTTATAATCGTTCCTTTTGCAATATAATACCGCCATATTTCCTTTAACGGTTCCGGTAAGCCGATTATAGGCATCGGGTTGTGACTTTTTTAAATGGCGTTCGGATAATTGGAGACTGCGTTTATAATAATAAAAAGAACTATCAATATTATCATTTAGCGAATAATAAAACCCCAGGTCGTTATAGGCTGAAGGAATGATCAAATGATCGTTTTGCGCATAACGCTCCAAATCCCGTATTTCGGATTTTAACTGACGGATTGCCTTTTCGTATAAATAAAGCCGGGCATACAACTGACTTTTAATGTTATAGCTCCAAAGCGGAAAATAAGCACCTTTTTTCCGGAGGGTTCCGATTTCGGAGTTGATCTGAAATACATTCGAATACAGATTCAGATTCAGATAGGATTTTTGCAATGCCACCAACAGATTCATATATTCGGTATCGGACAATTTGTATTCTTTGTCGTTCCGGATACTTTTAAGAACATTAATCGCATTAATCTCGTCACCCTTTATATTATAGACTTCGGCAAGAGCAAACCGATATCGGATGTCATTTTTTTTGGAATTTTGGATAAGCGGATCCTGAGACAATCTGGGAAAGGAAGTATAAAAGAAATCCTGGTAGGATCTTTTGGTGTTCAGATCCAGTTTTTCGTAAAAAAAGACCTTATCAATAGCGTTTTTAGAACCGTAAGCGTTCCTGATACTGTCTTTTTCTTCAGCCGAATGGCAAACCGAAGCAAAAAGCAATACTATTGATAAGGCCGTTTTAAATATTCCGAAGCGGAACATTTTAATTATTTGAAATACGAGAAAGTCTCATTATTTTCAATTTTTAGGATACTTTCATAAATCAGTCGGATCACGTTTTCCACATCTTCACGGTGAACCATCTCTACTGTGGTGTGCATATAGCGTAACGGAAGTGAAATCAGCGCCGAAGCCACACCGCCATTGCTGTAGGCAAAAGCATCCGTATCGGTACCGGTTACCCGTGAAGAAGCCAGTCGTTGGAACGGAATCTTATTGGTTTCGGCTGCATCGATGATCAATTCTCGTAATTTGTTTTGTACGGCAGGGGCATAGGTAATTACCGGGCCTTTTCCAATTTTGGTATCGCCTTCGATTTTTACATCAATCATCGGTGTGGACGAATCGTGACAAACATCGGTAACAATTGCAACATTCGGTTTGATTGTTTTGGTGATCATTTCGGCACCACGTAAACCAACTTCTTCCTGTACCGAGTTGGTGATGTACAATCCGAATGGTAGTTTCTTTTTATTTTCGTGTAACAAACGAGCTACTTCGGCAATCATAAAACCACCCATACGGTTGTCGATAGCACGGCAAACGAATTTATTTTCATTTAGAATCATAAAATCGTCCGGATAGGTGATCACACAGCCTACGTGTACACCCAGTTTTTCAACTTCTTCTTTTGTTTCGCATCCACAGTCGATAAAAATATTGTCAATACGGGCTGCTTCTTCTTTACCGCGGTTACGGGTGTGAATGGCTGGCCAACCGAAAACGCCTTTTACAATTCCTTTTTTGGTATGAATATGTACCCGTTTGGATGGTGCAATCATATGATCACTTCCTCCGTTACGGATCACATAAATCAAACCGTTATCGGTTATATAGTTTACATACCAGGAAATTTCATCAGCATGTCCTTCGATCACTACTTTATAAGGAGCATCGGGATTGATCACGCCCACTGCTGTTCCATAGGTATCGGTAATAAAAGTGTCAACGTAAGGTGTAAGATATTCCATCCATATTTTCTGTCCACTTTCCTCATAACCCGTAGGTGAGGCGTTGTTTAGGTATTTTTCCAGAAAAGTCAGCGATGATTTTGTTAATATAGATTTTGTTGCCATAAATATTTTTTTGCTAATTTATAAATTTGGTATTATAGTTGCTCAGAATATTGTCTAATTTTACACATTAATTAGTATTATATGAAGCACTTATTTATTCTATCAGGATTTCTATTTTTCCCCGCTTTTTTTTACGCACAGGTTAACCCTCAGGATTCCCTTAAATCGGAAATTCCCAATACGGTAAAAGATACTTCGGTGAGTTATATGATTCAGATGGATGAAGTGATCGTTGGGAAGAACGCGGCCTATGCTGAAGAAATGAAAAAATTGCGGATATTGGAGCGACGTGTATTAAAGGTATATCCGTATGCAAAAGCGGCCGCAGAAAATCTAACCATTTTAAATGCTAATATGGCCAAGTTATCTTCGGATCGCGAAAAAAAGAAGTACTTTAAAATCGTGGAGAATTATTTGCAAAATGAATTTGAAGACAGACTAAAGAAATTTTCCCGAAAAGACGGTCAGATTCTCGTAAAACTGATCCATCGTCAAACGGGTGTGACCACTTTTGGTCTGATTAAAGATTTGAAAAGTGGATGGAAGGCGTTTTGGTCAAATAATACTGCTCGTTTGTTTGATATAAACCTTAAAAAGGAATACAAACCTTTCGATGATTTGGAAGATTTCTATATTGAAAGTATTTTGATCAAGTCCTTTAAAAGTGGAAAACTCCAAAAACAGGATCCTGCCACTCCAATTGATTTGGCAGAATTGGCAGCGACCTGGCGATTAAAAGCGGAAAAATCCAAACAAATCCGAAGTGAAAAGGAAGCCAAAGCAAAAGAAGAGGTACAAAATTAGTTACACTATATATAAAGGATACCCCGGTTTTACCGGGGTGTTCTGTTTTTACACCTGACAGGTTTCAAAAACCTGTCAGGTGTTTTTATTATATAAAGTATCTTGATCAAAAGGATTTTTGGTTTGAATTTAGTGTTACCTATATATAGTAGTAGTTTTTTTATTTATGGATAATCGATTTTTTACAACCGTCGGGATGTTCTTTTTAAGAAAAAGCACCTATATATAGGTATGATGCTACTAATTTCGGAGCACCTGCCAGGTTTTTGGAACCTGTCAGGTCTGGCTTTTTAGGGATAAAAAAAGGCAGAACCCCAATAAAACCGAGGAATGACGCCGACGGCGTAATATAACGGTAAAAAAAAGTGAGTTGTTAAGTCTTTGTAATGAGCGTATTAAGAAAAAGATTTAAAAAAAGGTTGTTTAAAGTTTGTGAAGTTAAAAAAAGGTTCTAGTTTTGCAGCCGCAATAAGGGAGTTCATTGAAGTAAAGTAAGGCAGATTGGGATTGACTAAGGTTAGAAAAAAAGTTAAAAAAGATTTGCGAGAAATAAAAAAGTGATTTACCTTTGCCACCCGCAAAACAGGGAAGTTCTTTAGGATATTGAGTAAGAAAAACGAAGAAAATTTTTTCAAAAAAAACTTCAAAAAAATCTTGC